>Ga0102944_1000691_pt1 | contig 24740 bp, 20 predicted proteins | sample SalPonD_shore_MG_FD_78172 | JGI IMG/M metagenome (GOLD analysis project Ga0102944, IMG submission 78172) | Salt pond soil microbial communities from South San Francisco under conditions of wetland restoration - Salt Pond MetaG... | ecosystem: Environmental > Aquatic > Marine > Intertidal zone >...
ATATATGGGTCCAGAAGATCACGATTACGCTGTGGCTTTTGCTTTACCCGCAGATTGGGAAGGTGTAAAATTACTAGCACGACCCGCTTGGTTTAGTAAAAGGAAAAAATATGATGCTCCAGCAGCAATATTTGGTGATGTTGAGACAATGATTGTATTCGATGACGTTTTTGTACCTAAAGAACGAGTATTTTTGAATGGTCATGCTGATCCACGTCAAACCGCATATGCCGGATTTTTGGCATTAATGTTTGCCCATTATCATCGGCATTCATATACAGGATGTAAACCTGCTGTTTCAGAGATTCTGGCTAGTGCATCAGCTTTAGTATCAGAATATAATGGGATTGAAAAGGAATCTCATGTAAGAGATAAATTATCCCATATAATCGGAACTGCTGAATTAGTCTATGCTGCGGGAGAATCAAGCGCATATCATTCCGAACAAGCACCCTCTGGAACCCAAGTGCCAGATGAAGTCTTAACAAATGCCGGAAGAAGACTTGCAGGTGAGATGATCTATAAAGAATATGAAATTTTGGCTGATCTCTCCGGCGGTTTAGTTGCTACTTTACCATATGAAGGTACTTTTCTCAGTGATGAGGTTGGAGATTTGGCTATGAAATACCTGACAAGAAATCCTAGAATACCGCAAGAAAAGGTTTATAGATGTTTTAAAGGAATAGAAGATTTAATTGTTTCAGATATGGCTGGAGTTATGCAAGTCGCGGGACTCCATGGTGGAGGGTCTCCTCAAATGGAAACAATAACAATGATGATGAGATACGATCTAGAAGAACTAAAAAAGATCTCCAAATACTTATTTGGCATACGAAAAAAATTAGGAAGATATGAAAGACCCACAGTCACACCAAGGGAACAATTAAAAAAATTTAGAAAAGCAATGGAAATGAAAAACCAATCTAAATAATTATTTTTACTTCATTCTTTTTTTTATTTTATTATTATTTAGCTTTTAGAATCATAAACAATCTTTAAACTCATCATACTTTTTAGCTCTATTTTGAATCCTTCTCAACATTTGAATTTTAATTGTTATCCTTCCTAAATTATCAATTTTGAAAATCAAATAATTTCTTTTTGTCCTATTATTTTAATAAAGGATTGTTAAAATTAATTAAAAGATTTTAAGAATATCATTTACTATCTCTTTTAACTATAATTAAATATTTAACCATCTTGAGATATCTTATGAAAAAGATTAAAAGGGCTATAATTAGCGTGTATGATAAAAGTGGCGTCGTGGATTTCGCAAAAATATTAACTAATGAGTATAACGTAGAAATCCTATCAACAGGAGGTACGGGTCGGTTATTAGAAGAGAAAGGAATAAATATTATAAAAATCTCAGAATACACTGGATCCCCTGAAATGTTTGATGGACGTGTGAAAACATTGCATCCAAAAATCGAAGGAGGCATTCTTTATAGGAGAGAAATTGAGAAAGATGTAATAGATGCTGATAAATATGATATCCCACCAATTGATATGGTGGTGTGTAATTTATATCAATTCAAGGAAGCTATATCTAAACCAGACACAACTTTATTCGATGCGTTAGAAATGATTGATATTGGAGGTCCAACAATGATACGTGCAGCAGCCAAAAATTACCCTGATGTAGTGGTAGTGCCAGATGCACGTTATTATACAAAAATTCTTAATGAATTGAAAAAAAATGAGGGTAAGATCGGTGATTCCCTAAGGGCTGAATTGGCTCAAGATGTTTTTGTCATAATGGCAGATTATAATGCCGCTATAGCAAATTATCTTCAAAAAAGAAATGAAAAGAAACTATTACCACGTAATTTTATAAAGGTATTTGAAAAAGTCTCAGATACCAGATATGGTGAAAACTGGGATCAGGAAGCTGCTTTTTATAGAGATATTTCATCAGAATATGGTCTCCAGGACTTTAAACAACTTAATGGAAAAGAGATCTCATTCAATAATTATCTTGATATTGATTCATGTATACAAATTTTATTGGATTTCGAGACAGACGATTATGTAACTGCTATATTAAAGCACACATCACCGAATGGGATTGCGGTAGACAGCCAAGATCAACTTAATTCAGTGAAAAGAGCATTTAGTACGGATCCACTATCCGCGTTTGGTGGAATCTGGGGGGTAAATAAAGAATTGACTGAAGAGGTGGCAGATTATATCGTGAATCAAGAGAATATTTTTATCGAAGTTATTATGGCGCCATCATTTGAACCCAAGGCTCTTGAAATTTTGAGAAAAAAAGAGAGTATGAGGGTACTCGAATTCGGAGATTTTCTTACAAACCGTGAGAAACTTTATGAAAATTTAGAGATAAGATCAGTTCTTGGAGGAATTCTTGTACAAGAATATGATCATAAACCAGTTATAAAAGAATGGAATGTAGTGAGTCAGAGAAAAGTTAATGATTTAGAAAAAGAAGCACTAATCTTTGCTTATAAAGTTTCAAAATGGGCAAAATCTAATTCTGCGTGTTTTGCCCAAATTTATGATACTGGAATGTACACAATTGGTATAGGTGCTGGACAACAAAGTAGAGTTCATGTAGTTAAGTTAGCCATGCAAAAAGCACGAGAGTTTGGTCACCAAAAAGCCCTTATTGATTCAGTTATGGGTACAGATTCGTTTTTTCCCTTTCCCGATGGATTAGAGGCTTCAGTAGAAGCGGGGGCAAAAGCAATTATTAACCCAGGAGGATCAATTCGCGATGATATAGTAATAGAAACGGCAGATAAACTAAATTGCGCATTAATTTTTTGCGGTAAACGAGTATTCCGTCATTAGAATTATAGATTATCTCTGTCATTATTTTTCCATATTAACTCATTAATATTCTACTTAAGTAATCCATCTATAATATTTAATCGGAGTTATCTTTCTACAAATTCATATCCTAAAAAAAATATCTTACAAACCTTGAGTTTTTACCCAGAAATTGATTTCAGTTAAATAGGGAAATCTATTTCTAAACTATAGAAATTCTCTTGTTTTGTAAAAAATATTTAAATGTTAAAAAACATAAATGTAATACATAAAAGTTATTCTATCATTAGAGATTTTACGCAAGTAAAGTCGATATAATTCGTAGAAATCACCATAAGAGGAGCATTTTTTAAGAATGGATTTTTTTTTAAAGAACTTAAGAGAAACATTATCAGCCATCAATAAACTTATAGAAGGTAATGTTTATGTTGTAAATACTAAAAGAGTAAGAAGATGTAATAATATTAAATCGTCAAATCGTTCGAAAATAAACTTCATCTGGCGCTCACTAGCATTTCTCGAAGAACAAAAGTTATTAGAATTAAATGGAAAGAGTAATCCTAAAACGTATAAGATTCTACCTCAAGAGCAAGTAGACATTGAGAATTTCATTGAAAAAATTGAAGAAAAAAGATAACGATTCAAAAATTTAAATAAGATTTAATTTTTCTCTTAAATCTCTCAGCTTCTCTTTTGTTTTTGTCTCCTCAGGATTATTTATCAATCGTTTTTGATAGAAAAGGACATTTTGATATTTTAATTCTATCTGATTAAACAACTTTGTCCATAAATTAAATCCATCTATTAATTCTTTTACTTTTTCATCTTCTGCAAAAGACTTAATTTTCTCCACATCATCATCCATATAAGAAATTGCTTTATATTTTTTTAGAGAATATCCTTGTTCTTCTAAGAATTTTTTATTTAGGCGATTAATAATAGCATCGAGCTCACTTCTCCAATGAATATATCTCTCATTTATTCTATTGATAGAATTTTGAATTACCTTAATTTCTTGTGGATAAATCGTTGAATCTTTCGTTAATATTCTCTTTATTTTTTGAAATTCTTTATTAAATTTATCGTAATAATTATTCACGACAATTTCAAATTCTTCCAAGCTAGAAATGTAATTTTTAGCAAAAATTATCTCATCTCTAGTAAAAGTATAGGTTTTTTCATCAAATTCTCCTTCTAATTCTCCACTATTCTTAAGATCATTGAAAATCTCCATCAAAACTTCTAAATCTTTTTCAGTTAATTCTTTACCATAAAATAAGTCATTAAATGAAAAAAGAGCACCACTAGAAATCATCATCTCTTTGATTCCCTTTTCGGTATAAAATTTCACCTCGTTATCTTCTTCATAGAAAATTCCTTTTAATGTTCCTGATAGTTGTAATTCTTCAATGAGATTCTTCATTAATTGTGAATTAATATCATATGTTCCCAAAGTTATAACACTCTGCGATTGGGATTCGGTCTTGACAAATTCTTTTACTTTATTCTTTGCATTCTCGATTTTAGACGGATTAAAAATTATAGTATCGCCTTGTATCAAAAAATTAAGATTTAAATCATTTAAATATTCTATAAAAATTTCGTATTCCATGCCAGTTTTTGCTAGATATTCTGGTATTTTAATTTGGTCCTTACTTTTTATTTCCTCTCCTATTGATTTAGTATTTTCCGCAATTTTGAGAAGTATTTCTTCTTTATTGATATTTAGTTCTTGAGCAAATATGTTGATTTCTTTCGATTTTTTTTCATTATCTTGAATCTTACTAATGGACGCAATTCTTTCTTTAAGATATTTTGAATAATAAAATACGTTTCTCTCTTTATTCCAAAGCCCACTTCTCTCGTCAACAAATGTATCAAAAATATCATACAACAATAACTCATTAATCCCAAATTTTTCTGAAATGCGATTTACATCAAAATATCCAATGATTTTAGTATTTTCTAACTCTCGTTCAATTTTTAATTTCCCAATATTTGTCAACCAAAAAGTCCTTTCATGAAAATTGGTTAAATATTCTTTTGGGAGGTTTCTTATTAGTTTGATGAAAGATTTATCTGTTAATTTCGCTTGATAATCCTTTAAGTCAATATAGGTTTCCTTTGTCGCCAGTTCTGTAATGATTTTTCTAATTTTATCCATTAGGAAGAATTTATCCTTTTCTCTCCCCAATAAAACTAAGAAATTATTCTCTTGAATGATATCTTTTATTAATCTCTTTACATAGGGTAAAGGAAGATGATTATAATTTTTTAGATCAATAATTCCATCTTTCTGTAGATCCTGAATGAGTTGAGATTCGATATACTTTGCTGAATAAAAATAAAACTCTGAAAGATATCCTTGAATATGTCCTAATTTTACTAGAGTCTTGATAAATAGCTTTAAATCATCCTTATTAATAATTTCAGAAAATTCATCTAAAATTTTATCATAAGGAATTTTTTGAGTTTGACTAAAAAATTCATTTAATTTCTCCTTTTCAAGTTCATAAAAATAAATTTGATTAGTTTCTTGATTTTTAGTATAAAAGTAAATTTCTACATCTTTTACGCTAAACTCTTTAAAACTTTCTAAAAATGCATTAAAACTAATTCCTTTTTCTTTGTTTAATTTTGTAAAATTATATTTCTTTTTAATAAAACTATTATCTAAAAGCTCTGTTAATTCATCTGCAGGCTTTGATATAAAATCTTCTTCGTTTAATGCAGGAAACTCTTGATTTAAAAGAGTTCCTAACGTGGTTTTAAGCATTACTACATCTTGATCGAAGAATGATTCAACTATTTCCATTCCAATTTTCTTTAATCTGTAAAGATGCTTAAATTTGAAATTCTCACAATTTTTTAAAAATTTTAAAAGTAAAATTATATTTCCTATTTTTTTTTGCTGAATTTCAAAGTCAAATATTTCTAATAATTCATTTTTATTCTCACAGAGCAGTTCTGGTTTTAATTTCGAAAAGCGTTTAAGAAAGTAATAACAATTTTCTCGAATATCTTCATCTTTATTTAATAATAACTCAATGAATTGTGAACTATATTTTTGATTGAGATATTTTGGATTACTCAGTAAGAAAAACCCTAAAATTATGATTGAATTTAACTTTAGTTTTAAGTTCTCGGAGTTGATGAAAGGCTCGATGATCTGGATGAAGCTATAATCATAAATCTCAGGATACTCTTCTATTAATAGACTCAACACATATGTAATAGGAACTTTCAGTTTTTCCTCTTGTAAAAGTTTTTTAAAATCTTCTATTAGTGAGGCGAGTTTTGAACTCTTTTCCTTATTTATATACTTATTTAGCTTATTTATTTCCGAATGTAACTCTGGAAATGCTTCGAAATCATCTAAATTAAACATAATTCTTTTGGACTATTTTTATAGATAAATGAAGCGTGGAATAAGAGTTTTTTCGATAAAATTATATTTATTGCTTTTACAATAGAGATAATTAGGTCACAGTTCTTATGTTTGAAAAATAATCATAAATTCAGAATAAAAAAAATAAAAAAAAAACTTCTAATGATTAGATTTTTAATAAGAAAATTTTAATGGTCGAGTTCGTCTGGTTCAACCGATACGTGGGATAATAACTGATCAATCCTATCTGCCTTATTATTGATATTTAAGACAGTGGGGAGTGAAATGACTTCCTCTCTTCCGCCAGGCATTAAAACTATTTGACCTGCTCTTAAAAAGAGAAATTCAAACACATCTGGGATTGATTTTTTGATTCGTAAACTCTGGACTGGATACCTCTCAGCAGAACTAAATATTCCGCTTTTATGATAGATTTCATTTCTTTCGACTTTCCAATAGTTAAACTGAGCATTAATAACGATGATTAATAGAATAAAACCGAAGATTATAGTCATTATTAAATAAAATTCCGCTGTCAGTCCTATATTAAATGTTCCTCCGCCTCCACCACCTACTGGTAAATTTGGAACTATTAAAAACACCGTTATGATGATAGCGATAACTATTATAAGAATCAATACAAAAAACTTAGTCGATGAGAAATCAAATGCAATCACAAACACATTTATGAAAAAAATACCCACCCAGAAATATCCAAGAATAAAGTTCGGGGATCCTAGGAAAAATTGAATCAACCAGAGCACCAGAGATGTCAAGAATGTAGGATAAAAGAAGATAACTTTTGGATATGAACGTAGATGAACTTCCTCATTTGCTTGCGACATTTATTTTCAACCTTTTTTAAATAATTGTCCAATTAATTACAATTGGGTTAATTAATATATAAAATAGCTTGCTTTAAAAAATGTTTTTAATATAGACCAAATACAATCTCTATGTGGTAATGAGAAGAAAACAAAAAAAACTTAATTGATAGTTAGTAATAATTTCCTATAGAATGGACCATCTTGTTTGATAAGGCAATTTGAGAATTTCCACTATCACTTATTCCCATATGACCCGGAAGTAAATATGTAACATCTAGCCCATTTGTGAAGTTGTTTAAATTCTCTCCCCATATTTATTGTTCCTACTACTAATGTATTAAAAAAGTGAAAATTACAATCAAATCAAAAAAAATTAATTGATTTTTGATATAAACATAAATCCAAAAAATCTTCCCACTCATCTGACTTAATTTAAAAATTTCTATGATTTAAACAATGAGTTTGATAAAAAATAAAGGGGATATAAATATTAATTCATATTCTTCTCTAGATTTATTTGAAGATTTAAGAGAGTATCTTAAAAAGTCAACACCCTATAAAGATCTTACAAGAATAATTTATGATAGTCATGGTATGATAATTGATAAAACTCTATCAAATTCGAAGCTTAGTTTATACATCCGTAATAAAAAAAATCATATTCAATATGTAAAAAAAAATTTGAATCAAGATCCTAAAGCTTTAATAGATATAGACACGTTAGAAAGTTACAAATATAACATTTGGCAAAGATTTGGATATTTAAGCGATAGAATCCGTTATTCTATAAGACTTTATAAGAAATTAAACAAATTTGGAAAAGTATATAGAAAAAATCCCAATTTCAAAAGAGACTACTTTAAAGTCATTAATACACAAGAAAAAGCTTATTGTTTAGGTTTTCTTTTTGCTGATGGATCAATTAATACTAAAATTAGGAAAAACAAAAAAGGAAGAGAAAAAAAATATTATAGATTAAAGTTTTCTCAATCAATAAAACCAAAAAAAGATAGACGCCATATAGATAAGAAAAATGCAATCATGAATTTTCTGAAGAAAATTGGCTTAGAAAAAGAGAAAATAGAATTATATCATGAATTTGAATTAGGATTTAGGATTCAAGAAAATAAGTTTTGTCATAACTTAATAAAATTAGGTTTCATCCCGGGGAAGAAAAAATCCAAAAATATTATGTTGCCAGATTTAAGAAATAAAAACATTAGTATTTCCAAATTAAGAGAGTTATATTTAGCATTTCTTTTAGGATATTATGATGGAGACGGAACTAAGGATTCAACAAGAATTACATCTGGTAGTAAGATATTCTTGGAACAGATAAAATGTCTATTTAGTATAAAAAATAAGATTGGGAACAAGCCTGGTGGATATTATTTGAATTTAGGTCCAAAAATATTCAATGACATGATGGATCTTGATTTTAAAGAAAGTATGAAATATCTTAGAAGAAAATTTAAATTAACATATAATTCAGATAATTGGAATGAAATAGCGTTTAATAGTTTTGATTTTGAATTTCTAGAAACACTTAAATTTATAGACTTCATTCAATTTTTTAATCGCCCTATAAAAATCTCATTTGATAAATGGGTTGGAAATTTAAGGCAAAAAATATTAAGATTAATTGCCAAATATGAATCTGAAGAGAAAGAATATAGTATGGCTCAATTAATACGTGATATTGGAGGATTAGGATATAGTGAAGATAGTATCATAAATCATAGCGGGCGAATAATAAAAAACAATTTTGGCATGACTTTTAAAGAATTAAGAAATATAGCAATTAAAGAATTTCTTCATATCATTTAAAGAGATCTATTTAATGAAAATTTTAAAATTAGAAAATTAAAAATTTCCCCTAATTGATTGAGCATATCTATTTGACATTTGGATATGTTTATTTCCTTCACTTGTTATACTCATATGCCCTGGAAGGAGATATTTTACGTCTAAATTCTCCGCTATAAATTTAATAGAATTTTGTAAACTTTTTAAGGAACTTCCTGGAAAATCAAACCTGCCTATACTTCCATTAGCAAATATTAGATCACCCGGAATTAGAATATTTTTAGAGGGTTCATAATATACTATTGATCCTTCTGAATGACCAGGCGTATGATAAATTGTGAATTTGTATTCTGATCCAATTATAACAGGCTCATCAATATCCAATTCTGTCACGTTGATTGGATGTATATCAGCGCCAAACATACTGGGACTTATCCCTAAACTTCTTGGAAAGATCTCAGAAGTATTTCCCTGACGTAAGATTTCTGCGGTTCTTCCATACGCAAAAATCTGAGGAGGATTCTCCTTTAATTCTTCTAATAATCTATATAATCCCAAGACATGATCAACATGTTCATGGGTAAGATATACTTTGGTAATATTTTCATAATTCAACTGAAATTTTTCCATTCCTTTAAAAAGTCCACTAAGAGATTTACCATTTCCAGCATCGAATAAAGATAATTCGTCTGTTTTATCATCTTTAATAATATATTGATTGCAGTCAAGCATTGCTTGCTCTTCGAAATAAAATAAGGAGTCAACAACATTTCTTCCCATTTTTTGAGTTCCTCCACTGAAAAACATTTAGCTATTCACTTTATACCTTAATATTAAAATTATAAAATTAGCTTCCCTTAATTTTTTTATTCTTTCAAATTTTAAAAAATATAAGTAATAATAACATAATAGATAAATATGGAAGAGAATTCCGATATTGAAGAGCTAAAAGAAAAAGTTGATTTCGGAATAAAAATTTGGCTTGAATTTGAAGGAAAAAGTATTTTAGGGTCGGGCTGGGCGAATCTATTAGCATGTATTGATAATAGTGATATCGAATCATTAACAGATGCTGCAAAAGAGTGTGAGTATTCGTATAAATATGCGTGGAATATTTTAAAACGAATTGAAGAGAGAACGGGTCATTCTCCAGTCATAACTAGTAAAGGTGGGCGTGGTGGAGGGGGTTGGGTTAAACTAAATAATTGGGGAACCTACTTACTTGAAAAATATAAGACCCTTTCTAAAGAAATAGAAAAATTGAATATGAAATTAAAATAATAAGAATTTGGAAAAACAAAATTAAATATCTTTTAATTAAAATGTTTATTATTTTCTCTATCTATTAATTGGAAATAGGAAATTAAAGAAGCATTTAGATTTCAAGTTGATTGAATGGAAGAAAACGAGTATTCACTAAAAGAATTTGGGGAAATAAAAGTAAGTGAAATAATGGTGAGAGATCCTTTATATATAACTCCGAAAGAAAAGATAAGTGCCACAGAACTTCTTATGTTGCGAAAGAATATTGGTGGACTCCCTGTGGTAGAATCTAAGGAAACTAAAAAACTAATTGGCATAATAACTCAAAGAGATATAAGATTAGCCCGATTTGCAACGTCATTAGAATCACATACTATAGTTAAAGACCTAATGACTTCTGAACCTTATATTGCGAGGGAATCAGATACTTTAAAACAGATTTTAAAAAAAATGTTCAAATTTAATATTGAAAGATTGCCTGTTGTTAATGAAAAGAATCAATTAATTGGGTTAATTCTCGAGAAAAATATTTTGGATAAATTGGCGGGATTCTTAAAAGTAGATTAAAAATTTAACTTAAAAAAAATCAAAATTTAATTATTAAAATTATTATTAATAACATACATTATTTAAGATTAATAAAACTGATTTAAATGACTTTACGACCTGGAACGCCAATCATATTAGATGTAGGTTCTGCCTATACTAAGATAGGTTTTGCTGGAGAATCTGGTCCTAGATATGTATTTCCAAGCATCACGGGAACTGAAAAATATAAAACTGTCATGGTAGATATTGATGCCAGAAATATTTATGTAGGAAACGATGCAATGAAGATGAGAGGGGTTCTAAAAATAAATCACCCAATTGAGCGGGGATCTATTATAGATTGGGATGATTGGTATCAAATTCTCAATCATGCATTCTACACGTTGTTAAGAATTGAAAACCCAAGTGATCATCCTATTTTATATGTGGAATCTCCTTTTGAGCAAAACGATATAAAAGAGTTTATCGCACGAGTATTATTTGAAACACATCAATTTCAAAGTTTAATTATGGTTCCCTCCCCCATTCTTTCTTGTTTTTCTGTAGGACTCACGACGGGACTTGTAATTGAAAGCGGAGATGGAATCACATGGATCGTTCCCATTATTAATGGCCAAATTATATATCAAGCTGTTCAAAAATTAAACCTTGCAGGAATGGATATTAGTAATAATCTAAAATCTCTTCTTATGAGAGAAGGTATAAATATTACATCTTCAGCAGTGGATGAAATTATTCGAGAAATTAAAGAGAAGAATTGTTATTTTGTCCTTGATCCCGAAAATCCTAAGAAAAATAAAGATAATGTAGCATATCCAATGCCAGATGGATCAAAAGTTGAGATTCCTTCTCATATTCTTTATGAAGCACCTGAAGTTTTGTTTCAACCACAAATGCTCGGTTCTAATTCTTTAAGTATCCCTCAAGCAATTATTAAATGTTTAAAAAATACTAATAAAGAGTATTGGGGTAATTTTTTAACATCAATGGTCTTATCAGGGGGGAATCTCCTTCATAATGGATTTGAAGAACGCTTAAAGATTGACTTGGATCCTCTATTGTCTCAATTAGGTTCTATTCTTAAACCCAAAAAGATTGAACCAGATAAAGAAGAGGTTACCCTTCAGCCTATAGAGGGGAGTCCAAAAACAAGTGATACATGCCCAAAATGTGGAAATCTTGTTGACTTATCTGAAGGATACAAAGCTTGCCCTATATGTGGAGCGGATTTAAAAATGCCAGAAATCTCCATAGAGACAAATAAAAAGAAATTCGAGGGAGAAGATAATATCCCATCGAAATGTCCAGAATGTGGGAAGAATATAAGAGAAAAAAACTCTATGTATTGTCCATATTGTGGATATGATCTTCGAAAACGTGATTATGATATATCTAAAGAAGAAAATGAGAAAAGGAGAGTTTCAAATAATAATTTTGAAGTAAGTGAATATTTCGATCAATCCAAAAATGTTATAAAATTCTATATTCCAGATAATCTTCAACTCTCTATTTTCAATGGAGCAACAATTCTTGGAAGTTTACCTTCGTTCAAGAAACTTTTCATTACTCATGAAGACTTTCAATCTGATAAAGAGATCATACACCGTGATATTTCTCAAATTTTCGCTTTATATTCTTAAGAAATTATAATAATCACGAACAAGTTTGATTTCTTAGTTAATTTTTAATTATAAGTTGAATTTAAACAAATTAATTTAGAAAGATAATATGAGGTTGTCTTATTGAAAAAGCGTTCTGTAAGTATTTTATTAATAATTTTCACTTTAGTATCTCTTTTATATTTATCACCTTTAGTATCTGCGAAAATAAGAAGATCTTACCTACAAGAATTTATATTTGATAATAAAATCTCTGAAAGTGAAGGATTTACTAATAGTATTGATGAGGAGATAATCTCATATGAAGCTACTTTTTATTCTTTAGAAATTTTGGAATACTACTCATTGAAAAACCAAGCAGTTGATTCGTTAGAATTAGCAAATACTTTGAGAGGAAATCTCTCTTCTCTCTTAAATAATGAGGAAATGACCCTCTCTAAGATGTTTTTTATATTAAGTTCACTTGAAATATTAGGGTATGAATCTAATTTAGAAGAAGAACTTGAATTTTATTTAAATCAAACAGAATTTTTAGATGGTGGATTTGGGGCAAAAAATACTTCAAGTTCCCCAAATTTGATCTCTTCTTATTTTGCCATTAATAATTATGAATTAATTGAAAAAGAAATACCAAACAAACAAATTCATCTAAATTGGATTTTAAACTGCAGTAATTCTGATGGTGGTTTTGGAGGAGATCCATCGATACCTTCAACCGTTTTGAATACATATTATGGAATACTCTCTATAGATAAATTAAATGAGTCTATTAGTCTGCCTAACGTAAGTAAAACTCTTGCATATCTGAAATCATTTTATAGTTTATCTGGAGGTTATTTACCGGATTTAAATTCGAACATTCCTATCATTAGCCAAACATATTACGCTATAAAATCAATATCTTTGTTAAATTCAAACCAATATAATGATAGATCCCAAACTATTGATTGGATCTTAGATCAACAGAATCTATTAGATGGAGGTTTTTCAGATCCCGGAGGAAATACTCAGACACAATACTCCTCTGTGTCAAGCTCTTATTTTGCTTTTGAAACTCTTTTAATTTTGAATGCTGAAGGATATTTAAGTCAAGATGTAGGAACAGTACAGTTTAACTGGATAATTTTGCTCTTTATATTCGTCGGTATTGCTGTGGCTGTTGGATTAGGATTTTTCCTCTGGAAAAAAAGAAAAATCTAAATTAAAAACCTAAATTGATTATATGAAAAAAATTCTTGACGGAAGAAAATTAGCGAATGAGTTAAATGATAAATTAAAGAAAGAAGTTTCAGAGTTTAAAAAAAAAGTAGGACACCCTCCTACATTAGCTACAATATTAGTGGGTGAGGATCCCGCCTCAAAAATCTATGTAAATATTAAACATAAAACCTGTGAAAAAGTTGGAATCAATTCTCTAATGGTTTCACTTCCTAAAAATGCCAAAAAAGTAGAGATATCAGAAAAAATAACAGAATTAAATAATGATAAAAATGTCCACGGAATACTTTTACAAATACCACTACCTGAAAATTCTCGAAATCATACTAATGAACTTTTACAAGAAATAAATGAGAAAAAAGACGTTGATGGATTTCATTATATTAATAGAGGAAAACTTTTTTATCAGGTTGAAGAATTAGTTCCTTGTACTCCAAAAGGAATCATTACTTTATTAGACCATAATGATATCAAAATTAGCGGAAAAGAGGTTACAATTGTAAATCGATCGAATCTTTTAGGCAAACCATTAATTTTTCTATTCTTAAATAGAGATGCTACTGTGTCTGTGTGTCATACAAAGACTAAAGATTTAAATAAATACACCCGCCAAGCAGATATATTAGTTGTGGGTGTCGGACATGCTAATTTTATTACGAAAGAGAAAATTAAACCAAATGCCATAATCATTGATGTGGGTATGAATAGAGTTGAAGGGGAACTTTATGGGGATGTTGATTTTGAGGATGTGTATGAAAAATGTAGCTATATCACCCCTGTTCCTGGAGGTGTAGGTCCAATGACAGTAGCCTCTTTACTAGAAAATACTATAAAATCTTATAAACACCAAATGGGACTTATATAATTCCACATTTCTCTCCGAAATACACAAGTATAAAATCTCAAGTATAAATTCGAATAATAAATGAATAAATATTATATCCTAAAGATTTTTTAAATAGAAATTCAATTATAACTATAAGCTAATATAGATTATAGTAACAGATCGAAAAAAAAATCATTAATTTTCCCAGTCTCTATGACAGTTCTGGAATTAGGTATTAATTTAGGGTCAAGAAATATTTTTGAAAGAAAATATTACACGACTTCAAATAATCCATTAGATCCGAATTTGAGAGCTGGATTCTTGTCTGCCCTAGAGAGTTTTACCACTGAAGTTTTTGGAGATGATGTCAATGTGGTCTCACTCGCTTCATTTAAATTAGTTTGCTATTCAGAAATGGTATCCTTGCCTTTATCTGATGAGGAGGACAATAACACACAACCCTTATTATTTTTTGCAATTATAGAGAAGGGAATGGATGCTGAAATTGTGAAAAAGGAACTGATAAATATTAGTCGTACTTTTTTGAATCGTTTTTCTCGAAATGATATTTTTGCTAAGAAAAATAAATACTTTGAGAAAAAGTTTATCTCCCGAGTTGATGAAATTTTGGGAGATCTCAAATTGAAAACTGAAGATAGATTTAGAAGTATTTTTTAATCAATCTAAATCTTCTTTTTAAAGACCTCATTTTTTTAAATAGAATAATTCACTACTAAGTATTGTAAGCTATGTCATCAAATCTCTCAGCAGAAGCTAAAGCAGCATACCAAAAATATCTTGATGCTGAAACTTTAGACGAGAAAATAGACAAATTAGAAAAATTTATATCACTTATTCCCAAACATAAAGCTACTGAGAAAATAGTTGCCTTAAATAAATCAAGATTAGCTAAATTAAAAAGAGAGAAAGAAGAAAGAAAAAAAAAGTCTACCACAAAAGTTGTTAGCCCTTTTTCTATTAAAAAAGAAGGAATTCAAATAATATTAGTCAGCGATTACCATACACCAGGAGTTGGAAAAACATCTTTATTAAATTTTCTCACTGGCGCAGCAAAAGACGAAATAGGAAGTTTCAATGCTCTTCCTGAAGTTGGAATATATAAATATGAAGGAATTAGATTTCAAGTAGTTGATATGCCTTCATTAATGGAAGATGCATCAAAAGGAGTTGGAAATGGAAAAGAAATTTTAGCTCAAATAAGGGCTTGTGATTTAATATGTTTATGTATCGATCTCTCCCGCAATATTGATCAACAAATGGAATTACTCTTAACGGAACTAGACTACGCAGATATTAAACTAAATGAGGATCCCCCTCCAATTGATATTCAAAAGACAGGAGCGAACAAAATCCAAGTTTTCTTCTTAACAAAAGAATCCAAGGAAAATTTGGAATTAGCTGAAAGAATAAAAGAACTTGTTCGGGAAAGCGGTATACAGAATGCAATCGTACGCATCGCGGGTAATATTACAATTGATCAAGTTTTAGATGAACTAAATCCCTCTGTTGTGTATAAGAAAACCATTATTTTTGGTATGAAAGGAGATCTTCCACAAACAGAGGAAAAGTTTGAAAAGCTAAAAGAAGAATATTCTGATAAATTTCCAATCATTATCGGTATTAGTGTGAATAAGGGAATATTTCCCGATGATTTTGGAGACAGAATATTAAAATTTCTTGGCAAAATACGTATATACACTATGAATGCTGGCGAAGTCTCTAATAAACCCTTAATTGTTAATAAAGATGCCATCGTAGAAGATGTCGCGTTAAAAATCCATAGAACATTTGTAGAGAAGTTCGAGTTTGCTACTGTGATAAGAGAGTCTGCTCGTCAGAAAAGAAAGCGAGTGGGTTTAGATTATAAATTAGAGGATGAGGATATTATTGAGATTCATACAATCTAAGTTATATCAGAATTTAACCCTTTATCTTCTCAACAATTTCAGGAATTTCTTCCAATTCTTCCTTATATGAATCATCTAGATTTGAAATCCCTCGTGCAATATTTTTTATACTTTCGAAGGAATAAATTAAGCTTTCAAGATAATCAATTAAATCTCCTTTAAAAATCAAGATTTTATAATAATCTTCTAGATAAGAATGAATTTCTTTTACGGAAAATCCCTCATTTATACGTAAATTCAAGATGATTTTTTCTAAATTTAATCTTCCACAATCGCAATACGGATTTTCTTTACAGGAACAATTAAAAATATCATTAATCCATTTTAATACAAGATTAATAAAATCACGTGAAAATTTATTCCTTTTTTTTATATAATTGGCATCCATAAGGCTTAATACACTTGAACTAAAGAAATTATTAGAAAAATATTTCATATTAACATTTTTAGAGAGATCTGCCACTACTGCCTTTGAAAGATATACATTCTTCAAAGGTTTGAGATCCAAAACGATTTCTCGTATAGACATTCTTTTTTCTCTGATTTCGTGAATAATATCAAAACTCTTTTCTACGGTTAGGAATGATTTTGCGATAGCTTGACCTAAATCTGTTGCTTTGAAAATCCCATTTTGTAAAACTAATTCTTTTTCAATTAATTTTTTAAAAACAGAGTACAATTCATATTGCCCATTGATTAAATGCTCGTAAAAATAATTTATAACATTTTGCGATGCTCCTTCTTCAAACATGGATATAAATGCTAATAACTCTGTAAGTGATTTATCCTCGTTAGGAATCAATTCAAAATCTTTAATTTTCCCGTTTAATAATCTTATTGCTATATTTTCTTCAGTAATCTCCATTTTTGGAGAATAAACTTTTTCTGGTTGAACAAGTAAATAGGCCCTCCCAAGTTTGTGTTTTTTAAGTCTCCCCGCTCGCCCTAACATTTGTTCAAAGTCAGCAACACTTAGCCAATTTATTCCCATTGCTAAAGATTCAAAAATTACTTGGCTAGCAGGCAAATCAACCCCTGCAGCTAAAGCTGCTGTTGCGACGACTCCAGCAATTTTTTGTATTTGAAATTCTGCTTCAACTTGTTTCCTTTCATCATTTGTTAGCCCTGAATGATAAGGTTTAACCCACATCCCCCTATTTTGAAGATACTCCGCTAAAGATTCACATTTTTTCCTCGTATTTGTAAAGATGATGGATTGGCCTTTATAACCATATTCTGATTTAATTGAAAATGCTGATTTTACTAATTTTTTAATATATTGTTCCTTAACTTTTTCATTCTGACACAATATTAAATGTCGTTCAACGGGGACAGGTCTATTTGTATATCTTATTAACTGGCATTCCAGTTTTTTTGCCAAAATTTCGGGTTCTCCAATCGTTGCACTTAAATACAAGTACTGTGAATTTTTGTTAATACTCTTTAATCTTGCAATTAATCCATCTAATAAAAAACCTCGTTCAGGGTCTATTAATGTCTGAATCTCATCTATAATAATAGTTGAGATGTTTCCTAATATTTCCTTTTTACCACTCCTCAAAACATAATCAATAGCTTCATACGTTCCAATTATAATATTTGCATCTATAAGATCCACTAATGTGTCTTTCATCCTTTTGTCTAATAATGATTCACCGACCTTTTTTACGACCTTTAATTCTAATTTTTTATATTTATCTTTAAATTCTAATTCTCGTATATTTGCTAATGCGACTATTGGAACTAAATATAGCATCTTATTCTTCTTATTTTCTAACAATTTTGATACCCCAACAATTTCTCCAACAAGTGTCTTTCCTCCAGAAGTTGGAGCCATAATCAATTGATTTTGATTTTGTGAAATTAACCCTCTTTCTATTGAAATTGCTTGAATTGGAAGAAGAGTATGAATATTGAGATCTCGAAGTAAATTTTTAAATGAATCTTGAATTTTTAAATCCATTACTTTATAATTTAAATATTTTTTAGAGACTGGAGTATTGCGTTCCACATCATAAAGAGTTATATCTTTATGTATACTTGGATTAAATCCCGGTTTAAAACTGTCAATTACCTTTTTAATATCCTTAAACTTTAGAATTAAATGCCGAAAAAAGTTTTTCAATTTTGGTTCCATTCTATCGGATATGATAAGATTACGCCCTTTTGCATGTCTTAAAACAATCTCTAATGCACATTTAGGACATACAATCTGATTTTTAAAGGATTTTATTTGATGTCCCCGTTCTAAAATCTTAAATTTCCTTTCATTTAGACAATTATTACAAAAAGTAAGCGTAATGATTTTATCTTCATTCACATGAAAATTTTTTAATAACTGTCTTATAGGTTGTTTCTCAATTTCACTCGCGCCACTTGAAAATGCAATATATTTATTTTCATCGGTCAATATAAAGTTTTTAAATATTTTCGGATCAATCGGTTTTAGGTTTCCATCCTTTAGTATTTTATCAAATTTTAAAGGACGAATTTTATTTTTAAAATCTAATCCTAAAACGACTATTCCTTTAAAAAAAGGTTTACTAATATATGAAAAAGATTGCTTCCCCTTTTTTTTTAATGATTTAAGATAAAAGAAATTTACATTATATAACATTTCATTCTTTTCAGTTCGCTCTCTGTATAAGACAATAAAAAAATCTCTTTTAATATTTACCATGTTAAGAAAAGGGAGAAGATGATTTCTTCTTAGATAATAGAGTATTTTATCCAATAAAGATTTTATCCCTTATTTTAATTATTATCTATTAAGTTTGGAACGTGATTAGAAGGGAAATTCAAGAAAATTAATATATAGTTTTTTAGAGGGAAAAATCTGATGAGGAAAAAAGAAAATGTAAGTTTAAAAACCAAAAATCTGTTTTATACGATCATAAATTTGTTTAATCTCTCTAAGCTTTTGCTCATCTCCTTGATTAAGAAAATGTTCTATCCATTGTGGTAATCCCTGATTCTCGATCCATTGTAAAAAATATTGAACATTTGTTTTTTCTTCTTCTGACATATTTGATTAATAGGAATTTTTTAAGTTAGTAGTTAATATTTAGATAAAACCAAAAATACTTAAAATTATTTATTTTTAAAAAATAATATTTCTTACTATCTTATTAAATTTAATAGAATGATCTAGACTAGTAATAATGAAAATTTAAAAACAAACAAGGTAAAAAAATTATGCCAGATGTAGTAATTAAAACACCAAATTTAGATGACATCTTTGAAAAATGGAAACAAAAAGCATATAGAACTGATAAAAAAAACCTTGAAAAGCAATTTGGGACAAAAGGATCCGTTTTTTCATTAGATGTTATTTCTGCAGCTGAAACCGTAAAGGATACCGTTAAGGAAGCAGCTATCTATTTTGCTGTCCAAAAATCAGTAGAACCAGCTAAAGGAAAAGAAGAAACACATACGGTTAATGCAGATAAAGTATATAAGGAGACTTATTTTGAATTCAAAAATGATATTAATAAAGATAATTGGGATAAAGATGAGACTGTTCCATTTTATAATACTTTAAAATCAAAACCTTGCCCAAAATGTAATGGAAGAGGTTATATTGAAAATAATTGCAGTACATGTGAGGGAAGTGGAAAGCAATCTGATAAGTTGATAGTCTTAGTTGGAGAGGAGATTAATAAAGATAAAAAAATCTTCGAATATCCCTGTGGGAATTGTTTTGGAACAGGAAAAGTAAACGAACCTTGTAAAGAATGTGGAGGACATAAAAATCTTTATACCTATCAAATTAAAGCTGTTCCGTTCAAAAGAGTGATAAGTGGTTTACCTGTATTATATAGCAGTGCTAAAACGAAATATGAAAAGGAAATGGGAGAAGATCTTCACAAATTAATTGATGAAGTCGAAGGGATAAGTTTTAATGATTTTAAAACATTGGATAAAAAAGTAGAAGCTTCACTAGGCTATTATAATAAAAATATTAAGAAAACCATAAACAGTGCGGGAAAAGATTATAAAAATTATGATAAGGATGGAGATTACAAAATCGCCAGCAAAATATATCTTTTTCCGATGATTCAGATGGTATGCGAGACGAAGAAAAGTAAATCATTTGAAATATATTCCCTTGGTTCCGATAAGAAGTTCATTACATATTCTAATTTCTAAATAAAGTCTCTATTTTTTTATTTTTCTATTCTTTGAGATAAATTAGTATAGTATATCTTTGAAATCAAGATTTAATATCTATAAAAAGATAATTTAAATCCATTCCTTAATATTTTCTATTTGGTGAAAATTTTGCCAGAATTACCTGAGGTTGAAAATTTCAGAAATAGAATTGACCCAATTGCTCTTAACAAGAAAATCAAAAACATTACAATTTATGATGATTATATTTTAAAAACCCCGAAAAAAGAATTTAAAGACATACTTACTGGCAAAAAGTTTGAAGACACAATAAGAAGAGGCAAATATTTATTTCTTCGTTTCGATTCTAAGAGTTTGCTTATTCATTTTGCTATGAGTGGTAGCGTTAAATATTTTAATGATGAAAACAAAGAACCGGAATATAGTAAAATTAGAATTCAGTTTGAAAATGGAAATTTTCTTTCAATAATTTCCGTCAGAAAATTGGGAAGAGTAGAAATAATTGATGATTTAGAAAAATATATTGAAGAAAATAAACTTGGTCCTGACTCATTGAAGATTAGTTTTAAAGAGTTTAAAGAAATAATGGATCATAAAAGACGTTCCTTTGCTAAATCAGCTTTAATGGATCAAAAAGCATTGAGCGGAATAGGAAATGAGTATTCTGATGAGATTTTATTCCAAGCAGGAATTTATCCTAAAACAAAACTCTCTGATTTAGACGATTCGAACATTAAAAATCTCTATGAAAAGATTAAAGAAGTTTTAACGACTTCTATAGATGTTAAAATCGAGGGAAAAAAATATCCTAATAATTATCTTATTCCTCATCGAGATTTAAAAGATAAATGTCCTAAATGTGGCACGAGTATAGAAGATCTTACAGTATCAAGCCGTCACGGATATTACTGTTCAAAATGTCAACCAAAATAAATTCATCGAAATGAAAATATTTTTTTATCTATTTATGAGATGAAAATCACAACTACATCTTAAGATCACATTTTTAAGTTATTAATGAATATATAAGTTTGAAATTATACATAAGTTGAAACCATAATAAAAATTTAAAGATAAAAAATGAGTGAAGTATCAACTAATAGTGAAAAAAAATACAAAAAGGAACTAATAACTCTTTATGGTTATACCGTACTGTCAAATCCATTAAGTATTTCTATAGCATCTATATTTGCTGGCTTTAGCTTAATATTAACTTTAGTGGCGGTATTATTATCACAAGGATTTATTAATATTGGGGATTTAGGAGTCATGATTACCGGGTTACTTTTTGGACCATGGATCGGAGCAGTTGCAGGTGGAATTGGCCCCATGTTTGCTGATCTTATATTATATCCTCCAACTACTCCAATCACGTTAATTATAAAAGCGTTAGAAGGATTTTTAGTAGGAATAATTGCAAATCCTCGAAAGCATTACAAAAAAGGATTAAATTATCGTGATATTCTGGCAGTAATAATTGGAGGGCTAACAATGGTCTCTGGATATTTCTTAGCAGAATTATATCTCTTTCAAAATCCCGGTTGGGCATTTAGTGAACTACCATTGAATTTTTTTGTACAATTTTTAATTGGTGTTATAGGATCTTTATTGTTCACATACAGTTTTCGAAAGAATATCATAGAAAGTTATCCGCAAGTATTTGAAAATATCTTTATTGAAGAGGATGAACAAGAAAAGACTTAGATATGGAAAATATACGTATATATAAAACTGAATGAAACAAATTCAAAAATTAATCTCCTATTCAATTTAATTTTTCTTAAAGCAAGGCAATAAGTGTCTCAAGTGCTTCTAATACTTTTTCGCCCTTCTCTGTGATTCTATAATAAACAGATTTTCCCCTTTTATTTCTTTTAATTAGATCCTTTTCCTCTAAATCTTTTAAATGTTGATAAACTGCAGCTAAGCTTATTCCACCTAATATTTCCCGAATTTTTTTACCATAAATTCCATTTTCATGAGACAAAGATATTTGAGATAATATTTTCAATTTAGTACTCAGAATCCCTCCTAAACTAGCAGTTTTCGCTCTGCTGGAAAGTGCCTCTAATACATAAGGAGTTTTTAATCCTGAACCCGTAATCATGCAAACTATTTTATCATCTTTACTAATTCTATTTTGTTGTTTTAAAGTATTTAAAGCGGCTATCGTTAGAGCAGATGCAGGTTCTGCGAAAATACCTTCATTACTAGCTAATTCCTCTGCAGCAGTTAACATGATATTTTCTGGAATTGATAATGCGATCCCATTAGTATCTTTAATCGCATTTATAGCTAAATCTTGATAAAAAGGTTTTTTAACTAATATTCCTAACGCATACGAATCATAATCCGCTTCTAAAGATTGGTTGAGTTCTATTTTATTTTTCTCTAATTGATCCACTATCGGAGAAGAAACTTGCGATTGAACACCTATCATCCTAGGTATTTTGTTGATTATCTTAGCACTTTTCAACTCTTTAAAACCTTTCCAAACGCTTATTAATAATCCCCCGCTCCCCATAGGGATAATAATTCCATCTACATTACCTATTTGATTATAAATCTCATAAGATATCGTTTTTTGCCCTTCAATCGTAAGAGGATTAAATTCTGGAGTTGCTTGATAATAATCACTATATTCTTTTTTCTTTACCTCTTCTATTGCTTCATCCACATAATCACCATGACTGATGATTTTAGAATTATAAGCTATCATTTGTGCTTTTTTGCCAACATCTATTTTTTTAGGAATAATATTAATACAATCTAAGCCCTCAACAGATGCATAGGCGGCAATAGATGCTCCCTGGTTGCCATTTGAAGCACAAACGATCTTTTTATAATTTAAACTTCGAGCATGAGATACAAGAAGCGCAGCAGCACGATCTTTAAAAGAATTAGTAGGATTTTGAGTTTCATCTTTAAAGTAGAGATCATTAATATTCCAAATTCTGCCTAATCTTTTTGACAATCTACATGGGGTTCCCCCTTCCCCTATGCTTACAATGTAATTTTTATCTATATGAGGTAATATCGATCTATAATCCCAAAAATTCTCTAATTTTTTTTTTTCAAAAATTTGTTTAACATTAGAAATCGGAACTTCAATTAATACTAAATTATCACAACTAGGACATTTAAAAACAATTTCTGAACTTTTAAATTCAGAATTACAATTATAGCATTTATATAAGAATTCTCTGAATCTCTCTTTATCCATAATAAGTCAATTACTAAATAATTTAGATAAAAGTAATGAAATCCTATATACATAATCTATTATTATATAAAATAATAGATCTAAAAATCTCCAAAATAAAGGTTTTTTGCTCATATCCTAAAAATTAATCTTGGAAAAATATGAAAAATAAGCCAAAATAAGGAAAAAAATAGGGAAAAAGAAAGTTAAGAAATTATTAACTTATAAAAAATCAGTTCGGCAATACTCAAGAAAGCAATAAATAATACGAATTTTCAGATCATTACCTTTCAATTTTTTAATAAGAATCCAATGGTTGCATTCTCGACAATCTTCATTTTTAAATAAAAAACATAGTCTGTACAAACAGAAAATTATTAAAACAATGCAATACCATCGAAATCGAGACTCTTCGTGTTTTGTAGTATTATGTTAATGAGTATTTGAGGAGGAAATGAACTAAATATTTAAATAAAAAATGGATGTGGGATCTTCGTAACTGTTTTTTATTTAAATAGATCTGCATTCTTTAGTGAGTAAAAACATAAAGAAAGGAATCGAATATGTCTTCACAAATAATGCAACATTTTCAACAAGTAAGAAAGGATGATCGGTTTGAACAGATAGATCTTTTATATGTAATGCATCGATTAATGAGTAAAAAGCAGAATTTACTTGAGAAATTTGAAAAACTGGGAATTAGTACATATTCGTATCTAAAAGGAAGAAAATTCTATTTAAGAATATAAAGAGAGGTGATATGACGTGAAAAAGAATAAAAATGGACAAGAATCTGATACGGCTTCGGCACTAAGAAATAGCAAACTCTTCTTAGGTCCCCATATTACAGTTAAACTCATTAAGTTTTATTTAATTGAAAAATCCCTTCCCAAAAGTATCGTTTTTCTTATTAATAAATATAATATCGAGGTAATCTTCTCAAACCCAATCTTTTCCTATATTTCTCATTTGGTGCAAACTCATGAAAAAAGGGACCATACCGAAAATTCTCTTCTTCTATGTTTAAAGGAATTAAAGGAGAAAGATGGAATAGAAATGTCTTATCATATTAGTTCTCTCAATGTTTTTCGATCTAAATTTTCTCATACAGCGTTAGAGAAATGCATTCTTTCTCACTTGCTCTTATCACTTTCACATGAGTGCCAGATCTATATTACCTCAAAACAGCA
>Ga0102944_1000692_pt1 | contig 24731 bp, 22 predicted proteins | sample SalPonD_shore_MG_FD_78172 | JGI IMG/M metagenome (GOLD analysis project Ga0102944, IMG submission 78172) | Salt pond soil microbial communities from South San Francisco under conditions of wetland restoration - Salt Pond MetaG... | ecosystem: Environmental > Aquatic > Marine > Intertidal zone >...
ACGCTTACGGAACACATAGTAAAACAGTAATGAAACACCAAATCCAATTACGAGGTATGTCAGACCGATTGTTAAGTAGTATGTTGCCATGATATGTTGCTCCCTGCGTCGCCGCTTGCAAACGAAATCTAATTTGTAATTGGCGATGATCCCGCCTGCTGTATGGTCATATATATCAAGGGTACCGGTACGCTGTAAATCTCTTGAAACGTCTGCCCATCCACACCGTAGCCGACGGCAAACAGTCCAATATAGAGGTCACGATCGCTGATGGCGCTGGCAACTGTACCCGCCAGATCCGTGCCCACGTCCGCATCCGAAGCCAGGTACCTGGTTTCCTTTACAGGAAAGAAACTCTGATTATCATTTGATTGTTCTATGTTTCTTCCCAAATAGACTGTCTTCCCGTTCCATTCTGCACGGGCAGCTTCCTCGTCCGCCGCATCCTGCCCGAAGTTTACGCTGATTGTGAACTCCGTTCCCCGATTTGCAAGTTCAACCGGTATGGCCGGCGGTGGAAGCGCGCGCGGGATAGATATGTTCGGGATACTGCTATAGGAACGCATTCTGCGGTAACCCCTGCCAATTAGCCGGGATGTGCCCGGGAGCTCAGGATCAGCCACGATAGCGGCCCTGTCTGCACTATACGCCGCACTGCCGCCGGAATTATCATACAGCTTATAATAGATCTCATATCCAAGGAATTCTTCCACATCGTTGAGGTTCGCATTATGCCTAAAAGTAAAAACCCCGTCTATTCCGCCAGTAACCGAGTTCTCCACCGGCCCTGCTATGTAAGGCAGGACTTCAAGTCCGCAACGGGAGAGCAAAAAGATGGAGAAAAGGGCAAATGCGCCAACTATCGGGACTGAAACAGATCTCTTCCTGGAAAGAGAGATCTGCCCTGCACCGCCCTCCCCGCTTTTATGCGTGGTGCTTCTCGGCATCAGGTTGTGGCGGTTCAAGGCCTTCCGGTATATCGATGAGCTCATATATCTGCACAGGGCGGTTCTTGCCTTTTACCCGGATATTGTCCAGTTCGCGCGCGATTACGCGCTCCTTCACCAGTCCATACGTGTATTCACTCATGATAACGTTGGTGCCGTACATCTTATTGGTACCCTCAAGGCGGGCGCCCAGGTTCACGTTGTCACCGGTCAGTGTGTAATTCATACGGCCAAGAGAACCCATATTTCCTACTGTCATGATACCGGAATTGATACCTATCCCTATGTTGATGCGCTTCTCTTCAGGCCATTGCGCGTTGAGCTCATTCAAAACTTCCATTTGCCGTACGGCACATTTGCTCGCGAGTATCGCGTGGTCCGGTTGCGGCAGAGGCGCACCCCAGAAACACATAATTTCATCACCCACGTATTTATCGAGCGTGCCGCGATACTCAAGTATGACGTCAGTCATGGCGGTAAGGTAGACGTTCAGATGGTTAACAAGATCCTGTGGTGTCATCGACTCTGACAATGTTGTAAATCCCCTAATGTCTGAGAAGAAGACGGAGAGTTCTTTATCAACGCCGCCTAACTCCGGAGGATTATCCAGGATCTGGTCAACTACACGTGGACTCACGTACTTTCCAAACATATCTCTAATTCTGCGCTTATCCCGTTCCTCGGTCATAACTCGATACACAACTACTCCCAGAAACGTGAGTATGATGGCAAGCGCGGGAGAGGTAAAGTTCAGGATAAACGAGTCCTGGTCAAAAATGATGGTCACGGTGAAGAAGTACACCACCAGCACTACGAGCGCAACAAGAAGCGACCAGATGGTGGAGAGACGTGAACTCATGAAAGCGGTAAGCAGTGCAGCCGCGGCAAGTATGAGAAGATTCATCCACGCGGGCGCGTAGTGAAGGAAATTGTCCATGATAATGGTGTTAAGCGCGTTTGCGTGTATTTCAACCCCGTACATGAGGCCGTACGGAGTTGTCTTTTCATCTGCTGCCATGCCTGCGGCGAAGGCGCCCACCATGAGTATCTTATTTTCCACAGCACGTGTACGCGGCCATGTGGCGGGATCCGGCCCCGGTACGCGCGCGGCGTATCCGGAATACGGGCGTACGGGGAATGTCTGGGCTCCATCCCGTGCGGCTGAGGAACGCGGTCCCATGAAATTGATGAGCATATTTCCATTATCATCAATGGGGATGACTATTTCAGGCACATCCCGGTAGACGCCTTCTTTGGTAACGTTTCCCTGTGCATCGAATTGCGGAGGCGTAACTTCAATGCGGTAAGGTACCCACTTCTGGCTGTTCACATCAAAATTCTCCGGATTGGCAATGCGGATATGATCCCCAATGACAACCTCGGCATCAGCAAAGGTCTTATGAAAGTAGTCTAACGCGAGCGAAAGCGTGATTGCCGGAATAAAATGATCTTTGTACCGCCGGATTATGTAATAGAAGTCATCCGGCTGGCCGTCATTGTTTGTGTCATCCGCGCGCTGTGGTGCACGCGCCTCTATCTGGCTCGTAACTTCCTTCAGCGAGGCAGCCGTGAGCGGAGTGGGAATGTTGTGCTCCCGGCCATCCCGGTCAAACCAGACAAGCCGCTCAAAGTGTTCGGTGTCTACAGGCGTATTCACAGAGAGCTGGTCCAGGCGAATTGTTTCCAGAAGCTCGGTGGACTTTGCAACCAGCGGCTGGTGCCGGTATACCTCATCATAGTCTTCATAGAAGTTTGCGTGGCCGTAACTGTGTGTGGCGCGACCGTAGGGCTTGAGCGGTGGCTGCAATCCAAGGTGATACGGCATGTCCTGCCAATCACCTTTTACGTTGGTGATTTCACCGACATGGTCAAAGAGAACATCATGCCGCGAGAAAAGCTCCTGTGCCAGGCCCGGCGGCGGCGGATTGGCTTCCAACACCGTTTCCAGGAAAACCCGCCCATTGTTCTTTATGGAGTCCACCAGCAATGCATCGTTGTATGCATTTTCCGCTGGCTCAATAAAGAAGAAGTCAAGAAAGAGCGCGCGCTCCCTCAGTCCCTGGTCCTTAATGCGGCTGAAAGAGTCTATCAGGTCGGCATGACGGTAACGGGGGAACGGCCACTTTCCAAATTGACTGAGGGTCTGAAAGTCGACGCCCAGGATGAGAATGTCAGGAGTAATCCGCGGATCTCGCTGGATTTCCGTCACCCCTTCCTGAACCGTATGCCGTTGGAAGGCGTTCTTCAAACTGAAATGGACGTCCAGTGTCCGGAGCTCTACACGATCAAGAAGTGAGGAGGTAGTCCCGATAAGAACCAGGATGCCAAAGACCAGAGCACCGATTACCAGCCCGAAATACTTCGTCTCGAAAAAAGTGGACTTCCTCTTGGCCATTGTGCCCCCTCGTTAACAGGAAGCCGACCTTACCCGGTCGGCTGTTCAATCTTATTCTGAGTAGTGAGATAGATTATACGGTCCCTCGCCAGGTTTGTCCAACTGCTCTGCGGGAAGTTATCTACCAGATCCTGGTAGTGCGTCGCCGCTTCCTTTGGATTTCCGAGACCTTCAGTGATCCTTCCCATGGAAAAGAGCGCACGCGGTACTTCCGCGGCATTCTGGTCGCGATACGTCTCAACCAGCGTCTTTAGCATGGCGAGCGCATCCTCTTCACTGCCGGACTCCTCGGTTGCCGCAGCGGCATTGTAGAGAGCTACTGGGGCCAGATAACTTTTGGGAAAGCGTTTGGCCAGTGTACTGAAACTCTCAGCCGAATCGCCCCATGCCTCCTGCTCCCAGTAAAGGTTTCCTTCCACAAAGAGCGCTCTGCTTGCCGCATACATGTGAGGATACTTGTTCAAAATTGTTTCTGAGGTCTGGATTATATTTTTTTCCAGATCCGGCTTGTCCGCATCACTGGCATTCTGCCACTTTTGATACTGTGACTGAATGGTTTCAGCGAGACGCAACGATGCATCCTGGCGCCTATTCTGCACTTCCAGGTAGGCGAAGACGCCGAAAATAAACACGAGTACGGCAATTCCAATAATAATTACCGGCTTGCGCCGCCGTTGCAGGAATTCCGTCACGCGGTCCAGAAGACGTTTTTTGTTTTCAGCTTCTTGAGGCTTAATCATATGTGATGTACTCCTTAGTGGGAAATCTCCAGTTCCTTGATAAGTCTGGACAGATACGTCCGTTGGATGCCAAGAACACGGGCCGTGGCGGTTTGATTCCAACCGTTCCGTTCCAGCGAATTCTGAATATAGTGCTTCTTGAACATATTTACCGAGTCCTTAAGGGTTTTGCCGGAGTAACTATCCGATTTATACCCGGAGTTGCGGCGGAGAATCAATTCTTCGGGCCGTATTTGGTCACTCTGGCAAATAACAACTGCACGTTCAACCGCATTTTCAAGCTCCCTCACGTTTCCAGGCCACGAGTAAGAGATAAGTTCTTCCATTGCTTCATCAGAGAAACCGCGGATTTGTTTCTTGGTTTCCCGATTGAACTTTTTTAAGAATGCATCCGCCAAAACCGGGATGTCGTCCGTGCGTTCCCGCAACGGAGGAACGTAGAGCGGCAGCACGTTCAGTCGGTAATAGAGGTCTCTCCTGAACGTACCTTCTTCCACAGCCTGTTCAATGTCCCTGTTTGTGGCCGCAATTATGCGAACATCCACCGTAATAGGTTCGCTTGCGCCAACTTTTTCAAAGGTTTGATGCTGAATCACACGGAGCATTTTAGCCTGCAGCTTCAGAGGCAGTTCCCCAATTTCATCCAGAAAAATTGTCCCGCCGTCCGCAAGCTCAAATCTTCCGCGTCTATCCGTCACGGCGTCCGTAAACGCACCCTTTACGTGGCCAAAGAGCTCACTTTCCAGGAGCGCTTCAGGAAGCGCAGCGCAATTAACCCGAATAAGCGGCATTTTGCTCCGATGGCTGCGAAGGTGTATTTGCTCGGCAAAAAGCTCTTTCCCCACGCCGCTCTCCCCGAGAATCAGCACGGAAGAGTCAGTGGGCGCGAGCTTTTCTACCATAGAGAGCTTTTCTTCCATCGCTCTGCTTTTGTATACAAGCGGATGAAAGCCCTGGTTCTCTACTATTTGATCCTTAAGACTGTATATCTCGTCCCGCGCCTTCTGAAATGACTTTGCGTTCTGGATTGCCAGAGCAGCCTGGTTGGCAAATATCTCAAGCCATTGCAGATCTTCATCATCAAACCCGGATCCGTTGGTTTTGTTGATCATCTCAATTACACCAATGCAGCGTTCTTTCATCCGCATGGGCACGGCTAGGATAGAGCTGGTAGGGAACCCGACCTGTTTGCTGATATCGGAATAGAATCTATCATCAGACGCTACGTCATTCACAATGAGAGAACGATTATTCTGCGCCACCCAGCCGGCTATACCTTCCCCGACCGGCAGTGAAAACTTCTTTACGTCCGGACCCTTGGAGCCAAGCGCAATTTCAAAGTAAAGCTTGTTGTTCTCAGCATTCAAAAGGAGAAGCGAAGACGCTTCTCCCTCCGTCAAACGAGTAGCTGATTCTAAGATACGTTGCAGAAGTGTCCCGGCGTCCGTGTAATCCGAGTTGATGAGCGTATTTATCTCGATAAGTGTTTCGAGCTTGCGAATATCGACATCAGACTTGAACATCACGCCCGCGAAATCCGGCACCCTCCCGCAAAGGTCAGGTCTTTTCCTTCTCCTTCAGGAGTTCTCCGAGCGTCAGTGTGTTTTCCTGCTCTTCGTCATGGATATACTTTTGCATCTCCTGACGCTGCGACTGACGTTCAAGCTCCCGAACGGATAGGGAGAGCCGGTGACGACCCGGATTGATTTCCGTGATCACTGCCTGAATTTTATCCCCGACATTGAGCTTGGAAACGGCTTTCTCAAACGGTTCTTCCCGGGTGTCTGTCAGATTTGACTTATTGATCAGTCCCTCAATACCGCCGACGACCCGTACAAAGACACCAAAGTCAGTGATGTTAGTAACCTCACCTTCTATTCTCTGGCGCTGTGAATACGCTTTCTTCAGATTTCCCCACGGGTCATCTTCCAGTTGCTTCATGCCAAGCCGGATATTTCGATTCTCCCGGTCCACGGACAGGACCATACAATCAATTTCCTGACCTTCTTCCAGTACAGCAGAGGGGTGCTTGTACCGCTTGGTCCACGAAAGGTCATCCACATGGAGAAACCCGTCTATGCCCTCTTCCAGCTCAACAAACGCTCCGGAATTGGTGAGTTTCTTTACCGTCCGGCGAACCTGCTTGCCTTCCGGATACTGGTACGCTATGTCATCCCACGGGTTTGGAAGCACCTGCTTCAGTCCAAGGGAGACTTTACCCTGAGGCACGTCATAATCAAGGATTTTGGTTTCAACTTCATCCCCAACGGAAAGAACCTCTTTGGGGTGGTTGATGTGCTTTGTCCAGGAAAGCTCTGAAATATGAGCAAGCCCTTCAATTCCTTCTTCCAGCTCAATAAACGCGCCGAAATCCGTCAACTTTGTAACGCGGCCATTTACGACGTCACCGGCGGCATATTTCTCTTCAAAATGGTTCCACGGATCTTCAGTGAGGTGCTTCAAAGAAAGATTTATCTTCTTTTCTTCCGGATCCATCCGAATGACGCGAACAGTGATTTTCTGGCCCTTCTGTACAAAGTCTTTGGGACGCGTAACGTGTCCCCAGCTCATATCATTAATATGCAGCAGCCCGTCAAAGCCGCCCAGGTCAATGAAGGCACCAAAAGAAGTGAAAGATTTCACGACTCCCTCTACCACGTCACCGATCTGTGTGTTGGCAAAAAAATCTGTGCGGCGGCGCTCAACTTCCTCCTCCAGCCAACTGCGGCGGGAAAGGATAATGTTGACACGGTTGTCACTGTAGAGCCGTTCAATATAGAACTTGCTCTGCATATCCACGTACTCATCCGGGTTCTCGATCCTGCGGAGGTCCATTTTCGATATTGGATTGAAGGCTCGGATCCCGTCATGAAGGCGGATCTCAAAACCGCCCTTTACGCTGCGGGCCACCCTTCCTTCAACCGGCCTGTGCTCATGGAATGCATCTTTCAGCTCTTTCCAGAAAACACGTTCATCAGCCTTTTTTTTGGAGATCGCTACTCCGCCTGTGCCAGTTTCCTTGCTGAGGAGAACAACATTGACGGTATCCCCGATCGCGGGCTTCTCCTCGAACTCCGAGACGGGAATCTTGCCCTCTGACTTGTATCCGATATCGACGAAGACCTGTTCAGGACCAATCTGGATGACGGTGCCTTCAACGAGTTGCCCTACCTCGAGTTCCTCCAGAGATTTCAGGAACGCTTCCTGTAGGTCCTCCTGAAGCACCGCTTTTTTAGATGTCTCAGTGTTTTGTGCATCTCTATCACTCATGACTGTCCTGTAACTCCTGATTTTTTCCTGTTTTGCGGATAGTATTTATTACTGTCTCACAAACTTGATCTATGGTCAAGTCCGATGTATCCAAATATAGGGCGTCCTCCGCTATTTTGAGGGCACCCGTTTTCTTGGTTCGATCACGTTTATCACGCTCCGCGATCCGTTGTTCTATTTCCTGTAATGAAAGTGTGCTGGTATTCTCATCAAAGCGGCGTCTAGCACGTGTCTCCACGTCCGCATCCAGGTATATTTTTACGTCTGCGTCCGGAAATACGACGGTGGAAATATCTCTGCCTTCCACAATGACGTCGAGTGAGTGCGAGATGGCGCGCAGCCTATCGTTCACTACGTCCCTCACCTCCGGAATCGCCGAGTGCTGCGCAACCCACTGGTCCACCCGGTCAGACCGCAGCTCTTTCTCATGATTTTCACCATCTATATGAATGTGGCCGTTTGCAATAGTGATATCCGTCCCCCGGGCCAGCCGGACAATCGATTCCTGATCATCTGGTGAGACCCCATCATGGAGCACCTTCCAGGTCACGGCACGGTAGAAATTGCCGGAGTTGATGTAGAATAGTTTTGCTTCACGGGCAATCCGTCTTGCCACGGTACTTTTGCCCGTGCCCGCTGGCCCATCAATTGCAATGACCATTTACTTCCCCTTACCCGCCTGACGAAAAAACCAGCGGACTTCAGATTCCGTAAGCGGTCTATACCGACCTGCAGTGATTCCCTTGAGCACAACGGGACCAATTCGAACGCGGTGAAGACGCTTCACGCCTATCTTCCAGTGAATGAAAACGTTCCGGATCTCCCGGTTCCTGCCTTCTGACAGTACAAGATGAACTTTATGCGGGTTCTGATACCGGTAACTACTCAATGTGTAGTGCTCGCCGTCTATCTCAATCCCGTTACGGTACTCTTCCAACAGTGCTTCGGGTACGGGCTTCTTGGTTTCCACGATGTATTCTTTTTCAATTTCCGCAGACGGATGGGTAACAATCTTTGCAAAATCTCCGTCATTGGTCAGAAAGATAAGCCCGGTTGAGAGAAAATCCAAACGTCCAACCGTGAAAAGGCGGACCGAAAAGTTCCTGCGTACCAAGTCCAGTACAAGAGGCCTTCCCTCCGGATCATGTGCTGAGCTGATGTACTTGCGCGGCTTATTGAGCGCAATGTAAACCAGCTTACGCGTAGGATGAACTTCCTTTCCGTCAAACGCTACTACATCGTTCTCATCAACCTTTATGCCCTGTTCCCGAATAACGGTTCCGTTAACGCGAACTCTGCCTTCGGCAATGAACTCTTCCGCTTTTCTGCGGGAGGCAACGCCAGCCCTGGCAAGATACACGTGTAGGCGTATCGGATATTCTATATTACGGCTTCCTTGATCAGCCATTGAGTCGAAAACGCTCCTCTTCAGATTCATCTAGTTTTGGGAGATCTGAAATGCTCGAAAGGCGGAACACCTTCAGAAACTCCCGCGTTGTGCCGTACTGCACCGGGCGTCCCGGGGCATCCTTCTTACCTACTTCCCTGATCATATCCCGTTGCAAGAGCAGCCTGATCATACCGTCAGCGGATACACCACGCAAATTCTCCACTTCCGCTCTGGTAATTGGCTGGGAGTATGCAATGATGGAAAGCGTTTCCATGGCTGCTCGTGACAGTTTGGCGTCATTTTTCCTTCCGTATCGATTACGGAGAGTGGGCCAGAGAGATTCCTTGGGAGCCAGCGTGATGCCGTCGCTGATCCGCACAAGGCTAAGCCCGCGCGCCTCACTGGCATACGCTTCCTCAATCTCTTCAAGGGCGCGGCGTACCGCTTCCACAGGTATGCCCGCAACGCGGGAAATGGTTTTCTCATCAACTGGTTCTGCCTCCAGAAAAAGGATAGCTTCTACCAGCGCAGTCTCCTGTTCAAGCTGCATGTTGCGCCTTCCGTATGCGAATGTCTCCAAACATTCGGTTCTGAAATACGCTAATCCGCCTTGACTTTACTGACTCCAAAAGGGCAAGAAACGCGCACACTATTTCCATTGTGGAGTTTTGCTTCTGAATAAGATCGGTAAACAAGAACTCTCCCGCATTGTCAAGATACTCATTAATGAGGCTAATTTTCTCGTTTACGGAAACCTCTTCATAGAGATCCAGAATACGGTCCGGAGAAAGGTTACTCATTAATTTGGAAAAAGTCTTGAGAAGGTCCCACACATCGATCTCATCCCAGAGCTCGTCTCCGTCAGCAAACGGAAGTGTGGGTTGCTTTTTCTTTCGCTCAATTACCCACTCAGCTTCCTTTTCCTGTTCAATCATCAACTCAGAGAGCTTCTTGAATTTCTGGTACTCAATGAGTTGATCCACCAGCTCTTTGCGCGGATCATCAAACTCATCATCCATGGTAACTTCCACCGGGAGAAGCATGCGAGATTTAATATAGAGCAACGTCGTTGCCATCACGTAAAACTCGGTGATATTGTCCAGATCTACGCGCGTGGCGTAATCCAGGTATGCGAGGTACTGCTCAGTTATCTCTGCAATGGGAATGTCGTAAATATTTATTTCAGAGCGCTTTATCAGAAAGAGGAGCAAATCCAGAGGGCCTTCAAAGTCATGAACCCGGAAATACTGCCCGTTCTCTGTTTCCTGCCCCTCCATATAGCGTCCTATTTTACTGGTGTTCTGGATTTTCCCCATTATAGGGAGTACCGCCGTAGTAGTAAATACCCTGGTCTGAAAGGAGTGAAAGATAGTGGGCGTAGGGGGTGCCGGTTCCCGGCTCTACCAACTCCGGGGAAATCTCTACAAGCGGCACAAGCACAAATTGCCGCTGTTTCATGGCGGGGTGCGGAAGCGTCAGATCCCTGTGCTGGCTTCTAAGCTCACCGTAGAGAAGAATATCTATATCAATAGGCCGCGGGCCCTTTTTTGCTTCCGGTTTTCTCTCTCTACCCAGCTCGCCTTCGATAGCCTGACAACGTGCAAGAAGTTCCTCCGGACTGATATCACACTGACCGCAAAGCACCAGGTTGAGAAAACGGGGTTGTGCGGTAACCTCCTGCGGTTCAGTCTCATATACCCGGGAAATCTCTGGGTTTGACAGGAGCGATGAGAGGCTCACCGCTGCCTGCATGAGATAGTGGAGACGGGCCCCTACATTGCTTCCAAGACTGAAATAGACATTAGAAAAGCTCATCTTCTGGAACGGAGCTCTCGCTCTTTGGGGCACTCTTCTTTGCGGCTGCTCCGTTTCCGCCGGAGCCGTTTTTCCCCTCTGTTCCGGAGGGTGCTGCTTCTTCTTCTCCCTTTTTCTTGCGCTGCGGGAACATCAGGCTCCTGAGCTCTGTTTCAATTTTGGTTGCAATATCAGGATTTGTTTCCAGGAATTGTTTTGCGTTGTCCCGGCCCTGTCCAATCCGTTCTTCTCCAAAGGAGTACCAGCTTCCGCTTTTCTGTAACAGGTCATACTTGAGTGCTCCGTCAAGAAGGCTGGCGGATGCCGAGATGCCCTTACCAAAAATGATCTCCATTTCTACTTTTTTAAACGGCGGGGCAACTTTGTTCTTCACCACTTTGACACGCACCTTGTTGCCAATGGCTTCATCTGCACCCTTGGTAATGGTCTCAATCCTGCGCACTTCAAGACGGACAGAGGAGTAAAACTTGAGCGCCTTTCCTCCGGTAGTTGTCTCAGGATTCCCAAACATTACCCCAATCTTCATACGAATCTGGTTAATGAAGATGAGACAGGTGCCGGACTTAGAGATGGTCCCGGTGAGTTTTCGCAACGCCTGGCTCATGAGGCGGGCCTGCAAACCCATATGGGAATCACCCATATCTCCTTCAATTTCCGCTTGCGGTGTCAAAGCCGCAACCGAATCAACTACAATGATGTCTACCGCACCGGAACGCACAAGACTTTCGGCAATTTCAAGCGCCTGTTCTCCGGTATCCGGCTGGGAAACCCAGAGTTCATCAATGTTTACGCCTAAATTGCCGGCATAGACCGGATCCAGCGCGTGTTCTGCGTCTATGAAGGCGGCTATACCGCCTGTTTTCTGCGCTTCCGCAATTGCGTGCAGCGCAAGTGTGGTCTTTCCGGAAGATTCCGGACCGTATATTTCTACTACCCTGCCGCGCGGATAGCCGCCGAGCCCCAACGCCTCGTCAAGCAGGATAGACCCGGAGCCAATGGTGGCAATGCCGGGGACATCCGTTCCCGCGCCAAGTTTCATGAGCGAGCCTTTCCCAAACTGTTTCTCAATCTGCAACTTGGCTGCTTCTATGGCACGGTTCTTCTCTTCCAGGTTGCCGCCCGCAGCCGTTGCTGTCTCTTTTTTTGCCATGTTCCCCTCTTTTTACCAGAAACAACGCTTCAAAACGGGCTGTTGCTTCTACTAAAAGAATAGTAGCCCTCAACTATTTTGCCGGTCAATAGTATCATCCGATAGTAGAAGTGTGAACGCACATAACAGGAGTGCCGCCTTTTATTTCTTCTTTTTGATAGTGACCGCGCTCTCACTACTCTCTCCGTACACTGTACTCGCAGATGAATACCGTGCACTGGGAGAAACCTCGGGCAGTGCCGCGGACGCTCTCCTGGGGGACCTGCTGCTTTCTCTTCCTTTTTCGAACGCTATAGAGCTTGCCTCCGGTATTTCAGTGCGCCCGGAGCCACCAGGGAAAGCCCTTCTTTTAAGTCTGACCAGGCCGCAACCCTCGTTATCAGACGCAGAACGGGAAGTTCTTCTCCTGCGCATTCTGTCCGGCAGGAGGAAGCTGCAACCTGAAGCAGAAGCAACTCTTTACACCGCGTTCTTCTCATTTCATGACCATACCCTAAGAGCGGTTGCCCTGACTTTCATGACAAAAAGCGATAGAAGTCCATCGGAGCACTTTCTTATCAGGGAGGCGCATGATCTCCGGAATGTCATTGCCTCGTCCCCGCCAGGCGTCAGACAGGAAGCACTCTCATTCGCACTGATCGCGCAAACCGGCACGTCACTTCAATTGGCGGCCCTTCTTTCCGACCTTGCCGCGTCATCAAGAGACCGCACTGTAGTCGCAGCTTTACTCGCGTCGGCCCGGATCGTGTTTGACTGAAAAGACGCTATCGTGCTATAGACAACTTTATGAGAGGAGAACTGGTCATACTTTCCACCAGGTCCATGATAGACTACGCATCCCGCGTTGCGTATCATCTTGAGACGTTTCCGGACTTCCGCGGCTCCGGAAAACCGCGTGATTTTGTTGGTAAGCTGCAGACCGTTCGCTTTGCAGACGGAGAGATGGAAGTAGAAGTCAACACGTCGCTGCGGGGAAAGGATGTATTCCTTTTTGGTATGGCCGGGCGGAACGGTAAGAACCTCAGTGTGGAAGAGAACAAGATGGAGCTCTATCACTCAATCGACGCGCTTCGCAGAGCCCAGGCGGGCCGAATTACTCTTTTCGAGCCGTACTGTTCATCATCTCGCTCTGATCGTACCACGCGCCGGAACTCTGTAGGATTCTGGGTTCACTACAAGACCCTCGCCAGCCTTGGAGTTGACCACATCATTACCTACCAGTTGCATTCAGACAAGTCCAAGACAGCGGTTGATCCCACCGTGTGTGCCATTGATGATGTGCCGGCCAACAGCCTTATTGAAGAGTATATTACGGATAATTTCATTAAGACTCAGGAATATCTTAAGGAACACGTTCAGAATGACTGGGCCTTTTGTTCCGTAGACGCCGGGGGAGAGGGAGCGGCAAAAAAATATGCCCGCGCCTTTGGCACAAAACTCATGATTGCCCACAAGCAACGTGATTACAACAAAACTAATACGGTAGAATCCATTAACATTCTTTCAGACAGTCCTATAGAAGGCAAGGAAGTATGGATAGTGGACGATATGATTGATACGGCCGGATCGGTCTATACACTTGTCAAAGAACTTTCAAACAGAGAAGTCAGCGGAATTAACATTGCCGCCATACACCCGGTATTTTCGGAACCGGCTGTGGAGCGCCTGCAGGGATTGCATGAAGAAGGGCTTCTGAACCGGGTACTGGTGACAGATACCGTAGAATGCAACGAAACGTTAAAGGAACGTCTCCCCTTCCTTCACGTGGTCTCATCTGCTCGACTCAGCGCAGAAATCATCATGCGCATGCACGAGGAACAGTCTCTTTCTCCTTTCTTTGACGAGTTTAACTCCCGGGAATATCTCTCATCACTAAAACTCTTTATTTGAGTCGACGAGAATAGTCACCGGCCCGTCATTGGTCGCCGTGATATGCATGTGTGCCTGAAACACGCCGCTACCCACTCTTAGGCCGCGCGAAAGAAGTTCTTCCCGGAACAGCGTGTAGAGCGCTCTTGCTTCGTCCGGAGGTGCCGCACGGTTGTAAGAAGGTCTGCGGCCCTTGCGGGTATCACCGTAAAGGGTGAACTGTGACACCACCACGGCCTGGCCCGAGCTTTCTAAAACGGAGAGATTCATCTTGCCGTCCGCGTCAGGATAAATTCGCAAATGTGCAACCTTGTCCGCGAGATATGATGCATCGCGAGCGCTGTCCGAATCGCTTATCCCGAGATATACAAGCAATCCGGCGCTCATCGCGGCCACTTCCTCCCCTTCCACGGTAATCCGGCAATCGCGAACACGTTGGACTACGGCCCTCACCGGCGATCCGCCTTTGGAGCAATCATCCTGATGGAGGTAGCCTGAAGAGCGCGCAGCGAATCGTCCGCTATGACTCGGCCAATGATCTCAAGGGACATGCCTGCTTTCAGGTCTGCGGCAAAGTCAAGCCGCACGGGAACAACTCCCTCCAGAACCTGTTCCGTTTCATACCCGACCAGAAAATCAAAGGTGATCTCTTTCTCTCCAATTGAAAGGTTGCTCACACGCCCGCGCCACTTCACATAGCAGCCGGCATAGAGCCACGGCTCCTTTACCACCTGCGCGTATGTGAATTCATCCTTAAAAGAAGTAAAGGTGGGCGCCTGTATGTAATCTGTAAGCAGGGAAGCGCGCCGTTTCAGATCGGAAGAGGCGTTGGAGTTAAGAATTCGGTTTATCTCACGACGGGCAAGATTGTCCCGGAAATCGTTGAAATAGCGCCCTATTTTGTCAAACGTGCGGCTAATTTCTTCTTCTGTCATCACGTACCGGAATTGCCCGGAATAGGTGATGATATCTTCATTCTCGGGGAAGTTGAGCACCTCGTTTCCTTCCCGCGCAGGAGCCTGTGTTTGAATACGGTCAAGTAGATAAGGCAGTGAAACCGCCACAATTGCCGCAATTGCGACAGCTGCGACGACGGCAAAGATCCAGCGCGGCACGTGAAATCCGCTGCCGGGAAGCAGGCGTTGGATCTTTTTCCCCTCCGTGGCTTCAAGTATCGCTGCGTCGTTCTCTGCGTTACGGATGAGGGTGAGCCCTTGTTTGGCCTTTCTATTGTGCGGGTCAACTTCCAGCACAGTAAGCCATAGCCGCAGCGCTTCTCCGGTTTCACGCCTGCGCACGTGAACGGCGGCAAGCGCCAGTTGTGAACGCACATGATCCGGGTCAAGTTGCGAGCCCCTGCTCAAGTATGAATGTGCACCGCCAATATCGCCCGTATGCAGACACGACATCCCCAGAAGATAGTAGAAATGAGGATCTTCCCGGTACAAAAAGACCTGGGGCTCCAGCAGGTGGATTACCTCTGCGTACCTGTGCGAACGAAAGAGTTGTTCTGCTTTTCTGAGTCCCCTGGTTTTCACGCTGTTTCCGCTTACCGCTCTTGCTCCCCGTAGAGCGAGCGTAGTTTTCCCAACGCGTTCTCAATGACGGCGAGGTCCTGTTCCGTGACCGGCGTGTTCGCGCCAAGAAGGCGGTCAATTTCCCGCAAGATATCGTTCACAGCTACCAGATCATGATAGGGTGATTCAGAAGCCGTGCCGCGCGTTGAACCGCTTGTGCTCCCTGAAGCCGGACTTGCCTCATTCCCGAGCAGGTCCGACAGACCGGAATCCGATGTGCTTGCCACGGAATAGCCGCCTGAGGCCGCATTTCCAAGTAGTATCACAATTTCACGAGTCTGTCCTCGGTCCACACTTACCGGATTGTAGTAGAGCGCTTGTGCGGAATCATCAATTGAATAGGGTAACAGGTTGAAGTTTCGGGCAGGGTTAACCTGGTAGTCCCATGGAGACTCCGTTAGTCTCTTCCAGTTTGCAAGGACTACGCGTGAAGGCACAGTAACCCCGCCGCCAAAAAGCATTGTTTGAAGGGCAACGTCCGCGTAATCCGAGGAGGGTGACAACACGTACCATTGTGCAGCAGATGGAATAATCTCTGCTTCCCGGCTGTAACTGTGCTTGTCCGCCGTTTTGAAGTGAATGCCGTTCTTTTCTCCCAGATAGGTGTCTATCAGGAACCGTGCTCCAATCTGGCTTGCCTTCTCAGACGTGTTGGTAATTTGGAGCGATATCCGAAGCCCGGCCGCAAGCCTCCCGCCCTGGGCCGTCGCGGGTTTGAAATCTTCCACAACCTGGACACTCGATGATTCCCATATGAATCGCGCGCCCTGCGCCGTCTTTTCCGTTGACAGCGTAAACCCGCCTGTTTCGCCCATCTTGTGAATCCGGTTGTTTTCCAGCACCGTAATGAAAGAGGTCCGCGGGTCCTGATCCAGGAAAAGCGGGACGTACCTATCTTGTTGTAGGTCTTCAAGATAGTAGAGAGAAAACCGTCCAATATCTTCATGGAGCACCAGTTTCATTCTGCCGCTCTTTAACTCCAGCGCGTTCACCCCTGAAGCCATCGCCCCTATCGTAAGAATTATCAGGACCAAACGTCTCACTGCCCGCCTCCCTGACCGTCCGCTTCAATTCGGCGGAGAATCTCTCCCTTTACTGCAAGTGCTTTCTCTTTCAGATCCAAAAGCTTGCGCTCTGCCGCGCTTTGGGCGGAAGCCGGCGCCGGGGCAGAAGGCGCTACCTCGCCCGTTTTCCCCGCGGAATCAAGTTCTGCCTGCAGTTCAGATATTCTATTGTCTTTGCGCTGAATCTCCGACTCCAAATCGCTTACTTCGCCGGAGAGACGGTCAATTTCTGCCCGGAAGTCTTCCGAGGCAAGACTCTGTAGCCGTTTTTGGTAGGATGCAATAGCCTGGTTGTAGGTTTGCTCGGTCTTTTGGAAATGGTCGAGTGCAGAGAGGTATTCCTCGTGACTCCACCGTAGAAGTTTCATCAATTCTTCTTCTCTGCGGGTGAGTTCAATTACAGAAATTCGGTAGCGCGCCGCTTCGACCCGGTAACTGGTTGGGTAGTTTTCCACCACTGAACGAAACAATTTGTACGCTTCATCCAGATGCCCCAGGGAGAAGAGCGACTCCGCAGACCAGTAGTACGCGTTCGCAATGAAGGGAGAAGTGGGGAATTCGTCTATGAATCGTTGAAACGCCTGTACAGCTTCCTGGTAGTCTCCCTCCAGGAAAAGCAGTCGAGCCTTTAGATAATTTCCTTCCGCATAGTACGGGTTGTCCGGATATTCCTGAAGAAAATGTTCCAGGTTTCGCTTGGTTTCGTCGAGCCGACCAAGCGCCATGGAAGTTTTTGCGATCCAGAAATACGCATCGCCCTGATACGCTGCGTAGGCGGGATCCAGCAGCATCTCACGAAAACCATTGAGTGCCTGCTCATACTGCGCGTTTTGAAAACTCGTGATAGCCTGGTCAAGTATTCGTTTTGCCGTATCACCGTCTTGCGAAAACGCCGGAAATGCGCTCAGTCCGGCCACAAGTGCAACCGTCACAGCGACGCGCGCCAATCTGCTCATACGCTGCCCACCTCTTTACGGGCTTTTATCATGCAATTGCTGATTTTCATCGCCCTGCGCAATAAGACCACTTCTGTTACATTTTCGACTGAGCGCGGGGCAAACTAAACTCGATTTGCCCCCTTATCATAATCACAATCAGAACCAAGCGCAAACCCTTGCCTCATCGGGAGCTGAGCTTCCTATGCGTTGACTATTGTAGTCCAAATGGTATATTAATAAATGAAACAAGAATTCAAGCGGATATATGTCTCACGAAGACACAAGAACAGAAAGCGAGAGGATAGACAGCCTACTGAGTCGCGCGTACGACATCATCAAGAAACACGAGATAGATGAGGCTGCAAAATACATTGAAGACGCGTTGTCAATTGACTTTGACAACGTGGAGGTCGTTACCTCGCTCAAGTATGTTAATTTTTGGAAGGATCGTCAAGTAACGGCGCGCGAGATCCAAAACAGCTTTGAGCGCGGAGAATATCTGCTTGGTCAGTGGAAACTTTTTGAGGGCTTTGTGGCGCGCGTTGGGCAGACATCGCAAAAGTGCCTGTACGCCCTTCGCCAGCACGTCTTCGGTGAAGCGTTGGATTACTACCTGCTGCTTCTCAAAGAGAGTGACGGTACTGACGCGGAACTATTGCTGCGTATAGGCAGGTGCTACAAAGGAACCGGTGAGTATGACAGAGCACTCACCTTCCTCCAGCAGGCTGCTTCACTGAAGCGCGAAGATTCGGTAGCGCTGGCGGAGCTTGCGGATTGTTACGCCATGGTGAACGAGATACAGAAATCCAAAGCGTTTTTCCGGGAGGCCTTTTTCCTGGGGCCTGAGCGCATAGACGTTGCGTCATTGGAATCAGAAATGATAGGCCGCCTGGTTGCCAAGGTTCGGGAACTGGGCTATGAAAGCCCGGCACTGGAGGAGTGGCTGCCTGTCTATGCCGTCCTCTTTGGCGTTTTTAACGTAAAACGGGAGCTTCGCTCCATTGAGTACGGCAAGCTGAAGCAATCAATTTACGCGCTGGAACGGGACTACAATGACCAGCAGGACCCGGACTCCGTTACGACTGCCCGACTAATGAATCGATATTTCTGGCTGATTGACCATTACGTAAATACCGGAGAGGACCGAACCAGAATTGACGAAGTACTTTTGAAGATTAAGAGCATTAACCCGAGGGTCTATCAACAGTACACGAACTAATCCAAGGAGCGCATCACGATGGCACAAGATTTGGTAAGTAAAGTAAATGAACTACTGAACGAAGAAAAGTGGACACGCGCTACACTTAACAATTATACGGTAAACAACTTCAAGGAGCTGGATGATCTGTTGGATCAGATCTTTGAGGCAGACATTGAAGACGAGATACTTGAGTCGTGCGAAGAGCACCTGCAGCACACCAAAAACAGCATCATTGCGCTTTTTCTGGCGGGTGTTATCAGGCTGAGACGGCAGACAGTTGATGATGCAAATCTGGTCATGCTGATCAATATCTTCACTGATAACCACAAGTGGAATATTGTTGAGTACCTCGCACGTCGAATCCTTGAATACGGGGAAAACAAGTACGCACTGCGCACCCTTGCCGAATGCTATGACAGCGAAAACGAACGAGAGAAACTTTATGAGGTGTGGGAACGCCTGATACGCGTGGACTTTGAAGAAGCTGACATTGTGAGACAGCTTGCAGAAAAGCGGGAAGAAGCAGGCAATACGGAAGAAGCTGTTGAATACTACAAGAAAGCGATCCACCGCTACATAAATAAGAAGAGTTTCAATAACGTGCGGGAGATCTGGCACAAGCTCATCCAGTATGCCCCGGAGGAAACTGAGTTCTTCTCCCATGCAGAAGGAAAAGTTGCAAAGGCAATTAGTGAGGACCGAGCGGTGCAACTGCTTGAAGAGCTCTACCCCTACTTCAAGAAGGAAAAGAACTGGGACGTAGCAATTGACTTCCTGAAGCGAGTTCTTGAATACGATCCCAAAAGTCCATGGGCGCGCAAAGAGATAATTGAATGCTTCCGGGAACGCCATGCCGGGCACAGTCATCTGGAGGAATACATCAAGATCTCGAACTTGAACCAGAGCTGGAGAAACGTCCACGATGCCATTGCCGACTTTGAAAAACACATATCATTTGACGCCGGTAACTTTGTGTTTCACCGTGCATGGGGCGTTGGGATCATTAAGGAAATTGACGATGATTCCATCACCATAGATTTTGCCAAGAAGCGCGGACACAAAATGTCATTGAAGATGGCGGTCAGTGCGCTTGATATCCTGCCCAAGGATCATATCTGGGTGCTGCGCAGCATCTCAAAAAAAGAACGGCTTCATGCAAAGGTAAAGACCGATATTGTATGGGCGCTGAAGATGGTCATTCGCAGTTGCGGAAATGCCGCTGACATGAAGAAAATTAAGGCCGAACTTGTTCCACACGTTCTCACGCAGGGTGAATGGTCCTCCTGGAGCGCAAAGGCGCGCCAGATATTGAAAACCAACCAGGAATTTGGTGTTCTGACCGACAAACTTGATCACTTTGTGGTGCGTGACCAGCCCATCTCCTTTGAAGAAAAGACCTTTAACAAGTTCAAGGCGGAAAAAACCTTCTTTGACCGGGTGAAGACGCTAAACGAATTTCTGGCTTACGTGGAAAAAGAGGGGCGCGCCGGGCCGGATTCAGACCTGTTTCGCGAAATGTTTGAGTACTTTGTCGGTTTCCTCCGTTCTCAATCACAGGTGAATGAGCACGTGGTAGCGTCAAACCTCGTGGTGCGCAAGGTTGTTGAGAAGTACCCCTTCCTCAACCCGGGTGTGGAACTTGATTTCAAAGAGATTTTCACGCAGATTCAGGAGCCGGAAGAGATCTTCTTCCGACTGGACAGCAACGATTTGAAGCGGGAATTTCTCACCCAGATCCGCCGGAACGTGAAAGAGTGGCCCACGTACTACGTGCGCCTGTTCCCCCATTTCCTCTCTCGAGACATTGTTGGTGAACTCGAAAGAAGCGGAAAGGACGCCGAGCTCCGGGAGCTGTTCCAGACAGTTTACAATAACTATAGAGATCTTCGCGAACCGTTTGTCTGGATGACACGCAACTGCATGGATGACGCCTGGTTCCATGCCCAGGACGTGCAATATGAGAAAATCCTCATTGGAATGATCCATTTGCTCGATATTACCGCGCGGGAAATTGATAACCGCAAGGATGTGAGCCTCAACCGCAAGATCAACAAACAGATTCACAATTTCCTCTTCAAAGAGGGCAACCTCAAGCAGTACATTGCGGAAGCGGACGAAGACGCTATGAATCGCATCTACACGCTCGTGAGCGATGTGAAAGATCTTGACCCGTCAATTGTCATTGAATTGAAGCAGGAAATTCTTAATCGTTACCCCAACTTCAAGTTCTACGGTGAATCTGAAAAAGAAATTGTCAGCCGTGGATTCATTGTAACTCCGGCCGCCTATGACGAAAAGCAGAAAGCGCTGCAGCACCTGCACGAAGTAGAAGTACCGGAAAACTCCAAGGAAATAAGCGAGGCGCTCTCCCACGGAGACCTTCGCGAGAACGCAGAATACAAGGCAGCCAAAGAGCGGCAGGACATGCTCAACAATACCGCCGCCCGGCTGAAAGAAGAAATCGAACGCGCTCAGATCATGAGAAAAAGCGACGTGGACACCTCGTCAATCAGCTTTGGTACCCGGGTGAAACTTTACAACAAAGATGCAGACAAGCCGGAAGAGTTCACCGTTCTAGGTCCCTGGGAATCGAACCCGGATGACTCAGTAATCTCCTACCTCTCCCCGCTTGGCAACGAGCTTTATAACCACAAGGAGGGTGAAGATTTGCAATTCTCAATTAATGACCGGAAGTACAACTACCGCGTTGACAAGATAGAGGTTGCGGATTTCCAGTAGATCACAAACCAGTTGGACAGCGTGTGGATCCGCGGCCACGGGAATCCGGCCGCGGTTACCACCGGGAACTGCGTGCGTAAGAGTGAAAACAAACATCGCGCTATAGCTTCTCAAGCGATGCAGCAGCATTCTTTTGGACCGCGGGATGAAACGGATCCTTTGTCATCTTTTCCACCGTATCACGGAACTGGCTCATCTCATTCAAACCAATGCCATGCAAACCGTAGATTTGTATAAGGTAGCTGGGATGCTGCAAGAAGTGGGAAAACGTAGAAGCAAGGAAATTTCCTTTCTGTGTTGACAACGCTTTTGCGAGATAGGCGAGCACCGGAGAATCCGGCTTATCCCACTCCTGTTGAATAACATCCCGCAAGGTTCCCATCCAGTCTGAAAGGTTGTTCTCCACCATAGCGTGAAGCGCACTGTTCCGTGCTGCAGGTGGGTTCTTCTCGTCGCTGACGTAATCACTGAGAAACTTCTTTGCTTCTCCGGTACGCAGTTTTGCAAGCGCAGAAAGCGCCTCTGTGCGGACTTTTAGCTCCGGATCATACTTTGCTTTGTAAATGATTGCCGGTACCGATTCCTTGACTCCACGCTCCGCAACCCCTTGAATTGCCGCCACGCGAACTCTCCAGAAAGAGTCCCGCAACGCGGAGTCAAGAAGCGTCGGTACGGAAGAATCATCGAACTTTGAAAGCGCCGATATTGCGTACGCGCGCAGTACACTATCGTCCTCTGAAAGGACAGCCGTCAGGGGTCCCACCGCCTTTGGATCACCGATCTTTCCAAGCGCATCTGCCGCCTGCCATCTGAGCGCGCGATCTGCGGCTGTATCCCGCAGCATTCTGATCAATATGTTTGAGGCGGTGACAGAACCCAGATCACCGAGTGCCGTTACGATGCTCTCTTTCATCGCGGGTGACGTACGGCCATCCTGCAGCTTTTCAAGCAAGACAGAAGCCTCCGCGTCACCGCCTATTTTCCCCAGTGCCCTCACTGCGCTTTGTCCCACTGGATCCGCCCGGTCCTCCGCAATTTGCGCGACGGCCTGAACCAATTCTTCTGATGCCTTCGCCATTCCAAACGAGGCGTATCGTATGGCGGCCGTGACGATGTCATCACTGTTGTCCTGGTAAGCCTTGAGCACGGAAAGTGCCAGCGGTGCCCCTTCACTGCTCTTCATCTCCGTAAAGAAGCCAAGCACGGCTTGCTTTACCTTTGGACTGAGCGTCCGCTGGTAGACAGAAACAAGCTCCCCGTTGAGCCGTGTTTCCTTTTGCTCTTTTAGAAGGGGAATCACTTCCAGCACCTGGCTGTCAATTCCAAATTTCAGCGTATTTCGCCAGTCTTCCAGAACGGAAGAAGAAGCTCCATCTTGTGCGTAAACAGGAAGCAGGAATGCGGCCGCCAGAAAGAGCGTAATGAACGTCTCTTTTTTGTGGAAAATGGACTTGTTCATGGTTTCACCGACTTTCTTCGAAGTATCATCTGAAAAGCTTCCACGCGTAGAACATAGTACATTCCCGCGGTGATTCCAAGGGACCCCAAACCTCCGATAAGCACCAAACCGAGATTCTTCCAGTTGCTGCCCTCCATCCAGAAATCGCCTGTCAGCTTCTTGAACAGAAGAATGAAGGCGGCAACCGGCACAAGTGTGAACGCTACCTTAGCGCACGTGACCGCTATGCGCCGCACAGAAAATCCGGCGAGCACAAGTGAGGCGCGGTACACCAAAAGCAGGAGTCCAACCGTAAACGCTACAGAGTTTGCCACGGCGAGACCTACCACCCCCAGGCGCGTGTCCTTCAGCCAGAGAGAAAGTCCAACATCAAGCACCAGCGTCACAAGAGCCGTCCACACCGGCGTTCTAAAGTCATCCCGTGCATAATAAAAGCGTTGAAAGAAATTGAACGCTGCAACACTGAATAGCCCCCACGAGTACCCCACCAACACGTCAGCAGCAAGTGCAGTGTTTTGTGGGAGGAATTCACCCCGCTGAAGGGCGACGGAAATAATATCTTTGCCCAGAAGCGACATGATAAGCGCAGAAGGAACAAGCAGGGCCAGCAGATAGCGAAACCCGTACTGAACCGTTTCTCTTAATCCTGCGATGTCCCCGCTTGACGCCTGCCTGCTCATACGCGGGAAGAGTACGGTTGTAATGGCGGCTCCAAAAATCCCAAAAGGAAGTTGCCAGAACGTGAGCGCGTTGGTCATTGCGGAGCCGCTGCCGCTCTCAAGCCCGCTTGCAAAGAACACTGCCACCTGTTGATTGACGGTGAATATGGAGGCTGCAGCCACAACGGGTAACCACTGGCGCATTATCTTGCGAAAATCAGGATTTCGGAATCCGCGGATAAACGGTGTGAAACTGTAACCTAATCGTTGGAACAACGGCGCCTGAAAGAGAATCTGAAGGACACCGCCGGCGAGCACGCCCACAGCCATGGAAAAAATGCCCATGTGCCTGTGCAGAAGCAGAATGGAGCTGATCACGGACAGTGAAAACAGAAGCGGGGTCAGCGCGGGGATGAGAAAGCGATTGTGCGAGTTAATAGTACCCATGAGCACCGCGCTCACACTTATGAGAAGCAAGTAATTGATGAGCAACCTGAACAAATCCGCCGCCAATTCCTGCCGTGAAATCTCGGGAAAATCAAGGATTGTATTTACAATGGGCTGTGCAAAGATGATACAGAGCAGAAGGACGGGCAAAAGAATGACAAATTGCAGCGTCAACACACTTCGCACTACATCGCGTGACGACTTCCCGCTTTCATCCCGCACAATAGTTGATGACAGCACTGGAATGAAGGCGGAAGAGAGGGCGCCTTCCGCAAGAAGTTTTCTCAGGTTGTTGGGAATATTGAACACAAGGTTCAAAACATCAGCATTTCCGGACGCACCAAACACCGCGCCAATGATGGCCACCCGGGCAAAGCCGAGCAGCCGTGAGGCAAAAGTGGAAGTCATAACAATCACGGTAGAAAGCGTGCTGCGCCTTAGAGATGGTTCACTCTTCATTTTTCATGTAGCCCTCAAGAAATGAGCGTGAGAACTTTTTGAATTGTCCCTCAGCAATGCTGCGCCGTACGTCATGAGTGAAGCTGCGCAGAAAGGTCAGATTGTGATGGGTGGCAAGAATTGGGCCCAGCATTTCCTTTGCCTGAAAAAGGTGGCGCAGATACGCCCGCGAATAGGACGTGCACGCGACGCAATCACACTCAGGATCTATTGGCCCGGTGTCATACCGGTGTTTTGCATTTCGCAGCACCACCCTTCCCTGCGGTGTAAAAACCGTGCCGTTCCGTGCCGCTCGTGTGGGAAAGACACAGTCAAACATGTCAATGCCGTGTTCCACTGCCGTAAGAATGTAGTCCGGCGTGCCAATGCCCATGAGATAGTGAGGGCGCTCTTCAGGAAGCAGTGCACCGGTAAAGGCGGTGAATTCCTGGTAGACTTCAAACGGCTCTCCGACCGAAAGCCCGCCCACCGCGATCCCCGGTGGATCGAGTGCACATATATTTTCCACACTCTCTCTCCTGAGGTCCTGATAGAAGTTGCCCTGAACAATTGGGAAAAGCAGGCCCCTGTATTCATCCGGACACGCTGCACGTGCCTTTACGGCACGCTCGG
>Ga0102944_1000694_pt1 | contig 24717 bp, 32 predicted proteins | sample SalPonD_shore_MG_FD_78172 | JGI IMG/M metagenome (GOLD analysis project Ga0102944, IMG submission 78172) | Salt pond soil microbial communities from South San Francisco under conditions of wetland restoration - Salt Pond MetaG... | ecosystem: Environmental > Aquatic > Marine > Intertidal zone >...
TTGAAATATTATGCTTATCAAAGTGCCCATGTATTTCTACTTCAAAACTACCATTGCCTTTATAATAACCAGCAGAAATATCATCCGCAAAAACGACAGGAGTTAAATTCTTTTCACTCTCTTGTGTTTTATTTGGAAACTTTCCTTTTTTTTCATTTTCTTTTCTTCGTTTTTCATTTTCATCATTAGAAGACGCTTTCTCCTGATACATTTCTTCTTTTGATTTTCTTTCTACTGTATAATTTCCATTATAGTCAGTATTTGTAATCATTCCATATTGCTGTTCTTCGCTTGTTTCATTATTAATCTTACAATAACTTCCTATCTTAAAAAACTCAGCCTTGTTTCTTTTTTTGTTTAAAATCCAGTGATATATTCTAAACGTTTCAATTGCATCTTTGCCAAGCCTAAAATTAACATCAAGAAAATCTTGATTAACTCTTGCTCCGTCTTTTGGCATTATTGGCTTAAAACTATATTCATATTCTGAATTTTCTATTTCATAATTAATGACCATATCTTCTGCAATATTTGCCAAGAGCCTATCTTCTAATTTTTTGTGTCTTTCAATATGCTTTTTAAAAATATGATACGCCTCATGAATAATTAAAAAATAAAGTTCTTGTGCTGTAAGAATTTCATTAACTACTTCTATATTATAGAAAAATTGAACTCGTTTATTTCTATAAGTTACTCCAGCATAATCATTACCTAAAATCTTTTTATCAACGTCAGGAATAAAGTCAGCATTAACAATAAACAAATAAATTAATGGCTCTTTATTTGCTAGATAAAAAGCAATTTTTGAAATTCGTTCCGGTCTTTCAATTTTAAAATTTTCCATATTTCAATATTAATCCAAACTTATTTTTTTGTAAAATAAAAAGGCGGGGAAAGCCCTGCCAGTAAGAAAGGGGACTACTGAATATCTTTATCGCTAGTGTGAAAATATCCACTAAAAGCGTTTTTATATTTCTCTGAGATATCATAAAGAACATCATGCAATTCATGCGGATGCTCTTTTGGGCTTTGATCGATGGTTTGAATAAATGCAACCAAATCTTCCGCAGGAATATCGTTATCTTCAATAAATGTAGAAATATTAATTGCTACTCTTTCTACATTATCAAGTTTTTCATAAGACTCAATCTGATAACCTATCCCAAGTAAGAGATAAAGAATAACTCCTTTCTTTTCTGAGATTTTTTTAATTTTTGCTCTTACTTGCTTGTAGTTATTTATAACATCTTCTGGCAATACTCTGTTTTCTGCAAAGTAAATATAACGAGAAATTACATCTTTTACAATTTGCTTTCCTTTAATTCCAAATTCATATACTTGTTCAGAGAACAAATCAACTTGATTTTGTGGGTCATTAAAATATTCATCAAAAGGATCGCTTTCATTATTTTTAGCAGCAGTTAAATATTTAGTTAATTCTTTTTTAGATAAATTTTTAAAACGATAATAACCATCAACAATCATTCTATCTCCAACAAGCGTCCAAGATCGAGGAGATGTTGTTCTTTCAATTTCAAGACCTTCTTCACTACCAGCAATAATTGGAATTGTAAAAGCAGCATCTTTCTTTCCATCATCCATTGTTTTATCAAGAATAAAATTAAGAATAATTGGTGGAACACGACTTGAAAGAACATGATCAAAAACTTTAAATGATTTAATAGCAAATGACTCAATCCAACTATCCGCATTATATGGAAGAGTTAAAGTTCTGTGCCATCTTTCCGAAGTAGCATTATCCATGCTATTAACAATGTTAAGATTTTCAACATTGTCTTGTTCTTTTGGATTACCAGAACCAATTATAATAGTTCTACGTGGTAATTTATATTTTACTGATTTCTTTTCTTCTTCATCATAATCGGCGGAACCACCAAGTTCTCCTGTTGTTACTAGATTCATTACAGCAGCCATTTTATCTGCGTCTGCTTTGTTGAATTCATCAAAATGAAGTATCCAAACTCTTTCATCGTTTGTTGGAGGAAGGATTGTTGATGGAGCAAGTTTAGCCACAGTTGATTTTCCGTTTCCTAATTCAATTTCTTTAAGATAAGGAAAACCCTGTAAAATTTCAATAGGAACTTTTTGAAGTTCCAATTTATGATAGACACAACCTTCTGATTGTGCAATATTTGCAATAATTTCGGTTTTACCAACTCCAGTAGGACCAAAGATAAAAATAGAATGATATTTATCTCCAATGAAATAATCATTTTTTGTATATTGAATTAAAGACCTAATTTCTTTTTCAAGTTCAGGATAATTTACTTCATGATTATGAAGTCTTTTCTCAATTATTTTTGAGGGAAAAACTTCGAAACCTTTATTAATAGTTTTTTGAACTTCATGAAAAATCGTGCTATTCATAACTCTCCCTTTCTTTATTTATTTCATAATAATGATAATAAAATAATCTTTTTTTGTCAAACAATTTTTCTAATTATAATGGGTTTGGAAAAAAGACATATCACTATCACGATAGGAAAAAACTGAACGATAAGAATAACTAACAATGGTCTGTTTTGTTATCTTGTTTTTTCTTTGAAAATTGACACTTGTTGATAATATAGTAAAATCACTATTAATTAATGATGTCTCAAAAAAAACGCGAAAATTGATAAATGATGTTTCTTTTATTTGTTTGGCTTCTTTATTACTTTCTTTTATCATACTTTAATTATAAACAATTTATTCTTTTTAGTCAATATATGGAAATACGGTTTTATTACTATATTTAATAGTATCGTGAAAGTTTGCGCTTCTATCATAAATTGAGGTGCTTGAACCATAAATATCATCTTGGGGACAGCCATTTTTAATGTTTGTTGTTCTTGTTTTTGGCATATTTATAATTCTAACAGTTTCTGTAAAACTTACAAAATACATACTAGTTATTTCATTTTGCATTTTATCTCCAATTAAACTAAATATAGTTATTTAGACGTGATCTTGTCCTATAAAAATAAGTTCCTCTTTTTGTTTTTTCAAAAATTATTTGAGACGTTGTTTTTTCAAAAATATTAAATGTGTAAAAATATGAATTTAGAATATTGCTATAAGCGCCTTGAGAAAAGGATCTAAAACTGTTTTCTTTTTCTATTTTATATGAGACGTTTTTCATTATTTAATAATAACTTAAATATTTTTTTTAGTCAAATATCTGTTGTGATAATAAAAGCGTTTTATTGAAAATGCAATCTCTTTGAATTCTTTTACTAAATTTCTTTCTATCAAAATCTATAAACCTTCTTTTTTTTGTTTCTTTATTTTCAAAGATAAAATTACTTCGATAACAAGAATTAAAGGCTTTATATATCATTAAATAACTTGATGTATATTGAGCACTTCTTAAATAAATATCTTTAGTCATTTTTCTTTAACAATTCCACTTTGTAAATTCCGTTTGTTGAAAAACTAATAACTTTCCCTGTCCATTCTTCTCCATTTTCAAACTGAATAATACAGTTAATCCATGCTGTTTCTGCTTGAGAATTTTGAGTATTCTTTTCAATAAAAACGGGATAACTTTTATTGTTAGTATCTATTGAAACAAGATCTTTTTCTTTCATACTAATTTACTCTTTACAATTTTGAATAATACTTATATAAGTTTGAAAAGTAAAGATAAGATTATAGATTTTAAAAAGGAAAAATTGATGGCAGTTGAAAGTTTTAGACATATAGAATATAGTAATGCAAATGATTTTGTTCGTCAAGATGGTAGAATAGAATTAAAAGAATATCAGGACAATATTCTATTCTACGCCGATTATGATAGCGTCGTTGATGCAACTTTTGGAGTAGGAGATAGTTCAGCAGCAATAACTGGAACTGCTTATACAGCAAATAATGGAGCATTTGCTCAACATCTTTTTATTCAAAATGGGACTGTAAGTTATAATAAAAATAATTTTGCAACTCTTACAAATAAAGGAACATTAAAATTTAGGATCAAACCAGATTTTAATAATGCTCCTGGACAACAAGAGTTCGTACTTACAAGCAACCCTTTTATAACTGCCTTGCCAGATATTGATAATACAGCAGCAAAATTTGGCGGAGGTTCATTAGAATTAGTTGGATCAGAAGAAAAAAGAATTTCTTATGATGTAGCAAATATTTCATCAATCACACAAATTGGAACAATAGATTTTTTTGTTAAATCAAATTATGATGGCACTCCTTCGACAAGAACAACTTTTTTAGATATTTATAATGGAACTACTGATAACAATAGAATAACTATCTATCATGAAGTAGATGGCAATCTCTATTTTAGAATATATGATCAAAATGGTTCTTTAGTTGTTAATGTTAATTTTGCCTGGTCATTTAATTCAAGCAACTGGTATAATTTCGCATTTAACTTTGATTTAAATGCTGGGGCCTCCAGAGCTTTTATTGATGGAGCACAATACGGATTAACAGACACAAACACAGGAACAAGAGTTGCTCTTGTTGGTGGATACTTGGGAGTAGGTTCTACAACTCCTGCAATTTCTGATTCATATATAGATGATTTTGCTATTTTTTCTGTCGTAAGAAATACAGCAAATTATACTATAAGAAATATTGCATATACAGGAACAGAAGCAAGTCTTGTTGTCTATGCAAAATATGATACTTCTATTAATCTGGATGTAGGTTCTGTGCCTGCACCAAGTTCAACAACTCCTGTAAATAGTGATTATAATTTTAAACTTGCAATTGATGGAACTTATTATACTGGTGGAGATATCTCTGTTTCTTTAGAAACAGATGATACTATGACAGATGTATTTAACAAAATTGCTGCTGCGCTTACTGGCGCTAATGCAACTATAAATCTTTTGTCTGGTGGAAATATAAGAATATTAGCAAATACTGATGGTGCAACAATTTCTATTGAAGAACCAGATTCTGGAAGAAGCTTGCTTCAATTACTTGGTGGAGTAAGTGAAGCAATACTTCCTAATGGTCCAACAACTAATACAAATCTTATAACATTAACAAATCAAACAAACAATAATAATAAAGTTATTTTAACCCATACAAACGACTCACATCTTTTGATAAAAATGTATAACTCTTCTGGAGTTTTAAAAGTAGACCAAGATATGGGCGTTTGGTCAAATGATAATATTGCATGGACTGCCTTTGAACTTGATTGGAATAAAACAATTGGACAATTTTATATTGATGGAAATTTATTTTCTGTATTTCAAACAGGATTTACAAGAAGTGATGATACTGCATTAATAATTACTGCTGGTGCTGATGCATACAGAATTGATGAATTTATAATTTATAATGACTATTTACATGATGAAAGTTATGCAGTTGAAACTTATCCACTTACACCATATGCAGCAAATGATCCTTATATTGATATTTACTTTGGTTCTGGATTTCAAGAGAACCAGGTAACTGATTTAAATCTTAATTGTTCTGTTGGCTGTAATTTTGTTGTTAAACTTGATAATACTTGGTATTACTATTATTCTGGAGCGTGGAGACAATCTGACGGCTCTTATTCTCAAAGTGTTTCTCCCTCTGCAATGGAAACAAAATTTGCTCAATTATATTTTAATGAAAATCAAGAACTTGTTGTTAGAGTTTATTTTCATTCAGATGGATTAACAAATGTTTGGATAGATGAAATTTCTATTATAACAGAAACAACAGATGAAAGTGCTGCTGTAATTACAGGAACTGTTGATCTTTGTTCTCCAGTAGATTTAAGCAGTGATCAACATGTTACTATTACAACTGATCAGGGAAGCGCAGAAGTAGATTTAACTACTGAGGTTCCAGGACTTCCTGCTGAACACGTTGGAACTACCGACATGTCAAGTGGTTATGCATGGGCAACAAATGGTGCAGAAACATTTATTATAAATACAACAACAATTAATTTAAATCAAAATACTACAAGTGTTACAGAGGTTATAAACCTTATTTCAGGACAAGCTCCAAATGATGTAATAATTTTTGATGATGGCTCTGGTCATATAGGTATTAAAACTGTTGATACTGGAGCTGCTGTTACTCTTGATCTTTCAGAAGGAACTGGTGGTCTTGCCAGATTAGGAATGACCGATAATACTTATACTGGTAGTGATCCTGATTTAACTTCTGTTACTCTACAAGAAATTAAAGATGCTATCGATGCCGCGAATATTCCTGGATTAGCTCCTGCTTCTGATGATGCAAACTGCCATTTAGTGTTAATGAGCACTGATACAGGAAGTAATTCGTATATAGCAATAAGCGAAGGAGTTACATCAAACGCTCTTGATGTTGTTTGGGGATTTGAGGCAAGTGATAGCGGTGAAGAGCCAACTGGCGTTTATTTTGATTATTCAAATATTTATGAATGGATTAGAGAAATGCTTGGTGCTCCAACTGTTCCAGTAGAATTAACAGATGATCAATTAGAAAATTGTATTGGTAGAGCTGTCTATTGGTATAATTATTATAGAAATGCAAAAGAAAATCTCATTACTATTACTCTTGAAGGAAATGAAACAGATGGTTATAAAATTCCACAGGAAGTTGGTGGAGAAGAAAATATTATAGAGATAATTGTAAGGCCAAGATTTCCATTTGCATATTATACTGGTGGTGATGTTAATAGTATAATGACAAATCTTTATTTACAATGGATGTTTCAAAGAGGAAGAAATACTACACAATTTAAAGATTTTATTGGAGACTATTATATAACACTATCTGCCGAGAAAGACTATGAAAATATTCTTGGCACAAGAGTGCAATGGCATTTTTATAATGGAAAAATGTATATTAGCCCAAAACCAGCAGGAATGAAAGTAGGAATAATATTTAAGAGTGCTGTAAGCATTGGAGAAATAAATACAAATTCACTTATTCGTTCTTACGCTCTTGGAGAAGCAAAACAAATCTTAGGACAAATAAGAGCAACCTTTGGTTCAACAATTCCTGGTGGTACAGAAAACATACAATTACGTGGAGAAGCATTAATTGCAGAAGGAAAAGAAGAAGCTAATGCAACATTAGAAAAAATGATGAAACTTTCAGAACCTCTATTTCTTGAATGGGGTTAAACAATAGGAGAAAAAAATGAACGTAAAAAATGAAATAATAAGAAAATCTGGTATAGATAAAAACGTGCAACTCGCAGAAGATACTGAAAATTTGAAAGCTGAACTTCTTAAATGGTTCAGAATGAACCCAAATCCATCTGATAAACAGGTTCATGCTTTTGCAGTAAAGAAAGGAATTAACGAGCACAAATTTGAAGAAACAATTTATAGACTAGTTACTGATTATGCTAAAATGTCTGGCTAAACTAAGTAAAGGTAATTATAATGAATGATTTTAAATATTATACACGTCTTGCTGCTGGTCTTGGTGAAGAAGTTTTAGCTGACATCAAAGAAGAAAGAATTATTAAACTACTTGCTAAAAAACTTGAAGATATGAGTGAAACTGGCATGACAGATTATGATAGTGCAGCAAGAGAAATAGTTAATTTTTTAAATAAAAAAATGAAACATGGAGAATAACATGAGAAGTTTCCAAGAATATATTTCTGAGCAAGAAGAAATAGCTCTCAGCGAAGAATTGCTTTCAGAGGATGCAGCTGCTATTGTCGCCGGCATTCTTGCAATTCCTACTATTGCTGCATTAGGAGCGTGGGGAGCATCAATTGCTGCTGGTGCTTATTATAAGTTTCTTAGCTCAACAGTTGATAAAACTGTAAAAATTTGGAAGAAGATTTTTTCTGATTTTAAATCACGAATTACAAAAGAGCGAGTGGCCGAAAATATTAGAGATATGGCACACGACCCGAAAGTTCGAAAACAAATGCAGGAAACAGAAAAAAATAAAAGAATTTATGAAGATGAGTTAAAAGAAGTTTATAGTGCAATAGACTCCAAAGATTTTGAAGGAGCAAAAAAAGCATTTAACCAAGTTCCAAAAGAGCTTCAAAACAATCCAGATGTTTATAAAGTTATTATAGCAGAAGTATCAAGAGTTTTAAAAGAGCCACCTTTATATGTTTCTTCACCAGGTAATAAAACATACCAGGCAATAAAAAAGATTATAAACATCAGAGTAGCAAGAGCTGCGGCAATGGCTACAAAAATGGCAATTGAAAAGAATTTAAGAAATGATGATGTAAAACAAATGGAACAAGAAGTAAATACAGAATCCTCTTAGACTCCCATTTAAGAATCATCGTGAGTGAGCGAAGCGAACGAACGATAAGAAGCGTGCGAATAGCACGCTTCTTTTTTTATAAGGAGCTTCATCCATTAGCAAAAGTTTTTACATTCGTAAAAACTTTTGCACTGCTTCGCAGTTTTTTAAGACTTACTCTGAATTAAAATTTAAGCTTCACTAGTGAAAGAGAATTAATACTAGGTAATTAATTACGACGCGGCAGGTTCTTAACTAAACTAGCGGACGATTTTTTTACAAATTTTTTAAAGTAAAGATAATATAGATAAGGTAGAAAATATGGCTGGATTTAATTATTTTGATGAACTAAGATCAGGAAATACACAACAATGGATATCATATCTTAATGGTGAATATATGAACCTTGTTGCTCCAATTATTCATGTTTTTAAATTAGACAAAGTAAGAACTCAAATTGATACATTGCATGGAGACGAAACTTTTGGAATAGGTCGTATTTATTTACCACCATATCAAATGAGAGCGTTTCATATTGATAATACATGGAAACAAGTATTAGGTCAAGATACCATGCCCTATCTTGAAACACAAGAAGATATTCAATTTATAGTTAATTTTGAGCAAATGGTTCAAAAAATACGTGAATTAAAAACAAGACATACTACAAATATTTATCTTGAGTATTCTGGAACTTCAGAAGTTTCAGCATTAAAGCAAAATGACCATTTTATTATTAAAATAGATGGAAACGTTCTTGCTGATTATGATTTAACAGATACCAATTATAATACTACAAATAAACTTGTATCAACAATAAACAGTATTCCTAATTTTACTGCAACTGCTGATGGCGAAAATGATAGTAGTGTTTCTCTTGTTTCATTTGCAGAAATAAGATTTAAAAAATCAAGATTAAATATTTTTAGTGAAGATAAAACATATGTAAATTCAACTGATATTATAGAAGCAGGAGATTTAATTCTTACACATAATTGGTTCTTATATGAAGTATTAAGTAATGTTCCTGGTGGAGACTTTGGCTGGGATTATGCAACTATGGTATTTACTTGTAATCTTAGAAGTCTTGATAAGGCTCAACTACCAAATAGTTATATAGATCAAATTAAGCGTAATGAATATGGACTTAGAGACAAAATAAAAATGGAGTAATAAATGTTATTAAAGCAATTTCTCAAAGAAGAAGAAAATAAATCCTCAAAAACTCTTTTAGGAGTTATTAAGAAAACAGATACTTTTGTTCCTTATTTAAAGAGAGTAGGAAGAAAGGCGTTTGGAACAAAAACCTTTGATGCTTTTGATGCAAATGAAAAGTATCAAAATGGAAATAAAGAAACAATAACTGGCAAACAAATTCCACAGGATATGTATTTTAAAGTATATATTGATGGGGATAAAGGCGAGATTGTTGGAAGAAAAGTTAAAATTGATGATTACTCTGCTATAAAGAAAGTGGAGTTATTGGATAAAAATGGTCATTGGAGAAATGTTCCACTACCATCAGAAGACTTACACTTAAGTCCAGAAGCAGACACTAAATTAAGAATGTCGTCTGCTCGAAAGGTTTATGATGAAAGGAGTAAAAAATAAATGAAGAATTTAGAAAAAACTCTTTTAGAATTTACTAGAGAAATAACTAATCATTATACAATTATTGTTATGGATAAAAATGGTAAAAAAAGATTTACCTTTAAAGATCATAAAATAAGAGCATTGGAAAATGAACTTAAAAAACATTATGGCGATAAAATAGTAAATAAAATGGTTAGTAAGATTAGAAAAGCTGAAACTCATGGAACTTTAAAAAACTTTGCTGTTGATGATTCTGTTGATTTTAATATTGAGGGAGATAAAGTAACTGCTTATTTCCGTGAAGAAAGTGAGGAAATTAATGAACTTTCTGCTGAAATTGCGAATGGAAAATATGTAGCAAGAAAAGTTTTTGATGAGCAGGGAAATATTATTCCTATCGATAAACTTAAACCGGGTTGGAAAGAAATACTTGGCGAAGTTATGAATGCAATCAATAAAGCAGGTCTTGCTAAAAAGTTTGCTCCTGATACAGGAGAAATGGACGTTCATTTAGGAAAAGGAAAGAATCTTGTATTTTTGACTGCTGATGATGGCTCAAAATATAAATATAATGTAGCTTCTAAAAGATTAGAAAAGGCTTAATATGGCGAAGAAAACTATGGGCTTTGATGTTAATCATAGCCTTACTTCATTAAGTGATACAATAAGAGAACATTATATTCAAGCAAGAATAGATTTGCTTAATGAGTTTCAATCCGCAGGATATAAACATATTATTGATTCTATTTTAATTGAGCCTGATTTTAGTAAAATACAAATTAATTTTAAAGCAGGATATGAAGTGTCAAAACAAGATGTGTTCGAATTGTTTGCACAAGGCGGCACATTAATGAAAACAAATGAAAATGGTGAAAAAGAAACTGTTGCCGTTAAACCAAGCGCAGTAGTTAAAAAATATTTAGGTAAAAGATAATGGCTGTAACACCCTTAGAACATTTTTTATTTAGAGCATACTCAGTTGCATTAAAACAGTGGCTCATTGATAATTTACATTTAAGCACATACTCAGAAGATAATAATGTAACTATTGTATATACAACTCCTGATAGAGCATTTGCTAAATATATGTATCCAGTTATAAATGGAGCAACTACTTCTCCAAACATTAATTTCCATTTAACAGGAATTGAATATTCACAATCTGAAAATTTATTAGGTTTTGTAAGAGAGCCAAAAAAATATCCAGATAAAAATAAAGTAAAAAAACTTAAGCCACCTTTGGTATATAAACTTACTTACTCAACAACATTATATACTCGTGTTCAACCAGAGATGGATGTTTTGATATATCAATTAATATCTAAAGCACATAAAAATGCAAAAGGAGTTCTTGTTGTTGATGGTCAATGGGCTGAAATTGAAGTTGGTGATCCAAGAGATGAGACCAATCTTGAACCTGGAGAAGCACAAGACGTTTTAAATAGATATGGTGTTGATATTACAATACCAAGAGCTTACTTACCACTTGATTATACAGAGGAACAAATTGTAACCAACTTTGACGTTGTGTATGACGTATAAAGTAAAGATAAAATTATGAAAGGATTTAAAGTTTCAAACAAAACTTATCAGCCTCTACAACTCATTATAAATAAACAAGTTTATTTACTTCCCGCAAGAGGAAAAAATAACTATGTTATTGTATATAATATAACAAAACAAATGCAAACTATAGAATCTAAAGGTCTTATTACAATAAGAAAAATACGTTAAACTTATTATCTTTACATAAAAGGTTGATTATGACTAATGTAAAGATAATTTCGACAACTTAAAAAATAATTACGGAGGAATTTATTATGGCTAAAAGCCCTGCAATAATTCTTAGGGAAAGAGACGATTCAGCCTATGCTGTAACAAGCTCTAATACCATACTTGCAGTTGTTGGCTATGCTACAATGGGCCCAATTGGAGTCCCAACTCTCGTTACTTCAAGAAATGAATTTGAAGCAACCTTTGGACCTGCCTCTGCTGTTTCACCTTGGTCAAGTCTTGCTGTATATAGAGCATTTCAGCAAGGAAATCAAATTCTCTTTTATAGAGTAGCTGAAACAAGTGGAAGTAATGCTGCAATAGCGGCTGAAGTAGCAGTTCTCAACGATAGACAAGCAAGTAGTGGATATCAAGAATTCTCTTCAACTACATCTATTAGCTATGGTAGTTATCAAGTAAACGATGTTTACGATTTTAGACTATCAGTTAATGGTGGAACTGCTCGTGATGTTTATATTGCCTCTCCAAGCTCAGGAGACTGGCTACTATCAGACATTGCGACAAAAATTAACACACAAATTACATCTGACACACAAGGTTTTCAAGAGTATGATGCACAGACCGCTCCTGTTGTTCCAGCCCTTGCTTCTGAATATAGATTAAAAGCAAGCGTTGATGGAACTGACCTTATGAGTTCAGGTGGATCAGAAAGTGATGACTTCTCTGTTTTCGTTGATCCTGGCGATACGCTTTCTGAAATAGCTACAAAAATTGGATCTGCTTTTGCTGCTGGAACTCGTGGTTATCAAGCCTGGAATAATGGTGGTGCAATAACACTAGCAAATACTACCACGCTTGCAACTGCAACAACTTATGACTTTAATGTCAATGTTGATGGAGTTGGAGTGCAAGATGTTCAAATTACAACTGGTGGAGTTTCACCAACTTGGACAGAAGTAGCTTCATTAATGGAAACAGCCATTAATAATGTTTTCCCATCTAATAATGTAACCGTTAGAGCATATACAGGTGGTTATATTGCAGTGCAATCACAAACAGAAGGAGCTTCTTCAAGCGTTGCTCTTGCAGATGACAATCAAGCTGCAAACGGAACCCCACTTTTTGACACACTTAATTCTGGTGGTTCATTTGATACTGCTGTCGCTGGTGGAGCTGGAACTGCTGTTGGATATACTGTTGCTGCAAATGCAAACACAAATAGAGTAAGAGTAACTTCTGATTCAACTGGCACAAGCTCTGTTGTTGCACTTACTGCTCCAGATTTTGGAAATGATCTTGCAACACTTATTGGTCCAGTTCTTGAAGCAAATGATGGCGAGGCTTCTGTTGCTGCTACTGCTGCTGTTGTAGATGGAAACGTTAGAATTAGCACAAATGCTACTGGCTCTGGTTCAACCATTGCTATTACCGCAGGAACTGGCACTGACAACAATAACTTACTTACTGTTTTCCCAGTAAGTGCAGCTGTTGAAGGTCTTGATGCTATCGCAGCAGAAACCACTGACAATGTTCTATTTAGAGCAAAACAAAAAGGAAGTGCTACTAATAATATTTCTGTTGTTAAGAGCTCAAGAACAAATCCTGTTACAAATGCTACAGTTCATAAGATTGAAGTATTCTATAACAACGCTTCTGTTGAATCATTTGATAATCTCTCACTTGGAGTGAATGATACAGCATTCTTTGTTACAAAGATTAATGCTGATCCAGATAATGGTGGTTCAGAATGGATTGAAGTAGAGTATGAAGACAACGATGTAAATTCAACCATCGTTCTTCCAGACGGAACTTATACACTTGGCACAGGTAGCGATGTATTTACAACTGGAGATGCACTTGGTGATTATGATTACAGAGTGGGAACAGATGGAATACCTCAAAGTGGTGGTGCAACACTATTCGTAAATGCACTTGATTCAACAGGCGACCTTGGAAATCAGGAAAGATTTGATTATCACATTCTTATTACACCTGATAACAATTCTGAGGAAACTCAAAATGCAGCTATTGCATTGGCTGAGTCAGCAAATAGAAAAGACTTTGTATATATCGCAGACCCACCATTTGGCCTTGATTATAAAGAGGTTGTTGAATGGCATAATGGCACAGGAAATCACGGAAGAAGCAATGCTATTAATTCTTCTTACGCGGCAACTTACTGGTCTTGGGTAAAAGAAGATAATGCAATAAGCGGAGAATATGTATGGTCTCCACCTTCTGTTTTCCTTGCTGCTAAGTATATGGAAATTGACCGAAGATTTGGCCCTTGGTATGCTGTTGCAGGTGATACTCGTGGTAAGCTTCAAGGAGCAAGCGATATTGAAACTTCACCTTCACTTCCACAAAGAGACTACATTTATGGAGACCTTAACGCGGTTAATCCAATTGTTAATTTTGTAAGTAAGGGAATTGAAGTTTATGGACAGAAAACTCTTCTTAGAGATACAACAGCGCTTAATAAATTAAACGTTCGAAGAATGGTTATTTATGCTAAGAAACTCATTAGAAGAGCAATGGAAGGAATTGTGTTCGAACCACATAATCCTGACTCTTGGGCAAGAGCTACTAACCTAATCAATTCTATTCTTGAGCCAATCAGACAGGCCAATGGTCTTGATGATTATCAAGTAGTTATTGATAGTAATACAAATACACAAGATGTAATTGCTCAGGGAATTATGAAAGGTATAATCAAACTTGTTCCAGTTGGAACAATTGAGATTGTTGATCTTACAATCTCTATCCTATCTCCTGGCGCTACAATTCAATAAGACAGTAGATAAAAATAAAGCCGCTCAATTGAGCGGCTTTTTTATTCTTCAATATGTTTTATCGTTTGTTCTGCTTTTTCTTGCAATGTTATAGTTTTAATTTGTTCTTTTTTACTTTTTGCTTTAATATCATCAGTATATTCATAATATACTATAACAGGCCAATTTTCAATTACAACAAGAACATTATTATTTTCATCTTTAAGCAAATACAATGTATCTATTGTTCCATTTGCTTGTTCAATACTTTTGTCTTCAATTATTACAATTGTTCTATCATTAACAATATCGCCTAATCTAAAAGTTTTATCTCCTGGATACGTAGTAATAGAGCTGATATATCGTTCCATTATTCATTATCTCCATTAAAACCTATTGCAGCTCTTCTTTTACCATTAGAATTATTATTTTTATAATTAAGCATAATTGTATTGAAGTTATTAAATGTAGAAGTTAAATAACCTATTTGATGAAAAATTCCAGAAGTAACTCCATTCAATTTTACTTTATCATCACTAATAATTTCATCTACTAAACTATTTAAATGCTCAATAGTTCTTCCCATTTCACTAGTATAAACAAGTAAATTTTTTTCATCATTATCGTTGATCATTTATGTTTCCTTCTTTTTTATCTTCTTTTGGATATATCTGTTTTCCAAAATCATCAGTAAATACAACTCCAAATTTATCCAAAACTTCTTTTTGTTTTTCGTTTGGATCAATAACAATTAATAGCATTAACATTAAGAATGGACTATTGGAAACTCTGTTCTTGTCAAAAGTGAAATCATCAATTTTTACTTTGGGCGATCCAATCTCATATGTATTTTGAAATGTAGCCCCATCAAAATCTTCCCTCTTCATTTTTACCTCTTAAATATTTATCATGTGTGCCCATTTTGCTGTTAGAGAGTGTTTGGTTTTTGTTAAATCAGCAAATTCCTGCAAAGAAAATTTAATATTATTGCCATGATAATCTTTGTAATCTTTATGATAATTTCCATAAGGATCATCAACAATAAGGTCTTTAACTTTATCCAAATCAATTTCTTCTGCACGTTTAATACTTTCAATATTCTTTTGTTTTGATTCAAAACCTACAAGCGTTACTATATGTCCTGATTTTGTAAAATAACCAGAAACAGCACAAGTGCTTTCTTTTTTTAAAATATTAAAAAGCAAATCTTGAATTGTGGCATTGGTAGTAAATACATCAACTTTTCTTCCAACAAGTTTTTGATTAACCGCCCACTCAAGCATTACATGGACTTCTTGTGGTGGATAGCCATCCTTAACTGCCCAAGGTGCAATCTTCTTCATTTCATCAAACGCTTCTTTGCTTTGTAGTAAAGAAGTTAAATAATCTTCTGGCTGCATACCAGCCGGATAATCAAAACTAATATTTGATGATATCAAGGCCATTATCAAAGCAGTAGTATTACAAGAAGCCATAGGGACATATTTATTATTTCTCTGAGTATGATAGTCAAAATCTTTTGACAAATTAATTGAAAACATCTTTTTTCTCCTGAATAAACACATAAGTTACTCTTATCTTTATTTATGAGGTTTAAGAAAATAATAATGCCCTCATTTAAGGGCATTATTTTTAAAGTTCATTAGTAATAATTTTATGAATTATCTTTGGTGTCTCGTCAGAGAAACCAACAATATCATAACTTTTTTTATCACTTGGATCAACTAATGTAATGTAGTCAGGATATGGAGGTGCAATGGTCACATAAATTGCCTTAGCGTTTTCGTTAATGTATTTTCTATATTCTTTAAGTGCTTCTGTTGGATGATCTCCAACCCAAGTCATATTATCTGTCCATAATACAAAAGCATCAACAACAATATTGTTTTCTAATGCATATTTGTATGCAAGTGATGCATTTGTTCCTCCAAAAGAAAGACCTCCAAGATGCTCATTTCTTAAAATATCATTGAAAGTTGTTTTCTTCGTAAATTTTGGTAAATTTACAAAGTAATGTGAGAACCCTCCTACAAAATAGTTCTTCTCAGAACGAATTGTTGCAAGTGCCATAATTCCAGAGATGTCTCTACAATTAAGTTGTAATCCTGATCCAGAATAACTTGCCATACTTCCTGAAATATCAAGAGCGTGGAATATCCGTGAGTTAGTTGGTTCAAGAATGTCAAAGCCATTCTCAATGGCGTCTTCAAGAATATCACTTACTCTTGGAATTGGTTGCCAGACTAACGATCCTTTAAAACCACGTCCTCTTATATAAGTTGCATATCCATTAGCAATTGTTAATGGATGAAGTCGTGCTCTCTTAATATTTTCCTTTGAAAATCTGTTTTCAAGAACATCAAGATTAGAAACATTATTAAAGATACCCTTGTTAGTTAAATTAGCCAAGTTTCTCATAGTTGCAGTAACAGGCATTCTTTGAAAAAGAGCTTCCCAAACATCTGATGTTCTTACAACATTTCCAGGGATCATTTCTTGAGTAAGGTTAAACTTTGTTATCATTTCGATAACTTCAGCTTCAGACAAATCATCTGTTTTAAGTCTCTCATAAGCTTCAATTCTTTCAAATCCATTTCTTAATAGATTGATAGGATCAGCCTTTTCTCTTTTGCCAACAACCCAAGCATAAAGTAAATCTTCTTCTGATGTCTTAGCAAGTGGTTTAATAAGACGAAGAATATCTCTTGCACTCCATCCATTTCTTTGCTGATATTTTAAGAATTGATATTCAAGTTCTTTTGTATCTCGTGCTTTAAGCCATCCCTGAATTGCCTTATGAATAACTCTACCCATTCCACGAATATTCTTTGTGTAAGAAATAAACTCATAGAGATGAGAAGCAGTTCTCACTACTTTATTAAAGATATTCTTAAATTCATTCTTTGCACTAAAATTCCCCATTGACAAAAATACGAGTGCAAGAATAGGAGTGCTATTCTTAATTCCATAATCAGATGCATAAACAATTTCCTTAGACGTTCTAACTGCATCTGCATTAATGCATCTTTGCAAGAGATCAATTGCTTCTTCTGTCATTGTGTCGGAATTAGAATAATATGCATTAGTCATTGAACCTGTGATAAGCCATCTTTGCAAAGCAACAAAATCGTCTGCTTTAAAAGCATATCCTCCTGCGAGATTTTTTTTCATGTCTTTTCCAGGAAGTTTATCCTGTACTGTTTTTTTCTTTTGGAGATAAGTCTTAGTATAATTCATTTTCAAGCTCCTTTTTATTTAATTATAAATTTTTTATGAATTTTGGTCAAAAAATTGTCAGCCCAATCATAATCTGGATTATCTGGCAAAGTGCTTTTTTCAAATATTTCGTTAGATACTACTGAAAGATCATGATATATTTTTTTAATATCATCGATTTCTCTTTCTCCATTTTTTATGCTGAGTAAAAGTTTCTTTTCTTTACCCTCAAAAGGAAAATTTAAAAAGCCATTGTCTAATAAAAAATTAGCCTCTAACATAATTCTAACTAAATGATAAGCAAACTTCACATCATAATGCAGGTTTTTGAATGTTTCTGTTTTTGCTCTCCAGCCATATTCATCATATTCTCTATTTAATATTTCATAAACTTTTGATACTTCCATTCCTTTATGAAAATTCTTTATACTTCCTTTACTTTTCTTGTAATAATTCAAATGTTTATTTAAACCAAAAGAACTGTCTTCGCTTAAATGAGTAATATTATTTTCCATAGCAACTTTTAAATAATTAATGGCTAATTTTAGCGCATTATATCTTTCTGATTTTACTTCAAGTTTTTTAAACTGTGATTTAGCATAACCATTAAAAGTTTTATATACTCTTTTACTCACAAACTTAGGATAATTATCTATCAGTTCTTTAAACCTACTATCCATTACATTAATATTTTTTTCTGGAATGAATAGTGTTTCAATAATATTTGGATTATTCCCAAGAAGAAGTTCTATATATTTTCTTATTGAAAAAACTTTATCATCAATGTCTTTATTTGTATTACGCTCATTCTTGCGTGTTGTTAAAACAGAATTATCAATATATTTTAATTCATTAAGACCAAGCAGTTCTTTTTCATCAGGAGCAAAAACACCAAAAAAATCAATATCAGATGTAGGCGTATTTAGGCCATATAAATGACTTCCAATAGTGCAGTGAAATAATATTTTTCTCATTTCGTTCCCCCTTATAATTTTTTAATTAATTCAGCTGCATCGTTTAATTGTTCTACCACAAAAGCATTTGTATTATTAATTCGTTTTACTATTTTTGATATAGCCCTAATAGAATTATAATCTTCATCTTCAAATCTAATATTATTATATTCTCGCAATGGGCAGAAAATAGTATAATTATCTTCTTTGTTAATTTGCTTTTGTAGATAAATACTATCGATTAATTCTGCAAAAGTAAAAAAACCTTTATGCTCTGGTGTAATAACATACAAATGAATAGAACAACGATGCCATTTTTCAAGTTCTTCTGTTGCTTGAGCATCATCATTCCAATCTTCTACAATTGGATTAAAATAATTAATTGGTTCAATCATTTTAATAAATTCAGTGCGCCAATTTTTTGGTGTGGTAATCGTTCCACCAAGAAAAACTTTTTTCATTCCCTTCTTCCCTTTTAAAAAGACGGACAAGTTGGTTTAATAGAGTTTAATGTTTTAAGCGTTAATCTATTAAAATCAGTCCGTTATATTATATATGATATCAAATTAATATTTTTTTGTAAACCCCAAATTAATTGTCATGAATTGATTACTTCCTTTTGGCGAAACAAATTTTGCTACATCACCGTTTACACCAAACGAAAATTCAATATCATGCTTCTCTATTTTATCTTTTAGTTCTAAGTCAAATTTAGTATTTTTTAGATCATCTAAACCAGAAAAATGCGAAACATTTTCTACATGCCATTTTAATACAGCGTTTCCATTTAAATCTTTTTTTCCTTCAATTTTCATATTAAGTTTTAAATTATCTTCATTTATTCCGCTTTTAAAAAAAGTGGCTGTTCCATCTACTTTTACAGTTAGATTAATTTCATCTTTTACCAAATCTTTGTTAAATTCAAAATGAAAATCCGTATCTTCTAAATCTTCTCCAAACTGTTTAACCAATTTTTCTAAATCACCATAACTTTTATTTTTTAAATTTACTTTTGGTTTAATTTTCCATTTTAAAAAACCATTTTTAAAATTAATTTCATTTTCAAGAGGATTGTATGTTTCAGCTTTCTTTGCTAAGTCCATAACTTTTTTAACTAAATCTTTATCATCCATTTATTTTAGTTCTCCGCCACTTTTGTCTTTTCTTCTTCTTTGGCTCTACGCAAAAAATTAACTGGGTCTAATGCTTTTCCATCTTTTCTGATTTCATAATGTAAGTGAGCACCAACAGAAGCAGAACCACTGTTTCCCATTAATCCAATAACTTGACCTCTTTTAATTTTTTCACCTTCATGCACATATACTTTTGCCATATGAGCATAAACAGTTGTAAAACCATTACCATGATTTATAATAACCATGCGACCAAATTCAGGATGAAAAATCCAGTGATCTTGAACATATCCATCTGCTGTTGCAATTATTTTTGCTCTCCAAGAACTTGCTATATCAATTCCTCCATGCCATTGAACTGTTCCTGTTAATGGATCAAGTCTATCACCAAATGGAGAAGTAATTCTATTATATTCGCTTTGAAAAACTGGCCATATGCTAGGAAGTTGATTTAAATATTGTGTTCTTTCATCAAAATAATTTTGAGCATCTTGTAAATATACATCAAAATCACTTTCTCCAGCTAAAATCTTGGCGTAATTTTCTGTGTTGTCAGCATCAACAGCACCACCAATATTTAGATAACTATCTGTTCTTCTAATATTTTGCGCAATTTTTTTAATTGTGTCCTTATATTCTTGTTCATGAGCAATATACATTTGATTTTGTTCATTAAGAATACGAACTTGTTCTTCAAGTCTATCAATTTTTGGTTGATAGATGTCTCTGTAATACTCATACACTGAAGTTGTCATATCAAGGCCAAGAATAAGAATAACAATATAAATAATTTTTCTAATTCCATTCCATTTGTCTCTAAAGCCTAACAATTTTAAATCGTGTTCGTTTGAGCTCATTTTTAATCTCCTAAAAAAAATGCCTAAGTTGGGCTTAGGCACTCTTTTAATCTATATTTTATATAATTTTTTGTCAAACTTATGCAGCAACTTTAGCGCCGTATCTTTTAAGTTTATCTTTGTTTTCTTGTGCAAGCTCTTTGAATTTCTGTTCTTCTTCTTTACTTAATTTATCTTTTCCGGCTCTCTTTCTCAATTTATTAATAAGTGCTACTCCACCACCAATTGTGCCTGCAAGTGCAATTGCTGGAACTGCTACCTTAGCAACTGGATTAGTATAAAGCCAATTCATTCCTTGTTGAGCAATTTTTTTAGCCCAACCAACTCCACCAGAAACTAATGAACCAAGTTTATCGACAATTGGCTTACCAAAGTTTTTAATCTTTCCCCAAAGTCCAGATAAAAATCCACCAATCTTACTAAGGCCAGAAGCTAATGCTCCACCTTTAGCTGTTTGAGCAGCAGCATTTGAAACTCTTAAAGCTCTTCCCGCTCCACCAAAACCAGCGCTTGCTGGAATTGCTTCTGTAAGATAACGATGAAGATTATCATATCCAACTGTTTCAAAAAGAAATTGTCCTTTTATTTTAGCAGCTTCATTAAGTTCATCCTCATGATTGACCATATATTCAAAAACAGGTGCTGTTGATTCACCAAACACATTTACATAAATATCAAACGCTTCTTTCTTTCCAAAGAAATTAACATCTTCATTAAATGCTCTAAGTAAATCAGACATAATATAATTTTCCCAAAAATGAACACCTTCATATCCATAAGACTCAGCAAGAATAAATCCTCTAAGGTTCATAGATTCTTTAATCTTATGAGGAATTGCTGTTCTTGCGCTAGAAAGCATTTCTTTTCTTTCTCTAAAATCTGCAACAAGATCATTAACATCACTTAAATCTTTTACACCAGCAAGCTTTCTTTGTAGGCGAGCAATAGCATCAGCAGCTACTTTTTCATCATATTCATCAGTTTCATCTTCTGGTTCTTTCTTGGCCGCTTTTTTAATTTGAAGACCAATCTTTTTATATTTATCTCTTAATTTTTTAAGTTCTTCTTCAGTTCTTGGAGGAAGAGTTGCTTCACCCTTTTTTGTATATTGCAAAGCATTTCCTAATGTTTCAAGAGCATCAATATGGGCTTGAATTTCTTCTTTCTTTTCTGGATCATCTGTAGATTCAAGTTCATTTTGAAAACCTTGAGCAACTGTTCTAAGTTTATTTTCAAGTTTAACAAGACCTTTTTGTCTTGTCTGCCCAGTTGTCTTAACTTCTCCAGTAGATTTTTCTACTGTTCCTTTTGTTTTCTTATATCCTCTTTTTTCTTGACCAGAAGTTCCCATTAATTCTGAATAAGCATTTTCAAATGCAGTCCAGCCATCTTTTGAAACACCTGAAACTTTACCTTGGCCAGCAGCGAGATTTTTTGCAAAATCTCCTCTTTTAAGTTTGGTTGTTGTAGCGCTTGCTTTTTGAGCAAGCTTTGCTGTTCCATGATTATCAATATATCTTTGAGCAGCTTCCTTATATTTTCCATTCTTAATAAGATCAACAACTTCATTATCAATATGCTGTTGTGCCATTTCATCTAAAGCTTTATTAGCAGGTAGATCATATTTTTCAGCATTATATAATATTTGATCTTTTACGTTCATTTTCATTATCTCCTTGTTGGATTATATACTTATCTTTATCTTTATGATTTTGCAAGTCTTGGAACAACATTTTTAATATTATTTTTTTGCAACATATCTTTTACAGTATTAATATTCTTTTTATCATCATCGATAAAAACAATTCTGTCATATTGTTTTGCTAATTTTTTAATAATATTGGCTTTCTTTTCAAAAGCTCCTTCACCAGGATAATGTTTTGTATCATCATTAATCGCAAAAACTAAATCCTTAATTAACTTTGGGCCAACCTTTTCTAATTCACCTTTTTCATTTTTAAATTTTAACCATTCTTTCATAACATCGCCCATAACATCTTCTAGTCCACGAGCGGTTAAAATTCCAATTTTCCATCCATTTTGAATATAATTATCCATTGTTTTTAAATTAGAAACAATTGGCAATCCTGTTTTGATAGATCTAGCAACTTTATCAGGATCTCTAAAATCTCTATAAGAATATTTAATTCCTTTCTTTTCTTCTTCTGGAACATTTTCTTCTGCAAATTCTTGTGGAGTTAAAACTTCTTCTTTTCCATCAGGATAAATTTTATATATATTAATTCCCTGTGCTTTAACCAATGTATCATCAATATCAAGTAATAATAAACTATTGTGTTTTACTGCTTCTGCTATAAATGTATCATTTACTATTTCTTCAAACGTCATTATTTCAATCCTTTAATTGTTTCTGTTAAAATACCAGAGTTTTTCATGATTTCACTTAATGCATTCACTTAATGCATTCATATAATATCTCCAATATATAATTAACTTTACAACTTATATAGTGTGTAAAGCTAAAATTGTAAATAATGAATAAGGAGTTTTTAAACATGCCATTTTATACTTATACTGACGGAGAAAAAGAAATTGAGTTATTTTTAAATATGTCAGAAGCAACAGAAGAAAAAGAAATAGATGATAAAATTTATAAAATGGTTTTTGAACCAAGTGGCAATTTTATTTTAAAAGGCCAAGGATGGGCAAGTAAAGGAAGCGCTCTTGCTACAAAACCTAAAAAATATAAAGAAGTCGGAGTTAAAGTAGATTATAATAAAAAAGCAGAAATGGAAGCTGCTGGAGAAAAATTTTAAGGAAGTGTAAAAATGTCAGATAAAAGTAATGAGGCTGGAAAAGCCCAGGAGATGTTGAACTTATTAAAAAACAATAAGCAGATAAAAGGGTTTGCAAAAAAATTAACATATGGTATTATTATAATAAGTTTTGTAATTGGAGTTCTTGGTAGCACTGATTATATAAAATTTAATATGGCTGACTATGTTCAATTCCTTGGTGCTTTTGCTTGGGTAGTTGTTCCACTTATTATAAGTATTGGTGCAAATTCAGCAATGGACAAAATAAATAAAAAGGACATTGAAAAAACAAAAATGGTTGTAGATAAAGGAGGTAAATAATGGGAACAGTTGGAACTATACTTGTTGTTCTTGCAACAGTTGCTTTATCAGCATTTGCTGCTTGGGTTGTAGCGAGACGTGAAACTAAGCAAAAAATTGAAATAGCAAAAGACATCGGCAAGTCAGAAGGACAAGACTCTAATAGAACTGATGTAGTTGATAATGCTAATCAGCAAATTGATACAAACGAACAAGTTATTGCTGACAGCAAAAAAGCAATTGAAGAAGCGCAAAAAGTTTTAGGGGGAAATTAATGAAATTAGCGACAGCGTTTCTTTACACAGCATCTTTTATAATGACTTTTATATTAACTTATGTTATTGCTTCACTTATGTTTGGAGGAATAATATCTCTTGCAACATGGAATACTGAAGCAATTAAAAATTTATTAATTATATGGCAAAAGCCATCTTCTATATTTTATATTGTTATAAGAGGAGTTTTTCTTTTCATTTCTTTAATTGCTTCATTACATTAAGTAGATAATATACAATAAAAGCGGAGGATAAAATTAAGTGAATAATATTAAAAAAACAATAATCGCTTTTATGATTATGTTCTTCATTAGTTTTCCCATCTTAGCACAGGCACCGGAAGGATATGTATCAAAAGAAAAATATCAAGCAGTTGTTAATCAACTAAAAGAAACAACAAAGGCGTTAGAAGATACCACACAAGCACTTATTGATGCAAGAGATAGAATTAATAAAGATCAAAAAGAAATTACTGATCTAAGAACTAAACTTGAAAAACAATTAACAAAAGATCAACCCAAATATTTTTCTGCTGGAGTGGGAGTGCGCTCTCCATTAGGAGGAGAATTTATTTGGACAGGAGATTTGCCTTTCGTTCCTATTGGTGGATATATAACTGCTGGTATTAATAAGGATTTAAATTTAACTGGAAGCGTAGGAATACGATTTAGATTTTAAAATTAAAGCCGCTCAATTGAGCGGCTTTTTTTTATTAAGCAAAATCCCCTGAAACTATTCCACCATTAATAGCTATTTCTTCAACTTCCCAATTTCCCTCTAAAATAGTTTGTGTAATAGTGTATTTTTTTGTATTATATGCACCATTTAAATTCTGGCTTTTATCAATAAGTGTTGAATAAAAAGTGAAATCATCAGTCCAGAAAAAAATTGGATATGAGTAAGATGTAAAAGTTTTAGTATAAA
>Ga0102944_1000695_pt1 | contig 24701 bp, 20 predicted proteins | sample SalPonD_shore_MG_FD_78172 | JGI IMG/M metagenome (GOLD analysis project Ga0102944, IMG submission 78172) | Salt pond soil microbial communities from South San Francisco under conditions of wetland restoration - Salt Pond MetaG... | ecosystem: Environmental > Aquatic > Marine > Intertidal zone >...
ATCCGTAAATACCCTCGTAATTTCTGGATAAATTCATCATCCCATGGATTTTCTCTAAGATCAATAATACGTATATTCTCCATTCTAGCTAGACCTTCCCATGACAATTCAGTAAATTGATTATTCATTAACCTCAAAATCTTCAAATTTGAGAAATTATCAAACCAGGTATCAGGTATCTCTTCAATTGCATTATTTGAGAGATCCAAGATTTGAGTTTGAAGTGGAATAGAGAGTTTTGGTGGTAGTTTTGTAAGATCCAAATTCGTCATTCGTAAGGATTTAGTAATCTGATGTTCCATATCAATTTCAGAAAGATCCCAGAAAATATCATCCTCCATTGCATCGATTTTATCAGTAGCATCCATCCCATTATATTCTAAAATCTCATATCTCCAGTAAAGATTGGTGGTCCTGGCCTGAACAAATATCCTCTGCAGATTGCTGGGACCATTTGTACCAGTACTTGGATTACCGCTACTGGAGTTCATACCTTGTGTATTGTCACCAAAGTTAATTACTTTTTTGTGTGAAAAATTGTGCTAGTGTATTTCAAAATCGGATAAATCTCGATGGAATACTTACGATATAATTCTATTGAGAAAGCCGAATACGACTCCTGCAGCAACTCCAATTCCACCGACACCAATTAAGATGCTAAAAATTTCGCTATTGAAGATAAAAACTCCAATTAATGCCACAATTACCAGTAATACACTGAGTGATATCAATAGATGTGCAATAAATTCAATTGCACCAAAATCCAATTTACTTTTACCTGTAAATTCAATCATAGCTAATTCTAATTGGTGTGACATTTTAATGTGAAGTTCCATCGTCGTTACTTAGCTCGATATTGCACCAAAATTGTCTTCCCAAGGCATTTGATCAATTATTACTGTCTGATTTTTCTTGATACTTTCTTGTCCCAGGAGATAGAGATAATGATCCTGACATCCCTCAGCAAGGGAATAAAACGGAGTATCAGATGTTACAAAATCACCCATTCTCTTCAGCACCTCTGCCACTGCGATTTCTTCATCCATCATAGGGTGGTGGTAGGGATTGGAATAATAGGTTTCACCATTTGCTTGGATTTCGTATAGATAATTCCCATTGATATCGCCCTCGGTTCCTAGGGTCAGTCTTTGGAATGTTGATCTTCTAGGATTCTGATGATCTTTCATCCAGTAAATAGAATTATTGTGGATTTCCCCGGTAGTACCTCTGATCGTAATTCTATTATTCCTGATAAAACCAAAGTATTGATCCTCAGTGAAATCAACGATACCATATTTATCATTCTCGAATTTGAAAATAAAGTGATTATGTCGGGAGTTACTCATTCTTCGTTGCGACGGGAACCCAGTACGATCTGCTCCTTGGAGGATTGGAGAATTGAATTGAAATGATCGGATGGATCCTAATTCTGATTCAATTCCCAGTAATCTTCGAAGCAAAGAAATCCCATGATAACCATGAGCAATCGATACGTCTGCAAATGTAATCTCACCAAGTAAGCCTGTCTTGATAAATTGTAGTTGTGCTTGGTGTTGAGGTCGAAGAGGGTACTGCTCTGCTACTTGAACTTTACCATTATGATCCCTAACATACTCATAGAGATCTATCAATGCTTCAATATCTGGTGCAGGTGGTGTCTCAGATAGGACTGGAATTCCAAGATCGATGAGTTCCTTAATGAGGTTGGGATTAACCGCCCAAGGTACTGCAGTAATTACAAAATCAAGATCAGTGGTATTTGTCATCGATTCAATCGTAGTAAATCCCGTAGTTCTCCATTTCTTCTCCCAGACTTTTTTCTTCTGCTTATCTCTGATTACAGTGCCTCGTAATTGGAATTTTTCTGGAAGGTAATGACTGATTCTGGCAAAAAATTCAGATCGCCAACCCGCACCAATTATACCAAATGATATGGTCATAGGGCTTGTGTGACCTCAAATAATATGGAGTTTTAGCTGAGATAACATAATATCGCAATAAATAGATTAAGATCGATTCACTGATAGCTCTCAATCTGGGCGGTAATCGAATGCTAGTTGACTAAAAGAAGTGGAGAATTTCGTAAGGCTACCGCAAATTTCTTTATAGTCAAACAAAAAGGAGATATGCTTATCATCTCTCACATAATTTCTATGTGATGGGATCGATTGAATTGCGCCAGTGGTGTAATGGCTAGCATTTCAGCCTTCCACGTGTCTATTATTAATATCTGCACAAAGAAAGCTGGTGATCCGGGTTCAATTCCCGGCTGGCGCACTATTTTACCGTATTAAAATCTTAACGAAATAGAGATAAGAGTCTAGCAAAGAAGCCTTTCTTTTCCTCTTTTTCCTTGGATCGTTGTTCTGGTTGTTTTTGATCCTCAGGTCGATAGCCTAATTCACGTTGATCTTCTACAGAAATTGCAGAGCCCTGTTCTGCAAGTTTTCCTATCAGCTCGTAGAAGCCCTTCTCACTTTTCCCACCTTCGCCTTCATAGATCGTATATGTAAGTGGAAGATAATTTCTCTCGCTATCAATTTTCTGCATTAATTTTTGTCCCTCAAATTTCTCCTCTCTTTGTGCTTCTTTACCAATCCACATGTAGAGTTCATCATTGCCATCAAGAACGAAGACATCATTACTACTCAGTGATTTCTTGTTGAGTTTGACTTCTTCGATCTCGGCGTCATCAATAGATGCAGTGTCCTTCTTAATATAGACTCTAAATAGCTTGAATTTCACAATATCGAGCTCTGCTCGTTTCAAGAACCCAGGTGTATCTCCATCCTTAACGGTAAAGTTTACGAGCTTAGTAAAATCTTCAGGCTCATCATCTTGATTCGTTGAATAGACCGATGGTTCTCCCCCTCTGTCCTGATTGTCAAGTTTATTGGCAACCCAAGCTCCAACTGTTTGTTCTTCAACTGCGCAATCTTTGCCGATCCAGATCCAAATTTCATTCTTATTATCGACAACATAGACATCACCATCAAGGAAGGTGTATTGACCATCATCAGGAGATAGTTTTTCCATTTCTTTTCCTACGACATGAAAGACTTCCATAAAGTGGATGACGCTTAGATAATAGTTAAGGTAATCGGGATAACTGTGGACAAATTCGTGTTTGAATTATGATATTAGAGGTATATTATGCAAATACATCGCGGGATATGGATGTATCAGGAGTTCGTCGTTCATTGTTAATCTTATCAAGAGCATCCATGAAGTTCTTCTCCGTGACTGAATCATTGCGATCGCGAATAGCGAACATTCCTGCCTCGATACAAATTGATTTGATTTCGGCTCCAGAGACTCCTTTGGATTGTTCGACGAGGTAATTAATATTCACTCCTTCGTCGATATTCATCCCTCTCATATGGATCTTGAAGATCTCCGTCCTACCTCCTTCATCTGGAACTCCGATTTCAATTAATCGATCAAATCTTCCAGGACGAAGAAGTGCTGGATCAAGAATATCTGGCCGGTTGGTTGCAGCAATTACTCTGACTTCACCTCGTGGTTCAAACCCATCAAGGCTGGAGAGAATTTGCATTAACGTACGTTGAACCTCTCTATCACCTGAAGTTGCTACTTCTAATCTTCTAGAGCCAATTGCATCAAGTTCGTCAATAAATAAAATTGATGGTGATTTTTCCTCGGCAAATTCGAAGACTTCACGAACGAGTCTTGCTCCTTCTCCGATGAATTTCTGTACCAGTTCACTACCAATTAATCGAATAAAAGTGGCATTGGTCACTCGAGCTACAGCCTTGGCAATCAGTGTTTTACCTGTACCTGGTGGACCATAGAGTAATACTCCTTTTGGAGGTTCAATTCCAATATTCTCGAATAAATCAGGTTCCAATAGCGGTAATTCAACAATTTCTCGAATTTCCTGTATTTGTGCCGTTAGCCCTCCAATGTCCTCATATTTGATTGCTGGTTTGTCCTCGATTTCCATCGCTTGTACGCTTGGATCTTTACTTTGGGGTAGAACATCAACAATTGCGAAGGATCGTTGATTCAATGCGACTCGGGCATTCGGTCGGAGGTTGTCCCGATCAATTTTCGAACTTATGCTAACAAGTAACTGGGGTCCGGTCGAGCTTTTAACGATCGCTTTGTCATCTGAAACTACCTCAATCAGAGTTCCGGCAAAGAGTGGTGGAGCACGAAGACGATCCAATTCACTGCGAACATTATTTAGTTCACGCTGGAGTCGTAATCTTTCTCCTTCTACTATCTGTTTTTCAGTCTCTAATCTTCTAGTCTGTCTCTCAAGGTGACGGGTGTACGATAATAAATATGATGTATCTTGTTGTTCATCATCAGAATGAGGCTCGGAACCTTCAGAAGTTGACCCAGTCATATACAAATGAATAATATACTTTCTTATTAATAAACCATAACATCTGATAATTCTTTTGACGGGTGTTGTTTCGGTAGTAGCTAGATAATATTTATGTAATAGTTGCTACAACAGATACTGCCTTGATGTTCACTTGATAATGATTTTAATAGGGTGTCGAGAGTAATATTATAAGGATTAGAAATGGCACAGATAGAAAGTCTTTCTAGCAGAGAACGTAAAGAGATAATCGAAGAGGCTGAAAAACTATTTAAGAATCCTGGTGCTCTTCTTCCCAAAAAAGGTAAAACTCAGAAGCATACCAACGAGAAGGATGAAATTGGCTATATTGTAAATAACCGTGATTTGATCCTGATCAAAAAAGAGGGAAAAATAATACCATCACTGCATATCGCTCGAGATGTTGAACTAATTCTTCCAAAAATTGTTGTTGATCTTGGTGCAATTAGATTTGTGACAAATGGTGCTGATATCATGCGACCAGGAATTACTCATATTGATGATGAGGTTATTGAAGGGACACTGGTTGTGATTGTTGAAGAACGCAATGGTGCTCCTCTAGCATTCGGTGTTGCAATGTATGATGCGGTGGATATGAGAAATATGGATAATGGTCGCGTAGTTACGAATTTACATCATCTGAAGGATGAATGGTTTGAATTCGTTCCTTAAGGTATTTAATTGAATAATATCTGATTTCTTTTTTGGTTTCCATTATCAGTACAATCTAAAGGTGCTTCCAATTGGCGGTGCCTGACTTTCCCGTTTTACTGTACGACCAATTGATTTGGCAAGGGTTTCACATTTAGAAGCCTCTCCATGTACCAAGAGAAACTGTTTAGGTCGAGGCGAAAGCCGTTTGGCAAATTCCATCAACTCTCTTCGATCAGAATGACCAGTAAAACCTGAAATCTGATTCACCTCCAAGTTGATTTCAATCCCTTTGATCTTCCCATCATCTCCTACAATCTGAACCTCCCGAGCTCCCTCTGTAATCTTTCTTCCCAAAGTTCCTCTTCCCTGATACGAAACAAAAATTATTGCATTTTTCTCATCCGGTGCTAATTCGTTAAAATAATGAACACTAGGTCCTCCAACTAGCATTCCTGACGTAGCCATAATGATACAGGGTTCACCATGTAGGATCTCTTCTCGTTGGTCAAAACTCTCAACATTATGGAAAAATGGTGCGAGGAAGGGATTGTCATCTGCCACAAAGATCCGATCACGTAGTTGCCGGGATACATATTCTGGATGTGAGGTGGTAATTGCAGTGGCCTCGGTTACCATTCCCTCAACGTAAACTGGTACGGTGGGGATCCGTTCATTTTTCATAAGATTCTCAATAACAAGTTGTAATTCCTGGGCTCTTCCCACTGCGAGTACTGGTACCAGTACCTTTCCACCTCGGTTGATGGCTTTACTGATCAACTCCGCAATTTTATTTTCACTTTGTTGTCTACTTGGTGTGACATCCTGAGGATTACCGTATGTACTTTCCATTACTATGGTTTCTAATCTGGGGAATTTATAGTGGGCTCGATCAAGTAATCGTGAGTTGGCAAATTTAAAATCATGAGCAAAAGCGAGGTTGTACTTCCCATTGCCAATATGAAGATGGACAATTGAGGACCCGAGGATATGTCCTGCATTATGAAGTGTTAATTTCACTCCTGGTGCGATATCTGTCACATCGCCATAATTAACGGGGATTACGTGAAGTGTCGAATTGCGTATATCCGTTTTGGAATAGGGCAGGAGTTTCCCCTCCTTCTCCGCCACGTCAAGATAGTCAATTTGAAGCATAGTCATCATATCTCGAGTGGGTTCGGTAGTATACACCGGTCCTTCATATCCGTATTTGAACAGAAATGGGACAAATCCACAGTGGTCTAAATGTGCGTGTGATACAATTACTGCATCAAGAGACTGTACATCAAATTCTGGCAGATCAAATCGAGGTAGCATATTGGAAGGATTAGTCTGACCAACTGAGACTCCACAATCAATCAAGATATTGGCATCTCCTGTCTGTAGCAAAGTGGAAGATCTACCTACTTCCTTATAGCCTCCCAACGCCGTGATTCTGATGATCGGTTCATCCAAGAGTGGTTCACGATGAACAATCTTCCCAATCCGTCGCAATACATCCTGTCTTTCCTTGGCATCGGTATATAATACATTTCTGACCGTCCGAATGATACTGGATTTCAACGGTGGAATTCGATAAATATTTGGTCGCCACTTTGTCTGTAGGATGATCTCATTGAGATAGTTCATATCACGACCCAAAATCTGCGAGGGACGGTCAACTTCGATAATTACCTCACCAATGGTTTCATCAAATTCAATCTCACCGATTTCTACATCTGCGGTGGCTAGAATTCGTCGAATTTGATCAGGTACATCCTCTTTTGATTGTCGTATCGAAGGATCTGATCGGATTGTAACTCTCTTACGTATGGTTCGTGCAATTTTTGCAATCAAACCACCATTATTGACTAGAACCTTGATATTTTTGGAATAGATCCCAACTTCTGGTCCCTCAAATTCAATAAGGCTAATCTCAGCATCATTTGGAACGATACGCTCAATCTCTGTCTTAACTTTTTCTAGTGCCCTTTCCGATGACAAAGTAAAACCTTCTGTAAAATATGTGCCCTCCCCAGGACGTAACTTCAAACTTCCTAAACGAAAATGAACGTTACTCTGTTACTTGATATTTGTTTCGCTTTATTTAGTTTGGCACAAATTAATGTATTTTCGTGACTTAGTTTTCTCGGAGAATATTCATTAGTGAAGAAAATGTATGTTTCAGATAGTCTCGTAAAACCTAAAGGCGTCTTTAGTTGTCATTATCAAGTACCTTTTATTAAGTAAATCTGAGCTAATAGTACTGAACTTCTACTGCGCAAAGGAGTTCAGGCTAGTTACAAGGAGCATTTTTTCTAGATGTCTGATGAAGATTACCTAACCCCTGAAGATAAATGGGTCATTCTCAACTCTATGTTTAAAGAACTCGGTCTTGTTCGACAACATCTCGATTCCTACAATCACTTCGTCCGTGAAGGACTACAACTGGTGGTTGATGAGGAGAAATCCATCGAACCTGATGATGCTGATTATATCGTCGAATTTGGACAGATTACTTTAGACGAACCGTATGTTAAAGAAGCTGATGGATCGAGAACTGAGATTTGGCCTATGGATGCACGTATACGGAATATCACCTATGCAGGTGAGCTCAAACTCAAGATGAAGCAAGTTTATGCTGAGGATGAAAATACTGCTATTCACATCGCCTCGAAGAAATCCAATCAACATGAGGATGATGTGTTTATCGGTTACCTCCCCATCATGCTGAAATCCGACCAATGTCGGCTGACAATGAATAATCCCAGTGACGAGGTACTCATCAAGCATGGTGAGGATCCTGCCGAAGCTGGCGGTTATTTCCTTGTTAATGGTTCTGAACGTGTACTGGTCACCCAGGAGGATCTCGCTCCTAATCGTATTCTTGTTGAGGGGCTCAGTAATAAACCCACGACCTCACTGGCCAAAGTCTTCTCTACCATGAAAGGGTTCCGTGCTCCTGTTACCCTAGAACGTGGCAGAGATGGTAGTCTAAAAGTATCATTTCCCTCAGTCTCACGGAAAATTTCATTGATTGTACTTCTCCGTGCACTCGGTCTTGAGAAAGACGGGCAGATTGCCCGACGGATCGGAGCTGATCCCCGGATCCAAGCCAAACTGGTTCCCATTCTTCAGGCAGAAGAAGTTCGTACCCAGGAAGATGCTCTTGACTATATCGGTAAACGTGTTGCAGTTGGTCAAACCAAAGAATACCGGATGAACCGAACGCAACAGGTATTGGATCGATATTTATTACCCCATTTGGGTAATGAGGAAACTGATCGAATGGATAAAGCCTATTTCCTCTGTCTGATGGCACAACGAGTACTTGAATTCGAATCAGGAATGCGTGAGGCAGATGACAAGGATCATTATGCCAGCAAACGGTTAAACCTTGCTGGAGATTTACTATTATTATTATTCCGAAATGCCTTCCGTAGTCTGGCTCGTGACATCAAGTACCAACTTGAGCGTAATGCCAATAAAAAAGGTGGTGCACTGAAAACAGCAGTTCGTGCGGATGTTATTACCGAACGGCTTCGTCATGCACTTGCCACCGGTAATTGGGTCGGTGGTAAAGCAGGTGTATCACAGTTGCTGGATCGTACTAATTATATGTCCGCCCTGTCACATCTACGACGTGTTGTCTCACCGCTGTCAAGAAGTCAACCTCATTTCGAGGCAAGAGATCTTCACCCAACGCATTGGGGTAAGATCTGCCCAAATGAGACTCCTGAAGGACCCAACTGTGGATTAGTAAAGAATCTTGCATTACAAGCTTATATCTCAACCAAAATTGACAGTTCCTATCTCTTAGAGGATCTGCAGGACTTTGGTGTTGAACAGTTTGGAAACCCCCCATCTCGTGACTATGCAAGGGTCTTCCTTGATGGAGAACTTGTCGGTTTTCATGAGAACGGAGAGCGATTGGCTCAGATAATTCGTAATGAACGACGTAATCGACAGATCGCCCCCGAAGTAAATGTGGCTTATTATGAACGGACCAACGAAGTTCAGATCAATGCAGATCAGGGTCGTGTCCGTCGCCCACTAATTGTCGTCAAAGATGGTCGTCCCAAACTAACCACAACCCATGTTGAACGTGTACGAAATGATGAGATGAAATGGAAAGATCTTGTCAGACAGGGTCTGATCGAGTATCTTGATGCAGAGGAAGAAGAGAATTGTTATATTGCCATTAATCAGGAGGAACTCACCAGGGAGCATACGCATCTGGAAATCTCTGCTGCCACAATTCTTGGTATCTGTGCTTCACTCATTCCCTTCCCTGAGCATAACCGATCTGATCGTAATGTCTACGAAGCAGGTATGGCCAAACAGTCTTTGGGATTGTATGCAGCCAATTTCAAATTACGACTAGATACCCGTGCACATATTCTCCACTATCCCCAAAAACCATTGGTACGAACCAACGGGATGTCTGCTATTGGTTTTGAGGAACGACCAGCAGGACAGAATTTTGTCGTCGGAGTCCTGTCCTATAATGGATATAATATGGAGGATGCCTTAATTATGAACAAATCCTCAGTTGATCGTGGTCTGGGAAGATCTACCTTCTTCCGTGCCTATGATTCTGAGGAACGTAAATATCCTGGTGGACAGGAGGATGCGTTTGAAATCCCATCTGAAGATGTCCGAGGTTTCAAGGCACCTGAGATGTACCGTCATCTATCTGAAGATGGTGTGGTTGAACCAGAAACTGAGATTGATGGTAAAGCTGGAGAGGTAATTATCGGTCGTACCTCACCCCCACGATTTCTTGAAAGTCAACATGAATTCGACATGCCTATGGAGAAACGCCGTGAGACCTCAACCTCCATGCGATTTGGAGAATCCGGCGTCGCTGACTCCGTTATCTTTACCGAGACTTCTGAGGGTCACCGATTGATCAAAGTCAAGATGCGATCTCTACGTATCCCAGAATTAGGTGATAAATTTGCATCACGACATGGTCAGAAAGGTATTCTAGGAACATTAATCCCTCAGGAAGATATGCCTTTCTCTGAGTCAGGTATCTCACCTGATCTGATTATCAATCCTCATGCTATTCCCTCGCGGATGACTATTGGGCAACTGATGGAGCTTCTTGCCGGTAAATGGGCAGCAGCTCAGGGTGATATGGTCAATGCCACCGCATTTGAAGGGGTATCTGCAGATGATATCAAAGATGGACTGCACAAACTTGGCTATCAGCAATATGGTCGAGAGGTGATGTATGATGGGAGAACCGGAGAGAAACTGATCTCTGATGTCTTCGTCGGTATTGCATTCTATCAGAAATTACACCATCTAGTCAATGATAAGATCCATGCCCGTGCTCGTGGTCCCGTCCAGATCCTCACCAGGCAACCCACTGAGGGTAGATCCCGAGAGGGTGGTCTGAAATTCGGAGAGATGGAACGTGATTGTTTGATTGGTCATGGTACTGCTCTAATCCTGAAGGAACGGTTACTCGATGAATCGGATAAGTCCGAAGCGTTGTTCTGCGAACAATGTGGATTTATTGCACAAAAGAACCGTCGGTTGGATAAGCTGGAATGTCCAGTATGTCGTGAAACAACCACGATTTCGCCAATTACGATCTCTTATGCTTTCAAGCTCCTCCTACAGGAATTAATGTCACTGGGAATTGCTCCCCGTGTTGAGTTAGAAAATAAGATGTAATGTTTCTTCATCTAATTACAGATCAATAGTGGATAACCCAACAACTAAACTATCCTTCTATTTTACACAATAATTTCGCAAATGAAGTCAATATAGCACCTATCATTTAGATTCAATAAATAGGTATGGAATCAATTGGCTTATTATTTACTTTTTAACTTCATTGGCAAGAAGTCCCCTTCCTTCAGGGCGGGGTAGTTCCCCCTGATATTACTAGTACCTCTTTTCGTGAGTAGTAAAATCCCTCAAACAGTAAGTTAAAAAGGACAGATTGTGTTGGTTATGGTAAGGATACTACCTCAGAGGGGATATAATGCCACGACGAAATAATCCAAATAAACATTCAACGAAACCAGCTGCCAAACAAAAACGCAGAAAGACGAGAGACAAACATTCCAAGTGGGAGCAGATTTTATCTGATGATGAGCTCGAAGATATGTAGATCTACGTATCACCGGTAATCAAATCATCCTAATGAATAGGATTATCGCTCGTCAATCAAACTCTAATTTACTAGCACTAATTTATTAATGATTAGGGAATGTTTAGAAGGCAATAATATCTTATCCAATTACATGACAGAAAAGAAACTTGAAAGTATTCATATCATTGGATTACCGAAAGGTTCCGTACTCTGGCCAAGTGCTGCGTTTGCATTTATTTCAGGACTATTAGGATTAGTTGCTCCAGATACTGTCCAGATTATGTCTGGGATATTTCTGATAATCTTTACCTTCAATCTCATGATACTTTTCTTTGATTTTAGTAGGGGCTCCATTTTTGGTATACTAGGGATAATTATTGCTCTTGTGGTTGTCCTGATTAATTTTGAGATCAGTATACTCAATCCACTGATAGCTTTCCTGAAATCAGGAATTTTTGGAGTATCTGCACAATTTCTCTTCATCTTTGGTGCTATCTTTCTGACACTCTTTATGATAGCAATAATCATTCGGAGAAATTTTGAGTACTATGTTGTATCTTCGAATGAGATCGTTAGAAAAGAAGGTTTTCTAGGTGATGCCAGTCGGTGGAATGCACAAGATCTTCAAATTGATAAAACCATCAATGATGTATTTGAATCACTCCTTCTCTTTGGTGCTGGTGATCTAAAGATCACAACCAGTCGTGGTCAGGAATTTCATATTCTGAATGTCCCACGTATTAACCGTGTAGAGCATGATATTCGTCAAATTCTTGGCAAAATCGAAGTTGATACCACCTAACATCGCTCTAATTCCTAATATCAAACATTCACTTTTATCTCGGTGTAAAACAATTTAAAGCTCCATTCTCGATCTTACCATATATGTCCTCATCTGATACTGTAGAAAAATTAGCAGAGAAGATTCTCTATCATAAGAAACAATACTATAATGGAGAACCTGAGATTTCAGATGCAGCTTATGATCAGTTGGAAGATAAACTCCGTCAATTAGATCCAGACAATCCGGTACTTCATCTCGTAGGCACTCCTGATGGAGGTAAAGTCGATCATGACCCACCGATGCTGTCTGCACAGAAAGCTACCGAATTGGATGAGGTGATCAAATGGGCGTCAGATATTGATTACCATCCAATGACTACGGGGTACAAGGTGGATGGTCTTTCTCTGTCCATTATTTATCTTGATGGGAAACTGAGTCAAGCAGCTACAAGAGGAAATGGTAATACTGGTGATGATGTCACCCTAGAAAGTCTGAAAATCCATGGGATCCCCGAAACCATAGAAATTGACGGTGAGGTCAATATTCGAGGTGAAGTCTATATGAAGATAAGTGAATTTCATCGGGTAAATGACGTTCTACCAGATGATGAGAGTTATTCATCACCTCGTAATCTAGCAACAGGTACTCTGAAACAGAAGAGTCTAACCATTCTCGATGAGAGACGATTAGATTTCATGGCATGGCAACTTCTTGGATATCAAGAGGATGCCACGAATATGGAACAGATGGAGACCATGAAATCATGGGGTTTTACCGTAACAGATCGGATACTGTTGAAAGATCCAACTCCTGAAAAAATAGAATCTACCTTCCAGCAATATGTTGATGAGCGGGAGGAGTTGGATTTTGAGATAGATGGAGTTATTTTCAAATACAATCTTCCTGAGGATCGTGCGAATGCTGGAGTGACAGAACATCATCCAAAATGGTCTATTGCCTGGAAATTCCAGAGTAAGGGTGAGATTACTACTGTTGAAAATATTATCTGGCAGGTTGGAAGAACAGGTGTTCTGACTCCTGTGGCAGAAGTAGAAGCAGTAGATGTCGCAGGTGCTACTATACGCCGTGCTACCCTTCACAATGCTGATATGGTCGAAAGTCTTAATGTTGCAGAAGGTGATACTGTGGCACTTATTCGTGCTGGTGATGTCATCCCTAAAATTCTTGAAGTGGTAGATAAGGGTTCAAATGAGGTGCAGTTACCAGGTACATGTCCTTCCTGTGGTACAGAACTAGATCGAGAAGGTGTAGATCTGAAATGCAACAGTTCCAAATGTCGTGAACGTGATATTCAGCAAATTATCTACTGGGTACAACAGACTGAGATTAAAGGACTTGGTGAAAAGAGTATTGAGAAACTCTATGATGAGGGCATCGTCACTCATTATGCTGATTTATATTCTGAGGATCTTACAGAATCAAAACTCGTCTCGTTACTCGGGAAAAATGGAGAAAAGATTTATGAGGAAATCGAGAAAACCCGTGATCTCCCATTCGCTACCTTCTTAGCTGCGCTCGGGATTAGAAATCTCGGTCCCAAGATGGGCAAAGTCCTTGCCAAAAAATATGATAGTTACGAGGAGCTGAAACATGCGAGTGCTGAAGAACTAACCGAACTTGAGGGGATTTCCGACTTAACTGCTCATTATATCAAACATGGGGTTAATGATCCAAATACAGGTGACAAGGTACTACAGCATGATGTCAACATCCTTACTTCAAAACAGCAAAAACGCAGGAAGCTACGGAAACGTGCTGCAACTCTCGATGATTGGTTTGGTGATGGTAATTCCGATAAAGATGTTGAAGAGATTGAAGAGGATTATTATGATTCTACCTATGGTGATAAGAAAATCTATGTAACTGGTTCAGTCAATGGTTTTACGAAAAAGGAATTACAGACAGAACTGGAACTACGAGGGATGGATTGGCATAAATCAGTTAGCTCTAATTTGGATTATCTCGTATATGGTGAACGTGCCGGTCAATCCAAGTTGGATAGTGCTCAGGAAAAGGGAGTAAAAATTCTCTCTTGGGATGATTTTAATTCATCACTGGATAAACCACTGAAAAAATAAATTATGAAATAACTTGAGCCTGACCAAATGATTTACGATACCGTGGAACATCACTGTCAGTTAGCCTAGCCCAGGCTTCAATACCACCAGAAATATTCACAACATTGTCAAAACCCTGCTGGTTGAGATACATCGTCACTCTAGAAGATCTCCCACCAGTATGGCAGAGTACTCCAATGGTCTTGTCCTTGGGTAATTTATCCATTGATTTAGGAACCTGTTGCATGGGAATATGGATGAAATCTTTCACAGAAGCTGCATCGATTTCAAATTGTTCTCGTACATCAAGAACAACAAAATCATCATTATCAATTCTCTGTGATGCTTCTTTTGCTGAGATATTATTCATAATTTGATTTCTAATTGATGGTATAAGTAGGCAAGCTTTGGTTCAATTTAGTATCACATGTCTTGTAATTCCGATCCTGGTTTATGCTCGTTATTATACTCTGAATCATCGGTTACAATACCCTCTAAACGTTTTGAGATATTGATCTCCTGTAGCAGGCTGGCCACCTTGGGATCGATAAAATCACTGACATCCTCATTATCAATTAATCTCTGTCTGATCCGTGATGCCTCAAACTTCTCGCGATTGAACATAGGTGTCTTTTTGGTTGTAATTCCCTGTTCAGAGAATAACATCTCGGTGAAGGGATTATTCCCGAAGAATACGTCAAATTTAGGAAGTAGCCGTTTCAGATGAGTTACCCATAACGCATTATCCATAATGTCCTGAGTGGGAATAATCCAGTATTTATCTGGATCAATCTCATGATTCTGTAACATAAAACGCATCATCGTTACTCGCTCACCGGCAGTAAGTGGATTTTTCTTTGTATGTGATAGTTGTGCTGCAGCAATGGCGATAATCAGCTCATCAACCTGATCCAGTGCGAATTCAACCAATGCTAAATGTCCTAAATGTGGAGGTTGAAATCTTCCAACAAGCAACCCTCGTTTAACCATGCAGATCTCTCTTCTACCACTATGTGATCAAGGTTGTGATTCGCTGTATTATGTAATGAATGATGTATTCAGCTAAAGTAAAGTAACGAAATGAGTACTAGAATCAAACCCAGGATAATCAGTAGTAGATCACTGGTCTGAACCTCGGTACTGAGCAGTAAGGTTGATGGCTGGTCTGCATCAACCACAGCCGGGATTGTCATCCCAGTTTGGTAGGTATTATCCATCATCATTTGGGCATCATTGCGGAGATGAGACAAGAATATCTCGTGGGTAGACTGATAGGTCTTATCATGATATGTATATTCTAGGGTGAGATTGGCAAAATAATCTGTTGACGTTTCATCATCACGTTCATCCAAAGTTGCGAGTACGATTTTTGCTTCTACTCTTGGCCATAATTTACTTGCTCTTGCTCTTCTGATCCTTTGATATGCTACATACAATAATGAAAATCCCACACTGAGGAAAATTATACCAATAACAATTTCCATACATTTACCTACGGTTGCAACTTAATTAGCCTTAGTTGTGATGTAAAGCCACTTTGGTTCAATTCTTGATTTTCTATTATCATGGCTGAAATCGTATATACCCTGTTTCCGAGTTTAAATACTGAACTCGATATCCCGTATTAGAACCAATGAAACTCGATTCCACCTTGCAGAATCATTTCAAGGTCAATAGTTCGACATTCGAGTTGTTCTGGAAGGTATCGAGATTTGCCAAGGATCTCTATAACAGGGCATTGTATATTCAACGGCAGTATTTTTTCAATACCGGAACCACGTTATCGTTGTCAGCACTCTTCAAAGAGGTCAAGATCACTGATGAGTACCGAAAATTACCTTCTGACCTGGCACAGCAGGTACTGATCAGGATCAACCAGGCGTTGAAATCCTTTTTTACACTACTGAAAAAGAAGAGGAAGGGAACGTACAATAGCAAGGTTCGATTGCCTTATTATCTTGATCATGACGACCACTTCCTGCTGACCTTCATCTCCCGACAACTCAAACAGGAAAATAGGTCACTCCGACTCAGTCTGGGACGACGAGGTCTGAAGTCCACGGGCACGAGATTTATCTACCTGTCACAACCCCCACTGGGTATTGAACCCAAGCAAATACGGATTGTGCCGAGATTCAAGGCGATGTATTTTGATATTGAGTACATCTATGAGATCGAGAGCATTCCACGACAACAAGCAGCGGTACCGGATTCGTCCCTGTCCATTGATCTGGGCCTGGATAATTTTGCGACCTGCGTCACCACCACCGAGACCGCCTTCATCATCGAGGGTAGGGGTATCAAATCTTTCAATCGCTGGTGGAACAAACGCAGGGCAAAATACCAGTCAAGGATCAACAAACAGGGGATCAGAGGAGTCACCAGAAGGATGGCGAGGATGCAACGGTATCGCAGAAATGTGATCAACAACTATCTGAATCATGTGGTTCGATATCTCATCGATTACTGCCTGCAACACCGGATTGAGACCATTGTCGTTGGTGAATGGGGTGATATGAAACGGGGTCTGAAGATGCCGAAAAAGGTATCAGCTTTATTTCAGACGTTGCCCTACGGCTGGTTCAAACAGAAACTGACAGAAACTGCAGTTCAAGGTGAGCGTGCACCAGATCAGATGTATTCTGCAGAACGAGAGCTACACCTCACAGGACTGCTCTAGTTGTGGGCTCCGTCGGAAGAAAAATTGGATTTACCGCGGTCTGTATCATTGTATCAATTGTGGGCTGGAGCGGAATGCGGATGTCAATGCAGCCATCAATATCATGAAACGAGTAGCCCCAAAACAGGTCAATGACCTGCAATGGGGTAGTGGGGCGATCACAGCTCCAACCCGGATTCGACTTGTCGAGTTCGTGTAAAGGAATTGTATAAACGATTTCAGTGATGGTTATTCTTGATCTCAGACTTTCTTGAATTGCCGCGCGCTACATTAAGTTTTAAATCAAACTAGACTGATCAAAGTATAAGCTATGCGCGTTGATTATAGACAATGCGCCTCTAGTGGGTGAAAATTAATGGCTAATCGTACATTTCATGCACCACGTCGATCATCATTAGGATTTCGACGGAGCCGTGCATCAAGTAGGAAACCTCAAGTTCGAGCCTGGCCAGATTATGAAGGGGATCAACCGAAGATTCTTGGCTTCCCTGGATTTAAGGCTGGTATGACTCGAGTGATATACCGAGAGGATAATCCAAATAGTCATCTTGCCAATACCCAGCGAATTACCCCGGTGACGGTAATTGAAACGCCACCAATAATTCTCTACGGTATTCGAGCGTATAAGATGACTCCCTATGGAATGAAAATTCTCAAGGATGTTAAAACGAATTCGCCCAGCAGATTTTTCAAACGAAGAATCCGATATCCCGAAGTTGAAGATCTAGATGATCAAATAGATGAACTTCGTGATGTCATCGCTGAGGCTGTAGAAATACGTGCAATAATCCATACACAACCAGATCTCACTGGTATTGCATCAAAAACACCAGAGACATTTGAGATCAAAATTGGTGGTGCCAGTAATGACGCTATCGTTGACTGGGCTGTTGATCGTTTAGGTCAAGAACTTCAGATTGAAGATTTTACCAAACCTGGTCAGTTTATTGATGTGATCGGAATTACCAAAGGATATGGGTTCTCAGGAACCGTCAAACGTCATGGACACACAAAATTACCACGTAAAACCAAAGATGGTACTCGTCGAGTTGGATCTATTGGTCCTTGGGTACCTGCCCGACTCCGCTGGAGTATTCCACGTTATGGTCAGTATGGTTATTTCAGAAGAACTGAGTATAACAAACGTGTTATGAAAGTAGGTGTTGAAGGATCTGAAGTCACACCTAGTGGTGGATTTGTGAAATATGGATTGGTAAAGAATCGTTACGTTCTCTTGAAAGGTTCTGTACCTGGTCCCAAAAAACGAATGATTGTCCTCAGAGAGGGCATGAGAGCAGGCGATAAAGCAGTACGTCAACCTAACCTGAGTTTTGTTTCTCAGAGGAGCCAGAGGTGATAAATTATGGCAAAGGTTACAATTAAATCAATAACTGGATCTGAAACAGAAAAGATCGACCTTCCTGAATTATTCAATACAGGATATCGACCAGATCTCATCAAACGAGCTGTCTTGTCAGATGAATCGAAGAGCCGTCAACCTCAGGGTCGATACCCACTTGCTGGCAGATTAACTGCTGCAACTAGTGAAGGCCCAGGAAGAGGTATTTCTCTCGTACCACGAACCCATGCAAAGGGTACTCACCACTCTTCACGTGGTGCTGTTATCCCAAGTACTCGTGGTGGTAGATTAGCTCATCCACCTAAGGTCGAGAAGGATTATGTCGAGCGGATCAACAAGAAAGAATATGCCTACGCATTGAAATCCGCTGTTTCTGCTACTGGAAATGAAGAGGTAGTCCGGACTCGTGGTCATCGTGTAGACGAAGGAATTGACTTTCCAATCATTGTTGAGGATAAATTTACCGAAATTGGTAAAACCAAAGAAATGGTTCAAGTCCTGACTAATTTGGGAGTCGGTTCTGATCTTGAACGGACCAAGAAACGTGAGATGCGTTCTGGTAAAGGTAAAGTTCGAGGTCGTAAATATCGCCAGAAAATCGGTCCTTTAGTAGTAATTGCTGATGACTGTCTTGCAGAACGTGCAGCACGAAATATTCCTGGTGTTGAGGTCGTCAAAGTCAAAGATCTCAAAATCACTCAGCTAGCTCCTGGGTCACTCGCTGGTCGAGTAACAATTTGGACTGAATCTGCATTTAAGCAACTAGAGGAGTGGAGATAAATGGAAAGTAATTACGATGTTATCATAAAGCCTGTTATTACAGAGCAGGTATGGGATTATATTGAGTTCCAGAACAAGATTGTATTCGAGGTTGCCAAACAAGCAAACAAACCTCGGGTCAAGAAAGCTGTTGAAGAACTCTATAATGTACGGATTTCTAAGGTGAACACATATATCACACCTTATGGTATTAAACGTGCAATCTGCACCTTAACACCAGAGTATTCAGCCAATGATTTGGCGAATGAACTCAACCTCTTTGGATAGTGATCTATAATGGGTAAAAGATTAATTTCACAGCGACGTGGTACTGGTGCTCCAGTATTCCGCGCTGCCGGACATAAACGCGCTGAACCAGTCAAATACCGTAAGATTACCAAGGATGAATTTGAGGAAGGAGCAGGTATTACTGCCGAAGTTCTAGAACTATTTCATGAACCCGGTCGTGGTGCTCCCCTTGCTAAAGTAAAATTCTTTGATGGATATCAGACTCTTATCCTTCCCGCTGAGGGAATATCCGTAGGATCCGAAATTCAATATGGTGTTGATGCAGAAATACGTGAGGGTAATGTCTTACCTTTACAGGCCATTCCAGTCAGAACTCCCATCTTTAATTTGGAAGTTCGTAAGGGTGATGGTGGAAAACTTGTTCGTGCTGGTGGAACCTCAGCAATCGTTGACTCTAAAACAGAGAAAAACGTAATTGTTAAACTTCCATCGGGTAAGTTTAAGAAATTCCCCAACGAGGCCAGAGCTACGGTTGGTATTGTAGCTGGTGGTGGAAGAGTTTCAAAGCCTTTCCTCAAAGCTGGTGCCAAATACCATGCCAAGAAGGCAAAAGGTCAGAAATATCCACGTGTTCGTGGTGTGGCTATGCCTGCTGCAAAACATCCACATGGTGGTGGTTCTCATCAATCACCTCATCAACCAACGACTGTTGGTCGCAATGCCCCTCCTGGTAGAAAGGTAGGTCTCATCGCAGCCCGTCGTACAGGTTACAGACGTGGACGTAAGAAGAAACAAGAGAAGAAAATTGAGTAAGTTATCTTCAAATTCAATATCCTCACTATATACAATCATCAATACGATTATTCTCAAATAACAACTATTATCAATTCTAGTACTAAATTGATCAAGTCTTAATTGATGCCGAGTGATTTCTTGCAACACCAATTATCCTTGATCAAATCCAATAAATTCCGGTCATTAGTGATAGCTCTCGTATTAATCCTTATTCTACTCATTCCCCTCCTCTTTTTACCTACGGATACAATTTTCCAAACGGAATTAGTAGAGGTGAGAATTGATGTAGATCGAGTAAGTCAACCCAGTACTAATCTGATAATCTTTACGTTATCATTGTATTTGATTTCGAAATTAGATTTGACCGTCGGTATCCCTCTCAATGATTTAATCCTCAATATCCGACCTAGTCCGAACCTCAACCAATTAATTTTGGGATATTCGTATGATTATGATTTCCTAGTCAAGTATGACACTTTTTCCAATTCCAATCCTCTTACTCCTTATTTCAACCATAAAATTGTATTGATTTCACTCAAATCTGAAAGTGGTTATACTACTCATCATTTTATGATTGTAAATCTAAATGTATTCTGTTCAGATGTGTCACGATTACTCTCCACTGATTCTCTTGAATTCAAGGGAGCTAATTTTCTGAGTGTATCATTATTGGGAAGAATCAGTGTCCGTAATGCTAATTTCTTGTATACCCCAACCACCTATGGTTGGTCAAATGATCAAACCAATCCGCCGATTCCTTATATCCCGTCAAGTCTTTCCTTCAGCACTGCTGATCTGTACTTCCGAGTGATATTGATATTAATTGGTATTGTGGTCGTCTATCTCATCATTATCTTACGAAAACCTAGTCAGAAACTGGATGATCGTGATCCTGAATTATTGTTCCCAAAATCAACCCATGATGATCAGTAGTCATCTGATTCGAAAATATTTTTCTCCATTATGATCGCAATAAAAGCTTGAATGACACTATTGGGAATTCCTTTGTAGATCCCAAGAAAAACCTGGTGTCCACCTGACATCGAAAATGATAGTGTACGTTTTCCTAATCTTTGACTGATTATAACCAGGAGTAAGGTTATTCCAATGATAATAATAATTGAGATGATTGAATTACGGACCTCCTGCCAGAGGAGAAGAATCAACGGTATAAGTCCGGTATAGAACAGCCCTGAATTCATCGGAGCGCGTTGAACATCGAATGATACAATTTCATTGAGAATATACTGAGAATCCCGAGGTATCCGAAACATTTTATCAATCCATGTCATCCTACGAACTAACACACGAGAATTGGTGATGTAGAGATCTTCACTTGCAAATCCGGTTGCAGCTAAACTTAATCCAGCTAGGAAGAGTATAATCGAAATCCCGAATCCAAGATTGAAGCTGAAAAATGTGATAAAGCTACTCAGAATAATGACCAGCCCTGCCAGTATCTGAACTTCATCAAAATAAATAACTAATTTAGATGCCAGAAGTTGCTCACCGGGTAGGAGTTGTGAGGAGATATTCAATCTTGAGTTTCCTGTAGAGGTAAAATTTTTAATCAATTTCCCAATTGGTGAGACTGGTATGTCTTCATCAACCGATTCAGGTTGACCTGTAGTAATTGTAGATTGATGATCTGCAATCTGAGTTGATAAATCATCTCCTCGATTCGTTGCTACAGTATCCCTCCTCTCGTTTGATCTGGAAGTATTGGTTGATTGTCTTGATCCAGTGGATGTTGATCTCGACTTTTTCTTCTTATTATCTTTGTTATGCTGGTCCTCACTCATATTATGGTCTCTCCTCGGATCTTAACCGACGCTGGTCACGGAGATTATTCTTTTTCTTTGATGGTTCTACCCCGGTCCACATACTGTACTGGGCCTGTTCTGCCTCAAGCTGGGTTAAATAGGGTAATCTAAAATCTACCCCAATCCCTGATGCATTGATCTCAAGTGTTGGCCAAGATTGTATCAGAAACACTGACATATTTGCAGCTGACCAGACTATGATGACTCCTAATCCAAATAAAATTGCTTGGATGACAAAAGCTATCTGTTCAACATATGGTAATGTTGACCAGTAACTATTGATCAACAGGTAGAGGTGCAGAATGAGATAATAAATAATGGAGTAGAAGATAACTGATTTCAGATATTGTTTGAATTTAGACCAGTTATACCCTCCTAACAAGTACTTACCACTCCCAATTACCTGTAATTGATCTATCATGGTCTCTTTGATAATACTTTCTCTGAAAATGCCCAGGAAAAATAACCATCTTGGTGGTCTGACTAATTCTTCGTAAAATAATCGTTTCTGGGTGATGACAATACTTTTCCGGCGAAGGCTAAAAAATTTCAGGTGAAATATTAAATACAGTAGAATAGTGGTAAAGACACAGATGAATGCCAGTACCGGTTGTGCATTTTGAAATTGGATTGTTCTGCTCTGAGTATTGATATTAAAATTAAATATTATGAAATACATGGTAGGAAGAGCCAGAACAAAGACAACAGATCCTACAAGTAGTGTCAGGTACCTCCAATTCAGAGGATATGGGATCACCTTATCCCAGACTACTCGTTCTTTGGAAAGCAGAATATCCTCAAGTGTAAGTTGCACCCGATGTCTAGAATTTTTTGACTTATCCTTGTTCCGGAATCGTTTACTAACAAATTTTGATTTATTCAAACTATCTTCTAATTCCTGCTCCTCACTTCTTTCCATCTGTTGACCAACAAGTTGCTCAAATCTCTTTGGTTCTAATCCGGTCTGTGGTGCTCGTAGAACCTGAATACTATTGATAATTTCCTTCTCCTCTAATCGATTGGCTAGTAATCTGGAAAACACTGATTGCTCGTCACCAATGAATTGCCGGAGTCGAGTGGCAGGATTGGCCAATTGATGTCTCATCACCCATTTGTCTCCACTCTTGGTTTTAAGTGAGAAGCCCACATAGGTCTGGTACACATATGCAAACAGAAGGATGACGAAGAAACCTAAGAAAGCAGAGATAATAAGAGAAGTAGGTATCAAAGCAATAGAGAGATAGAACAATGCCAAGGCTGCGAGTAGATATTGAACGGCAAACGTCGTTACCTTAGTAAATTCAAAACTGGCGATATCATTTCGTTTTAGATCAGAGATGAAAAAATACCGTTTGCCAGTAACACCTGAAATCTGTTTGACTTCCTGAGAGAATATAATTCGTTTGTTAGTGATCACAAATTCAGACTCTCGGGTAGAGAATCTCAAGGAGAAAGTAATGGTCAAAATATCTATCAGGGTCACCACTATCCAGAGTAGAAATTCTATTGAGTTGAAATCAGCCACATCTCGAATCCCAATCCAGAGACGAATTGAACCGGTAATCAAGGCAAAAGTTCCAATAACTCGGTTCAAATACTGTATCTGTTCCATATCTGCAATCTCCTCCACCCGCTCATCCTTTAACCAGGGAAAATGCCATTTTTTGAATTTTCGAGGAGGTGCTACCATCTCAGTTTCGTATAATCGGCTGTACAGTTTACTAATGAAATCATTGGAGATACTGGTCCGTAACTTGAAATCCTGGGCATATCTAACTCTGAGTACTAAGTATTGTTTCCACGGGAAAGAAATCAAGATCAGTAGTATACCAATAATGAGAGTGATTACGCCGGTAATAATGAGAGCATTTTTTGCAAATTGATTATACCATAATTGGAGATCTTGTTCAATTATTTTTCCCTGATCATGATATGGGGGAAGGAGGACCATTAGAAAAATAATAAATTCAAGTAGATCTGGTAATTCCAATCCTCCCGTAGAAAGAGATGATTTTAAGATATTTAGTCCCAGATTTGCAACGAGAAACAGTCCAACAAGAAAGAGAGTGATATTATTACGTGGTCCAGTACTCAATCCTTCCAGATGTCGGTACGGAAAATTATGGACTTTAGTCAGAAAATAACTCAGTGGCCTGGGATAGAGTCTTCTGGCAATAATCCTCTTATTGGTTAAAATCAATCTCCAGTTCTGACGAAAGCTATATGATCCGTACCAGAGAGCGAGTAGAACCAATGGGATTTTGACGTAGAGGGGTGAAGGTATGAAATACAGTACTATGAGAAATATCAGAATGATCCATAGATATTTGAAATCAAATGCCCAGACGTCGGTCGACTCTCCCACCTCCTCTTCTTTTGCTAACTGAATATCATCGAAGAACAATGATTTGATCCTATTACTCAACAATACCATTGAGAACTTTCAATATATTATCTTTATTGCTGAAGAATTCTTTATCTAAAACGATAAGAAGACCCGTCCTTCAGGGCGGGGTAGTTCACTTCAGATAACTGTAGGATATTATTTGGTCTTTCATCAATTTAACGGTGACCTATCACCTCCGATTAGATTTAATTTTCAAAAGTTTCATCAGCTTTTACAAGTGATTCCACCATGATGTGTATTGCATCAATTGGTTTAATCATCTAAAAGCTATTAATTTCCCAAATAGATCCTATATTGAGCTAACTTTAAGAAGCCACTTGAGATCCCAAATACGGGTTACAATGATAGTTGGTGAGTCTGTTAGCTCATCTTCTAAAATAGTATGGTAAAGTCAATTATTGTAGAATAAGAAAGTATTTCACCCGTTAGACTATACCTATCACAGGTATGAGTTCAACTAACAGGAGCGAAGCTAGAATCCGAGTGGTTATCGGTAAACCAGGTCTTGATGGTCATGATCGTGGGGCAAAAGTTGTTGCCCGAGCACTTCGTGACGCAGGTATGGAAGTTATCTATACCGGTTTACATCAAACCCCCTGTAATATAGTCGAGATTGCAATTCAGGAAGATGCTAATGCAATTGGTTTATCCA
>Ga0102944_1000696_pt1 | contig 24696 bp, 19 predicted proteins | sample SalPonD_shore_MG_FD_78172 | JGI IMG/M metagenome (GOLD analysis project Ga0102944, IMG submission 78172) | Salt pond soil microbial communities from South San Francisco under conditions of wetland restoration - Salt Pond MetaG... | ecosystem: Environmental > Aquatic > Marine > Intertidal zone >...
CGCTATGCCACGCGAACACCGATATGATAGAAATCCGTAATTTATCGAAGGCTTACAAGACAGCAACTGGGTGGAACCAGGTCCTGGATCGTGTATCTGCAACTTTTCCTACTGATAAAAGCGTTGGAATTCTTGGTCTTAATGGCGCCGGCAAAACAACCTTGTTAAAACTTATAGGCGGCGTAGAACAACCGGACAAGGGAGAAATCTATCGTGACGTTACAATATCCTGGCCCATCGGCTTTTCCGGCGCCTTCGCGCCCACTTCCACCGGCCGCGAAAGCACCCGCTTCGTTGCACGGATATACGGTGGAGATATCAAAACAATCGAGGAATATGTCCAGGAATTCTCGGAACTGGGTGAATATTTTGACATGCCCTATCAGACCTATTCCGCCGGCATGCGTGCCCGCCTTGGATTTGCCATCAGCATGGCCGTGGAATTTGACTGCTATCTCGTCGACGAGCTCACCGCCGTCGGTGATCAGCGCTTCCGTGAAAGATACCAGCAGGAATTTCGCAACCGCCGCCATAAATCCACGGTTATCATGGTCTCCCACCAAGCGAGCACGATCGAGGAATTCTGCGACATGTCAGCCATCATTTTCGATAGCCACATCACCCTCTATGACACAGTAGAAGAAGGTATGGATGCCTACGCTGAACTGATCAAGACTGTGAAGAAACATTAGCCTATGCAACAGCCCATAATATCATCCCGCAACTGGTACGCGGATGCCCCGTTCGCCCTTAAGCTGTTTCTATGGATTGTCGTTATCCCGACGCTGCTTGCCGCCATCTACTATGGCCTCATTGCTTCAGATATCTACATCTCGGAAACACGATTTGCAGTCCGCTCCAGTGAACAAAACTCTATACCAACCGGCAGCATTCTGAGTTCCGTCATTCCTGGTGTTAGCGAGTCGTCCGACGAGGATGCATCCATTGTACGGGATTATATTCTCTCACTGGACATGCTTAAAAAACTTGACAAGCAGCTTGATCTCCGCGATCACTATACTTCTTCGAAAGTCGATTTCTTTTCACGACTGGACGCTGATGCCTCCCAGGAGCAATTCCTGGAATATTACAGGCAGATGATCGGTGTCAGTGTTGACAGTTCGAGTCAGATCATCACACTGCAGGTCAAATCCTTCGAGCCTCAAGTCGCAAAGCAAATGGCTCAAATCATCATTAATCAGAGTGAAAAACTTGTAAATGCCTTGTCTGATCGCATCATCGACGATACGCTCAGATTCGCCCGGAGCGAGGTTAACAAGTCCGAAGAGCGGGTGAGAAAAGCCAGTGACGCCATCACTGACTTCCGTAATGAAACTCTCTCCATGGATCCTGACGCAGAAACCAAAGGAGCACTACAAATTATCGCCAACCTGGAGGGCAACGTAGCGGATGCAAGAGCCAAGCTTCTGGATGCCAAAAGTTTCATGCAGCCGGACAGTCCTAAAGTCAAGGTCCTGCAAACGAAGGTCAATGCACTGGAAAACCAAATCAAGGATGAACGCGAGCGTTTGGCCAGCAATAAAACCGGCATGGACTACACCAAACTTATTGATCGCTATCAACCTCTGGTCCTGGAACAGGAACTGGCGAAGCAGCGTTATGCCTCAGCTCTGACTTCCCTGGAATCGGCCCGCGCCGAGGCCCAACGCAAGCAACGCTATCTCCTGACCTTCGTCAAACCGCAACTACCGGACTCCGCTGTCCTGCCGAATCGCTTCCATGACACTCTGGTCATCTTCCTGGGCCTGTGCCTGATTTACTCCATCGGCGGCCTCGTCTGGGCAGCCATAAAGGACCACATGAGGTTATAAAAAATCATGTCATTTCCAGTTCAACGAGAAATCCTTATCCCTGGCGCAGCAAGGTATTTTACACCGACGTGCCGGATCCAAAGCAGCGGGATATCCGGTATCCTTGAAACTTGAATAATGGCTATACAGCTTCTAACTTTTATATTGTCAACAGAAGTCGAAGGATGGGTTGGCGGCCTCAACTCCGTAACCCACCGCATTGAATTCTTCTTTAATTTTACATTTTAAACGACGCCGAGAATGTACATAAGGATTTCTTGGATTAATGCGACACCATGTACTAAAAATGTCATATTCCAACATGCAGGTATCCTGCTCAGCGGGATATCCGATATCCATGCCCGTTAAACCATGACTTAATCTTATGAAGCAACATAACCTTAAAATATTACTAACACTCTTTGCTCTGTTTTCGGCTAATACTACCTTCGCTCAGGCTGTTACCGCCGGAGAAAACGTCGATGTCTCCACTGAACGCCAGGCGCCTAAAGCTGTTTCTATTCATGAGCAGGAAACAGAGTCGAAACTTCCCCCCTTCGGTTCCAACCTTTTCAAAACTTCTTCATTTATCGCCAATCGGGAAAATGGCCTGAATCCTGATTACATCATCCAACCCGGTGATCGCATCGCCATGCGAATCTGGGGTGCTACTGAAGTCGACAACGTCACAACGGTAGATGCTCAGGGCAACCTGTTCATCCCTGGCGTCGGCCCTATCAAGGTCGAAGGCGTCAAAAACTCTCAACTCAATACCTATATCAAAGGGGCCCTGGAACGCGTCTTTACCAAAAATGTCAAGGTCTACACCAATCTCGAATCTGCAACACCGGTACTTGTTTATGTGACTGGTTTCGTAAATAAGCCCGGTGCTTATGCCGGCATCGCTTCTGACTCCATGCTGTATTTCCTGGAACAGGCTGGTGGTATTGATAATAATCGCGGCAGTTACCGAAAAATAAAAGTTCTCCGTGATGGAAAGCTTATTGACACTGCTGACTTATATGATTTTCTTATCAATGGTGATCTTCCTCATCCTCAGTTCGCAGATGGAGATACAATCGTGGTGGAACGCAAGGGCGATACCGTTTCAGTACAAGGGGCCGTACGTAACAGTTACTCATTCGAACTCACAGGTAATTCCATCAAAGGCTCGGAGCTCATGCGCTTTGCCAGACCACAGGCTAATGCTACTTACGCAACCGTTTTCGGGACACGTGATAAGGCTCCCTTCTCCACCTACCTTAAATTGAATGATTTTAGTCAAAGGACTTTGAAGGATGGAGACCAGGTTATCTTCGAAGTCGACCAGGTTCACGAAACCATCCTGGTGCGAGTAGAGGGCAGCCATTTGGGCCAGTCTCGCTTCGCCGTACCCAAAGACACACACCTTAAAGATTTATTAGACTATATAAAAGTTGACCCACAACTAGCAGATATAAACGCCATATCTATACACCGGCAAAGTATTAAAAAGCGACAGAAACAAGCCCTGGAAGAAAGTCTTAATAGACTTGAAGCAGCTGTTGTTGGTCGCACATCTATTACACCGGAAGGCGCCCAAATTCAGACCACGGATGCCAAGCTGATATCTGACTTTGTCAAACGGGCCAGAAAAGTTGAACCAAGTGGTATTCTTGTAGTTGCCAAGAACGGTAATATTGCCAACATTTTGCTTCAGCCAGACGACGTGATTACCATCCCGGAGAAAACCAACGTTATCCAGGTCAGTGGCGAAGTCATGGTTCCCCAGGCCCTGGTCTATGAACCTGGCAATAAATTAAGCGATTATATTGCTCGAGTCGGCGGCTACACGGATCGGGCAGACGAAAACAAGCACATGATCTTGCGTAGAAATGGCGAGGTCATTCCCGTATATGGTTCTGGCGGTGACGTCAAAATTCTGCCGGGAGATGAAATTGTTACCCTGCCAGAGGTGCCAAGCAAGAGTGTAGATGTAATCCGAATGGTAACGGATATTATGTTCAAGGTTGCTTCTTCTGCCGCCGTTTTTGTCAGGTTATTTTAATTATTCGGTATTTGATCCGGATGAATATAAAAAAACAAATTTGCATTAATTTCTGCAATGTATTAATAATTTTAGTCCTGTGAACAGGACACATAGCTTTATTGATAAATTCAATTAAATAACTATATATATTAGAGGGTATTTATGAAAGTCTTGGTGCTGGGTGGTGACGGATTTTGTGGATGGCCGACGACATTACATTTATCCAATATAGGTCATGAATGCATAATCGTCGATAATTTATCCCGTCGAAACATTGATAATGAACTGGAGGCGTATTCATTAACGCCCATTCAACCCATGAGTCGCAGGTTAGCTACGTGGAATAAACTCACTGGAAAGGAAATCGGCTTCTTCAATATCGATGTTTCCGATAATTACCATCGACTACTGACGATTCTTCAGGAATTCCGCCCGGATGCAATAGTTCACTTTGCAGAACAGCGCGCAGCGCCATATTCCATGAAATCCTCCTGGCATAAACGATATACAGTTAATAATAACATTAATGCGACTAATAACGTTTTAGCGGCGGTGGTTGAGGCAGGACTCGATATACATATCGTACATTTAGGCACCATGGGTGTGTACGGTTATGGTACAGCTGGAATGAAGATTCCAGAGGGTTATCTCGATGTGACTGTCACGACAGAAGAAGGCAATACTGTCACACAAAAAATACTCTACCCACCAAATCCCGGCAGCATTTATCACATGACCAAAACCCAGGATCAACTATTATTTGCCTATTACAACAAGAATGATTCGGTACGGGTCACCGATCTGCATCAGGGGATTGTTTGGGGTACACAAACCAGGGAAACAAAGATGGACGAGGCCCTAATAAACCGCTTCGATTACGATGGTGATTACGGTACAGTATTGAATCGCTTTCTTATGCAGTCGGCCGTGGGCCACCCGCTTACCGTTCATGGCAGCGGTGGACAGACAAGAGCTTTCATTCACATACAGGATACAGTCCACTGCATTGAACTGGCCCTGGACTCTCCTCCGTCTCCTGGAGACAAAGTCCGCATATTGAACCAGATGACAGAAACTCATCGAGTACGTGATCTTGCAAAACTCGTTTCTTCCCAGACGGGGGCAGAGATAAGCAATGTTAATAATCCACGCAATGAAGCTGACGAGAATGAATTATATGTTGAAAACAAGACTTTCCTTGAACTGGGACTTAATCCAATTACATTAGAGGAAGGCCTGATGGAAGAAGTTACTGATATTGCAAGAAAATATTCCTATCGTTGCGATAAGAGTAAAATCCCTTGTGTTTCTTTATGGCGATCTTCAACATTGGATAATTAACATCTCTTCATACTACAAAGAAGCGCAGCCCGTAAGCTATCTTTTTGATGAATATTCCCGTGTAGTACCGGAATATTTGTTTAATAGCTTGTGAGTAATTTAATGTGTCGTGAAACTATATATGGACAAGTTGCTAAAGATCGTTAGTACACGCCACTGGCTCCGCGGCTTCATATTCCAAATTGCTATGTTTGGGAGCGCCACAGTCTATATTAAACTGGACGTTAACCTCATTCTCTTCAAAGGTTTTGATATTTAATCGCACTTACATTAAGTCCGTCAATTCTTTCTCTTTCAACTGATGTATCATATTTAGTCAAATTCATCAAATAATCTTTATATTCTTTGTCGATACCATATGGTACTGCCATATAATTAGTTCAAATGGTTTTGTTAATTGACCAGTCTATTTTTAAATTATTACTTTTTTTAAATTTCTTTCCGTATTAAATTAAATATCTAAAGGATAATCGTATTTTTGGAAATCTAATTCATATATCTCTTTTATAATTTTTTTTAATTCAGGTGTATAATATTTATTTATTAGTTCACCTGAGTTAGTTTTGTGCCATAAAACATTATTCCTTGTATCTGGCTTTAGTTTTATCTTACTTACAACTACATCCCAATCATTCTCGAATTTCTCTACTTTTCCAACAAAATCATATTGAATTAAAGGTTCCATCAGCAATAAATATTGTGGTCTCCAATGTTTGTCCATATCTTTCGGTGACATTTCCTTGAGCGCGTATAAAAAATCACTAAATGTTATATCTTTATAATCTGATTTTGACTCATTATATTGACCATCAAGTATTTTTAGTATCTGTTTAGCCTGAGGTTTTTTATTCAAAATTTTTTCTAAATATGCAGAAAGTATTCGCGAATACGGATTTCTAACGAAAGTAAATTTGTAATATTGCGAATCAAATAATATCTTCTCAAGCATTCTCTTTTGAATCTGATATGGCTTGACGAAAGGAGAACAAAAAATATCAGTGTGCACTTCTTTATGAGGATATTCTAACGGCTCTGTTTCATAGCCCTGTAGTCTTTTTTTTATAGTAGTACAAGCTGCTTTTGCTACTTCTATATATACATATTTATGCTTGAGTGAAATAAAGGTATTATAATTAAATTCCCTGTAATTCATAAATTGCTTAATTTTGTCTGAAGTGGCCATATAAGTATTTTTTTAAATTTAATTTGGTTATATTAAATGTAGTTATATTTTCATACACGCTTACAGACATAGATATCCTGACTACTTTCAGTACGCGCTGGCTTCATTGCTTTGATAACAAATAAGTCACGCAGGAGTTCACGTTCTACCCAATCAAATCTCATGAATGTTGTTCCCCATTGTGTTATTCCTTTCATTTCACCTCTTTTTTCTATTGGAGCAAAGTGAAAGCCATTCTTTAAGAAACTTTCTGCCAATTCAATCAAATATTCTTCACTAGGTACCTTCTTGGTTACTCCAATAGACCAGTCAAAAGGCTCACCAGCCAAGCGTTCTGCAAGTCTATGATATCCTGGTACAGAAAACATCAGGAATCCACCAGGTCTCAGAATTCTATGCATTTCTTCAATCCATGACTTAGCAGCCTTGGGTCCGAAATGGCTCCATATTGATTTAGCGTATACCCCATTGAAATACTCACTTTCAATCTCAAGAGGCGGTTGATAATCGTTTACGTGAAATGTTATGTCTGGAAAATTAGCCCGAGCCCACTCAATGCTTGTACGAAGTGGATCCACTCCATGCCATTCAGCAGGTATTGCCTCATAAAATGTTCTAACGGTTCGACCTGAAGAACTTCCAAAATCCAGTATACGCTGTTGTTGGATCGAGAATCCTTCCTCATAGGCTGCTTCTTCTAATATATCTGCATTGCGAAGATCTAAAAAAACACCTTTTTTTATACCTAACGCATGAACCCCTTTTGGCGGCAAAACATTTGAAATACCGGCCTGTTCAAATGCTTCAGATGTTTCGCGCATTTGCTTATAGAGTCGATGATAAGGATATGGTCCTTCAATAGGCTCTGGATAATTCAGATCTGTATTATGAAAACGCTTCAGGATTAGTGCTGTAATGGCACAGCGATAGGAGCGGTACCCTGTTCTCTCTCCTAGCAGGTTTCCGTCTCTGTCTAAACGTATGTTACTACCACCTTGGCTAATAGTTTTATCCAACAATGTTAGTCGTATTTTAGTCATCAATTAATCATGTATATAAGTTTATACTGAATTTAAACAATATATATTTTCTAATAAGTATTAGTTTTAGTATGTATTTTATCTATATCAATATACATTTGTCTTTTTACGCTGGTATATCCTCTGATTCTTTAGTTAGCTCTATTAACTCTTTTCCGTTATTAATGATTTGTTCATAAGAAATACCATTTGCTAGAGCCATGTCTTTTATTTCAGGTGTAAGGCTATATATTCCTTTATATATTTTGAAACAATTCATAAGCATACTCTCACGCGACATATTGCATTCGTTAAATTTATGTAATATTCCAATAATATTTCTGCCATAGCTGCGTAACTGGTTTAGTTCATTTGGCAGAATCCCGCACCCAACTGTAATAACAGAGTTAAATGGCAATAATAATCCAAGTAAAGATTCATGATTTATATTTCTTTTATAAATCTTTTTGTCGAGATATTGATGAATCAACATAAAATCGGCGAATGTATTTCCGATATTTTTAGAGATACATTCTCCAAGTACTAGCAATGATACATCCTGTTTATAATAATGGAATTTTTCCGTAATTTTCTTTACAAAACTGCATATATTTTCTGATTCCAGATCATAGTCATTGGCAACTATCAGAATCTTGTTCGATTCACTACCCGAACAAAATATCGGCTTTGCTGAAAAGAATTCCCTTGACATATCATAACGCTCAAGGCCAAACGGCCTCCATACCTGAAAATCCAATAAATTTTGGGCCAGATACCGCTTTTTATACAATATCTCCATATTCTCTATACTGCTTTTAACCAAATGGGCTACATTGGATTTTGGTATTCCGCGAATATGTATATTAGCCTGTCTGATCCTCTTTTTTTCCTTTAGATTAATAAACGATTTCTTATTGGACAAAACATCTAGCATCAGTTTGCTTGATATCATACTGATATCTGCCCAGTTGAATTCTGTTGAATGATGTTTGTCTGTGCTTATTTCCAGGAGATTATTGTTTGATTTAGGCGGCAGTATATTAATACAGGATATATTTCCCTTATCTGCAATATCCTCAAGACGCCATAAAATCCAGTTAAGTAAACCACTATTATATAATTCTACAATTACCTTGTTATCACAGAACACCAAATATTGTGGAATGGGATTGGTCGGTAGTTTTTTATAACCTGCCAGCTGTCTTATATAATTATCTATGTTAATAAATGGATGTGGAATTGACGTATTTATGTTCTGTTTGCTGTCGCCATACGTAATAATTGCATAACGTGGCGATTCCTGACTTTCCTGTCTTAAGAAATAATCTGGGTGATATATATCCGGTAGTGAGATTCTTATTTCTGTTTTATTTCTGTCAGCACTTTTATAGGCTGTTGTAGCCATGCTGCCCGGGCGCCTTCGATATCTGAATCCCAGATGAGGTACAAATTTTCCCTTATAGCCGGCTTCCAGGGCTTGCAACCAGAATTGCCAGTCTTCACTCCCATTTTTCATTTCCTCACGGAACCATATACCAGAACGGTATATATCCGCATTGGTCAATGATGTCGGGCAATTCGAACATCCGGCCATGCTGTAAAGTGAGGAATAACCATGTGTCCTCAGCATTAAGCCATCTATACCAAAATGGTCCGGGTCTTCATAAATCCAGCCATATTTATAATCACCTGCGCTTTCTGTCTGTGCATTCCTTAATTCTGTTACTGATCTTTCTATAAAATACGGATGCAGTCGGTCATCTCCGTCAAAAGATACAACAGAAAATAATTCAGGCCAGAGTTCAAGCGCTATCTTGACACCTTGATTTCGCATCGCAGCAAGCCCCCTGTTTACAGGACTGCGAAAATAGTGAATTTTATCAGGGAATCTGCGCGAATATCTTCTGCAATTATTAACGGTTTCCTGTTGCGGGCAATTATCATCCATCAGGATTATCCGGTAATTATATGAAGTTTCCTGCATCAAGGCAGAATTGATGGATTCACAGAGAAACGGTCCCTGTCCATATACCGGCATTATGATTGCTGCATCCATTTTATATTTCTATTTGTCTTATAGATAATGTAGTTTATTTATTAATATCGTTAGTTAATCAACTCCGGCCGCACGTGTTCAAACAGAAACTGCCAGCCGACATGTAATATATTACTAGGCACACCGTATGATTCCAGTCTTGTCTTGTTAGTATTATCAGTAACATTTATATAATTGTAAGCATTTGAATATGCCTGTACAGACATGGGATCCTTATACGGATCTGTTGCAGTTATATTCTCATACAGATATCCATATACATCTGGCTGTACCGAAGGTGAATAGGAAAGTACTGTAACAACGCCTGCCTTTTTTAAAGTCAGTAATGGACCGGATATTACCGGACCACAAAAATTAATTACCACGTCCATCGGCAACAATCTTCCTACCAGATTTTCCTGAGAAGAAATATTTACCTTTTCATATAAGGGAATCGCAAAATAATTCATTTTTGCGGCAGACCAAGCCTTTGCATCTATATTAAATACAGTTCTTGTCTTAACCATTGTTTCCAATTGTCCGAACTCTGAACGGATGGTCGTGCCCAATGAGACTATATGCAATCGAACGTTATCTTTTATTTCACTATCTGAAAGTTCTGTAATTAATTCTTTTAGCGACGGGATATCATTATCTCCCGGCATGAGAATAGTTATATCGATCTTGTTGTTATCCTTTAAAAGTGGCAGTACAGGCCATTGTCCAGACAGCTCTCTCCACAAACCATAATGTGATGCCTTGTCCTGACCACACAGATGACTGTCTACACGGGTTGATTTGCCTGGCGCTGCCGGTAAACGTATTGCATTAATATTATCTTCTATGAAATCCTTTACATTTTGATGATTAATTTTGTGAAAATATGACTTTATTGTCCTGAACCTGATCTTTTTAGGCAGTTGCACATTGATGCAAATGGCAGTTATATCATTCTTTATTAATTTATCCACTTCTTTGCTTACAAGATCTTGATTTGCAGATATATTTATAATGTTATTAATTACATGTTCATACATACCCTGTATAGATAAAAGAAGATTAATATCTCTTAGCTTTTTTATTTTAATCTTTTCTTTACTTGTATATATTGATATGCGATTAGTCTCTTCCTTGTCCGATATTTTTATATAGCAAAGCGCATTCTTTCTCAATATTAATTCGGCTTCATAGAATACTGAATGAATCAACTTATACTTATTCAATATTGAAATAACTTCCGAATTTAATAGCGCAACAAGATCCGGAAAATATTGGTCGACTATGTATCCATTTTTATTATTATTTTTAAATCGGTAATTTATTGCATTATGGTAATCACACATCGTGATAAATTTCTTTTTACCCTCCGGATCAGAACCCAACAGCCAGCCTTCTTCAACGTTCTTTCCGAATGCCCATCTCGGAAAATATTTGTGTTCTTCATACAGGAGATTTCTTATACTTAACAAATCAGCATGCTTTTTCCTCATGTAATCCTTGGTGAGAATATCCTTTTTGCGGTTAAGCGAGGACCTACTCCCAGCGAGTTGCCTGTATTTAAAATAAGAATTTTTGTTTGCGACACCTACATAACCGGCTTCAATAGCTGAGTACCAATATTCCCAATCCTCAATCCCCAACTTCATATTTTCATCCCAGTACACGTTATTACTAACCATATCCTTTGTAATAATACATGTGGGTTGGCTTAAATTAGACGCAAGCCATCTTGAAGCGATAAATTTCTTTGGATAAATAATCTCTGATTTTTTTGTGCCAAATTGCAACTGATCGAAATAGCACCACCCTGCTTTCTTTGAATGTTTTTTGTTGTAATCTTCGATAGTACTAATACTTGTACTAACACAATTAGGTATCAGCAAGTCATCGCCATCTACGATCAAATAATAATCGATATCATCATATAGCCCATTTAAATATTTTATGCCCTCATTTCTTGCTCTCGACACCCCTCCGTTATCAAGCCATAGATAATGAAAAGAATCTTTGTAGGCCCTGGCATAACGATCACATATGTTTTTTGTAGTTTTGTAATAAGGACATCCATCTACAACCACAACAACTGCTTCAAGGTTAATATTAATTTGACCGATAACACTCTGTATCGTGTCAGACAATACGGGGCCTATCTTGTATGCAGTGATTACAGCACCAATCTTCCGGTGCCCTGCATGCTGCGGATTTGTATTTAATTCAGATAACATCACAAAATATATTTAAGATCTTTAAACCACGAATGAGCGTTATCTACTGACTTTCCATCCACCCTGGTTAGAAAGTAGCATAAAAACTCTTTTGAAGGTGTAGTAAACATCATATCTATTGGGACATCTGTCCCAGGCAATATCTTTTTCCAAGGCAACACATCTACTTCACCTGATTTCTTATTCCCGTCGGCCAATTCTCCAAGAACTTTTTCTGACAGCTCCTTTCTGCTTATTATTATGCTGAAGGCAATTGCCGGCGATAGATAATTTGAAATTGTCAGTAGGGTTGATATACCTTTGACAGGACCTGACCATCTTTCATATAAATATACAATCGATGGCCCTTCCAAAGTAGGATGCAGCAATATATTATTATTTTCAGTAGTTAACCACCGATGATCAAATTCACGATCCACTACTTTCTGGATATTATTTATCGTTTTTTGTGGAATCTTTACTGTGTAATTATTTACAAATGATTTAGTATCATAATGCATATATTTTGATATGCTATTATTATCGAATAGGGTTCCCGACCAGACTTTTAATGCAAGCATAGTGTCCTGATTGTCAAAGTCTGTTATATCGACATATGCTTCTTTATCCCCATATGCGTTGGCTAGTCCCAGCTGGGGCGCATTCATTCCGGAACCATGCCATTCAATTGTTAAATCAATATATCTGTATCTATAGGGTATTCTTTCCTTAATCTTGAGGAGCAACCACTGCTCGTGAATAATTAGGCTTTCATCTAATTCCCATTTATCCAGTATTTTGTCATCTTCGCGTGCTATTATCGATGCCGTTAACAACCCGTTTTTTAATGTATTGATATCTTCAATATATATGGCAATTGCACTAAGAATGTTTCCGGAATATGGCAATAATTGCTTCCCACAAGGATACATACCCATATCCCAGTAGAAATTATTGGGCAGCCTCTCATAACTCAGTGTCGGCTGCTCCCCTGCCAGTCTGCGCGAAAAATTGGTCCCCTCTGATTCCAACCTTAGATTCTCCAACTCTTCCCTTAATGCAGCGATTTGCCTGTCCAGGTTAACTGATTGTTCTGCTGTTACTAATAATTCACGATGCAGGTCATTTATCAATAAAGCATAAATGTTCTTGCATAATTCCAATTCATCAATATTCTCAATATTAAAAATATTCGGCTCATCCAGACCTGCCCTGTCCCATAGCGACAAGACTGATTTCAGCATTTCTGCATTCGTTGTACCACTCTTTATCAATAATACTGCCCCGTTGGCAGGAGCATTGAATGTATGTATCTTTTTATTTATATCTTTGGCCTGAAGCAGACCATCTTGCCCATACTCCACAAAATAATGCGATATCAATTCCTCAGAATACAGAAGATTAGATATTTTTTCGTAATCATTATCTGAAAAGAACAATATTTTCGTTTTACTATCAAATAAAGACATTATATTTATTCCTTATTCCTAATTTGTTTAGGTGTGTTTTGTTGCTTTTTGTATGGCCTTTCACGCCCTTCACTACGCCCATATATCAGGTAATGCATATATCCATTATTGATTGTTCCATTATCGATCGCCACTGCAACATCGGGATTATCCTTCAGGTAAAGATCTTCATCAAACCCCGGCGGCGGATTAATGTGTATATGCATCCCTTGCACAATATCAAGCATAGTATCCAGATCAAAATCTGGCTTGACCAGACTGCCCACTTTCCACTTCCTTGTTCCGAGCCAGGTTTTAGAACTCGCAATTAAATAATTTACTTGCGCAGCCAGCCAATATCTGTCGGCGTCATTCAACAAATCATTATCGAATTTATTTTTTAAATTAGTATTTACTTTTCCTCGATTGACCCGAAAATCATTAATTGCATATCCTTGAATAAGCGCAAGCGCGATCGGATAGCGCTCAATATTGTCGCGAATAAATTCATTGCGTATTATGGCATTATATTCATCATGCACGTCGACTGAGGCTATAACAGAATTGGAATAAATATCGGTCCCGTCGGCATTCAAATCCCTATGATGGTAATATGAAAGAGGCTCGGGTATTACGCCAATATCAGAATGAAGCAAAAATTCCAGGTTAAAGTACCAGTCCCCCAGGACAGGCAAATCCTCATTGTAACCTCCGATCTTCTCCCAGATTTTCCGTCTATAAACGAATGATATAGGCGGGTATATATTCCCTGCCGCCATTTCACACAGCTGAACATTCTTTATCCAATCGTTATATGGTATACGGTCGTGTTCAATAATCCCGTTATCCAGTATCTCTTCGGATATATAGTAAGAATGTGTTATTACTCCCCCATACCGTTTACCTTTGGAACTTTCCAGAAATTCTATTGTTTTCTGCAAAAACTCTGGCGACCACGTATCATCATCATCATGGATAACGACATAATCGGATTTAATGCTCCTTATCCCTGTATTTGATGCCGCCTCCATTCCCCGGGTATTTTCGTTATTTATAAAAATAATTCGTTCCTTGTCCACACTGCATTGATCGACAATGTTGCGTGCTTTTATTTGTTCTCCACCATCATTGATGACAACCCAGTAATAATCCTTATAACTTTGCGACAAGACACTGTTCGATGCCCGTTCTAGCAACAGAGGTCTGTCCTTGGTGCGGGTTATAATTGCTACTCTTGGCATACTATATACGCCACCCTGAATATTATTAGCTATGAGATTGTGTCAATAACGCACATCTTAATATCGCCAGTCAGCCCATATGCGATCTTTTTGCTAAATTATTATTGATATATTCGTATAACTTCAGATCAAATTTATTCAATTTCTTTATTTTGTCAATTTCATATTCGGAGTAATAATCCAGCTGCTTCCTGTCTTCTGAAACATTTTCCCTGTGTGTTTCTTCATTTTCCCAACCAAAGAAAGCGCACACAGCATCAGCGGTTTCCTCAAAATGCTCCGTTGTGCCGACAATTGAAAAATAATTCTCAAGATTGTAAATTGCCGTTTCCAGGTGCTTTTCCTCAACGGGATATTTGGGGTATCCATTAAGCATACGGGTCTGATGATTGCTGATTTGACCGTCGCCGGATGTTTCGATGTACTTCAGCAGGCTGATATTTTTATCCTTCCATTCCTGTCTTCGCATAACATGATGATAGTACGATATGACACGTTCGACAGGATCGCGCACCAGGGTAATATAGGTAGGATTAAGCCCGGCAAACATTTTCGGATTGAAAGCTATGTGCCCCATGAATATTTTGTATCCGGATTTCTCTTCCAGCGTTAGTTTATTGAAATCCCGTACCGTGGTGAATTGGGAATCTTCGCTATAAATATAGAAAATATCTTCCGGCAGACAATTCTCCTGGATAAGCCTCCGCAGGCTGGTGCCCGCCGTTTTTGGAATATGCAGAACAACGACTGGCTGAGCAAATTTATCCATCGATGAATATCAACTGTTACAGCGGTTCAGAATGTCAGAAGTTAATCAAAATTATTATTATAATACTTTATTATTTATGGTAATTTAACCATAATCAACCAGAAGGCATTTATGAAGACGAGAAGGGGAATCATTCTTGCCGGGGGCAAAGGTTCGCGTTTATATCCAATTACCTATGCCGTGAGCAAGCAGCTTTTACCGGTCTATGACAAGCCCATGGTTTATTACCCCCTGTCTACTCTCATGCTCGCCGGTATTCGCGACTATCTTATCATCACAACTCCCCACGATCAGCAGGCGTATCAGTACGCACTCCGTGACGGATCCCAATGGGGACTGAATTTCAGCTACGCTGTCCAGGAAGAGCCGCGCGGACTGGCAGACGCTTTCCTCGTTGGAGAAGACTACCTCGGAAATGCCCCCTGCTCTCTTATCCTGGGTGATAACATCTTTTACGGGCCGGATTTTCAGGATTCTCTGGTAGAAGCCAGTAACCGGGAAGACGGCGCAACGGTGTTCGGCTACGAGGTCTCCGAGCCCGGTCGCTACGGAGTGGTGGAATTCGACGCAAGCGGCAAGGTGCTGAGTATAGAGGAAAAACCTGCAAGGCCGAAGTCAAGGTATGCAGTGACCGGACTCTATTTCTATGACAATGACGTAGTCTCCATCGCAAAGAGCGTAGAGCCTTCCGCCCGTGGCGAGCTGGAAATTACCGATGTGAACCGGCAGTACCTGGAATCAGGAAAACTGACCGTGGAACTGCTGGGCCGTGGTACGGCCTGGCTTGATACGGGAACTCACGAGAGCATGGTGGATGCCACCGATTACGTACGGGTTCTGGAGAAACGGCAGGGCCTGAAGATCAGCTGTCCGGAAGAGATTGCCTGGCAACTGGGGTACATTGACGATGAGCAGCTGCTGAAACTGGCCGCTGAATTGAATACTTCGGATTATGGGGAATATTTAGTAAAGCTTGTGCAAAAACGTAGCCACAGGTAACGAGATCGCGGATTCACGACCTGCCGCTGATTTGCCTCGATATAAGATCGCGCCAGGTTCCCTCAAATGTATTCGGAATTATAGAAAATCACTCGTGAAATTCACTCAAACCAGAATTCCAGATGTCATTATTATAGAGCCTCAGATTTTTGGGGACGAGAGGGGTTTCCTCATGGAAACCTGGCATAAAAAAAAGTTTGAAGACGGAGGCATATCAGCAGATTTTTTGCAGGACAATCACAGCCATTCCGGTAGACATATTCTGCGTGGCCTGCATTACCAGATCAGGCAATCACAGGGTAAGCTGGTAAGGGTGGTTCGGGGGGAGGTTTTCGACGTGGCCGTGGATTTGCGCCGTTCCTCTCCCACCTTCAGGCAATGGACAGGAGAATATCTCTCGGAAGAAAACAGGAAAATGCTGTGGTTGCCGCCGGGATTTGCCCACGGTTTCCTGGTTACCAGCGATTCTGCAGATCTGCTGTATAAATGCACGGAATTTTATGCACCGAAACACGATCGGGCAATACGGTGGGATGATCCGGATTTGGCCATTGAATGGCCGTTGCCCAAAGGGGTTATGCCGGTGCTGTCGGAAAAGGACTCCATGGCTCCACTATTCAATGAAGCGGAGGTTTATGATTGAGGGATATACGAGTTATATGTGACAGGAAAGCTGATTCCTGCCATGCACTCGTGAACTTACGGTATAACGGAACAAGAAACAATCAGGATTGTTCGAGACGGCTGGTAACGTATTCATAGAGCTTGATGTCGTACTCGTTACGTTCGTTGAGCATTTGCAGAACACCCTTCGGCATATTATTGATCGCAGCCAACCTCCGCCGCGTGACATTTTCGTAGAATATCTTCTTTTTTTTCCAACCCAGCAACTCGCCCAAGTTGTCGACGGCCCGGGGAAAGTATTCTGACAGCCCCACATGCAGGAAATACTTTTCGATATTTCGTATAGCACTTTCCAGGTGCCTGCCCGTGATGGGATGCTGATTCATGCCTGCCAGCAGGCGGGTCTGATGATTATTAAGCTGAATATCGTCGACCGACCGCAGGTATTCGAACAAGCTTATCTTCCTATCCCGCCATTCCTCGCGACTCATGACATGATGGTAGTAGGAAATACAGCGGCTGACGGGCTCGCGGAGCATGGTCACGAAGCGGCAGTCATCGAAGGGGAACAGCTTCCCACTAAAGGGGAAATGGCCCATTATTATCTTGTATCTGCAGAAGTCTTCTTCGCTGAATCCACGGAGTTCGCTCATGGAATTAAAACTGGGATTATCGTTATAGACGAAGAAAAGTTCATCGGAACTATAATTATTTTCGATAACGTAACGCAGGCTGGTTCCGGCGGTTTTGGGGATGTGGAGGAATATCAAGGGATAGTGCTGCATGGTCTGATTTTGAATATAAAATTCTGAGTGATTTTATCATTATTTGAAGCAGATGGCCGTTATGAGTTGGCATGAATTGTCAAGCCTGTTTCACAGGAGCCGGCCCGTGTTCAGAAAGGGTTGCCCGATCTGTACCTTCTGAATTTTCAAATGAACAGCATAATTGGTATTCTGCACACCCTCGATCTGATTCGGAGTGTAATGGATGTCGACGAGTACTGCGGGAAGCTCTTCAAATCATAACAGCGCCGGCCTTCGGCCTGAGGATATTAACGCGCTGAACCGGGCTTATACCCCTCTGGATTTCAAGGAACGCATTCGGCGACTGTATGATGATTTCAACCCCGAAAAGGTTCTGGTGACCTCATCGTTTGCCGCCACCTCAGCGTACTTTCTGCATATCATTTCCCGTATCCGCCCGGATCAGGTGATCAGTTTTGTGGATACCGGATTTCATTTCCCCGAAACACTTGATTACCGTGCCAGGCTGATTCAACGCTTCAATCTCAAGGTCCAGGATCTGCGCGGCGATGATTACCAGCACCAGTGGAGCGTGAAAGAACGCCTGTATGAAACCGATCCGGACTTCTGCTGCTCCATCAACAAACTGCAACCTTTGGAAGAGATCAAGGGCAACTACCACGTGTGGGTATCTAGTCTGATGCGCTGGCAGTCCGACCACCGCTCAGCTCTGGATATTTTCGAGGTGCGCCGCGGCATTATCAAGTTCAATCCAATGATCGATGTTACCAAGGCTGAACGTGATGCCTACATACGTGAACATGACCTGCCGTTTCACCCCCTGGTCGCCCAGGGCTTTTCCTCCATCGGCTGCACCCACTGCACCGTCCCCGGCGAAGGCCGGAGTGGCCGCTGGGCCGGGAAGCCGAAAACGGAATGCGGACTCCACTATTAAATAAATCTGTTTCGACTGTTCCTGATCGTACTTCTGCACCCGGCCCCGCGGATTGTTCGCGCATTCCTGGCGCGCGCCGGCAGACTTGTTCATGCCGCTGCTTCTGATAATAATCTGCATATTAACCTCGCATTTATGCACTGATAACCTGGACAAGGAATCGTATTTTTTGAGTTTCGGCGGATTATGAAGGTATTGATAACAGGCAGTAATGGACAACTCGGCGGCGATTTGCTGCAGACGGCACCGCCGGGAACCGATATCACGGCCTGGGACCTGGAAGATATGGACATCACCGATGCTGTACAGGTCGATGCACGAATTTCCTCGATAAGGCCGGACATCATCATCAATACCGCCGCGTATACCGCCGTGGACAAGGCGGAGTCCGAGCCGGATGCGGCGGAGGCCGTGAACGTCCGGGGGCCGGCCAACCTGGCCCGGGCCGCGGCCGGGCGCGGCAATCTGCTCGTGCATATTTCCACAGATTTCGTTTTCGGCGGCGACCGGGATTGTCCCTGGCAACCTGATGATCCGTTCCATCCCCTGGGCGTCTATGGCTGCACCAAGGCTGAAGGGGAGCGGCAGGTACGGAAACTCCATGGCCACAGGTCGCTGATCCTGCGCACGTCCTGGATCTATTCCGTGCACGGAAACAACTTCGTGCGCACCATGCTCAGGTTGATGGGGGAGCGGGACGAGCTGCGGGTGGTGAACGACCAGATCGGGACGCCCACGTGGTCGCGCAACCTGGCGCGGGTGATCTGGGAGCTGCTGGAGAAGCGGGCGCCGGCGGGGACGTATCACTGGTCGGATGTCGGGGCGATAAGCTGGTATGACTTTGCCTGTGCTATTTACGAGGAAGGGCGGGCACTGGGGCTGGTGGAGCGGGAGGTGGCGATACGGCCCATTGCCACGGCGGAGTACCCTACTCCGGCAAAGCGGCCGGCGTACAGTGTACTGGATACGTCGGGGACGGAGGCAGTGGTGGGGCATCCGCCGCGGGCGTGGCGGGAGGCGTTGCGGGAGATGCTGGAGGAACTGAAGTCACAAGTGACAAGTGATAAGTAACGGCGGATAAGGAAGATTTTCATACGGTGGGTTACGCCCCTTTGGGGCTAACCCACCCTACGTTCTATTGGGCTGCGGGCGGATTCCGTAAACCGGTTTAATGGGATAAGATTTCTCCCGCGGACGAAATGACAAGGGGAAAGAATGCGTAAGGTGTTAATCACCGGCGGGGCCGGGTTTATCGGGGCGAACTTCGTGCATTACTGGATGGAGAACCATCCGGAGGACGAGGTGATGGTGCTCGATGCGCTGACCTATGCGGGAGTGCGGCACAGTGTCGGGCCGCTGGAATCCCGGGATAGCTTTACTTTCGTCCATGGCGATATCGCCGACGCAGACCTCGTTGGTGAACTGTTCGATCGGCATGACTTCGATACGGTGGTGCATTTCGCGGCGGAGTCCCATGTGGACCGCTCCATTCACGGGCCCCACGATTTCGTGCAAAGCAACGTGGTGGGCACCCATGTGCTGCTGCAGGCCGCGCGGGAACACTGGGAGCGGCGGTCCGGCGGAATGCAGGACGGACGCTTCCACCACGTCTCCACCGACGAGGTATACGGCTCCCTGGAGCCGGCGGCGCCTGCCTTTACCGAAACCACGCCCTACGATCCACGCTCGCCCTACTCCGCCAGCAAGGCCGCCTCGGACCACCTGGTGCGCGCCTACCACCACACCTACGGCCTCAATGCCACCATCAGCAACTGCTCCAACAACTACGGACCGTATCATTTTCCCGAGAAGCTCATTCCCCTGACCATCGTCAACATCCTCCACGGCCGCGCCATTCCGGTATATGGCGACGGCCGGAACGTTCGCGACTGGCTGTACGTGGGCGATCATTGCCGGGCTATCGATCTGATCCTGGCAGGGGCGTGCCCGGTCAGACCTATAACATCGGCGGCGAGTGCGAGCGCGGTAACCTGGAGACCATCGAGACCCTGTGCGGTATCGTCGACCGACTGTTCGCGGAGGACACCGGGCTGGCAAAGCGGTTTCCGGAAGCACCCCCCGCAGAGGGGAACCGGGCATACAACCTGGTGACCTTCGTCAAGGATCGGCCTGGCCATGATCGGCGCTATGCCATGGACATCCGCCGCATTCGGGAGGATCTGGGGTTCGCCCCGGCGGAGTCCTTTGACAGCGGCCTGGAGAAAACCGTGCGCTGGTACCTGGACAATGAGGATTGGTGGCGGCCGCTGCTGGATAGTTCGTACGAGGAGTGGATCCGGAAAAATTACGATGAAGGGGCGGTTACCGGAAGCAAATAACGAACCTTTGCATCAGGCTAAAGAAGATTTTTATACGGCGGGTTACGCCCCGCAAGCGGGGCTAACCCACCCTACGTAGACCGACAGCACGTAGGGTGGATTAGCGCAGCGTAATCCACCGTTTTGGATGCTTCCTTGCGCTGTTTCTCTGCGGTAGGTCTACTGCATCAAGTCAATGAAGATTCCCTTACGGTGGGTTACGCCCCGTTGGGGCTAACCCACCCTACGGAGTCTGCAGGTGCTACGCTCAGCGGGGCGGGGTTAATCCAGGCTGCTTTCACTTAAGCCGACTGCGGCGCAACCGCCGCTCGCTGCGCATGACATGCAGGATATACACCTTGTCGTTTTCATGCCGGTAGAAGTTGCGGCACGGCGGTTCTATGATCTGGCGGTAGCGTCCACCTTTCAATTCCCGCGGCCGGGAACCGCTGTCGGGATGCTCTGTAAGTTGATCGACATGGTCGAAAATGCGCCGGACAAGCTTTCGGGCTGCCTCGGGTTTGTCCAGGGCGATGTAATCTGCGATTGCGTCGAGATCCGAAATGGCCGGTTCCGTCCAGATTATTTGAGCCATCTCGACATGCGCGCCTTCGCTTCCGTGTGAGTTACCGTACGTCCATCAGTAACAGCGCGCTCGCCGCGGGCAATTCCCTCGAGCACTTGCATGCGGTCAACCAGGTTCTCGTAGCTTTCCACATCGATCAGGTAGGCGGAAGGGAGACCATGCTGGGTAATCAGGATGGCCTCTTTATCCCGCTGCAGCTCCGCCAGCAGTTCCGTTGCCCGACGCTTTAGTGTCGTGACGAGTTCGGTACGCATGGGAGTGATACTAAAGTGATACTTCAGGAAAGACAAGGGACTCTCTGCATCAGATTAATGGAGCTTTCTATACGGTGGGTTACGCCACGCGAAGCGGGGTTAGAAGTCTGACAGCACGTAGGGTGGATTAGCGCAGCGTAATCCACCGTTTTGAATGCTTCCTTGCGCTGTTCCTCTGCAGTGGGTCCACTGCATCAAGTCAATGAAGATTTCCATACGGTGGGTTACGCCCCGCGAAGCGGGGCTAACCCACCCTACGTTCTTTGGGGATGCCCGGTTTGATTGCGGATCGGGACGGGCAGTTGTTGTAGAATCATGGCCTTAACATCCATAACTATAAATCACTGAAAACCCGGGCATGGATTTCCGCTACCTGCTGCTGCGCCTGAAACTGTTCCGCCGCGAGTATCTGGCCGCCACATCGAAACGGCTGCGCTACCGCTGGCTGTGGTTCTGGCATTTCCTCTCCCAGGTGGGCATCTACACCTTCTACGGCGAACTCAACCAGATCCGCCACCTGGAAAACGCCATTCGCGAGAAGGATGCCTATATCCGCTTTCTCCAGTCCGGTATCCGCCAGGAGCCCGGGGAGGAACCGCTGACGCCGCTCCGGCGCGTCCTGGAGATCGTTTTCCTGCCCGTGGCCGTCATCGGCTTCATCCTGAAGAAACTCTTCCGCTTCTACGTCCTGCGCAGCCACGGCCTGAGCCTGGCGCCGCCGGGCGCGTCCGAGCGCTTCGGCACCTACGACGGCGACGCCGGACGGCTGCGGCTGGTTCCCGAGGGCGGGCACCCCTACCCCGGCGGACTGGTGTTCCTGCACTACACCCTGGAAACCCGCCATCCCGGCCTGCAGCCGGTACTGCATGTGGATCCCGGTACCGGCTTCACCCGGGAATACGCCATCCCCCTGCCTCCGCCCACCAATCTCGAGCAGGTCCTGCTCATCGAGCTGCCGGCCCGGAGCCGGGCCCTGGAACTGTCGCCCGGCAACCGCGGCGAGCCCTATGAGCTGCGCGACGTGAGCCTGAGGGAGACCAATACCCTGCTGGCTGCGCACTGGCTGCACAAGCAATGCGGCTACACGCGCGCTGAGGGCCTGCACATGGCCATAACCCGGCGTCTGCCGGGGGTACGGCGACCCACGGCCCACAAGGCCCCCTACGGCGAATGGATTCGCCGCTACGACACGCTCGGCGCCCGCGACCACCGGGCCATCGCCGCCCATATCGGCACCCTGGCCGATCCGCCCCTGTTCAGCCTCATCATCCGGCCGGAGCGGGACAATGCCGAGGCCCTGAAGGAAACCGTGCTGTCCATCAATGCCCAGCTCTACGGCAACTGGGAGATCCTGCTGGTGGTGGACGAGACTTTCACCCCCTTCGACCTGGCCAGGCTGGCCGCCTGGGAGAAGGACGGGCGCACCCGGCTGATGCGCGGCGGCGGCGATTTCGCCTCGGGCTGGCACGAGGCGGCGATCAAGACCACCGGCCATTTCACCGGCGTTATCGAGCCGGGCGACCTGCTCGCGCCCCATGCCCTGTACCTGGCCGCGGACAAGCTCGCCGGCGAACCGGATCTGCAGGTCATGTACACCGACCACGACGTCCTGGACGAAACCGGCTTGCGCCGGGATCCCTGCTTCAAGCCGGACTGGAACCCGGACCTGTTCCTGGGCAGCGCCTATATCCGCCACCTGTGCCTGTACCGCAGCGACGTGTTGCGGGCGGCCTTCGAGGAGGATCCGGGCCTGGATACCGCCGTCCCGGACTTTCGTCTCATGGCCAGGGTCCCCGCTGAAGCCGTGGGGCATATTCCCTTCGTGTGTTATCACCGGCGGCCGGCGAATATCACGCCGGAATCGGAGACCGTGCCGCCGGCGGCGGTGCAGGACTACCTGGACCGCCACGGCGAGCACGCCACCGCGGTCGCCAACCCCCTGGACCGCTCACTGGTGCGGGTGGTACACCCCGTTTCCGATCCCGCCCCGAAGGTCACCCTTATCGTCCTCACCCGCAACCGCTATGTGCTGCTGTCCAACTGCCTGCGCGGGCTGCTGGAGGAAACAGATTATCCGGATCTGGAGCTCATCATCGTCGACAACGGCAGCGACGAGGCCGAAACCCTGGAATATCTGGAAAAGATTGGTGAAGACCCCCGGGTTGAAGTGATCCGCCGCGACGAACCCTTTAACTTCTCGGCGCTGAACAACGTGGCCGTTGCCCGGGCAAACGGCGAGATCATCGGCCTGGTCAATAACGACATCTCGGTCATCGAGCCCGGCTGGCTCAAGGAGATGGTCGGCCAGCTGCAGCGGCCCGGCGTGGGCGCCGTCGGGGCCAAACTGGTTTACGGCAACGAAACCATCCAGCACGCCGGCGTCATCGCCGGCGTGGGCGGCGTCGGCGGCCATGCCTTCCGGCACTTCCCTCGCTTCGATCCCGGCTACTGCAAGCGGCTGTACCTGGCCCAGGAGATGTCCTGCGTTACCGCGGCCTGCCTGCTGACGACCAAGGCAATCTACAACGAGGTCGGCGGCCTGGACGCCGACAATCTCCAGGTGGCATTCAACGACGTGGATTTCTGCCTCAAGGTGGTTAAAAACGGTTACCGCATCGTCTGGACACCGTTCGCCGAGCTCTACCACCTGGAATCGGCCTCGCGCGGCTCCGACCTCTCCGCCGAGAACCTGGAACGCTGGCAGGGGGAATACGACTACGTGCGCGAAAAGTGGGCGGATGTGCTGCGCCACGATCCGAACTACAATCCCAACCTCAGCAATACGGAGGAGGATTTCTCCCTGGCCAATCCGCCGCGGGTGATCAGGCCGTGGGAGCGGTACATGATGTAGGAATTAGGAGTCAGGGGTTAGGGATCGGGATAACGTAGGGTGGATTAGCCGCATAGCGGCGTAATCCACCGTTAAAAACAATTCATTGAATTGTTTCGAAAAAACGGGAAGGCTGGATAAAAACAAAAGGAAGAATTTTAAACGGTGGGTTACGCGGCTACGCCGCTAACCCACCCTACGAGACCCGGGGCTCGGAAAGAACGTAGGGTGGATTAGCGCAGCGTAATCCACCGTAATAAACAATTCATCGAATTGTTCCGGAAAACAGGAAGTCCCGGGGAAA
>Ga0102944_1000698_pt1 | contig 24601 bp, 15 predicted proteins | sample SalPonD_shore_MG_FD_78172 | JGI IMG/M metagenome (GOLD analysis project Ga0102944, IMG submission 78172) | Salt pond soil microbial communities from South San Francisco under conditions of wetland restoration - Salt Pond MetaG... | ecosystem: Environmental > Aquatic > Marine > Intertidal zone >...
CCGAAACCCGCCGTGCTCACGCCACGAAGAAATGCCAGTATAAAAAGAGCAGGGTAAAGCCGGTCAGGAAGATCAATCCCAGCCAGCTGAGCACCCGTAACCCCTTGCCGGGGCGGGCGTGGGCCGGCATGTCGGGGCTGGTCACCACCCGAAAGTTAATAAAGCCTAACACGGGCGCCGTTAAAAAGGACAAAATCGTGGCCAGATCCACCAGAGTGGTAAATGACTTCCCCAGCAATTTCAGGATGATCAGCGAGATCCCCGCCACCAGGATTAAAAATACGATGTACAATCCGCGGCTGTCCCGGGTTTGCACCTGATTCGGCAGCACCAGTTCCGCGGTGCGCCGCAACACCCGGGGGAAGGCGTCCACCACGGTGAGGGTGGTGCTGAACATGGTGGTAAAGGCGGCGGCCAGGATAATCGGCCGGCTCCACTGTCCCAGGGATTCCGTGTAGAGCTGGACCAGCTGCCCGGCAAAAGCCGCCCCGCTGTTGGCAAAGGTTTCCCCGGTCCCGTACATCACCAGGGCTCCCATCACCAGAAAGCCCACTGCCATCAATCCGGCGCCGGCATACCCCAGGTTGAAATCGAAGGTGGCCTCTTCAATGCTGGGCGCATGGCCGGTCTCTTTCCGGCGCTCCTGCGACCAGAGGGAATGCCATACCGACACATCGATGGGAATCGGCATCCACCCCATTAAGGCCAGTAAAAAGGCGATCCCGGTGGTATTCCAGACCACCGGCCGCACAAATTCCGGGGTGGCGTTGTCACCATGTGCCACCGCCGCAATGACGGCGATCACCGTGGAGATGGCCAGGACAGTCATCATGACTTTCATCAGTTTATCCAGGACCGGGTATTGTCCGGATGCCAGCAGCACCGCGCAGATGACCAAAATTACGGCGCTCCATAAAATGGGATTGAGCGCAATCCCGGTCATCTGCGCGGTCAGGCCGGCAGTGACCACGGTCACCGCCGCGGTGATGGTAAACATGGTACCAAGCGTGAAGAATAAGAAGATCACCATCGCCCAGGCCCCGAGTTTGAGATACCCCTTCAGCAGGCTGTCGCCTGTCGCCGCCGCGTACCGGGGGCCGTACTCCAGAAACGGATATTTAAATACTAACGCCAGTATGACCGCCCAGAGGAGCAGAAACCCGTAGTCGGCTCCGGCCCGGGTGGACTGCACCAAGTGTGAGACCCCGATCGCCGCGCCGGCCATGATAATCCCCGGGCCGATGGTCTGTAGAATACCGGTCATCCGTTGGGAACGTTCCTTCATGGATCCCTTTGCCTCCTGTCTTTTCAACTCAGATAGAAACGAATCGCGTACAAGGTTGGAAAATACGCATTGAACAGGGTGGGGACAAGCAAAACGTCCGGTCCCGCCGTGCCCCGGCGGACCGGTTAATTATGGCTCTTTCCGGAGATCCGGCATCGTTCGGTTTCCGGAGTTAGGCCTCGTCATCCCGGACGGTAACGCCGGCAATCTCCTCCAGGATCTTGATCACGGCGGCCATATCCTCCTCGCCGAACCCTTTGGTATTGGCGGCGGTGAACATCTCCCGGTTGATGGCGGTCTGGGGCAGTGCGACCCCGGTTTCCTTCCCGGTGGCCAGCGCCAGATCCAAATCCTTAAGCATCAGGTTAACCGGGAAATTTTTCGAAAAATCCCCCCCGCGAATAGCCTTGCCCTTGGCCGTGTAAAACGGGGAAGACAACCCGCCACTCTCGATGACTTTCACCATCGTCTCCGGATCGAGTCCTACTTTCTTTCCGAAGGTCAGAGCTTCCGCCATCCCCTGCATCATGGATCCCAGCAGCAGATTGATCATCAGTTTCGCGCGGGTTGCCTGGCCGGTCTCGCCGCAGTAGATCACCGCTTTGCCCATGGTATTCAGCATGGGAGTCAGTTCCAGGATTGTCTGGCGGTTACCGCCGGCCAGGATGACCAGGTTCCCGTCCTCGGCCGGTTTTTTGGTTCCGGAGACCGGCACGTCCAGAAACTCGCCTCCGCCAGCTTCCACCAGCCGGGCGGCTGCTTCCGTGGCTTCCGGGGATACGGTACTCATATTGATCACCACGGCGCCGGACTGCAACCCTTCCAGCACACCGCGATCTTGTTGCAGCACCTCCAGGACATCATCCGGACCGGTCACCATGATAATCACCACCTCCGATGCGGCCGCCAGCGCCGCCGGGGAGTCAAAAACCGGGATCTCCTTTTCGCGAAAGGGCTCCGTTTTGTCCGCCGACCGGTTGTACACCCCCAGCGAATGGCCCGCCTTGTGGATATTGAGGGCCATGGGGCCGCCCATGGTGCCCAGCCCGATAAATCCGATGGTTCGATCCATTACACCTTTCCCCCTAAAACTGTCCGTGAGCTGTTCCCGTCCGGGACTCAGCCGAAGATCTTCGCATACTGCTTTTCGATGAGTTGCAGGTCTTCATCCGTCAGCGATTTGGTGCCGGCTTCCGCATTCGCCTTGGCCTGTTCCGCCGTCTTGGCTCCCACCAGGGCGGCGGCCACGCCCTCCTGCTGGAAATTCCACTCGATGGCGATCTGGGCCACCGGCCGGTTATATTTGTCCGCCAGTTCCCGGAGCACGTCCAGCAACTGCTGCACCTTTCCCCAGGTACTTTCCTCGAAGACGTCATAGAATTCCGCCCGGCGGTCCCCCGGCTCGAATTCCGGGATCTCCTCGAATTTTCCGGTCAGCACCCCGCCGGCCAGGGTCCCATAGCTCAGCACCCCCAGATGATTCTCCACGCAGAAGGGGAGAGTTCGCCGCTCGATTCCCCGCTGGAGCAGGGAATAGTGCGGCTGCAAACTCACCACTTCCATGATATCCCGGACCCGATCGATCAGATGGGGCTTGAAATTCGAGACCCCGAGGTATTTGAATTTCCCGGCTTCCTGGATCTTCTTGAGCTCACTGATACTCTCTTCGATGGGCGTCCCGGGATCCGGCCAGTGGATCTGGTACAGGTCGATGACGTCCACGCCCAGCCGGCGGAGGGAATCATCGATCTCCTCCCGGATGGATTCCGGTTTCAGATTATTAACGAATTTTTCCCCTTCCCGGCGAATGCCCACCTTCGTCGCCAGTACCACGTCATCCCGCCGGCCGCGAATCGCCCGGCCCACCACCTCCTCGGCATGCCCGTCACCATACGCCGGTGCAGTATCGATGAGAGTGATCCCGTTATCCAAGCCGGCCTGAATGGCCTCGATAGATTCCTGATCGTCCACCTCGCCGAAAAAATCGTTCCCCAGAGCCCAGGTGCCCATTCCCACCACCGACACTTTTAAATCCGACGTCCCCAGATATCGATATTTCATAACTCCTCCGTGGCTGCTTGTCTGCCGTTGGCCAAACCTTCTACTGTCCTTTTATCCCCAGGGGAAAATATAGAAATTTATACAGGAAAAATCGATTGAAGATCTTCCCGCCGTTCCGGAGCATACTCTCCACCGGCAGTGGCTAACCGCCAGCCGGCCGGGTTTGCATCAACCGTCCGCTGAGCCGCTGCAATTCCGTTTCGGCCACCTTGCACAGATACTGGACATTCACCCGCCGGTTCACCGCCTGCACGTAGGTGCGCTGGGCTTCCCGCAGCTCCAACTGGGCAATGGTCCCCAGGCGATATCGTTCCTGGGCCACCTCCAGGGTGTGCCGGGCCACCTCCACGTTCTCCCGCTCCAGCTGCAGCAGCTGCAGGTTGCTTCGATAATCCTCGTAAATCTGCCGGAGCGAAGCGGAGATCTCGTTGTGGATATCCTGATAATTCTCTTCGTTATTCCGGATCCGGATCTTGGCGTTCTGGGCCCGCCGGTGCACATCGAAACCGTCGAACAGGCTCAGCGAGGCGGTCAGTCCGATATTGTACCCGGAACTCCGGTTGGACTTTAAGAAACCCGATTGCGACCGGGACTTGGAAAAACCGTAGCCGGCATTCAGATCGATCACCGGCATCCGCTCGGAGCGGATTTGCTGCAAACTCAGGTTGGCGAGATGCCGGTTGATGCGGGCCCGCTGCAGCTGGCTGTTCTCCTGGTCCACCTGCCGCTGGAGGTCCGCCAGGACCAGATCGTCCCGGATGGGGATACTGTCGGTCACACTGAACCCGGTCTCCGGATCCCGGGCCAGCAGCCGGTTGAGATCGATTTGAGCGTTCTGAACCACCGCCCGCTGGCGGAGGTAGGCGCTGCTGTCACTGTTCAGATCCGACTGAGCCTGCAGCGTCTCCAGCCCGGATCCCGATCCCAGGGATTCCTTCTGTCGGGCGATATTCAGCCGGGTGTGGGAGATGCTGAGGGCATCCCGGAGAACGTTCAGGGTCTGCTGCTGGCGAACGATGTTAAAATAGCCGTTGATTATATCCCCGACGGTGGATTCGATGGTCAGGCGAGCGTTGGTTTCGCCCTGCTCCTCCAGCGCCTGCAGGGACTGGCGGGTGGTGAACATGCGGAACCCGTCGAACAGGGTCCAGTTCAGCGACACGTTGGAATTTAACGACTGGGACGTGGCGCCGGTCCGCTCGTTCACCTGGTTGTTGAAGGCATATTCCTGGCGGGAGTTCGTCAGGTTCCCGGTTTGGGTTCCGCTGACACTCAGCCGGGGCAGAAAGCCGGCATTGCCCAGTGAATTATTGTTCTCCGCGATATCGGCTTCGTTCCGGGCGATGCGGATCGCATAATTGTTTTCCAACCCCAGCTGCACTGCCCGGGCCACGGTCAGGGTGTCCCGGGCGGCGGCAACTTCCGGAAAAATTCCGGCGAGCAGCCCGGTGAGTGCAAAAACAATGATCCCTCGATACAGTGTGTGTGTCTGCATTCCGTCTTGTCTGCTGTTAAAAGTTATTTATCAACCGGTACCGGTTCCCTGACTACTTCCCCGACCTCCGCCCCGGTCGTCACATTCGACACTTGCTTGGTTTTGGACGAGAGGAAGGAGTAGATCACCGGGATGACGTACAGCGTTAATACGGTGGCAAAGATCAACCCGCCGATCACTACGATGCCCATAGAGGTGCGGCTCCGGGAGCCGGCCCCGATGGCCAGGGCAATGGGCAGATAGCCGAACACGGTGGTGAGGCTGGTCATCAGGATGGGGCGAAATCGTGCCGCCGCCGCTCCTTTAATCGCCTCGAAGAATTCCATGCCCTGCGCCTTGCGCTGGTTGGCGAATTCCACGATCAAGATCGCGTTTTTGGTCACCAGTCCCACCAGCATGATGATCCCGATTTCGCTGAAGATGTTCAGGGTCTGGTTGAAATACCAGAGCGAGAACAGGGCGCCGGTCAACGCCAGGGGGACGGTGAACATAATAATGAAGGGGTCCCGGAAGCTCTCGAACTGCGCGGCCAATGCCAGATAGACCAGGATCAGGGCCAGGAGGAACGCGTACCCCAGGTTGGAGGAGCTTTCCACGAAATCCCGGGAGGAACCGGTCAGAGCGGTACTGAAGCTGTTGTCCAGCACCCGATCCGCCACCCGGTTCATGGCGTTGATCCCGTTTTCGATGGTCGAGCCCGGCGCCAGTCCGGCGGAGACCGTAGCCGAGACATACCGGTTAAACCGATATCGCTGCGGAGGGCTGGCCTCTTCCTTCAGGGTCACCAGGTTGTCCAGCTGGATCATCTGTCCGGTGTTGCTGCGGACGTTCAACCGCTTTAAATCGACCGGTTCGTTCCGATCCTGGCGGTCAACCTGGCCGATCACCTCGTACAGGTCGTTATCCATGATAAAATAATCGAACCGCTGGCCGCTCAAGGCCAGTTGGAGGGTCTGGGCGATGTCGCGGGTGGAGACGCCCATGGTGCGGGCTTTCTCCCGGTCGATTTCGATACGCAGTTCCGGTTTGTTGAACTTGAGATCCACGTCCAGGAATTGAAATTCCTTCTGCTGCCGGGCGGTTTCCATGAACTCCGGGAGTGCCTCCCGCAACTTCTCAAAGGTGGGGGCCTGAATGACGAACTGGACCGGCAGCCCGCCCCGCCGGGTCCCGATACTCTGCTCCTGGGCCACAATCACCCGGGCGCCGGGGATCCGGGCGAGCCGCCCGCTGAGGGCATCGGCGATCTGCTGCTGAGACCGCCCCCGCTTCGCCGGATCGGTGAGGATTAAAAAGCCGAACCCGGAGTTCACGGACCCGGCGGCGCCGAAACCCGGCGACGTCACCGAGACCAATCCCTCCCGCTCGGAGGTATCCACTTCCGACTTCACCGCGGCAATCAGGCTATCCATGTAGGTGTCCATGTATTCGAACGTGGCGCCCTCCGGGGCGGTGGCCATGATCCGGATCCGGCTGCGATCCTCCATGGGGGCCAGTTCCGACGGGATCGATTCCCGAAACAACACGATTAACACCACCGAGGCGCCCATAATGGCCAGGGCGATCCACCGGCGGGCCATGAACCAGTCCAGCGACCGGCGGTAAGTATCGGCCAGTTGCCTGAAAAACGGCTCCGTCTTCTGGTAAAACCGGCTGTGATGGGCGCCTTTTTTCAGCATCCGGGAGGAGAGCATCGGCGTCATGGTCAGGGCCACGAACGACGAAATAAACACCGACCCGGCGATGACCACGCCGAATTCCCGGAACAGCCGCCCGGTGAATCCCTGCAAAAAGATTACCGGCAAAAACACGGCGGCCAGCGCGATGGTGGTGGCGATAATGGCGAAGAAAATCTCCGCCGCCCCCTTCTTGCCGGCCTCCATGGGAGACATGCCCGCTTCGATTTTGGAATAGATATTCTCCAGCATCACGATGGCGTCGTCCACCACCAATCCGATGGCCAGCACCAGGCCCAGCATGGTCAGCACGTTAATGGAAAAGTGGGCGATATACATAATAAAGAAAGATCCCACCAGCGAAATGGGGACCGCCACCGCCGGGATCACCGTGGTCCGCCAGTCCCGCAGGAAAAAGAAAATCACCAGCACCACCAGCAGGAAGGCGACAAACAGGGTTTGCATCACCTCCCGGATGGACTGTGAAATGTACCGGGTGGTGTCGAAGCCGATGCTCAGCTGGACGTCTTCCGGCACATCCCGGCGGATGTAATCCAGCCGCTGGTAAAATTCCCTGGCAATATTGATATGATTGGCACCGGGGAGGGGGACCAGCACCACGCCCACCATGGGAATCCCGTCCCGTTTCAGGATGGTGCGCTCGTTCTGGGGGCCCAACTCGGCGCGCCCCACGTCCTGGAACCGGACCACCCGGCCGTCGACCTCTTTCACCACCAGGTGATTAAAGTCGTCCACGGTGGTGAGCCGGCCCATGGTCCGCACGGTGAGCTCGGTATTCCGGCCTTCCACCCGCCCGGACGGGAGCTCCACATTTTCCCGGAGCAGCGCGTTCCGGACATCCAGCGGTGTAATATTGTAGGCGGCCAGCTTGTCCGGGTCCATCCACAGCCGCATGGCGTATCGCTTCTCGCCCCAGATCTGGACCTGGCTGACCCCGTCGATGGTTTGGACCTGTTCCTTAATGTCCTCGGCCACCTTGGATAGGGAGAGCAGATCCCGCTGATCGCTTCGGGCATTCAAAAAGATGATGGGACTGGCGTCGGCGTCGGCTTTGGACACAGCGGGAGGCGTGGCGTCGTCCGGAAGCCGCCACACAGCGCCGGACACCTTGTCCCGCACGTCGTTGGCGGCGCGTTCCAGATCCGCGCCCACATTGAACTCCAGCGTGACCGTACTCCGGCCTTCCCGGCTGGTGGAGGTCATAGTGCGGATACCGGAAATTCCGCTGAGGGCCTCCTCCATCGGCTCGGTGATCTGGGATTCGATCACATCCGCGTTGGCGCCGGTATAACTGGTGGAGACGGTAATAATGGGGGGATCCACCGACGGATATTCCCGCAATCCCAGGAAGTTCAAACCGATGGCGCCGAACAGAATGATGACCAGTGACATCACAATTGTCAACACCGGTCGGCGGATACTCAGAGAGGATAAACTCATGGTGATTACTCCGTGATCCGGGTGATGTTGACTGCCGCGCCGGGCCGCAACTGCAGCAACCCCGCGGTGACCACCGTATCCCTGGGGGCCACCCCCGAGAGAATCTGGATCTTATCCTCGGTCCGGAGACCGGTGGTGACCTCCTGCGGAACGGCTTTCCCGTTCCGGACCAGAAACACCTTTTGTCCCTGGACCTCCGGGACCACGGCTTCGGTGGGAATCAGCAGGGCATTGGGATACTCTTCCAGGATTAACTCCACCTTTACATAGGCTCCCGGGAGGAGTTCGGCATTGGTGTTGGGGGAAACCGCCCGCAGCTGCAGGGTGCGGGTTTCCTGCTCGATTCGGGGTTCGATGGCATACACGGTGCCCCCGAACGTCTTGGCCCGGCTGCCGGTGGTAAACTGAATTTTCGCGTCATCGTGAACCACCGGGGCATACTTTTCCGGAATGGAAAAGTCTATCTTGATCGGGTCGATATCCTGCAGGGAGGCGATACGGGTGGACGGTGAAATATAATCCCCGATACTCACGTAACGCAATCCGATGATGCCATCGAAGGGCGCCCGGAGTTCGGTCTTGTCGACGCGGGCGTTCAGGAGCGCGATCTCGGCATCCAGATTTTCCAGCTGATTCTTGGTCTGATCATAGCTTTCCTGGCTGATCGCCTGTTTCTGCAACAACTGCCGCTGCCGGTATTCCTGCTCTTGGGCCAGCGATTTTTGTTGCTGCAGCTTGAGCAGCTGTGCCCGCAACTCCGCATCGTTGATCTTCAGCAGCAGATCTCCCCGGGCCACCTGACTGCCTTCCTTGAAATGAATCCCGGTGACCTTGCCGGACACCTCGCTTTTCAGATCCACCTGTTCATTCGCGATAATGGTGCCGGAAGACTCCACGCGCTCCTTGAGCACCTGGGGTTGTACGATATAACTTTCCACCGGGGTCGCCCGCAATTGCCGGGGGTCAGCGGCCGTGTTTTTTGCCTCGGTCTGAAACAACCGGAACTTGGGCAAAATCAGGGCGGCCAGTACCCCGATAAGAATGATTGATATCAAAATCTTCTTCAGTGTTGGCGTCATCTTCTGTCTCTTTCATTTCCTCCCGATTCATGCCACATAATCTCAAAAAGGCGGGAACAATTTAAAAAATTTATATGAACAAACTTACTAGAAGTTCATATATATTTGTGTAAGGACGCTCACCGGTACATTATTCTGCAGAGCCGGCGGCAGATCGGGTTTCCCCCGGACAGCGATATGAGGTCCGGGAACATTTTGGAGCTGCGAACAGTACGGTGTCCGGTGAGGATGAACCGCCCCGAACGCATTTTAATCGGAGAAAATACATTTTATTGTGGAACATTTACGATTTATAGAATATCTTAAAGGAGCTCCACACGTACAATCTGCAAGAGGAGACAGTAAAGGAAAGACCTATGAAACTCTCAAAGAAAGATCAGCGACGGTTAATGGACAGCCTGGACTCCACCAGCTCTGAGAGCTGCTGGGAATGGAAGGGCACAAAGAATAACGCAGGGTATCCATTGTTCAGCTTGAAAGGTGAAATGGTATCGGCGCTTCGACTACTGTACCGGATATATTACAATCGGCGGATTCCGAAAGCCTGGATCGTCTCCCATACGTGTAAGAATAACGGATGTGTGAACCCGAATCACATCTACATCACGACTCGGTCCGAGCGGACAAAGGAAGCCTACCGGAATCGGGAACTCATCCCTGCCTCGCAAAAAGGGGAGAAGAACCCGAATTCCAAACTGACTGAGCAGGATATTATCGATATTCGCCGGCGGAAAAAAGAAGGCGCCACCCACATGGAGCTGGCCAACGAATATCACGTGACGAAAACCACCATCTCCCAGATCGTGAATTACAAACTCTGGAAGCACGTCGCCTGAGGTTATTTCGCCCTGGATTCCGGTTCCACACGGTGAGCCGTGCCCGGGCGTTTACTCCCTGAATATTCGGGACCCTTCCGTCATTCGACTCGTTTGCGTGTAGATTCGGACTGCAGGCCGCCGCACCGGTTCCCGGTAAATTGAGCCGGGAGCGCAGAGTCGTCACACCGGCCAGGCGATGCCCGGACCGTCACGAATTTATCCGGGGTTCTCTTCCGCCAGATAACGTCTGAATTCGGCAATCGTGGCGAAGGTTCGTGCCCGGATCTCCTGCAAGGATTCCCGATACGAGGCGGTTGCGCGACCCCCGATAAACACTGCTGTTTTTTCAGGCAGGAAACGCTTGAGGACCTTCAGCTCCTCGCTCACCTGCGGAGCTCCCAGAGGATACACCAGGCTCAGGGCCAGCGCATGGGCGCGGACTTGCCTGACGGCTTCCGCGATCTCGGCTCCGGAGAGATTAGGTCCCAGATAGGTCACATTCCATCCCGTGGAGGCGGCGGTCATGGCCGCCAGTAATGCCCCCAGCTCGTGATCCTGTCCTACCGGGGTGGTAATTATCATGCGCTGCGCCCCCGGAAAAGATCTGTACTGGGCCCGCAGGTTTTCCAGAAACACCCGGACCACCACCGACACCAAATGTTCGTTGCCCACCCGAAACTGCCCCTGCTCCCACAACAAGCCGGCCTGCTCAATCAGCGGAACGAGGAGCCGATCCACCAGTACCGGTTGGCTTAACGCGGCCGCCGCCCTCACCAGGGTGTACTCCAGCCGTCTTTGTTGAAACGCCCGGGCAGCGCTCAGGCACTCCTCCAGGTACCCGCCGGGAGTGACATTCCGGAAGAAGTGCCGGCCCCCGGGGGCCGGACCGGATACGGGGGACACCGGCTCGCCCGGTTCACCGGCCATCCGCAGCAGTTGTTCGGTCGGGAGATGGGCGATATCGCCGATATTCATCCCGGCAGCAGACACGCGCTTTAATAAGGTGAGTCGGTAAATATCCTCCGCGGAATACAACCGGCGGTTCGACTCGGTGCGGGCGGGGCGCACCGCCTGATACCGCCGTTCCCAGGCCCGGATCACCGAGGCGCTGATCCCGGTTTTTTGCGACACCACCCCGATGGGATATGTCTTTTTCTGATCCATGAGTTTTCTGTGCCTAGCAGCTCCGGCTCACGGCAGAATACTGACATGGTCGGTCAGAATGCCACACCTTCACAATCCCCAATCCCTCCGCCGGTTCAACGTCCTTCTGTAAGAAAACTGATACTGAGAAAAACCGTTTCTTGCTTAGGGTGTCATTAAGATAATACTCAATGTCTTTTTTTAAAATGGCCGATTTTCCCGCTTTCTCTTGACTTTCCCTCATTGTGGTTGAATATTTCATCTAACTTATACAACCTATATACAAAAGGTATACAAATTATGATCAGACACTCCCTCGCCAATCTTTCCGTTACCGATCATGAATCACCAGTACCGGCAAACTTACCCCCTCCATTCCGGCAGGTGCGACCACAACGGGCTCTCCCTCCGAGGCCGGGAGGGGCAGGAATCGCCGGAGGCAGGAGACGGGTTATTCTGTCTGTTCACCCAACCGGGCACCGGCATAAAATTTCCTCCCTCGACAACAGGCCCCTTTCCGGCTCTTCTGATTCCAGGGAATACCGCCCTCCCGGAGTTCCGGATATCCCCACCCCCATCATCCCCTGCCTTTATATCGACAGGCTACCGGTTAAAAATAAGGTATTTCTGTCTCCGTTTCCCACCCCGGCTACCTAACACAGGGATACTTCATGAAACCTTCACTAGGGTTTCCTATGCTACCGGAAACGATAAAAGATACACAATGACCGGCCAATCAATAAGTGATGAGTGGAAAACATGAACTTCGACAAGGTCAAATTCGGGGAACGCTTGCGTACGTTCCGCAAAACGCAGGAACTCACCCAAACGGAACTGGCGACTATTCTGGACACCACCCAGGGGAATATCGGACACATCGAGAACGGCCGCCGGCGGCCCGGGGCCGAGCTGCTCATCAACTTGTATGTGACCTACCGGGAATCATTCGAGTACCTCCTCCTGGGTTCCCGGGAAGAGGACGCCCCCGGGGATTCCTCTCCAACCCGAAACACCCCGGCATCTCATCCGCTTGCCCGGCGTTCAAATGCGCTGGATCCCCGTTCCCGTTTACTTCCGCCCTTAATCTCGCTGCTGGAAGCAGTCGAACAAACCGTTAACTCTTTGAACCGTATGTCAGGCCCGGAGACCCCATCAGATAATACCGAAGAATCCTCCGGGTAAGGCCGGTTCGCATTCAAAATGACGCCTTGCCCCGGATGCCTTCGGGGCAAGGCGTCAGTCTCTGATCTTCGGGCTGGTATTCCGGCCGGACCGGGATTAAAAATCCCCCATATCGGTGGACCGGTGCCCGTTCCCATTCCCGACCCGGGCTTCGTCTTCATCAAAGGGGAGGTATTCGGCTTCCGGTTTGGATGCCGGATTTTTTTGCTGCGTTTCCCGGGATCGCTGCGCCGGTCCTGAAGGTCCGTGCCCGTTTCCGTTTCCATTCCCATGGGGATGGAGGACTTGGGACGTCCGGGCGGCCGGAGCTGTTTGCTTCCCACCGGCCGGCCGGTCCTGTTGCCGTTTCAACCGTGCTTTCTGGCCGGCAATCAGGGCACTTAAACCATCCACCGTCCCCTGCAACGTTTCCGCCATGGCGTTCAGTTCTTCGGAAGCCGAAGCCGATTCCTCCGCATTCGCCGCATTGGATTGGGTCACCTGGTCAATCTGGTTCACAGCGGTGTTGACCTGTTCAATTCCCTGGCTCTGTTCCTGCGATGAGGCCGCAATTTCCCCCACCAATTCCTTGGTTTTTTGGGCGCGTTCCCCCATTTTACGCAGGACTTCATCCACTTCTTCCACGATACTGACGCTTTGCTGGGAATGCATCCGGGTGCCTTCGATGAGTTCCGAAGTTTCTTTGGCGGCCTCGGCAGCCCGCTGGGCGAGATTTCGGACCTCTTCCGCCACCACGGCAAAACCCTGGCCCGCTTCGCCGGCCCGGGCGGCTTCCACTGCCGCATTCAAGGCCAGCAGGTTGGTCTGAAACGCGATTTCATCGATGGTCTTGATAATTTTGGCCGTCTCTTCGGAGGCCGAATTCATGTTCTCAATAACTGTCCGCATCTCACCCATCCGCTGGTTGGCTTCCTCGGAGGCCTGGAATGTGTCGCCCCCCAACCGGCTGGCTTCCTTGGCACTCATGGAATTTTGCTGGGTGACGGCGGTCATCTCCTCCAGGCTGGCGCTGGTTTCTTCCAGCGAAGAAGCCTGTTCCGACGCCCCCTGTGCCAGCTGCTGGCTGGCCGAGGAGACCTGCGATGCGGCGGAGGTGGTTTGCTCCGCCCCCTGATTCAACTCGTTGATGATTTTACTCAGAGGACCGGTGATGCCTCTGTTAATAAAATAGGAAAGGACTAATCCCAGCAGGATGGCACTCACCACCACCCCCAGCACCAGGGTATTCGCCCGGGCGGCCCGCACCTTCATTAAATCCTGCAATTCCTGCTGGAGCTGCGCGCTTTCTGCCGTGGTCTCCTCTGCCGCACTCATCATCTGCTGCTGATGGCCTACCATCTGTTCTTCCAGGGTGATGAACGCGAGTAACGCCTTCCGATACTCTGCGGTCTTAGTCTGTGCGTCCCGGAGCAGCGCTACATCCCGCTCGGTAGACAACACTCCACGGGTTTCCTTCAGCACTTCCTCCAGCCTGTTCAGGGTGTCCTTCAACTGGGAAACCAGTTCGTCTTCCTTCAGCACCAGAAACTGCTGTTCGAAGAACCGCATTTCATCCGCCAGCCGGACGATCCGGTTTCCCTGTTCCAATTCCTGAGCTTTCTGGCGGAGCGCACCCTGGCCACCCCCTCCTGCGGAGAGTAATTGATCGTCAAATTCCTTTTTCATAACCACCCGCATCTCTTCGACGCTGTCTATAAAACTCTCCCGCTGGGTGATCATGGTCTCTTCTTCTTGCGCCTGCGCTTCCCGTGCGGACCGGTACTGTTTGAAGGCCTGCAAATACTTATTAATCCCCTGAATGACAGTCGCTGAGAAGTCCCGCATTTTGGAGGTTTCTGCAAGCGACTGGACTTCCTCCGCCTTGCGCTCCGCCTCCGCCAGCTGATTCAGGACTTCGTCCGCACTGTCTTTGGTACCGGTCCGGATAAATTCGTTGGCCGCGTTATCCGCAGCCATAACATCTTCATCGACCTCGGCGGCCGTGTCCGCCAGGTCGACCCGGTACAATGTCGATTTCAGGTTGGTGTATCCTACATATCCCACGATCCCCGTGAGCAGCAAGATAATCATAAATCCGATGGTGATTCGTTTTCCCACGGACATGTTGTTCCATTTCATCTGGGCCCTCCGTTCTCTGGTTCCTGCATGAAGTAATCCGAATCCGGTGGAATCCGCCTGACTCAATTCCCGCAAACCGTCTTCTACCTGATTGGTATGTGTGATATGCGATCCCTGGCTCCCTGCGTAATCGTCACCCCGCTGCCCGATAGAATCGTGATATCCTCCTTCTTCTATTGATGGGTCAGTCCAATCATTCTTCCATCGCCTGATCGCCGGGAGAAGCGTCCGGCCGATCATCCCCTCATCCTTGTTCCGTCCCTCATTTCCAACTATTGTATCTGCCTGGCCTCCTCGGTACTCTCTTGCAGTCCCGAATCATGCGACAATAACATATATCGGCAAATTTACTGCAATCTTTAGTTTTACAAGTAAATAATACAACAAACCTAAATAATACATGTGTATTTTCCGATGCCCATTAGGGCCGGGGCATTCCGAAGCGAGGTCGATTGATCTGAGCCCTGTCCGCCGTATCCCGGGTCACCAGGGCGAGAACACACAATACACATGGACATTTTATTTTCAACTTCTCTAAATTGAAATAGTGTGTCGGATTTTGTAACATCAAATACCATTTGAAATGAAACGCGTTGATGTTACACGGAAGAAAGAAGTGCTGGAGGCCCGGAAGAATGGCCGCCCTTATTCCGGCGTCTGCTCAGGAATTCTGCCTGCCCGATTTTTCGATCGAATGCTCCCTGTCTCGTTTGAATCTTGTGAGGAGCATATCGACATGACTGTAGATCAAAAACAATAGTAGGAGATGAGAGGAGAACGGAATGCGTAAACCCAAGTCATTCAGGATGCTGTGGCCGAGTCTGTGGTTACTGGCCCTGTTGTTCACAGGGTGCGGGCGCGGCCCGTCCGTAAACCTATCGGGCGGTCCCGAACAAGTGCAGTTTACCATCACGGATCCGGCCTTGAGAAATCCGATCAACCTGGTCGGCACAGACGCCGGCACATTTTACTTTCAAACCGAAACCGGCCGGCGATATATCACCGGGAAGCCCCGGGAGGTCCAACAAAACAGCGGGGCGTTTCGCGGTACCTGGCAGGTCGATAACCGTACGGTCACCATCGAATTTCAGAAAGCGGAGAATCCCATCGATCAATTCGGCGGAAAGGCGCTCTCATTGACCTTGCAGGCCCAACCGGATACCGGGATCCTGGGCTGGGGGTTTTCCCTGGGGGCAAACCAGGAAGAATACTTCACCGGGTTATTCGAACGGACGGTGGACGGTCCGCAATCGGATTCCTGGGCCCAGGGGATTACCGCCGCCATGAACCTGCATGGCCAGGCCGTGGACATGTTTATTAAACCGACCCTCTCCTTATATAACCCGTTTTATCTCTCGGATCGGGGGTACGGCCTGTTCGTGCAGGGTACCTGGCCCGGCCGGTACGATTTCGGCAAAACCAATCCGGACCGGGTGCAGGTATATTTCGAAGGTCCGTCCTTCTCATCCACCCTCTATATCGCGGACACGCCGGCGCCCATCGTCAAAGCCCACGCACTGGATACCGGCCCGACTATCCTTCCACCCAAGTGGGCGTTCCGGCCCTGGCGGTGGCGGGATGAGCACGTGAACCGAAAAACCTATTACGACGGCACGCCGGTAAATGCTCCCTATAACAGTGAAGTGGTGGAAGACGTCCTGATGATGCAGGCGCTGGATATTCCCTGCAGCTTATACTGGGTGGACCGTCCCTGGGCGACCGGCCCGGCCGGGTATAACGATTTCGAGTGGGACACCAACCGGTTTCCGCATCCGGAACAGATGATCCACTGGCTCAACCGGAACGGGATGCAGTTCATGCTCTGGATTGCGCCCTGGGTCAACGGCGATATGGCCAAGCAGGCCATTGCCAACGGCTACAACGTCTCCGGGCAAACCGACGGCGCCTCGGATCGCCCCCTGGTGGATTTCACCAATCCCGCGGCCCGGAAATGGTGGCAGCAGGGACTTAAAAAAGTCTTGGATCAGGGCGTGGTCGGATTCAAGATGGATCGCTCCGAAGAGCTCATGCCGTCGGATCGGCAACACACCATGGCCAACGGGGAGACCACCCGGGAGGCCCACAACGACTACCCGGTGGACTACCTGAAGGCGGCCTATGACATCACCAAGCAGGTCCACAAGGAATTCGTCCTGATGCCCCGGGCGGGATACACCGGGAGCCCCCAATACGGGGCTTTCTGGGGCGGCGATATCGGATCACCGCCGGAGGGCTTGCGCACCGCACTTATCGCCGTGCAGCGCAGCGCCGTGATGGGCTACCCCCTCTGGGGTTCCGACACCGGCGGCTATTGGCACGGCCGGCTGGACCGGGAAGTGCTGGCCCGGTGGCTGGCCTTCAGCTGTTTCACCCCCATCATGGAAGTCGGCCCCACCGAAAACCGGGGCCTGTGGAACGTGGACTGGGAACCGCATTACGACTCCGAGATCCTGGCCGTCTGGCGGTTTTATGCCACCCTGCACGACACCCTGGCGGATTACACCTACGCGGCCGCCCAAACCGCCCGGGAAACCGGGATGCCCATCGTCCGGCCGCTGTTCCTGGAATATCCCGGTCAGGAACAGGCCTGGCAGGACTGGCAGACCTATAAATTCGGACCGGATCTCCTGATCTCGGCGATCTGGGAGAAGGGCACCACTCAGAAAACGGTCTACCTCCCCAAGGGAGAAACCTGGGTGAACGCCTGGGATCCCTCTCAGCAATATCAGGGCGGGAAACAGGTGACCGTCCAAACGCCCCTGAACCGGATCCCGATTTTCTACCGGAAGGGGTCGAACCTGCCGCTGGGGAACCTGCCGGAACTGTACCAGCAGTCGCTGAACATCACCAAAACCCAGCCGGATATCAAATCCCTGGAGCGGAACATGTTCGGGCAATAATCGCATGGAACCGGATTACTCCGGCATGCCTGCATACCATAAAACCGGCCGGGGATCCCCGGCCGGTTTTATATGCACTACTGTATGTCACGTTGGGTGACTAGAAGAACGCTCTTCCAAGGTCATCAAACCACCCCATCAAAAATCATTATCTGAATAACCGGATCCATTGCCATGAGGATTCGCACCGGTGAGAGCCGGTGACTTTCCATTGTATTCCGGTTCTTTGCCCGATTGGTCCGGTGCCGGATTCCGGCGATGAAGCGAATGCTTATTGCTCGACTGCAGGCGCCTGCTCTCACTAAAATGGGCGTGACCCCGGGGGGGGCCATCGTCGGCATCTCTGTCTTGAGCGGCCAGTTCAACCAGTCCTTTGTTCCCGGCCCCTTCAACCAATCCCACCAGTTCCTTCACGGTACCAGTCAGTGTTTCCGCCTGGGCATTTAATTCTTCCGAGGCGGCGGCTGATTCCTCCGCATTACTCGCCATGGATTGAGTCACCTGGTCAATCTGGGATACGGCGGTATTGATCTGACCAATCCCCTGGTCTTGCTCATCAGACGCGGCGGCAATTTCCGCCACCAGCTCATTCATCTGGCGGGCTTTGGTCGTGATTTCTCCCAGGGATTGGGCCACGTCGTCCACCATCCCCACGCTCCGCTTGGTATTTTCCCGGGAGCCGTCAATCAGTTCGGCCGTGTCCTTGGCAGCATCCGCTGCCCGCTGGGCCAGGCTTCGCACTTCCTCTGCCACCACGGCAAAGCCCTGGCCCGCTTCGCCGGCCCGGGCCGCCTCCACTGCCGCATTCAGCGCCAACAGATTCGTCTGAAAAGCAATCTCATCGATGGTTTTGATAATCTTGGCCGTCTCTTCCGATGACTGGTTCACATCCTGGATGGCCTTCAGCATCTGTTCCATCTTATCGTTACCCGCATCGGCGGCCTGCCGGGTGTCGGTAGCCAGGGCATTGGCTTCTTTCGCCCCTGCCGCGTTCTGCCGGATCATGGACGCCATCTCCTCCAGGCTGGAACTGGTTTCCTCCACCGAGGCGGCTTGTTCCGAGGCCCCCTCCGCCAGCTCCTGGCTGGATTGGGACACCTGACCGGAGGCTGCCGCCGTCTGCTGTGCTCCCTCCGAAAGCCATTTCACGAACTTGTTCAATTTTTTATTAATATCGCGCAGTATGAATACCGCCAGCAGGACGGTAATTAATATCCCGAGAGTACTTACGCCAAGCATGAGACTGCGGGCGGCTGCATATGCCCTGTCACTTTGTACCTTATCCTCTGCCATGCCTTGCTCGTTGTAGGCAACAAGTTCTTTCATGGTCTCTTCAGCTGTATCCAATAAATGACGTCCGGTGCCTGACGCCAGATCGAAGGCCTTGGTATTCCCGTTCTCCCGCGAGAGGGAGACGACCTCTTGATTCAATTTTAAATACGTGGCGTAATTGGTTTTAAAATCGCGGATTTCTTGTGTCTCCTGTCCATTCTCCGCCAGTCCTTCAAGTTCCTGTAACTGCGATTCTAACTGATCTTGCTTATTCTGAATACTCTGTGCATAGGAGTCCATTTCCTCCTGAGATTTCGCCAGAATCAGATTCTTCTCATCCCGCTGCATGGCAACTAAATTTTTCGTGACTTTTGTCGCCAGCGATCCTTTTTTTGCCTTTCTCTTAATAATGGTCAAATTCATACTCTTGGAAATTGCATCCTCATTGTTATCGGCGAGGGTCTCCAATTCGGTGACTGCCTTGTCATACGCATCCCGGGCTTCACCCTGGGAAAGGGTCTTTGCCCGCACGTTGGAATTCAAACGGGCCAGATCCCGAACCTGGCGGTTCACTTTCGTATATGCATTCCATTTCTCAAGGAACGCTGCCAGGAGGCTCTGGCCATGGTCATCCACCAGGGCTTTCAAAGTTTCCAGTCTGTCTGCCATTTCCGACATGGTACTATCGGTAATCCCGGCATACCCATCCATTTCTTCCTGAGTTGCGGCAAGCAGAATGTTTTTCTCTGCCCGGCTCACCTTCATCAAATCCTGGTTGAGACGGGCACCGATCTTTACCTTTTCGGCGGAAATATCGACGATATTATTCAACCGCTCATTTATCTTCCCCAGATAGGTGATTCCAATGAAGGCGATAATTGCCGCGGTTACGGCAAGCAAGCTGATTACGAAATAGAGCTTCTTGCTCATACTCATTCTTTTAAACATGGTACACTCCTTACCTTAGATACACCCATGCTAATGCTCCGGTGAGTTAACATATCGGTCCATTTGCGTCAGAACGTTCAAATGCCGGCAGGTCAGCACCTGCTCGATATCCAGAATGGTGCGGATCCCGTTCTCCACTTTTGCAAGCCCCAGGATGAAATCGGCATCGATCTCCACACCAAAAGAAGGTGTCGCCTCTACCTCATCTCCGCTGACCTGGATCACTTCCGAGACACCATCCACAATCACCCCGATACGCACGAGGCCCTCGGGAGTCTGCAGCTCCACAATGATGATAGGCGTCCGATCATCATAATCCCGCTCGGCCAGGGCAAGACGCCGGCGTAAATCAATTATGGGAATGACGTTCCCCCGCAAGTTGATGATCCCCTCGATAAAATCCGGCATCCGGGGGATCTTGCTCACCGGCATCAGCCGGATAATTTCCCGAATCGTCCCGATTCCGAGGCAGTATTCTTCGTTATCCAGTTCGAAAGTGACATACGTACCTTCGAGCGGCATTTCCGTCTGATTTACCTGTGATGGTGCGGATGCATTCATGCCGATCTCCCACTGAACGATGTTAAAATTCGAACGCCTAAATTCGCCCCTTAATATCGGACGCGCCTTCATGAACTTTACAATTATTTTCATTTTTACAACATTTTCTTAGGATATATTTATATGAACCATATCAATATTATTAAATTATTAATACATCTTAAATTAAATACTTGCCAGCCAAGGAATTATACCTGAGAGACGCCGGGAAAAAACCTGAGTAAGGAGCGGGGTAAATACTGAGCAGTTCCCGATGGTGACAAGATGCAGAACTGATACGGATCCGGGTAGTACACCCGGTACCCGTTGCAAGCAGCCATTTGCATCCCGACCTGAGTCGCTGCCCTCAGATTTCTCTGTCGACTCAACGAAACGAGGCGCTCCGCGACAGGTGTGAAGGCGAGTAAGCAGCGGCATTCCCGGCCGGCGCGAGGCGGTTTCCAGGTTTTGGTCAAGCCGGGAGACACCAGACGGGGTTGACGGCTCATCACTTACCACCGGGGAAAATCGGCCGCTTCTGCTTCTCGTGAAAGTCAGACTTCCGAATGAATGGCTCAAAAAAAGGGCGCCCGAGCGGTGGGCGCCCCTTTCGGGGTGGGACATGTTCCTCCTGGCTCCGGAAGATGCCTGGTGCCGGGAGATTAAAAATCTTCATTAAATCCGTTACCCTGTGTTACGGTTTCCGATGTATCGATATCTTGCTCCCAGGACTTCTGGGTGTGACCATTCCTGAGCGATGGAGACGCTGCCGGGTGGTCTCCATCTGATGTCCCCCGGCCCGGTCCTGAATGCCGGCTTGCACTGTTTCCGCTCCCTGACGAACGGTGCCCGTTGGCTGAGGCTTCACTTTCGGTGTGGTTCTTTCTCTCGACCCCTTCCACCAAAACCGTTAATTCCCGAACGGTACCAGTCAGTGTTTCCGCCTGGGCATTTAATTCTTCCGAGGCGGCGGCTGATTCCTCCGCATTACTCGCCATGGATTGAGTCACCTGGTCAATCTGGGAGACGGCGGTATTGATCTGACCAATCCCCTGGTCCTGCTCATCAGACGCGGCGGCAATTTCCGCCACCAGATCATTCATTTGGCGGGCTTTGGTCGTGATTTCTCCCAGGGATTGGGCTACGTCGTCCACCATCCCCGCGCTCCGCTTGGTATTTTCCCGGGAGCCGTCAATCAGTTCGGCCGTGTCCTTGGCAGCATCCGCTGCCCGCTGGGCCAGGTTTCGCACTTCCTCTGCCACCACGGCAAATCCCTGGCCCGATTCACCGGCCCGGGCCGCCTCCACTGCCGCATTCAACGCCAACAGATTCGTCTGAAAAGCAATCTCATCGATGGTTTTGATAATCCTGGCCGTCTCTTCCGATGACTGGTTCACATCCTGGATGGCCTTCAGCATCTGTTCCATCTTGGTATTCCCGGTGTCGGCCGTCTCCCGGGTATCGGCCGCCAGGACGTTGGCTTCTTTCGCCCCTGCCGCGTTCTGCCGGATCATGGACGCCATCTCCTCCAGGCTGGCACTGGTTTCCTCCACCGAGGCGGCCTGTTCCGAGGCCCCCTCCGCCAGCTCCTGGCTGGATTGGGACACCTGACCGGAGGCTGCCGCGGTCTGCTGTGCTCCATCCGAAAGCCATTTCACTATCTTGGCCAAACGACCGTTGAGGTTCTTCAAGATGAACACCGCCAACAACACCGTTACCAGGATCCCGCCGACACTCACTCCGACCATCATCAGGCTGGCGGCCGTATAGCGGGCATCGCTGACAGCTTTATCCTGATCCATACCCTGCTCGTTGTAAGCCACTAATTCCGTCATCACCTGCTCGGCCTTCTCTAATAAGTCGCGGCCTTGTGAAGCCGCCAGCTGGAACGCCTTGTTGTTTCCGTTCTGGCGGGACAGGTCGACCACTTCCTGGTTCAGCGTCTTGTAAGTCTCATAATGGTCCGCGAATTGTCCCACCAGGTTGGCCTCCCGGCCGGCTTCCGCCATCCCCCTGAGATCCGTCAACTGCACTTCTAACATGTCCTCAAGGCTTCGGATGCTTTCGGCATACCCATCCATGTCCTCCTGAGATTTCGCCAGGATCAGATTCTTCTCATCCCGTTGGATGGCAACCAGGTTTTTGCTGACCTGTGTCGCCAGGGATCCTTTCTTGGCTCTGGCTTTAATTCGGTTGAGATCCGTACTTCCGGACAAAGCCGCTTCATTATTCGCCACCACTGTTTCCAGCGCGGCGACCGCCTCGTCATATGCATCCCGCGCTTTTCCCTGGGAAAGGGTCTTTGCCCGCACGTTGGAATTTAACCGGGCCAGCTCCCGGATCTGCTGATCCATCTTCAGGTACGTATCCCAATGCCCCGCAAATTGATCCAGGAGTTCTCCACCGTGTTTATCGACCAGGGGTTTCAACGCTTGCACCCGGTCCACCATGCCCACAATGGTGGTATCGACGAGGGCGGCATACCCGTCCATTTCTTCCTGGGTGGCCGCCAGGAGGATGTTTTTCTCCGCCCGGCTCACTTTGAGGAGATCTTGATTCAACCGGGCGCCAAGCTTCACTTTCTCCGCCGACACATTGACAATCTCGTTCAGGTTCGTGTTGATCTGACCGAGGTAGGTAATGCCGATCAGAGCAATGACCGCGGCAGTAAGGGTCAATAGTCCGATCACCACGTATAACTTCTTGCTCATACTAAATCGCTTAAACATAACCACTCCTTCTCACACCTCAGCGGGTGCCTGTTAGAAAGCCGACGACAGGGGAATCCAGGAGGATTATGGTTTGCTCTCCGAACCCAGGCCGACCTGGCAAGCGGTGAGGAGTATCCCATCCCGTTTTGCTCGCCGGTTGCATGTTACGAGGTGAATTTTATCAGAAGAATACTCTAAATCTTTAAATATATTATTAACAAAATGTATTATTAATTGTAAATAAACATTAAAAGCAATGCGATATAACTAAATTAATTACGGGTTTTACGGGTAACCTGATGTGCAATCGTCTACCGGCCGGAGAGAAATTACTGAAAGATCGAACGAATTCTCCTGAATCATCGGCCGGGAATCCCTCAAACAATCCGGATGGGCGCCGGGTCTTTTCATCCGGGCCCGGAATCGGGAGATATTCTCCGGGAAGGACGGGTAGATCCTCCGGGCATTCGCCTTCTCCTCAGGAAAGAGGTCCCTCGGCGCCTGGGGGAAGAGCTTCGGAATCAGAATTGCTGTCACTTTTATCTGATGAAGGGGGGCACTCACAGATTTATCTCGACAATAGGGGCTGGTCTTTCTGCCCGGAATATACCGCCGCAGCAGTCAAAAGGTGTAGCCGCTCGGACGCAAAGACCGGTTGCGTGCAGACTTGTCCGACACGCTGACCGTCCTTACAGAAAAGCGACGCCCTCCTGCAGAGCAAACCGGGTCAACGCGGCCACATTATGGATATCCAGCTTGTTCATAATGGTCTGCCGGTGGGTCTCCACCGTTTTCCGGGTGACCCCCAGTTCCGCGGCGATCTCCTTGGTCGTCCGGCCTTCCGCCACCAGCTGCAGCACTTCCCGCTCCCGGTTGCTGAGCGTCGCCGTGCCGGAGACTTCCTCATCTGAGGCGTGTTCGATAAATTTTTGTATCACCAGGGACGAAATATCGTGGTTGAAATAATATCCTCCCTCCGCCACCCTGCGAATGGCCTGTTCCAGGGCCTGAAAGGACGTATTTTTCAGAAGATATCCGCTGACCCCGGCTTCCAACATGCGATACACATACCGCTTTTCATGGTATTCCGTGAGGGCGAGGACCCCGGTCCCCGGATGTTGTTTCTTTATGAGCCGGGTAGCCTCGATGCCATTTAAGCGAGACATAGCTACATCCATAAGCACCACCCGGGGGTTCGTCTCCCCGACCACGGTCACTGCCTTCCGACCGTCCCCCGCTTCTCCCACCACCTCCAGCCCCGGAGCGTGTTGAATGAGCGCCTTGAGCCCCTGGCGTAACAAGATCTGCTTTTCTGCGAGAACGATTCGTATGTTCATCGACTCATCGTTTTTATATTTTGAAGTACTATACATATTTCATTTTCCTGATGTTGCGAATACCGGTGTACTCCGTTACCGGAGCCCTCCGGGAACCCGGACAGGGCAAAACGCCCGCACCGGGAAGGGCCTGGATGGCTCTCATATCATCAGCCAATTCCGCCTCATGTGACGATTTCATCTCCTTTATTTCCCATCGACTCGGGACCGGCCGGACCGCAGTAAACCGCCGATATCCCTGAGCAGAACCGCTGATCCGACGTCGGGATCGAGATAATATTCACCCCGTGTCACCACCTGCAATGCTTCCACCAATCTGTCGGACAACCGGTTTTTGGAGACATAGCCGGCCGCGCCGGACTGAAACAGCCGGCGGATGACCGCTTCGCTGAGATACTGAGACATTCCAAGGACTACTACTTCGGGATGATTCGCTGTAATCTGCCGGGTGGCCTCGATTCCGTTCAGTTCCGGCATGGCGATATCCATGATCACCACGTCAGGCCGCAGGTCGGTCGCGGACTTCACCGCGCTGAGTCCGTCCACGGCTTCTCCCAGTATACTGAAACCGGGGA
>Ga0102944_1000699_pt1 | contig 24594 bp, 16 predicted proteins | sample SalPonD_shore_MG_FD_78172 | JGI IMG/M metagenome (GOLD analysis project Ga0102944, IMG submission 78172) | Salt pond soil microbial communities from South San Francisco under conditions of wetland restoration - Salt Pond MetaG... | ecosystem: Environmental > Aquatic > Marine > Intertidal zone >...
GGTCCCACGCGCAGGCGCATGAAGGTCCAGACGAAGGTGCACACCAGCAGCAGGCCCGCGTAATAGAGGTAGTTCCCCGGCGGCACCGCCAGCATGATCATCGCCGTGATGCCCAGGCCGGCGGCCAGGCCCATCAGGACCATGGAGGCCTGCATGTAGCGCGGGAAGCTGCGGTGGAACGAGAACAGCGTGATGCCCGCGATCAGCGGGCAGACCACCGCGTAGCGGATCAGCCACGCCTCGCCGGTGGCGTCCGGGATCACCCAGGGATCGAGCAGCCCGAACAGCGCGTAGAGCAGGCCCCCGATGACCAGGCTGATGCGTACCTGCCGCAGCGAGCGTTGCGCGTAATCCCGGCGGAATTCCCGCTCCAGTGCCGGATCGGAAAACCGCAGCCGCGGACTTGCCGCCCGCGCGCGCATCGCCTCTCCGACCGCCTTGTCGTATACCGCGGCCTTGTCGCCGGCCGCTGCCCCGTCCCCCATGCCGCGTCGCCCCCTTGGCGCGATTGCCCGCCGGCGCTTCCGCCACCGCCGCAGGCGTACCGCTCGTCGTTTCGTTATCGATCTGGCCCGGTTGCGGGATTACCCAGCCGGTCGGAGGTAATGCCTCATCCCAGCGCTCCCGTCGGCGTGTCTGGCAAGGCGCGAGGAGCGGAGTGCAGTGGCGCAACCCGACCACCCGCAACCCTCGCGCACCCTCTGAGACATGGCATTACCTGTGATGGGGTTAGTATATGTCATACGACATGCCGTTATTACCCGCCAAGCCCCCGCCTGTCCCGCCGGCCATACCGCGCATCATCGCCGGGTCCCGGCAATCCTGGCGACGGACCCGTCAGGTCTCGGGACCCGTTTCTCCCGCGGGTCGCGGAAGCGGGATTGCGCTCCGGCCGCGCCGGCGCACGGCGGCAGCCACGGAACCCTTGCGCCGGGTCCGCCGTGTTGATGACTGCTGACACTTTCATTTCCCGGCCGCAAGGCCAAATGCGCGGAGGTCACAAGATGAAGCTCAAGAACACGATGCTGCCGTTCGCGGCGGGCGCGGCCCTGGCCCTGTCTCCCCTGCTCGCCATGGCCGCCGGCAGTGGCGGCGGCTCCACCCTGACCGCGGTCACGCCATCCCAGGCCAACGAGGAGCAGATCGTCGACCAGGCTGCCAACGCGGCGAACAGCCAGGCCACCGACGAGACCGAGAGCATGCAGGAAAGCAGCGAGTCCACCGCGGACACCCTGGACGACGTGCCGGGGGCTGCCGAGGCGACCGCACACGCCTCGAGCAACGCCGACCACGGGCTGGAGACCGCCGACCGGGCGATCGACCGGGCCGAACAGTCGAACCAGCAGGTGGACGACGCGATGGAGCAGGCCAACCAGGCACAACAGCAGGCCGAGCAGTCCCAGGAGCAGGCCGACCAGGCGCAACAGCAGGCCGAGCAATCCCAGGAGCAGGCCGACCAGGCCAGCCAGGGTCGTCAGATCGCCCAGCAGACGCCGGGCGATCACTGATCTTTCTTCGCCAGTCGCGAGGGCGGGCCGGCACGGGTAGGCCCGCCCTCGCGCATGTCGCAACCTTTCGCCGGTCCGCGCCACGCCTGAGGTCGGCCCCGGAGCGGCGCCCAGTGGAGGGGAACGAGATTGAACACCACCCGATCGGTGTTGGCGGGCCTGCTGCTCGCATGCGCGATTCCGGTGACGGCACACGCCGCCCGCAGCGCCTCCGACGAGTTCCAGGCGGGCCTGTCCGCCTTCCACCAGCACCGGTACTCGCAGGCCCTGAGCCATTTCCTGAAGGCCGAACATGCCGGCATGCACGACCCCGCCCTGTACTACGACATCGGCGTCAGCGCCTATCGGACCGGAAACTACGACCTGGCACAAAAGGCGTTCCTGAAATCGTCGACGGATCCCGGGCTCGCCTCGGTCAGCCAGTACAACCTGGGGCTGGTGGCGCACAAACAGGGGCGCACCGGCGCTGCCCGCTACTGGTTCGCGCTCGCCCAGCGCCACGCCACGACCCGCCGCCTGCGGGAGATGAGCGGGTCCATGCTGCAGCAGCTGCCCAAGCCGAAGCGCTGGCTGGCCGCGATCCGCGCGGGCGCGGGCTATGACGACAACGCGGTGCTCGCCAGCGGCACGCAGCTCGTGCATGCGAGCCATCGGGGAGCCGCCTACGGCAGCGCCCTGGCGCTGGGCCAGGGATTGCTCGTCGGCAACTGGAGCCGGGGCCTGCGCGCCAAAGGTTTGGTGGACACGCGGCGCTACTCGGGGCTGGCCCACTACAACCTCTCCATCTACCAAGCAGGGATCGAGGGCACGATGCCGGTGGGGGTCTGGCGCACCGGCGCCGACCTGGAGGCCGGCCGGGTGGACTTCGGCGGCGGCGAGCTCGACCGCTCGCTCACCACCACGCTGCATGCGAGGCGCCACCTGGCCCACGGGCTCGGGTTGTCCCTGCGCTACGCCTACGCGACGCTGCACGGGGGCCCCGGCTACGGCTACCTGGGCGGCTGGCGCCAGACGCTGCGCGCGGGGCTGCGCGGGTCGGTCGGGGAATCCCGCTGGCGCGCCTGGTACGAGCACGAGTGGGACGCCCGCCGCGACCTCTACCTCGGCAGCGATTTCTACAGCTTCTCGCCCCGGCGGGACACGGTCGGGCTGTCCTGGAAGCACCCGCTGACGGAGCAACTGTCGGTCGAGGCCCGGGCCTCGTACCAGTACTCGCGGTACGGCTCGCCGGACCGCATCGGCGGGCTCGCCCGCACCCGCGTGGACCGCGAGCCGCGCCTCGTAGGGGATCTGCGCTACCACCTCTCGCCGTGGTGGATCGCGTCCTTCCAGCTCGGTTACGAGGACAACGCCTCGAACATCCCGGGCGACAGCTACCACCGCAAGTGGGGAGAGCTGGCCGTCGAGCGGCTGTTCTAGGGCGGACCATATTCCGCTGCGGCGGCGCCCCCGGCCGGCGCGTTCGCGCGGGCGACGCGGCCGGGCCGGGGACGACCGGCCTCCCCGGCCGGCTCCGTCAGGCCACCGTGAAGCGGATCGGCACGGACTTGGGCCCGGAGACGAAATTCGCCGCCGAACGGGTCGGCTGACCGTTGAGCTCGAGCGAGCCGAGCCGCGGCAACAGCTCCTCCCACAGGATGCGCATCTCCATCTTCGCCAAGTGCTGGCCCAGGCACACGTGCGGGCCGTAGCCGAAGGCCACGTGTTTGTTGGGTGAGCGGGCGGGGTCGAACTCGAACGGTCGCGCGAAGCGGTCCTCGTCACGGTTGCCCGACACGTAGGAGAGCATCAGCCAGTCGCCCTTGGCGATCTTGCGGCCGCGCAGCTCGGTGTCCCCGGTCGCGGTGCGCATGAAGTGCTTGACCGGCGTCTCCCAGCGGACCGTCTCCTCGATGAAGGCCGGCAGCCGGCTCAGGTCGGCTTTCAGCGCGGCCAGCTGCTCCGGCCGCTCGGCCAGCGCCCAGGCACCGCTGGCGGTGGATGCGGAGGTGGTGTCGTGACCCGCGGTCGCGGCGATGATGTAGTAGGACATGGCCTCGAGATGGCCGAGCGGCTCGCCGTCGATCGTGCCATTGGCGATCACGCTCGCCAAATCATCGCGCGGGTGCGCGCGCCGGTCCTCGGTCATGGCCTCGAAGTACTGCACGAAGTCGGTCACCACTTCGTTGACCAGCGCGGCCAGGTCCGCGTCCTCCTCTTCCCTGCCGGAGCGGTTGAGGTCGGTGTCGGCGTTGCCGAACAGCTCCTGGGTGAGCTTGAGCATGCGCGCCTCGTCGCTCTCGGGCACGCCGATGACCTCCATGATCACCCGCAGCGGATACAGGAACGCCAGGTCCCGGGCGAAGTCGCATTCGGGTGCGAGCGACAGCATGTGCTCGACGAACTCCCGGGCGATCTCGCGGATGCGCCCTTCCAGGCCACGCAGGCTCTGGGGCATGAACCAGTCCCGGGTGAGCCGCCGGTACTTCCGGTGGTCCGGGTTGTCCATCTGCACCAGCGCGCGCACCAGGTGCGGGGAGCCGCCGGTGATCTCCCGGACCTTGGCGTCCGCGGCCCGCGGCGTGAGCACCGCGGACCGGTCGCCGTTGTGGAACAGCTCGTTGCGGCGCTCGATGAAATGGATGTCGTCGTAGCGGGTGACCACCCAGAAGGGGTCGAATCCGTCCGGCTCGGCCACGTCCAGCTCGGCCCTGCGGCGCAGCTCGGTGAAGGCCGCGTGCACCGGGTCCCACCGCGCGTAGGCCCCGGGATCGACGATGGTGTTGGCGATTTCCGCGGGTATGGTCACGCTTGTCTCCTCCGGCGAACCGGTGCGTCGTTTCGTGTGGCCCGCCCGGCGGGACCGTTGCCCGCCGGGCGGGGAACGCCGTGGGCCGCGCAGATCCGGCCGATACACCGAATCCTGACACACCGGAGGCCGACCCGGTAAGACGGGCGAGCGAAGCTCGATGAACCCTAATCAGGGCCGCCTACGCGCCGCTCGCCGCCGCGACCCGCTCCGGCGACAACGGTGGCCCCGGCAGCGCGCCCCGCAGGCGTCGGAAACGGCGTTGGCGCCCGCCGCCGCCGTCGCTACCGTCCGGCAGACACCGGCACGGACGAGGGCATCGCGATCGGACCTGGGCCGGCCGCGCGCGGGCGAATTCCCACGCCGGGAGGGGTCCGTTATGCTGGATCCGGGGATCATGCGACCCTCTCCGACGGGAGGGCCGTGCTGCGGGAGGCCGGCACGCCGGCCGGGGAAGGCATCATGGCGACGCTCTTCGGCGACAGCTCGGGCACGCTCCGGCGCGACGCGGGCCGGGTCGGGCTGCTGTTCGCCAGCACCACCAGCATGATCGGCTCCGGTTGGCTGTTCGGCGCCTTCGATGCCGCCAGACTGGCAGGGCCCTGGAGCATCGCGAGCTGGATCGTGGGCGCCGCGATCATCCTGATCGTGGCGCTGTGCTTCGCCGAGCTGGCGACCATGTTCCCGCGCAGCGGGGCGGTGGTGCACATGAGCCACGCCAGCCACGGCGCCGGCATCGGCCGCATCTGGGGCTGGCTGCTGTTCCTGACCTACGTCTCCACCCCGGCGATCGAGGCCGAGGGCGTGATCACCTACGCCAACAACTATCTGCCCTGGTTCATCCAGCCGGGCACGGGCGGGGTGCTCTCCGGCGCGGGTTTCGCCGCCGCGGTGGGTTTGATGCTGGTGTTCGCCGTGGTCAACCTGCTGGCGGTGCGCTGGCTGATGAACGTCAACTCCACCGTGACCTGGTGGAAGATCGCGATCCCGGGACTGACCGTGGTCGCCCTGCTGGCCGCATCGGTGCACCCGGGCAACCTCGAGGCGGCGCCGGAGAGCTACAGCACCGCAGGCATCTTCACCGCGCTGCCGGCGGCCGGGATCGTGTTCAGCTTCCTGGGCTTTCGCACCGCCATCGATCTGGCCGGCGAGACGCGTGACCCGGGCCGCTCGGTGCCGTTCGCGGTGATCGGGTCGGTGATCCTGGCGACCCTGATCTACATCGGCCTGCAGGTGGCCTTCGTGCTGGCCGTCTCCCCGGGGGACATCGCCGGCGGCTGGGATCACCTGCAGTTCGCGGGCAGCACGGGGCCCTTCGCCGGGCTGGCGGCGACGCTCGGCCTGACCTGGCTGGCGATCCTGCTCTACGCCGACGCTTACGTCTCGCCCGCCGGCACCGGGCTGATCTTCGTCACCGCCGGCTCGCGGGTGCTGCACGCCAACGGGGCCCTGGGCGCAGGCCCGAAGCACCTGACCCGGTTGACCGCCTATGGGATTCCCTGGGTCGGGGTGCTCGTCATGTGGGCGGCAGGCTGTCTGTTCCTGCTGCCGTTTCCGGCCTGGAGCCGGATGGCGGCCTACATCTCGTCGATCACGGTGCTGACCTACGGGCTCGGTCCCATCGCCCTGCTTTGCCTGCGCCGCAACGCGCCGCACGCCGAGCGCCCGTTCCTGCTCCCGGGCGCCGGCCTCATCGCGCCGCTGGCCTTCATCGCCAGCAACTGGATCATCTTCTGGGCCGGCTTTAGCACGGTCTCCTGGCTGTTCTCGCTGATCGCGATCGGTTTCGCCGCGTACGTGGTCTACTTCCACTTGGTGGCCCGCAATCCGGCCCGGGAGTTCGGCTGGCGGCAGATCTCCTGGCTGCTGCCCTGGTTCGGCGGCATGTGGATCCTGAGCGCACTGGGCGGCCAGGGAGGCGGCCTCGGGGTGCTCTCCTTCCCGGTCGAGATCGTCGTCATCGCCCTCTGGAGCCTGCTGGTGCTGGCGCTGGCGATGCGGCTGTCGCTGGACCCGCACGAGACCCGCCGGGCCATCGACGGGATCCTGGCCACCCCGGGCACACGGCCGGCGGATGCCGCCGCCTGACGCCGGGGCCGGCCGCCCGCTTGCATCTTCCCGGGGCGGCTCTAAGCTTCGGACCATGGCTGTCCAAATGCAGACCGACGCGACCCGGAGCTACCCGGGCCGGGGCGGCGGCGCCCGGCCGGCGCCGCACTCGACGCCCGGCGCCGGCGGCATCGTGCGGTAACGGACCATGCATGGAGCACTCGGCGAGTTCCCCGCCTGGATCGTGGCGCCGGCCACGCTGGCCGGCGTGGCGCTCATCGCGCTGGTCGCGCAACAGGCGGTCTTCCGGGTCCTGCGTCTGCTGCTGCGCCGGCGGGACGCCGACCTCGTATGGATCACGCGGACCGACGCGCCCGCGAGCGCTATCGTGCCGCTGGTGGTCCTGGTCGCCGGCCTGCCCGTGGTCCCGCTTCCGGGCGTCATCGGCACCGGCGCCCGGCACCTCGCCAGCCTCGCATTGATCGCGGCCGCCGGCTGGCTGGCGACCCGCTCGGTCGACGCGCTGGTGAGCTCGATCGGGCGACGCTTTCCCACCGACCGGCCGGACAACCTGCAGGCGCGCAGGGTACATACCCAGCTGCGACTGCTGCAGCGGATCTCGCTGGTGGTCATCGTGGTCATCGTCGTGTCGCTGATGCTGATGACCTTCCCCGGCGTGGCGCGCCTCGGCACGACGTTGTTCGCCTCCGCCGGCGTGGCCGGGTTGGTGATCGGCATCGCGGCCCGTCCAACCCTGTCCAACCTGATCGCGGGCGTCCAGGTCGCCCTCGCCGAGCCGATCCGCATCGACGACGTCGTCGTGGTGGAGGGCGAATGGGGCTGGGTCGAGGAGATCGGCACGACCTACGTGGTGGTCCGGATCTGGGACCTGCGGCGCCTGGTGCTGCCGATCACCTACTTCATCGAGAAGCCCTTCCAGAACTGGACGCGCACCACCGCCGACATTCTGGGCACCGTCTTCGTGTATGCGGACTACATGCTGCCGGTGGAGGCGGTGCGTGAGGAGCTGCACCGGATCCTGCAGGCTTCGGGCATGTGGGACGACAAGGCCTGGGGACTGCAGGTCACCGACGCGGACCGAAACACGGTGCAGCTGCGGGCGCTGATGAGCGCGCCCGACTCCTCGCGCGCCTGGGACCTGCGCTGCCACGTCCGGGAGAAGCTGATCGCGTTCCTGCAGCGGGAGTACCCGCAGCACCTGCCGCGAACCCGGGTCGAGCTGGAACGCGACACCGGGCCTGCCGCACCGGACTGACCGGGACACCGTCTCCCGGTGCGGGCACACGCGACAGTGGCTGTCGGGCCCCCGGCTCACGCTGCAGGCTCCCGCAGCCATCTTACCCGCACCGCGGGGCTTTGCTAGATTGTGCCGGCAACACCGCGCACACGAGGACGGACCGCGAGGATGCTGAAAATACTCTGCGTCGGGGACATCCACCTGGGGCGGCGGCCGTCGCGGATACCCTCCGAGCTGGCGCCGCCGGGCGGCGAACGCGGGCTCACGCCGGCGGCCGCCTGGGAGCGCACAGTCGAGGCGGCCTGCCGGGCCGGCGTGGACGCGGTGCTGCTCGCCGGCGACGTGGTCGAGGGCGAGGACGACTTCTACGAGGGCTACCGACACCTGGACCGCGGCGTCCGGCAGCTCGCCAAGGCCGGGATCGAGGTCCTGGGCGTGGCCGGCAACCACGACTTCCGCGTGCTGCCGCGACTGGCCAGCGAGGTCGAGTCGTTCCGCCTGCTGGGCGCCGGCGGCGAGTGGGAACGGGTCACCCTGCAGCCGGCCGGCGAGCCGGTTACCGTCCACGGCTGGTCGTTCCCGGAGCGCCAGGTGCGCCGCAGCCCGCTCGGGGGTCGGCAGTTCGAGCGCGGCGACGGACCCAATCTGGGCCTGCTGCACTGCGACCGGGGACAGCCGGACAGCCCCTACGCCCCGGTCGCCCCGGCCGAGCTGGAGCGTGCCGGGCTCGACGGCTGGCTGCTCGGCCATGTCCACGCCCCCGACGATCTCGCCGCCGGGCATCCGTCCGGCTATCTCGGCTGCATCTCCGGCATGGACCCGGGCGAGCCCGGCGATCACGGCCCCTGGCTGCTGTCGATCGAGGGCGGCCGGATCCGGTCACTCGAGCAATGGGTGCTGGCGCCGCTGCGGTGGGAGCCCCTGGAGCTGGACCTGAGCGGCCTGGCTGAGGCCGAGGACGCCCGCAGGCAACTGCTGGAACGCCTCCGGGAGCGGGACGCGGAGATCGCTGCGAAAACCGCGCCGCCCGAGGCGGTCGGCCTGCGGGTGCGGCTGGTCGGGCGCAGCGCTCTCGGCCCGGAGGTGCAGCGGTTGTTGCAGCAGGACGAGCAGGCCGTCATCTTCGACGGCGCCGCCGGCAGCCGCTACTTCGTCGAGCGCTGCCTGTCGGACACCCGCCCGGTGGTGTCGCTGGAAGACCTCGCCCGGCGCAGTGATCCGCCCGGCCTGCTGGCGCGCCGCCTGCTGCTCCTGGAGCATCCGCAGCAGGAAGCGGCGCGCCGGCTCATCGCCGACGGCCGGCGGCGGCTCGAGGCGCAGCGGCACGATTCCCGCTGGCAGCCCCTGCCACCGGAGCCGCTGGACGACGCCGCGGTCGCCGACTGGCTGCGCCGCGCCGGCGCCCGACTGCTGCAGGAGATGCTCGCGCAGCAGGGCGAGGCAACCGAATGAAGCTCACCCGGCTCGACATCGAGCAGCTGCCGGGCATCCGCCCGGGCTTCACGATCAGCGACCTGGCAGCGGGCGTGAATATGGTTACCGGGCCCAACGCGATCGGCAAGAGCAGCCTGATCCGCGCCCTGGGTTACCTGGTCGGCGAGCCGACGCCGGCCGACCCGGCCGCGCTGTCGCTCGCCGCGGATTTCGAGAACGGCGGGCGCTGGACCGCCACGCGCACCGGCAGAGCGCTCGAGTGGCGCCGCGACGGGCAGGTCGCACCACCCCCGCCCCTGCCCGAGCACGCAGCGCGGCACTGCTACTGGCTCACGATGGAGAACCTGGTGCAGCCGGGCGAGGACGACGCCGAGCTGGTCGAGCGGCTGCGCCAGGCGCTCGCCGGCGGTTACAACCTGCCCGCGCTGCGCGACGGTCCGTTCGCGCTGCGTCCCCGCCTCGGCGGGCGCGAGCGGAGCGAGCTGCTTCAGGCGCAGCGCGAGCGCCGGGAGGTCGCGGCCAGCTACCAGGCCCTGCAGCGCCGCGAACAGCGCCTGCCCGAACTCGAACGGCGCGAGCGCCAGGCGCGCCGGGCCGGAGCCCGCGCGGAGCGGCTGGACAAGGCGCTGGCGCTGCTGGACGCCATCGGCGGGTGCGCCGAGGCGGAAGCGGCGCTGGAGAGCTTCCCGCCGGACATGGACCGGCTCCACGGCAACGAGCTCGCCCGGCTCGGGAAGCTCGAGGAGGCCCGCGACGGCCTGGCCGCGAGAATCGAGCAGACGCGGCGCCGCCGCGACGACGCCGAGGCGCGGCTCGCGCAGACCGGGCTGGCCGAGGCGCGCCCGCCGGAGACCGAGCTGGCGGCCCGGCACGACACGCTCGCCGCGATCGGCCACCGACTGGAGCTGATCGCCGACCGGCGCGCTGGCCTCGACCAGGCACGCGCCGAGGAGGGATTGGCGCTCCAGGCCCTGGGCGCTGGCGGGCAGCCGCCGCGCCTGGAGCCGGCCCAGGTGAGCCGTGCCGAGGCATTCGCGCGGCGGCTGAAGCAGAAGCAGACGGCACGCGACGACGTGGCGGCGCGCCTCGATGCGGACGACGCGGCGCCCGCTGAGGCCACCATCGAGCGCCACGGGCGCGCCGTGCAGGCGCTGCTGGAGTGGCTGGCGCACAGCGGGCGCGCCGGCCGACGGGATCGCCGGGGCGCGCTGCTCGCCGGCATCGGCGGGCTGATCGCGATCGTCGCCTCCCTTGTCGCCCGCGGCTGGCTTGCCGCCGGGGGTGCCGCTTTGGCGCTGGCCGGCGCCGCCTGGAGCCTGCTGCGGATGCGGACGGACCCGGCGCAGCAGGCCCGGCGCGACTTCGAGCGGCTGGGGCTGCAAGACGCGCCCGAACACTGGAGCCGGGCCGCGGTGACGGAGCTGGCGGACGCGCTGCAGGCACGCCTGGCGGAGATGCGCCTCGCCCGCCAGCGGGCCCTGGCGGCAGCCGAGGACCGCAAGCGCCTGGAGCGGATGGACGCGGAGCTGGCCGGGCTGGAAGGCGAGCGGGAGACGCTGGCCCGGGAGCTCGGCTTCCAGCCGACGCTCACCGCGGCGGCGATCGACGGGTTCGTGCGCCACGTGCAGGCCCGTGAACGGGCCGCGGCCCGCCGGCAGGCGCTCGAGGACGAGATACGGCGCCTGGAGGGCCAGGCCGCCGGAGCGATCGACGAGGTGCACGGCTTCCTGTCCCGCTGGGGCGTGTCCGCGGAGAAGGACCACGCCAGCCTGGCGGCGGCGCTTTCCGACCTGGAGCACCGCGCCCGGGAGGCCGCCGAGGCCCGTGATGCAGTTGCCGCCGCCGGGCGCGAACTCGAGCGCCTGGACCAGGACCTCGCGGCGCGCGAACGGGAGATCGCCGAGCTGTACGCCGAAGCCGGTCTCGGGGCGGGCCAACGGCGCAGCCTGGAGGAGCGCGTGGACCGGCTCGAGGGGTACCGGGATCAGCGTCAGCGGCTGCGGGACCGGCGGGGCACCGAGCGCGAACATCGCCGGGCGCTGCAGGACGCCCGCGAGCTGATCGAGCGGGTCGAACGCGGGGAGCGGGAGGCACTGGAGCAGGAGCGCGACCGGGCCCGGGAAGAGGCCGGCGAGCTCGAGGACCTGATCCGCGAACAGAGCGGGATCCGGGCCGCGGCGAAGGCCGCGGGGACCGACCGTGCGCTGGAGCGGGCCATGGCGGAGGTTGACCGCACCCGCTCGGCGCTGGCAGACCGGATGCACGAGCAGCTGTTCGCGGAGGCGGGCCAGTTCCTGCTGGACCAGGTGGAAGGCGAACACCGCGCCGAGCACGAGCCGGAAGTCCTGCGCGAGGCGCGCGAGCGCTTCCGCCGCTTCACTCATCACGCCTGGGACGTGGAGCTGACCGGGCAGGGCCTGGTGGCGCGAGACCTGGAGCAGGATACGGCCCGCCCGCTGGACACCCTCTCCTCCGGCACCCGAATGCAGCTGCTCCTCGCGGTGCGCCTGGCCTGGACCCGCCGGCTCGAGCAGGGCGCCGTGGCGCTGCCGCTGTTCCTCGACGAGGCCCTGACCACCAGTGACGAGCGGCGCTTCGCCGCCGTGGCGACCAGCCTGGTTGACCTCGCGCGCGAGGAAGGCCGGCAGGTGTTCTATCTCAGTGCCCGCCGGAGCGAGCTCGCCCTGTGGGAAGCGATCACCGGCGAACGGCCGCACCACGTCGACCTGGCGCGCGTACGCTTCGGCGAGCCGGGCACGGACGCCGACTCCTACGCCGTCGCCGCGGAGGAGCCGCTCCCCGAGCCGGAGGGCAGGACGCCGGCGGCGTACGCGGCCAAGCTGGGGGTGCCGCCGGTCGCGCCGGCGCGACCGGCGGGAAGCCTGCACCTGTTCCATCTGCTGCGTGACGACCTGCCGCTGCTGCACCGCCTGATGCAGGACTGGAACGTGCGGACGCTGGGCCAGGCCGAGCTCCTGCTCGCCAGCGACGTGGCCGGCAAGGCCGTCCCGGATGAGTCCGCGCGGGCCCGGCTCGCCGGACGTTGTCGCACCGCCAGGGCCTGGACCGAGGCCTGGCGCCACGGCCGCGGCCGGCCGGTGGACCGGATCGCGCTGGAGCAGTCGGGAGCCGTCACCGACAAGTTCATCGACCAGGTCACCGCACTGGCCGAGAGCTGCAACGGGGACGCGGAACGGACCATCGAGAGACTGGCGGACCGCGTCGTATCCGGGTTCGGCCCGAAGAAGACCGCCGAGCTCCGCGAATACCTGGAGGAACAGGGCCACATCAGCCGCGAGGATTCGCTGGACGCCGAGGGCCGCGAGCGGCGGACACTGCTGGATGCGGCCCGGGACGTCCCGGCCGCGGAGATCCGCAAGGTCGCAAGATGGCTCGAGGCGTCCGCCACGGAACCCGCGGGCCGGGGGGATCGCACCGCCTCCGAGCGCACCATCAACAGCGCGCAGAATCAGGCTTGAGCGATCGGGTCCGCGTGATCACACGGCGATCCCCGGATTCCGCGCCCGCTCCGGCCGGGCCGTAACCGCGCGTGAGCCGTCCGGCTCAGCCGATCCGGCCCAGGGCCGGAAACGCGGAAAGCAGCCAGTACGACAGCGCGGTCAGCTGGCCGCTCATGATCATCGCACCGAGGACCACCATGATCCCGCCCGCCACGACCTGCAGCCTGCGTCCCACCTCACGCAGGCGCCGCAGGCGCTGCACCGCGGCGGTGGTGAACAGGGCCAGCAGCAGGAAAGGCACGGCGAGCCCCGCCGCGTAGGCCGAGAGCAGCGGCACGCCGTGGCCCGAGGTCGCGCTGACCGTCAGGATGGCGCCGAGCACGGGCCCGATGCACGGCGTCCAGCCCAGGGCGAACGCCATGCCCAGCAGGAAGGCCCCCACGGGATGTCCGCCCCCGACGCCGGGGTCGAGCCGGAAGTCCCGCTGCAGCCACTGCGGCCGCAGGATCCCCGCGATCAGCAGGCCGAACACGATGATCACGGCGCCGCCGATCAGGTTGGTGGTGTACTGGTGCGCACGCAGCAGGCCACCGATCACGCCGGCACCGGCGCCGAGCGACACGAAGATGGTGGAAAAGCCCAGTACGAACGCCAACGTGATCACCAGCATGTGGGCGCGGTTGCGCGCCCCTTCCTCGCCGGCGCTCTCCACGGACTGCCCGGCGACGTACGACAGGTAGCCGGGCGCCAGCGGCAGCACACAGGGCGAGAGGAAGGAAATCAGGCCTGCAAGAAAGGCGGTGGCGAGACCGATGCCGGAAGCGCCCATGGGCGTCATTCTCCCGTGATGGAACCTGGTGGTCGGAGTCGGAGGCAGGCGAGCCGCCCGAAGTTGACCATTGTATGCGCACTCGGGCGCGGACACGATACTCGCCCCCGCGGGGGCGGGGCGATATGCAAGGGACCGGCCGCCGCGGTGGCCCGCCTGACGGGGTGACATGGAAGATCGCGTTCCCGTACGGCCGGCCTGGATTCTCGAGCGGCCCGAGGGCGTTGCGGAAAAAGTCCGCCCATGGCCTTTGCCAGCCTCGCAACCGGCAAACGCACTTTCCCGGTTGTGTCATTTTCCGGCACCTGCAGTGCATGAAGATGACACCACATCCCTGTAGCGCGCGTGGGCGGCCGAAAAGGCAGTGTCTCCTTCAGCGGCCCCCTAGCGCACGACCATGCAGCTGCAGGGCGCCTTCTGGCACACCTCGCGCGAGACACTGCCGAGCAGCATCCCCCGGAGCGGCCCGAGTCCCCGGGAGCCGACCACGACCAGGTCCGCGCCCTCGAAGCGCGCGTGGGCCAGGATGTCGGCCGCGGGGCTGCCCTCGGTCAGACGCACCGCGACCCCGGATAACCCGGCCCGCTCCGCTTCCTGCTGCGCGGCCTCGAGGATGCGCCCGTCAATGGCCTCCAGCGTGCTGACGGGGTTGTCCGCCTCGCCGAGCCCGGCCGCGGCCAGCCGCGCGATCAGCTCGTCCGTGTGCAGCGGCTCTTCCGGCTGGGGTTCCAGCAGCCGCTGCAGGGTTGTTACCCGGGCGACCTCTTCCGCCGGGCTCTCGCGCAGCGCCGCGTGGAGGATGACCACGTGGGCGTCGAAGCGCCGCGCGAGCTCACAGGCCTGCGTCACGGCGAGGTGGCCGTGGTGGGATCCGTCGGTAGCCACCAGGATGCTGCTGATCATGAAGGCCCCTCGCCGTGCTGCAAACAGGGATCCATTGAATCATCCGGCCAGCGGAGTGGGGACTGATCCAGGTCAGGCGATAGACGATCGCCCCCGCGCGGTTCGTGCACCGCGCGGGGGCACGAGTCGACGGCCGACGACGTGCGGCGGTGGCGGGAACGCCTGAAACCGGCGCGCCATTGCGGCTATCCCTTATTGAGCCGCCATCCCGGCTGGCCAATACTCTGCCCGGGACAGCGCATGCACCCGATGCGGGCAGGCCCGCGCTGGCATCGACGATCGCCGGTCCGCACCCGCGGCCCCGGCCCAACAGAGCAAGGAAAGATGAAGATCCGCTTGAGCGATGATCTCGGGCACGACACCGACTTCACGGCGACCCACAAGACCTTCCGGAGCCGCCTGGTGCACAGCCTGGAAACATGGACAGCCGCAGGCAGGCCGACGGAATCGGCGCGCCTGTACGTGCAGAGCCCCGACGGTCGCTGGATCAGTCCCTGGTATCCCTATGCCGGCATGTCGGTGCCGGTGAACCGCTTCGTCTCCGAGACCGCCGCGGTGCATCTCTATCGGCTGGCCACCCAGGCCGTGCGGGCGGCGGGGTTCTACCCGGTCGACGCGGGTGCGCCGCAGGCGCCGGTCGCCTGACGTGACGGGAACCCGCCGGGGCGTCGCCGGCCGGCGCTCCGAGCGGGATTCCGCTTGGGGCAAGAAACGTTCCTGCCGGTTTCGTCAACCACGTGCGCCAGCTGCACGCAACGCATACTGTGCCTGCCCGCACGCACCAGCGGGCCTTGCGGGCCGGCAGAGGTCGTGCCGGACGATACGCCACGCTCCCGGCGACGCGGGTAGCGGGCCGGGCGTCGGCAGCACGCCCCGCAGCACCCCAGCCGGGATCCGCCCCGGCCGTGGTATGATCCGGCGTCGGTATGGCTCTCCTCGGCAATTCAGGTCGCAGCTTGATCTGGCGAGGATTGCATCGTGCGGCCCAATCTTCGCTGAAATGGCCGGGCCGGCCGGGCGCCGCCGGCCACCACGGGGCGCGGGAGCACGCGATGAGCGGAAAGGTCTACCGGGAACGAATCGAAATACCGCCGGCGGTCCGCCGTCTGTACCCGTTCACCAGCCATTGGCTGGAGGTCGACGGCTTCCGCATGCACTACCTGGACGAAGGCGGGGCGGACGGCAAGCCGGTGGTGGTGCTCCTGCACGGCAACCCCACGTGGTCGTTCCTGTACCGCGAGATCATCCCCCGGATTACCCCTTTCTGCCGCGCCATCGCGCCGGACTATATCGGCATGGGGCTATCGGACAAACCGGCCGACGAGGGTTTCTATACCCTCCCCGCTCACACCCGAATCATCAGCCGGTTCATCGAGCGGCTGGGCCTGCGGAACGTCATCCTGGTGGTGCAGGACTGGGGCGGCCCAATCGGCCTCGGCTACGCCCTGGCGCATGCCGACAATGTCGCGGGCATGCTGATCATGAATACCTGGGCGTGGCCGGAGCCGTCCGCGTTCCACGACGCGGTAGTGCCCTGGCGCATGCTGCATGCGCCCTTCGCGGGGCCCCATTTCCTCCTGCGCCGGAATGTCCTGATTGAGCGCGGCCTGTACCTGAGCACGGTGCGCAACCGCCACCGGCTCCGGCAAGGGCCGGTACTGGATGGCTACCGGCTACCCTATTCCAGCGCCGGGAGCCGCATCGCGATCCTCGCCTTCCCCCGCGAGATCCCGCGCCGGGAGGGGGACGCCAATTGGGCGCGCATGCGAAACCTGGAAAGAGGGCTCGGCCGGATCCGGTTTCCGTGCCGCTTGCTCTGGGGGGAACAGGACATCGTATTCCCTCCCGCCAACGCCAACCGGTTCCGGGAGCTGATTCCGGATTGTGCCGCGCCGCGGATGATCCCGGACGGCGCCCATTTCGTCCAGGAGGACGCGCCGGAGGAAATCGCCGATGAAATCATCCGGCTACTGGAAGACGCCGGCCGCTGACCGCCAGACCGCCCCGCAACGGGGCATTACCCGGGATCGGGCCGGTAACGGAGGCATTCGCGTGACCATCGAGCTCGTCACGGACAAACAGGCCGACGCGGCCGGGAACGCCGAGCAGCGCGTGCTGCTGGAACAGCGGCCGGATTTCTATCCCGAGTTCCAGGCAGCCCTGGACGAGCTGCTCCGGCCGCGCGCCGGCCGCCTCTGCTTTCGCGCGCCGTCCGGCGCGACCTACGTGTTGCGGCCGGCAGGTGGGGAGGGTCCCACGGGCCTCGAGATCCGCCTGCGCAAGGACCATGATCGGCCCGCCGACCCGGACGTGGTGGACCGCGACCTGTGGGCCTTCCTTGAGTGGCTGATGGACCGGGTCGGGGGTGAGTGGAGCAGCGAGGCCCTGGGCAGGACCGGCGCCATCTACCGGATGCCCGGCGCCCCCGGGCGCGACTGAGCCTCCCGGGTGCGCCAACCCGGCCGCGGGCAATGCCGCCTCCCGGCGCGTGCGCGGCGCTGGCGGCGCCGCGCCGCGGGTCACGCCGCCGGCGCCTGCCGGCGGCGCCGATGCAGGTACAGCGCGGGCAGCAGATTGGTCGTCAGCAGCGCGCTCCAGAGGATCCCGCCCAGGATCACCACCGCCAGGCCCTGCTCGGGTGCCGCGCCCTGGCCCCAGCCGAGCGCGGTCGGAAGCATGCCCAGCACGGCCGTGAGGGTCGTCAGCAGGATCGGGCGGAAACGCACCCGGACGGCCTCGCGGGCGGCGGCCTCCGGGTCCATCCCCACCGCCTCGTTGCGCCGCAGCCGGTAGAGCAGCACGATGCCGTGGTTCAGGCTGAGCCCCACCAGGGTGAGGAAGGCCACCAGGCCGGCGGCGTTCAGGCCGACCCCGCTGATCGCCAGGGCGGCGGCGCCGCCGGTGAACGCCAGCGGGACCTGCAGCAGCAACAGCCCGGGCGCGAGCAGGCCGTCGAACTGCAGCACCAGGAGCGCGACCATCAGCGCGAAGGCGGCGGCCGCCGCGACGCCGATCGCGATCGCCGCGTGCACCAGGCGCGGGTACAGCCCGCCGACCGAGACCCGGTAACCGCGCGGCAGGTGCATGCCCGCGAGCACCCGGCCTGCGCCGGCGACCGCACCGCCGAGCGAGCCGTTGGGAGTGGCCAGGATGTCCAGGGCACGGGCCCCGTCGATGTGACGGATCTGGTTCGGCGCGGTCACCAGCTTGAGCCGGGCGAGCTGGCCGAGCGGGGTCCAGCCGTTGACCCGGATCGGCAGCCTGCGCAGCTGCGGCAGCGATCGGTCGGGCGCCCCGGCCGGGCGCACGTACAGGTCGAGGGGCACGTTGCCGCGCGGTATGCGGGCCACCACCCGGCCTTCCAGGAGCGGGCGGAGCTGCCGGTAGAGCTGCGCCGGGGTGATGCCGTAGGCCGCGAGGGCGCCGGCCCGGGGCTGCAGGCGCAGCTGGGTAACGGGGTAGGCGTCATTGTTGAACACGTCGGTCAGGCCGGGCAGCTTGCGCAAACGGGCCGCGACCTTCGTCGACAGCCGGCGGAGCTCGCCGATACGGCTGCCGAACACGCGCACCACGAACGGCTGCGGCAGGCCCGACAGGCTCTCGCCCAGGCGCTCGACGGTGGGGGTGTCGATCGATGTCTGCACGCCCGTGGTGCGGCTCTCGCGCTGCAGCCGTTGCCCGATGCGATCCAGGCTGTTGACCCCGATGCCGGGTTTCAGCGCGATCTGGATCTCGCCGGCATAGGCGGGCTCGGTGTAGGCGGTCGACGACGCCGAGCCGATGCGCGCGAAGGTGTGGGCGACGGCGGGATCCGCGCGCAGCCGGCGGGTCATCCCCGCAACCGTCGCCTCGGTCTGCGCCAGCGAAGTGCCCGGCGGCAGCGTGAAGCTCTCCAGCATCACCCCCTCGTTGGGCAGCGGCAGGAAGTTGACCGGTACCAGAAGCAGTCCCGCGGCGCTGGCCAGCAGCAGGGCCACGCAGATCCCCAGGCTCCACCGGGGGTGTCGCAGGACCCGATCGAAGACCCGCTCGTTGGCCCGTTGCAGGTGATCGATCGCGCGCGCCGCGCGCGTCGGGCGCGCCGCCGGGCGCGCGCGCAGCCCGCCGAGGGCGAGCGGGACCAGGCTGACCGAGACCAGCAGCGAGGCGCCGATGGCAAGGGCCATCGCCAGCGCGAACGGGAGGAAGAACAGACCGGCAAGCCCGCCCACGAACAGCAGCGGCACGAACACCGCGACGGTCGTGAGGCTGCCGGTGACGTCGGGGCTGAGGATGTCGGCCAGCCCCGCGCGCACCCCCTGCCAATGCCCGTCCCCCTGCTCCCAGCGGTGGTAGACGGCTTCCAGGACGATGATGGCGTCGTCCGCGAGCAGGCCCACGGCGATGGTCAGTGCGCCCAGGGTCATCAGGTTCAGGGTCTGCCCGGCCGCGTACAGCCCGGCAATGGCCAGCAGCAGCGACAGGGGGATGCTCGCCGCCAGCGCCCAGATGCCGCGCCCCGCGCCCAGGATCCAGAACAGTACCAGCACCGCGAGCCCGGCACCCACCAGCAGGTTGCGGCCGAGATCCGAGCCGATCAGGTGCACCAGGTGACCCTGGCTGTAGGTCCGTACCCACTGCACCCCCTTCGGGAGCTGCCCGCGCGTGCTCGCGAGCGTGTGCTGCACCGCCCGCGTGACCGGTACGGTCGAGGCGCCGGGCTGCTTGAACACGGTAATCGCGATGCTGGGCTCGCCGTCGAGCCGCACCGCGCTCTGGATGGGTACCGGCGCGCGGACCACGCGCGCCAGGTCATGCAGCGGGATGGGCCCGGAAGGGCCCGGGACGGGCATCTGCGCCAGGTCGCGGACACGGCCCGGCAAGGCGCGGACCGCGATCGGGACATGCTGGTGACCCTGGTCGATGAAGCCGCCGGGGCGCAACAGGACGTGCCGCTTCAGGGCCGTGACGATTGCCGTTACCGGGACGTCGTAGGTATGCATGGCGGCGAGGTTTGGCTGGACCCACAGGGCCTCGGCGCCGGTCCCGTAGACCTCGACCCGCTGCACTCCCGGCAGCGCGCGCAGCGCCGGCTCGATGCCGGAGCGCACCGCACGCTGCACCTCGCCGGGGTCGACGTCCGCGGGAATGTGCGCCGTGTAGTCGGCGACCTCGTTGATGGCGTTGCCCATGATCCGGGCGCGCGGCTGGACCGCGGCCGGCAGCTCCGCCCGGGCGCGGTCGATGGCGCTGTTGACCGCCTGCAGGTCCTGCTGCGGGTCGCTGCCCCGGGCAAAGCGGACATCGGTCTGCACCGTGCCGTTGCCCATGGTCGAGCGGACGCTGTCCAGATCGGGCAGGGCCAGGACCTGGCCCTCGATCGGCCGCGTTATGGAGCTCTCCAGCTCGCGCGCGGTGGCCCCGGGCTCGTGGGTGATTACGCTGATCTGCGGGTAGTCGAAGCGCGGCAGCACCTCGACCGGGATGTGCATCAGGGCCCAGGCGCCCCACGCGACCAGGCCGCCGTAGACCAGCGCCCACAGCACCGGGCGCGTCAGGAGGCGGCGGAATGCAGCCATCGCCGGCACGGCTCAGTCGGGCGGGGCATAGTGGCGGGACACGGCGTGGTGGAAGCGGAGATCGGCGTCGCGCACGACCACCTTCTCGCCGGGGGAGAGGCCCCTCTCGATCACGGTCTCGTCGCCGCGGGCGGGACCCGGCGCCACGTGCCGGCGCCGGTCGCCGCCGGCAGTATGCACCAGGACCCACCAGTGGCCCCGGTCCAGGACCAGGGCCCGGGTCGGGATGATCACCGCCTTGCGCGCCGGGCCTTCCAGAACCACGGTGCCGGCCTCGCCGCTGCGCCAGCGGCCGGCTCCGCCGGCGGGCGCCAGGTTCACCTCGAGGCCGCCGTCGGCCCGCACGGTCGGCAGGATGCCGACGACGCGAACCGCGATCCTGGCCGCGCCGCTGGCGGGCTCGAAGTGCCCGCGCATGCCGATCCGCACGTGATCGGCGTCGCTGGCATAGTACGTCGCGCGCAGCCAGAGACGATGGGCGGGCAGCATGGTCAGGATGGTGTGGCCGGCGTCGACGCGTTCACCGTTGCCCGCCGAGAGCGAGCTCACCGTGCCCGCGACAGGGGCGCGGAGAGTGCTCTCGCGGCGGGTGGCGCGAAGATCGGCCCGGGAGGTGGCCAGGCGGCCCTTTGCCCTGGCGAGCGCGGCCTGCGCCCGGTAGACGGCCTGGCGGGTGCTCAGGTGGGAGGCGCGCTTCTGCCGCTCGCTGGACAGCGCGTGGCGCGCCGCGGCCAGCGCTGCCTGCGCGCTGTTCACGGCGGAGCGACGCTGTGCGAGCGCCGCCGCGACCGCCGGACCGCGCAGACGTCCCAGCACCTGGCCCGCCTTCAGGTGCTGTCCGGGGCTCGCCGACAGGCCCCTCACCACGCCGGCGCGGCCGGCCCGCAGGCGCGTGAGTGAAACCGGCCGCACGCGCCCGTAGGCCGTGTAACGCGGTCGCACCGTGCGGGCCGTGGCGGTCGCCAGTCCGGGATTGCCGCAGGCGACGCTCGATACCAGCAGCAATCCCAGCCCCGCGAACACCCGTGCCCACCCGGTGGCCCCTGGGCGCGGACTCCGGTGCATGGCGCAACTTTACCAGCTTGCCGGGCCGGGAACGTAGCCGGAAGATGACGATTTGGTCAGGATTGCTCGCGGCGCCGGTGGTACTGCCGGCGCACGTGCCCGGAACGCCGGCTGCCGCGGGCGCTAGGCGAGGCCGGCTTCGTTCGCGCCACCCGCCGGTGTCCGGGGCGCGTCGCCCGTGTCCGCGCCGACCTGGTGGTACTCGTCCAGCCGCGCATGGCGCATCCGCAGCCAGTAGGTCGTGGTGCTGTACGGCCAGTTGTTGGTGATCCTGCCGTCCGCGGTCTTGTACCAGCTCTGGCAGCTGGTGGCCCACACCGTCCGGCCCAGGCTGGTCCGGGCCTCCCGACGCCAGCGCTCCATCACCTCGGGGCGCAGCTCCAGGTACTTGAGGCAGCGTGCGCGAATGGCGCCGATGCACTGCATCACGTATTCCACCTGGCGCTCGATCATGAAGATGATCGAGTTGTGGCCGAGATTGGTGTTCGGACCGTAGAGCATGAAGAAATTGGGGAACCCCGGCAGGGTGACCCCGAGATAGGCCTCCGCGCCGTCGCCCCAGGCATCCGCCAGGGATTTGCCGGCGCGCCCGCGGACGCGCATCGGCGCGAGAAACTCGGTGCTGCGAAAGCCGGTGGCGAAGACGATCGTGTCCAGCTCGCGCTCGGTGCCGTCGCGGGTGACGATGCCATCCGCGGTGATGCGCCCGATCGGGTCGGTGACCAGGTGCACACTGTCCCGGTTGAGCGTCGGATAGTAGTCGTCCGAGATCAGGACCCGCTTGCAGCCCAGCGGATAATCGGGCGTCAGCGCCGGGTGCAGCGCCGGATCTGCCACCTGCTTGCGCATGTGCCTGAGCGAGGCCCACTCGCTCAGCCGCGCGACCAGGCTCCCGGGCCTGGCGAAGGCCGGCCAGCGCAGCTCGAGCTTGAGCCAGATGGACAGGCGCTGCAGCCACGGCACGACGGGCAGGCGCTTGAACAGCCAGCTCTCGAAGCGGGTGTACGGCCGGTCCTTTCGCGGCACGATCCAGTTCGCGCTGCGCTGGAAGATGTACAGCTCGGCGGCCTCGGACGCGATCTCCGGGATGAACTGGATCGCGCTGGCACCGTTGCCGATGACGCCGACGCGCCCGCCCCGCAGGTCGTGCTCGTGATCCCAGCGCGCGGAGTGGAAGCTGGTCCCGCGGAACGCGGCATGGCCGGGAATCCCGGGGATGAAGGGCCGGTTGAGCTGGCCGGTACCGTTGATCAGGATGCCTGCGCTGACGACCTCCCCGTCCGCGGTCTCGATACGCCAGCGCCCGCTCGCCTCGTCGAAGCCGGCCTGGCGGACCTCGGTGTTGCAACGGATGCGGTCGCGCACGCCGTACTTGTCAGCGCAGCGCTCGAGATAGTCCAGGATCTCCGGCTGCTGGGCGTAGCGCCGGGACCACTCGGTGTTCACCTCGAAGGAGAACGAGTAGAACATCGACGGCACGTCGCAGGCGGCGCCAGGATAGCTGTTGTCGCGCCAGGTGCCGCCGACGCCGCCCGATTTTTCCAGCACCAGGAAGTCGTCGATGCCGGCCAGGCGCAGCCGCATGGCCGCGCACAGCCCCGCGCTGCCGGCGCCGATGATCGCCACCTCGCACTCGCGGATCGCCGGTTTGCTGCTCGCGTCTGCCACGATCCTCGCCCTCGTCCGGCGGCAGCGGTCGCCGCCGGGCTCCGAAGCCCGGGCAACGGCAACCTGCCTGTGCCGGAGTCTAGCAGTCTTCCAGAAGGTATTGTCATGTCTCGGCGGCTGCCGGTGCCGGCGCCGACGCGCAATCGCGGGCTATTCCCGGTTGCCGTCACCTTCCCGGTCCGGCGTTGTGGCCGCCAGGCAACGGCCGGCCATTGACCCCCGCCCTGCCAGAACGCATCTTGGCTCTTTCACAACCGGCGCCGCCGGGTCCCGGCGGCAGGAGGAAGCGGGCATGGAACTGGTGGAACGGCTTTCCGGGCTTGACGGGCAAATGCGCGAGTGGCGCCATCACCTGCATGCGCATCCCGAGCTGGCGTTCGAGGAGCGCGCCACCTCGGACTTCGTCGCCGAGCGGCTGGAAGAATTCGGACTGGAGGTGACGCGCGGGATCGCGGGCACGGGCCTGGTGGGGACGCTGCGCAGCGGTGACGGCCCGGCGGTCGCCCTGCGCGCAGACCTCGACGCGCTGCCGCTGCAGGAGGACAGCGGCGCGCAGTGGAGCTCGCGGACCGCGGGCCACATGCACGCCTGCGGCCACGACGGCCATACCACGATGCTGCTGGGAGCGGCGCGCTACCTGTCGCGGGAGCCCCGGTTTACCGGCACCGTGCACTTCGTCTTCCAGCCGGCGGAGGAAACCGGCGGCGGCGGCGACGCGATGGTGCGCGACGGCTTGTTCGAGCGGTTTCCGGTGCGCGGGGTTTACGGCCTGCACAACGCGCCGCCGCTGCCCCGGGGCTGCTTCGCGATACGCCCCGGCCCGATGATGGCCTCGGCCGACGATTTCCGCCTGCGCGTGCGCGGCCGCGGCTGCCACGCCGCGATGCCCGACCTCGGGCGCGACCCGGTGGTCGCAGCCGCGCATATCATTACCGCCCTGCAGACCCTGCCGAGCCGAATGGTCGCCGCCACCGACGCCCTGGTGGTGAGCGTCACGCGGATGCAGGGCGGAACGACCTGGAACATCATCCCCGAGGAGGTGTTCCTGCAGGGCACGGTGCGCACGCTCAAGCCGGAAATCCGGGAACAGGCCCGCGCAGCCATCCGGCGGGTCGCGGAGGGTGTAGGCAGCGGGCTGGGCGTGGAAGTCGAGCTCGAGTACAACGAGCTGTTCCCGGTGCTGGTCAACCATGCCCACGAGACCGAGGTCGCCGCCGAGGCGGCCGCCTCGGTGGTCGGCCCTGAAAACGTCCTGCGCGACGCGCCCCCCACCATGGGCACCGAGGACTTCGCCCACATGCTCAACGCCATGCCGGGCAGCTACATCATGCTGGGCACCGGCGAGCAAGGGGTCGCTCCCACGTCCCTGCACAGCCCGCATTATGATTTCAATGACGAGGCGCTGGCGCTGGGTGCCGCGTACTGGGTTTCACTCGCACGTAAGGTGCTGGGGGAGTAAGGGGGCGCGCGGGCACAACCCGCGCGCCGGTTTTAGGTTTTACCAATCTTCCAGAAGATGTTGTCAGGCCTCAGAGCCGTCGTACGCTTCGCCGGGTAGGCGCGGGAGCGACGGCGCAGTGGTGCTGCGTCGAGCGAGCGCACGACGGCTCCCTGAGCCGCCGTGGACGGGGTTGCTCGTCGGTCGTGTGCGCCACTACCCTCCCTCCTCGCGCCTTGCCACAACGGCTCAGGGTGCCGCTGAGACCTGACAATGCCTTCTGGAAGATTGGTAGGTAAGAAGGGCCCTTGGGGGCTTCCTACCGCCGATGGCCTTGGGCTGTCCGTGGTGAACACTTCACGCGTTTGCGCCCGACAAACTCGTTCCCGGACTGCGTGTCCGATCGCGCTCTTATCTAAAACCTAACACCTAACACCTAGAACTTCCCCATTTGATCTATGTCATGCACCGCGCAAGTGCTCTCGGCTAACCTGCTCTGCGCATAAAGATGTAGATTATCTACATGTATCGGCTCACAGGGGGCACCGGAGCCGCGCTGTGACCGGTACGCGGAAAAGTCGGGAGCACAACCATGGCACAAGAAAGCCTTGCGGAGCTGGCGGTCCGCCACGCCA
>Ga0102944_1000700_pt1 | contig 24554 bp, 30 predicted proteins | sample SalPonD_shore_MG_FD_78172 | JGI IMG/M metagenome (GOLD analysis project Ga0102944, IMG submission 78172) | Salt pond soil microbial communities from South San Francisco under conditions of wetland restoration - Salt Pond MetaG... | ecosystem: Environmental > Aquatic > Marine > Intertidal zone >...
GGCCACGAGCCACGTCGACACCGAGACGGAGGCGCTCATCCAGGCCAGCCTGGCCGAGTTCGCGGCCGACCGGACGACGTTCGTCATCGCCCACCGGCTCTCGACGGTCAAGGACGCCGACGGCATCGTCGTCCTCGAGGACGGCCACATCGTCGAGCGCGGCACCCACGAGGCCCTCCTGGCCGAGGACGGCCTCTACGCGAACCTCTGGGGCGTCCAGGCCGGCGAGATCGACCGGCTGCCCCGGGAGTTCATCGAGCGCGCGGCCCGTCGGGCGGCCCGGACGGAGCTGAGCGACGACTGACGCGGGTCGGCGGTCGCGGCACGGCGACGACTGACGCGCCGGAGCGCCGACGCGTCGGCTCGAGCGGGCGAACGACTGACCTGTCCGGGCGTCGTTGCGAGCCACGGAGATGTCGCGATCGGCCCGCGAGGCGGTCCCGCCACACGGCACCCGGGCCCTCGTGGAGTTCTACCTCCTGGACCACCGGACGCCGCTCGGCAAGGCCATCGACGTCGCCATCCTCGCCCTGAACGTCGTCTTCGTCGGCGTCTTCGTCCTCGAGACCTACCCGGTCCCGCCCGCGCGATACGGGCAGCTGGTCCGCCTCGAGGAGGCTATCGCCCTCGTCTTCCTCGCCGAGTACCTCCTCCGGCTCTACGGGGCGCCGGACCGGTTCGCGGAGTTCCGGAACCCCTACTCGCTGGTGGACCTCGTCTCGATCCTGCCGACCCTGCTCGTCCTCCTCCTGCCGGTCCCGCTCGTGGCGCTGAACATCGGCTTCCTGCGCGTCGTCCGGGTCGTCCGGGTGCTGCGCTTCTACCGGTACACCCAGGACGCCGAGTTCTTCTTCGGGACGGTCACCGAGGGAACCCTCCGCGTGGCCCGGCTCGTCCTCACCATCCTGGTGCTCCTGACCGCCTCTGCCGGCCTGTTCTACACCGCCGAGGTCGCGGCGAACCCCCGCGTCTCGACCTTCGGCGACGCCTTCTACTACACCGTCGTCACGCTCACCACCGTCGGCTTCGGCGACATCCTCCCGGTCACGGCCGCGGGGCGCTGGGTCACCGTCGGGTCCATCCTCACTGCCATCGTCGTCATCCCCCGGCAGGCGAGCCGCATCATCCGGGCGTGGACGGCCCGTGAGAAGGTCAACGTCGTCTGCCCCGACTGCGGGCTCGCCTACCACGACCCGGACGCCTCGCACTGCAAGGCCTGCGGGCACGTCATCTACCACGAGTTCGACGACCGGGAGTAGGGCGCGACGGCCGACCAGGGTCCATCCATCCGCGGCGAAGGGTCAAGCCGTTCGACGACCTACCGCGCGCATGTCCGCCGGCATCGAGGGCATCGAGTTCCTCGCGCGGTCGGCCCACCGGGTCGGGGTGCTGGAGGCGCTCCGGGACGGCCCCGCCGACCGGGGGACCCTCCGCGAGACCACGGGCGCCTCCTCGCCGACCGTCGGGCGGGTCCTCGCCGACTTCGCCGAGCGCCGCTGGCTGGTGCGCGACGGGTCCGAGTACGAGCTGACGGCGCTCGGGTCGTTCGTCGCCGAGCGGTTCCTGTCCCTCCGCGACGCCATGGCGACCGAGCGCAAGCTCCGCGACGTCTGGCGCTGGCTGCCCCACGAGATGCCCGGGTTCAGCGTCGACCTGTTCGCCGACGCGGTCGTCTCCGTCCCCGGCCCGGGCTACCCCTACGAGCCCGTCGAGCGCCTCGGCCAGCTCATCGCGTCCACCACGGCGATGCGCGGCTTCGACAGCATCGTCTACAAGTCGAGCAACCTCGAGATCGCCTGCCAGTCGGTGCTCGACGGGATGCGGTTCGACTACGTCTTCGCGCCCGAGGCCCTCGCGGGCACGTTCGCCTGGAACCCCGAGCGGATGCTCGAGGTTGCGGCCTGCGACAACGCCACCGTCCTCGTCCACGACCACCTCCCCGACGGCGAGCGATGCGGCCTCGGCATCGTCGACGACCGGGCCGGCATCTGCTGTCACGACCCCGAGACGGGCGCGCTGGTGGCCGTCATCGACACCGACGCCCCCGCGGCCCGCGAGTGGGCCATCGGCGTCTTCGAGGGGGTCCGCGAGGAGGCGACGCCGGTGGACCCGGCGACGTTCGACGGGCTGGACCCGGCCGGCCCCGAGCCGTAGCCCGGCGTCGCGCCCGATTTCACGGCGTGAACGATTCCACGGGGCAGCACGACGGTGGTCGCCCGCGTACCCGCCCCCGGCGATACCATGACCGAACGCATCGGCACCGTCGTGGTCGGCGGCGGGCAGGCCGGCCTGGCGACGGGCTACTACCTGCAGCGCGCGGGCCGCGAGTTCACCATCCTCGACGCCGGCGAGCGCGTCGGCGACCCCTGGCGGGCCCGCTGGGACTCCCTCCGGGTGTTCACCCCCGCACGCTACGACGGCCTGCCGGGCTTCCCGTTCCCGGCGCCGCGGCACCACTTCCCGACCAAGGACGAGGTGGCCGACTACCTCGAAGCCTACGCCGACCGCTTCGACCTGCCCGTCGAGCTGGGCGTCCGCGTCGACGGCCTGCGTCGCGAGGGCGACCGCTACGAGCTCACCGCCGGCGACCGCCGGCTCGTGGCCGACGACGTGGTCGTGGCGATGGCGAGCTTCCAGGTCCCGACGGTCCCCGCGTTCGCCGACGGGCTCGACCCCGACGTGGTCCAGCTCCACGCGAGCGACTACCGCAACCCCGACCAGCTGGCCGACGGCGACGTCCTCGTCGTCGGCGCCGGCAACTCCGGCGCCGAGATCGGCCTCGACGTGGCCGACGGGCGCCGGGTCTGGCTCTCGGGCCGGGAGGTCGGCCACGTGCCGTTCCCCATCGAGTCGTGGTTCGGCCGCCACGTCGGCATCCCGCTCGTGATCCGCGGCCTCTACCACCGGGTGCTGACGACGAGCACGCCGATGGGACGTCGGCGGCGGCCGGAGATACTCAGCCACGGCGGGCCGCTGGTCCGAACCCGGCCGAGCGACATCGCGGCGGCCGGCATCGAGCGGGTGCCCCGGACGACCGGCGTCGAGTCGGGCCGGCCGGTGGTGGGGGAGGACCGCGTCCTCGACGTGGCGAACGTCGTCTGGTGTACCGGCTTCCGGCCGGACTTCTCGTGGATCGACCTCCCGGTGTTCGGGGGCGTCGAGGCGCCGACCGAACCCGTCCACGACCGCGGCGTGGTCCCCGACGCGCCCGGGTGCTACTTCGTCGGGCTGTTCTTCCTCCACGCGATGACGTCGGGGCTGCTCACCGGCGTCGCCCGCGACGCGCGGTACGTCGTCGACCACCTCGACGCGCGCTCCCGGGGGGCGCCCGTCTCACGAGGATCGCGGCTCGGCGCGCCCTCGGTCTGACCCGTCCACCCCGGTGTCGTCGACCCGTCTGCGTCGCCTCCCTACCCCGGTCACGTCACGTTCGTCGCCGGGCCACCTCGCCCGGCCCCGGCACCCGCCGGATACAAGGTCCGGCCCGCTGAGGGGCGCCTATGCGACTGGCCGACGCCACGTGGACCGACGCGGCGGCCCTCGAGACCGACCTCGCGGTGCTCCCCGTGGGCAGCACGGAGCAGCACGGCCCCCACGCGCCGCTGGCGACGGACGCGCTGACCGCCGTCGCGGTCGCCGAGGCCGGCGTCGACGCCTACGACGGCGCGGTCGTCGTCGCCCCGGCCCTGCCCTACGGCGTCTCGGCCGAGCACCGCCGGTTCGCCGGCACCTGCTGGCTCTCGCCCGACACGTTCCGGGCGGTGGTCCGCGAGACCATCGGCTCGCTCGCGAGCCACGGCTGGCGGCGGGTCGTCGTCGTCAACGGCCACGGCGGGAACGTCGACGCGCTCCGGGAGGCGACCGCCGAGGTCTCGCGGGCCGGCGACGCCTACGCCGTGGCCTTCACCTGGTTCGACGCGGTGGGCGACCACCGCCCGGCGATGGGCCACGCCGGCCCGCTGGAGACGGCGATGCTCCGGGCGCACCACCCCGACCTCGTCCACGAGGACCGGGTCGAGGCGGCCGCCGCCGAGGCCGCGCCCCGCTGGGGCGACTGGGTCTCGGGCGTGAACCTCGCCCACGACTCGGACGCGTTCACCGACAACGGCGTGGTCGGCGACCCGACGGGTGGCGACGCGGCGCTCGGGGTCGAGCTCACCGACCTGGCCGGCGACGCGCTGGCCGACCTCCTCGCGGCGGTGGCCGACCGGCCGCTGGACTGACGGGCTGACCCGGAACGCGGCCCCGACCACCGCCGCCCAAACCTTCAATCCGACGCGCCACGGACGGGCGCTCATGGGCGCCCACGCCGACGTCAAGGCGGCCATCGACCACGGCCGCGAGGACCTCGTCGAGGTCCTGGCCGAACACCACCTCCTGCCGACGGCGGTCGAGCGGCCGGGGGAGGCCGAGACGGGCCTCCTCGGCCGGCCCCGGGCGCCGACCATCCGATTCGAACGCGACGGGTCGGCCGGGGCCATCGACCGGCAGACGACGGTCCAGGTCGTCGACGTCCTCGGCCTCGACTCGACGGACGCCTGTGAGGCCGCCCGCGACGAGATCCGGTCGCACCCGGCCTGGGACGGGACCTGAGGCCGCCGGGCCTAGGCGTCTTCTCCGTCGGTTGCCGCCCCGTCGTCGTCGAACGCCTCGAGCGACGACTTGAGCGCCGGGAGCGCGCCGGCCAGGGCCGAGACCTGCTCGCGGGTCGCCTCGAGCTGCTCGAACAGAGCCTCGACGTCCGCGATCGCCTCGGCGAGCGCGTCGTCCTCGAACGCCTCGGCGCGCCGTCCCACCTCGTGCCACTTGCGGGCCTCCCGGAGCGCCTCGCTCGCGTCCTCGGCCGCGAGGGCGGCCCGGAGGCCGTTCAGCACCCCGAGGACGTTGTCGGCGTCGACCGTCCAGATCGCCTCGGCGTCCGGCAGGGCGGCTCGGGCCGTCGCCAGCGCGGCCTCGACGTCGTCCTGCAGCTCGTCCGCCGCCTCGCTGAAGAGCTCGTCGTCGAGCGTGGTCTGGCTCATGCCCGGCTCCACGCCACCCCCGACCATAAAGCGTCACCTGCGCCCGGAAGTGGCCGTCGCCCGGACCGCCGATTCGGCGAGGCCGCATGGAACACCTTCAAGCGCCGCCCGTGACACGGACGACCGTGGACCACGCATCCGGGGACCCCGACGTGCGCGAGCACCATCGGGACATCCTCGACCGGATCGACCGCCTGGACCGCCCCGACCGATTCCAGTGGTGCTCGGGGGAGGAGCTCCGCTACCACCTCGACCCCGGCCCCGACTGGGCCGTGGTCGACCTGGGGAGCGGCACCGGCTTCTACACGGGCGAGGTCGCGCCCCTCGTCGACACCGTCTACGCCGTCGACATCCTCGAGGAGATGCACGACCTGTACCGCGAGAAGGGCCTCCCGTCGAACGTCGTGCCCGTGACGGCGGCGTTCGACGACCTCCCGTTCGACGACGGCGAGCTCGATGGGGCCATCGCCGTCAAGACGTTCCACCACGAGCTCGACGCGGCCGTCGACGAGGTGGCGCGCGTGCTCCGGCCCGGCGCCCGGTTCGTCGTCGTCGACTGGTCGGCCACCGGGGCGGGGACGCGCACTCCGCCGGTCGAGGAAGACTACTTCGACCTGGCGACGGTCCAGTCGCGCCTGCTCGAGGCCGGCTTCGCGGTCCGGACGGCCCAGGAGCGCTGGGAGACGTTCCTCGTCGTCGCCGAGCGCCGCTCGAGGTAGCGGGCGTCGCCACGTCGACGGAGCCCGTTCGAATTGGCTGCCGGGGCCGGTCAGTCCTCGGTGACCGACTCGACGGTCATGTGCGGGTAGCCGTCGGCCATCGCCATCCGGCTGACGACCTCGACGCCCGCGTAGTCGACGACGACCTCGGCTTCGTAGTGGCGGCCGGTCAGCTCGGTGTAGCCGTACTCGGCGTCGAGGTCGGCCTCGAGGGCCGCCGCGTCCACCTCGACGGACACCGACCGGCAGAAGGGCTGGTTCTCGATGGCCGCGGCCATCGCCCGGGCCAGGTCGTCCGCGCTCGCCGGGCTGACGGGCGTCCCCGCGAACTGGTGGTAGAGCGAGCCGAACTTCACGCCCGCCTCGAAGCAGGCGACCTCCCGGTCGGTGGGGTCCATGGGCGGCCCTCTCGGCGGGCGGCCATAAGTGCCGACCCGGCCCGGCTCGTCGCGACCAGGGCCCGTCCCCGCCTCACCACACGTCGGGCAAACCGCATGGTACTTACCGCTCCCTCGCGGAGCCCGAGGCGATGGAGGACCCGGTCCTGCTCACCGGGGCAGGGGGCTACGTCGGGCAGGCGATCCTGGACGGCATCGGCGACGCCTACGACTGGCGGCTCCTCTTCCACAGCCCCCGCGAGACGTACCCCGACCACGAGGTCCTCCTCGGTGACGTCACCGACCCCGAGCGCATGGCCGAGGCCTGCGAGGGCGTCGGCGCCGTCATCCACCTCGCCGGCGACCCCCGGCCGGAGGCGCCCTGGGACTCCGTGCTCGCGAACAACATCGACGGGACCAAGGTGCTCTACCAGGCCGCCGTCGACGCCGGCGTGGAGAAGTTCGCCTACGCCTCGTCGAACCACGTCGTCGGCCACTTCGAGACGGCCCACCGGCCAGAGGTCTACCGCGAGGGCGGCCCCGTCATGCTCGACGGCACGGAGCTCCCGCGCCCGGGCAACTTCTACGGGGTCTCGAAGGCCGCCGCCGAGGTCCTCGGGCGGTACTACCACGACGAGTACGGCATCTCGGTGGTCAACGTCCGCATCGGGAACCTCTCGAAGGGCCACCCGCCAATCGACTACGAGCGCGGTCAGGCGATGTGGCTCTCCTACCGGGACTGCGCCCACCTCTTCGACTGCTGTCTCCGCGCCGACTACGACTTCGAGATCGTCTACGGCATCTCGGACAATGACCGCAAGTTCTACTCGCTGGAGCGGGCCCGGGAGGTGCTGGGCTACGACCCGCAGGACAACTCGGCGGCGTACGATTGAACCGATAGCTCCACTGAACGGTCAGCTCAGCCGCTCGGACAGGTCGCGCATCACCTGCGCCCGGAACGCGTCGAACAGCGAGCACTCGCCGTCCCGGTCGACGAGTTCGTGGACCAGGTCGCGGTGGAGGACGTGGCCACAGGTGGCGTGGAACGTATCGTAGTGGGGACAACACGGGCACCACTGCGCCGCGACGGGCTCGCTGAGGCTCACCGAGGAACCCATCCACCCGCGACGGCTTCAGCCTGCCGCCCGTCGCCGCCATCCGGGCTCCCCCGACCCCGCCGTCAGTCGAACAGCCCCGCCGCGTCCTCGAGCTCGGCCACGCGGCGCTCGACGTGGGCCCGCAGGCGGTCGTAGACCAGCGGTCGCCGGCCCTCGTCGACCACGAAGTCGGTCACGAGCGCCACGAACCGGTCGTCGCCGGTCGCGGTGGCCGCCGCGGCCGCGTCCACGGCGGCCTCGGCGAACGCGGCAGCCCGCTCGACGACCCCCGCGTCGTACGCTTCGTCCGCCTCGGCGAAGACCGTGGCCGCGACGCCCAGCGCCGGGACGTCGAGGTCGTCGAGGCCGAGCGCCCGCCCCTCGTACGTCAGCGCGGGCGGGGCCACCCGCTCCACGTGGTGGGGGTCGGCCGCCGCCCGCCCGAGGTAGTCACGCACCGTCCCGACGTTCACCCCGCGATAGTCCGCGGGGAGCCCGCCGAGGTAGCCCACGGCGCGCTCGGCGAGGCCGCCCACGCCGTCCCAGTTCCCGTTCCCCGCGTGGAAGACGGCCGCCGTGAACTGGATGAGCCCGTGGAGGAGCCGCTCGTCGTCGGTGCCGGCCTCGAGGTCGAGCCAGCGGTCCTCCCAGGCGTCGTGGGCGTCGTGGTAGTGGCCGGCGTTGTAGATGGCGACGCCGGCCCGGAGCGCCGCGTCCATCCTCGGGCCGGACCACGCCACCGGGCGGCGTCAGTGCTTCGATAGCCGGCTCGCCGGCTCGTCGGTCGGACCCCGGCAGCGTTTTGTGCCGGCGACGTCTCGCCTCGGCCGACCGATGACGACGGCAACCGACGTCGTGGTGGTCGGCGGCGGCGCCACGGGCGTCGGCGTCGCCCGCGACCTGGCCCTCCGCGGCGTCGACGTGACCCTCGTCGAGCGCGGGTCGCTGGCGGCGGGGACGTCGGGCCGGAACCACGGGGTGCTCCACGCCGGCGCCCGCTACGCCGACACCGACCCCGCGAGCGCCCGCGACTGCCTCGCGGAGCGTCGCATCCTCGGCGAGATCGCGCCCCACTGCGTCGAGGCCACCGGCGGGCTGTTCTGCGCCCTCCCCGACGACGTGGGCTACCTCGAGGCGAAGCGGGCGGCCTGCGAGGCCTGCGACATCCCCGTCGAGTCGCTCGACGGCAACGCCGCCAGGCGGCTCGAGCCGGAACTCTCACCGGCCATCGAGCGGGCCCTCCGCGTCCCCACCGGCACGTTCGACCCGTTCCGCCTGACGGCGGCGACCGCCGCCTCGGCCGAGGCCGCGGGCGCCTCGATTCGGACCGGGACGACCGTCGTCGACGTCCGCACGACCGGCGAGCGCGTCGTCGGCGTCGAGGTCCGGCCGTCGGCCGGCGGCCCGACCGAGGTCGTCCGCGCCGAGCACGTCGTCAACGCCGCGGGAGCGTGGGCCGGCCAGCTGGCATCCCTGGCGGGGGTCGAGGTCGCCGTGGTGCCGGTCGGCGGGGCAATGACCGCCGTCGCGCCCCGCCTCGTCGACGCCGTCGTCCACCGCGGTCGGCCCCGGGGCGAGGGCGACATCGCGGCACCCCACGGCGACGCGACCGTCCTCGGGACCACGGCTCAACCCATCGACGACCCCGACGCGTTCGAGCCCGACCCCGACGCCGCCGCGTTCCTCGCCGCGGAGCTCGCCGACCTCGTGCCGGCCGTCGCCGAGGCGAGGGTGGTCCGGACCTACGTCGGCGTCCGCCCGCTCCTCCTCGACCCGGACGACGCCGACCTCGATCCGAACGCGGCCACCCGGGACTTCCAGGTCGTCGACCACGACGCCCGGGACGGCCTCGCGGGCCTGACCAGCGTCGTCGGGGGGAAGCTCACCACCCACCGGCTCATGGCCGAGCGGGTGGCCGACCGGGTCTGTGGGGACCTCGGCGTCGAGGCGGCCTGCCGGACGGCCGAGACCCCACTGCCCGGCATCGGCGACGAGGCGACGATGGCCCGTGTCCTCGCGCGCTACGGCATCGCCGACGGGCTCGAGACGGCTCCCTGGTGAGCATCGGCGGTCTAGCGAACCCACTCCGACCCCGCCGGACGACTTTTCGTCGACCGGGGGCTAGGGCGGCCGACCGGACCCCGGTCGACCCATGCGCCTCGCGCCCCGCCCCCGCGTCGTCGACGCCGGGCTGCTCGTCGTGACGCTCGCCGTGGCCGCCACCGGGCTGGCCAGCTGGCTGTTCGGTCGCCCCGCGGACTGGTGGGTCGTCGCGCTGCACGGCGTCGGCGGTCTCGTACTCGCGGTCCTCCTCGGCTGGAAGCTCCGACGCGTGTGGCCCCGGCTTCGGTCGGGTCGGTGGACCGGGCCCGTGGTCGTCTCCGTCGTCGTCCTGGCGCTGGCCGTCGCCGCCCTGGCCACGGGCGTCGCCTGGGTCCACGGTGGGCGGTTCGGCGTCGGGCCGTGGACGGGCCTCTCGGTCCACGTCGGGATCGGCTTGCTCGTCCTCCCCGTCCTGGCCTGGCACCTCCGAACCCACTGGCGGTTCCCGAGCCGAGCCGACTTCGAGGGTCGGCGCTCGGCGCTCCAGGCCGGCCTCCTGTTCGTCAGCGGCGCCCTCGCCTGGCGGTTCCAGCAGGCCGTCGTCGACGCCCTCGGCGGGGCCGGTGCGGCTCGCCGGTTCACCGGGTCGCGGCCGGTGGCGGGGTCCGCCGGGCTCGGCCTCCCGGTCACGAGCTGGGTCGCCGACGACCCCGACCCGATCGACCTGTCGACCTGGCGACTCCAGGTCGGCGGGCGCGTCGAGCGGCCGTTCACGCTGGCCGTCGACGACCTCGGCGCGTCGGACGAGCTCCGGACCGTGCTCGACTGCACGAGCGGCTGGTACGCCGAGCGGGCCTGGCAGGGCGTTCGCGTCGGCCGGCTCCTCGACCGGGCGGGCGTCGACCGGGCGGGCCGCTACGTCCGCTTCCGCTCGGTGACGGGGTACCGCTTCAGCCTCCCGCTGGACGAGGCGCGCGAGGCGCTGCTCGCCACCCACGTCGAGGGCGCCCCGCTCTCGCATGGCCACGGCGCGCCGGCGCGGCTCGTCGCCCCCGGCCGCCGGGGCTTCCAGTGGGTCAAGTGGGTCGTGGCGGTCGAGGTGCTCGACCGGCCGGACGCCGGCCAGTGGGTCGCCATCCTCACCAGCGGCTTCACGGGGCGCGGTCGACGGGGCGCCTGACCGGCCGCCCCCGCGGCCGTCCGGCTACGCCTCGGGTTCGAAGTCGAGCGCGACCGAGTTGATGCAGAAGCGCTGGCCCGTCGGGTTCGGGCCGTCGTCGAAGACGTGGCCCAGATGGCCGCCGCAGTTCGCGCAGACGACCTCGGTGCGGACCATCCCGTGGCTGCGGTCCTCGCGGAACTCGACCGAGCCCTCGACGGCGTCGTAGAACGACGGCCAGCCGTGGCCGCCGAACTTGGTCTCGGCGTCGAACAACGCGGTACCACAGCCGGCGCAGCGGTAGACGCCGTCGTCGTCCTCGTCGAGGTAGTCGCCCGAGAACTTCGGCTCCGTCCCGGCCTGCCGGAGGATGGCGTACTCCTCGTCGGTCAGGAGCTCGCGCCACTCCGCGTCGGTCCGGGGGAGCTCCCGCGTCTCTGGTTCGCTCATGCGCCCCGCTTGGCGGGCCAGTCGGTTATGGCTGCTGGTGGCGCGGCTCGACGGCCGGTGGCGTGGTTCAGATGCCGGCCTCGAACTCGGTGTCGGCGACGAGCGTCGCCCCGCGCCCGACCGCCTGCTCGACGGCGAACGGGCTCCGCATGAGGAAGAACTTGTGCTCCCGCCGGGTCCAGTTGGCCACCGACTCCTTCAGGATGTCGGCGTGCTTCTCGTACTGGCCGATGCAGACGCAGAAGGGCTCGAGGTCGTCGACGATGGTGGGCTCGAAGCCATGGTCGCGGAGCCGCGCGGCGACGTCGTCGAACTCGTCGACGGGCACCTCGAAGCGGTACTCGTCGCGGACGTAGTAGCCGCGCAGCGCGTCGAACAGCTCGGGCGCGTCGAGGTACTGCTTGAAGAGGTACTGGTCGTTCACCTCGAAGACGTAGAGGTCGCCGCCGGGCATGGGCGGTCCAGACGGGGGCGGTCGGTATAGCCGTGGTGGGACTGGCTATCGACGTTCGTTGATTATCGTCGGGGCGACGACCCCGATGCCGACCAGGACGGCGAACTGGAGCACGAAGCTGTCGGTGAGCTGTGCGGTAGCCCACCAGGCCAGCAGGCCGACCACCATGAACCCGACCGTGACGCGGAATTCCGCGCTGACCATGGGGTCACGTTCGATTCGGCTCGGAATGAAGGTTGGGAGTGGTGGAGGGTGATGAACGTCCTGTCGGAGATGTGAACTCGCCCTGGACGTGCTCGCTCGCTTCGCTCGCTGCGCCCGTCCAGTCCGCTCAACTCTCCTCGAGTCGTCACCTCGCTCCGCGTGAAGGAGCGCCTCCCGGCGCTCCTTCGGCTCCGCGAGAGAGACGTCCTGTCGGAGATTTGAACCCGTCCGAGACGGTCCTGCTCGCCTCGCTGCCGCTCGGCTTCGCGGGCTGCGTCTCGTCCGCTCAAATCTCCTCGAGTCGTCACCTCGCTCCGCGTGAAGGAGCGCCTGCCGGCGCTCCTTCGGCTCCGCGAGAGAGACGTCCTGTCGGAGATTTGAACTCCGGTCACAGGCTCCGCAAGCCCGTAGGATGGTCCACTACCCTAACAGGACACGCACCCCTTGCTTGTCCGATGACGGTAAAGAGGATTTCGTTATCGGCGGGCCTTCGTGACCCGGGGCTGCTCCAGGATCGCCCGCTCCGGGTGTGGCCATGCCGACGGGGCCCGGACGCGCCAGGGTGAAACCGCCATTGTAGCCTCCGCCGCCTTTTCGTCGCCGGCCGCGAACACGGTCATCATGCGACGGCGAACCCTCCTCTCCGCGCTCGGCAGCCTGGCGGGGGCGACGGGCCTCGCCGGCTGCGTGGGGCGCATCCACGCCCCGTCCCCCGGAACGACGCCCCGACCGACGCCGGCGACAAGCCCCGAGACGACGCCCACGCTGCCGCGGGAAGACTCCGGTCCCCATCCCGTCACGCCGGCCCAGTCGACCTTCGAGGTCGTCGACCGGTCCTGCGGCGAGGGCCGGAACGAGGCGACCGTGACCTTCGACGGCGAGGCCGTGGCGGTCGACGGCGTGCTCCCCGGCCGCGACACCTGCGACACCGCCCACCTCACCTCGCTGGGCATGTCCGACGGCGTCCTCACCGTCGTCGTCGCGGTCGGGCCGGCGCCACACACCACGGCGGTCGCCTGCGGGCAGTGCATCACCGACGTCCGTTACACGCTGCGCACCACGATTCCGGCGGGGCCCCTCGAGGTCGACGTCGTCCATCGGACGGGCGGCGGGGAGCGGACGGTGGTCCGGGCCACCCGCGCCTGACCGACTTCGTCGCTCGGGGGGCGTCGTCCCCACGCCACCATCGACCGCCCGCGGGCGACCGTAGGTTCAAGTCCGAGGCCGCGGCTAGCCTCGTCCGAGTGGTCGCCGAACGAGCACCGACCGGCCGACGGCCCCACCGCGGCCAGCCGGGCTTCGGGGGCCGATGGGACGTCGAAAACCAGCCGACGGCGCTCGGGTCGTGCCGGTGGCACAATGCTTAAGCGCGGCCATCGTGTGTCGTCGGGTACATCGACCATGGGGGCCATCGAGGACATCTACGCGGACGTCGAGGCCGACGTCACGGAGGAGGAGTTCCGGGCCGCGGTCGCGGCGAAGGTCGAGCAGATGGGCGGCCTCGCCGACGAGGAGACGGCCGCCATGCTCATCGCCCACGAGCTCTCGGACCAGCAGGTCGCCGGCATCGCCGACATCGAGCCGGGCATGGAGGAGGTCAAGTTCCTCGGGAAGGTGCTCGAGGTGGGCGACCTCCGCACCTTCGAGCGCGACGACGCCGACGAGGACGGCCGGGTCGTCAACGTCGACGTCGCCGACGAGACCGGGCGGATTCGCATCGCCTTCTGGGACGAGATGGCCGTGGCGGCCGTCGAGGAGCTCGAGCCCGGCGTCGTGCTCCGCATCAAGGGCCGGCCCAAGGAGGGCTACGACGGCGTGGAGGTCAACGTCAACCACGTCGAGCCGGACGACGACGTCGACATCGACGTCGCGGTCACCGACGTCTACACCGTCGAGGACCTGTCGCTCGGCCGTTCGGACGTCACGCTCCAGGGGCGGGTCCTGGCCGCGGACCCGGTCCGGACGTTCTCCCGCGACGACAGCTCGGAGGTCCGGGTCGCCAACCTCGTCCTCGGCGACGAGACGGGCCGGGTCCGGGTGACCCTCTGGGACGAGCAGGCCGATCTCGTCGAGCAGTTCGCGCCCGGCGAGTCGGTCGAGGTCGTCGACGGCTACGTCCGCGATCGCGACGGCGCCCTCGAGCTCCACGTCGGCAACCGTGGCACCGTCGAGCACATCGACGAGCCGGTGACCTACGTGCCACACGCCACCGACATCGCGACGGTTGAGATCGGCCAGACGGTCGACCTGGCCGGCGTCATCCGCTCGGCCGACCCGAAGCGGACCTTCGACCGCGACGACGGCTCGGAGGGCCAGGTCCGCAACGTCCGGCTCCAGGACGCCACCGGCGACATCCGCGTGGCGCTCTGGGGCGCCAAGGCCGACGTCGAGCTCGCGCCGGGCGACGAGGTGCAGTTCGCCGACGTCGAGATACAGGACGGCTGGCAGGACGACCTCGAGGCCTCCGCCGGCTGGCGCTCGGCGGTCACCGTCCTCGAGGACGGCGAGGTGGCGCTCGGGGCGGCGTCACGAGCCGAGTCCGCCGAGTCGACCCCGTCGACCGGCGGCGATGAGGCCGAGGAGCCGTCAGCCGAGGGCGCCGTCGGGCTCGACGCCTTCGCCGGGACGTCGTCGGGCGGGGACGACGATTCGGATTCGGCGGCGGGGTCGGCCGGCGGCGCGGCCGACGCGCCGCCGGCAGACGATGGGCTCCCCGAGGGCGAGGTCGTCGAGTTCACCGGCGTCGTCGTCCAGGCGGGGTCGCCGGTGGTGCTCGACGACGGGGAGCGGACCGTCTCCGTCGAGACGGACGCGGCCGTCGAACTCGGCCAGGAGGTCACCGTGACGGGGGTCCACCGCGAGGGACGCATCGACGCCGAGGACGTCCGGTAGCCCCGTTCGGGGCCGCTCGACCGCTCCCTCGGCCGCGGTGACGGAACAGTTAAGCCGCCAGGTCATCGGGTTTCGGGCATGAGCGTCGAGCTGCCGTTCGCGCCGGTGGACACCATCATCCGGCGCAACGCGGGCAGCCTGCGGGTGAGCGCCGACGCGGCCAGGGAGCTGGCCCGTCGTATCCAGCGACGGGGGGCGGAGCTGGCCGTCGTGGCCGCCGACCGGGCGACGGCTGACGGGCGAAAGACCATCCAGGCGGCCGACTTCGGCGTCGAGACCGTCCCGGACCCCGCGACCCTGACACTGCCGGTCGCCCCGGTCGACCGCATCGCCAGGCTCGACATCGACGAGCGGTACCGCGTCGGCATGGACGCCCGGGTGGCCCTCGCCGACCAGCTCGAGGGGTTCGCGGACGAGGCGGCTCGGGGGGCGGCCCGGCTGGCCCGACACGCGGGACGGCGGACGGTCCAGGCCGAGGACGTCGAGACCTACTTCGACCTCGTCTGATGCGCTTCGGCTTCAGCGAGGCGTGCCTGGCCCACGACCCCGGTGGGCGTCACCCGGAGTCGCCGGGGCGGCTGCTGGCCGTCCGGCACGGGCTCGCCCGGCGACACGGCGTCGAGTACGTGACCGCCGCGCCGGCGTCGGTCCGGGCGGTGGAGGCCGTCCACGACGCCGACTACGTCGACTCGCTGCGGACCTTCTGCGAGCAGGGTGGCGGCCAGTGGGACCCGGACACCGTCGCCGTCCAGGCGACCTGGCCGGCGTCGCTCGCGAGCGCCGGACAGGCCATCTGGGCCGCGGAGGCGGCGCTCGAACGGCCCCCCGGCCGGGAGACGCCCTTCGCCATCGGCCGGCCGCCGGGCCACCACGCGGTGGTCGACGACGCGATGGGCTTCTGCTTCATGAACAACGTCGCCATCGCCGCCCAGGCCGTCATCGACGCCGGCGCCGCGGCGCGGGTGGCCATCTTCGACTGGGACGTCCACCACGGCAACGGCACTCAGGCGCTGTTCTACGACCGCGGCGACGTCCTCTACGCGTCCATCCACGAGGACGGCCTGTATCCCGGCACTGGCGCGGTCGAGGAGGTCGGAACCGGTCCGGGCCGCGGCGCGACCGTCAACGTGCCGCTGCCCCCGGGCGCCGGCGACCCGGCCTATCGCGACGCCGTCGACGACCTCATCGACCCGACCATCGCGGGGTTCGACCCCGACCTGCTGCTCGTGAGCGCGGGCTTCGACGCCCATCGGGAGGACCCCATCTCCCGCCAGCACGTCACCACGGAGGGCTTCGGCATGCTGACCGCCCGGGTCCGCGCGCTGGCCGACCGCGCCGACGCGGCGCTGGGCTTCGTACTCGAGGGCGGCTACCACCTGGACAAGCTCGCCGACGGGGTCGGCATGGTCCACGAGGTGTTCGACGGCCGCGATCCCGTGGTCACCGACCAGGCGACCTCGGACGCGGTGACGGCGCGGCTCGCGACCTGCCGAACCCTGCACGGCCTCGGGCGAGCCTGACCGGCTGCGGGTCGATCCGACGCCGCGTCGAGACGGTGGGTCAGCGGCCTCAGGGGGCCGGCTCGAAGTAGTCGGCGAGCTCGTGGCCGAACTCCTCGGCGAGCGTCGCCAGCGACTCGCCCGTCACCAGCTCGTAACCGCGCCCCAGGGCGGCGTCGACGGCCGGCCCGAGCCGGGCCTCGAACAGGGCGTCGCTCTCGAGGTAGCTCACGGCCGTGGGCCACTCGCGCTCGCGTTCGACGACGTAGCGGCCGCCGTCGACGAACGGCCCGTAGACCGTCGGGTCGTCGGCGTACCGAGCGTAGAACGCCTCGGCGTGCTCCCGGACGGCGACGGGGGGTCCCTCGTGGCGCTCGACGGCCGGGAGCGTCGGGACGGCCAGCTCGAACAGCAGGACCGCCCGGTCGTTCGCGAACGTCGCGCGGCGGAGGGTCTCGAAGCCCAGCCGGTCCAGCGCGTCGCCGACGCCGGCGAGCGACTTACGCAGCTGGGGGTAGAGCTCGTCGTCGAGGAGGTCGGGCGCCTCGAACACGAGCGCGACGGGCGTCGTGCCGCGGGCCCGGACGTGCGCGGCCACCGCCTCGGCGTCGAGCGGCTCGCGCGGCGGCGGGAACCAGGCCTCGACCCGCGGCGTCTCGAGGACCGAGCGGGCGTGGTGCTGGAGCCGGGCGACGCGCTCGGCGCTGCAGACCGCGGCGACGTTCCGCGCCGGGTCGGTCGGGTCGACGACGACCAGCGGGTCGTCGAATTCGACCGCGCCGTGGCCGGCGGGGTCGAGCCGGACGCGGGTCGGCCAGTCGGCCACGGCCTCCAGCACGCCGCGGGCGTCGCCGTACTCGAGGACGAGGAGCTCGGTCAGGTAGCCCGAGAACCCCCGGGTCCGGAGGTCGCTCCCGTAGCTGCCGATGGCGACCAGGAACTGCTTAACGACCCGGACCTCGGCGGCGAGCGACTCGTCGAGGCGGTCCTCGACGTAGGCGGCGTGGAACGGCGTCCGGTCGACGGCGCTCTGGCTGTCGGCCGCCTCGGCCACGGCGTAGCAGGGCACGACGTCGACGTCGACGCCGTCGAGCACGCCGGTGACGTAGGGGTGCTCGGCGTACGCCTCCTCGCCGCCGTCGAGCGTGGCGTGGCCCACGGCGAGGCCGAACGACTCGAGCGTCGCCCGGTCGAGCGACGGCGGCACGGCGACGAAGACGTCGACGTCCCGCTCGCCGGGGAGCCAGGTGTCCCGGCTCGCGCTGCCGACGAGGAGGACGGTGGCCGCGACGTCCCGGGCGTCGACGGCCGCCCGGGCCCGTTCGAGCGCCGTCTCGGCCACCGACTCGAGGTGCGCCCGCTCGTCGGCGTCCGGGGTCACCCGGTCGCGGACGGTGGCGAGCACGGCGTCGAGGTCGGCCTCGGCCATCGCCACGGGTACTCTCACGGGGTCCGAAAGGGTATCGGTCGGCGGGTCGGCCGCCCGTCGGGCCGCCGTCGTGCGGGAAAGCGAAACCCCTATGACCGAATCCCGACAAGCCTCGGTCCGAGCCGTCGTAGCTCAGTTGGTAGAGCGCCTCGCTGTTAACGAGGCGGTCCCAGGTTCGAGTCCTGGCGACGGCGTCCGGGTGGCCGTCACCCGCGAGGCGTCTCGTCGCCGAGCGCAGGTGACGGCCTGGCGGTGCCACTCGTCAGGGCTCGAGCACGCGAGACGCAGCGTCCGAGCGAGCGTCAGCGAGCGAGGGTGACCGTCTCGCCTCGGTTCGAGTCCAGGCGACGGCGCCGCTCACCCGGCCCTACCAGTCCGATTCCTTTCCGCCGTCGACGGGGATCATCCCGCCGACGACGTACTTCGCCCGGTCGGAGACGAGGAACCGGATGGCGTCCGCGACGTCCTCGGGGTCGCCCACGTGGCCCAGGGGGACCCGCTCGTGCTCGTAGGACCGGCCGTGCATGTCGCGGTAGCCGACCGGCGTCCCCACCAGCCCCGAGCCGACGGCGTTGACCCGGATGCCGAAGGGGGCGAGGTCGAGGGCGGCGCTCTTGGTCAGCGAGTCCACGCCGCCCTTGGAGACCGAATAGCCGAACTTGCCCTTCGAGCCGCTCCGTCGGGAGATGGTGACGTTGACGATGGCCCCGCCGCCGGTCTCTTTCATACGCTCGGCGGCCGCCTTCGTCGTGAGGAAGAAGCTCCGGAGGTTCGTCTGCATCGTCCGCGTCCAGATGTCGAGGTCGCACTCGAGGATGGACTCGTTGGCGGTGTAGGCCAGGCAGTTCGCGAGGGCGCTCAGCGTCCCGTCGAGCCCGTCGACGTACTCGAACAGGGCGTCGATCTGGGCCGGCTCGGTCACGTCGAGCTCGAAGCTCGAGGCCTCGTTCGGGAACTCGGCCGCGACCGCCTCGGCCTCGTCCCCGTGGCGGGAGGTGACGACGACGTGGTAGCCGTCCTCGGAGAGCCCCGCGGCGGTCGCCTTCCCGATGTTGCTGGTCGACCCGACGACGACGGCGATGTCGGACATGGTGCTACGCGGTGGCAAGGCACCGGGGGTATAGGTCCTTTGGGTGTCGGGCGTCAGTTCTGGGAATGCGCATCTCGGCAGGATCGAATCGGGTCGGCCGAGGGGTTATCGAGGCGGACGCACCAGGTCCGAGGTGGCGATGGACGGCCGCTGCGAGGCGTTCGAAGTCCTCGACCAGCCGCAGAAGCGGGTGATGCGGCGGAGGCCATCATCCGTGCCGAGTTCCTCGTTCGCGACGTGCCGGTGCTCATCCCGGCCTCCGACAACGAGCCATACGACCTCGTCGTCGAAATCGACGGCTCGTTCCACGCGGTGCAGTGTAAAACCGGATACGGCGACGATCCGGGTGTCGTGCGGTTCGAAACGCGGAGCACGCGGGTGACCGCCACCGGTTACGAGCGCACGTCGTACGTCGGCCGAGTCGAGTACGTCGCCGTGTACAACCCCGTCCTGGATGTCGTCTACCTCGTCGACGTCGACTCGGCCCCGGTCGGGACGATGACCATCCGCTGGGCGGAGACGGGCAACAACCAGAGGACAAGGATTAATTGGCACGCCGACTTCCTGCTTGACGCCGTGCTCGGGGCCCGTAGCTAAGTCCGGTGAAAGCGCCCGGCTCATAATATCGGATGTCGCCGTCGGCATCGGGTATGAGCGACCGGGTGATGCCCCGGTTCAAATCCGGGCGGGCCCACTGACCTCGTCGTTGGAGACGAACCGCGGTCACCACCACCTTCGCATCTCGACCTGCCGGTCCGAACGGGACCAAACGACGTCCGGGATCCCCTCGTGACGAAGGATTATCCGCCACCCCGCCCAACCTCGACCCGACCGATGGCCCCTCGGCCGGTGCGGACGAGCCTGTCCCTCGATGACACCCGCGTCCACCTGTTCCAGGTCGTCCGCGAGCGTCGTGGCGGCGACGGTCACGAGGACTGGATCGTCGTCGGGTTCGTCGACGACGACGTCGAACTCGCTTCCGTCGGCTTCGACTGGTCGCGGACGGTGTCGGGTTCGTCGCTGGTGGACGGTTCGTTCGAGCCACTCACCGCCGCCGGCGTGCCCGTCTGGGGCTACTGAGCCTGGCCCGCCGGCCGACGCGACCACCTTCTTTACCCGCCGGGCCGAGGCGGGCGCATGGAGTACGAGACCGCCCAGGGCGTGACGGTCCCCGCGCTCGGGCTGGGGACGGCCCGGATGCGAGGCGACACCTGCCGTCGGGCCGTCCTCGAGGCCCTCGACCTCGGCTACCGGCACCTGGACACGGCGCAGATGTACGGCAACGAGGCTGCCGTGGGCGAGGCCGTCGGGGCCGCCGACGCCGACCGGGACGAGGTCTTCCTCACGACGAAGATCCTGCCGCGGAACCTGGCCCGCCGGGACCTCCTCGACTCGTTCAACGACAGCCTCGACCGGCTCGACACCGACTACGTCGACCTGCTGCTCATCCACGCGCCCAGCGACACCGTCCCGCTGGCCGAGTCCCTGGCGGCGATGAACGAGCTCCAGGCCGAGGGCGAGGTCCGCCACGTCGGGGTGAGCAACTTCGACGTGGCCGAGACCGAGGCGGCCATCGAGACCTCGGAGACGCCCATCATCACCAACCAGGTGCGCTACAACCCCCTCCACCACCAGGACGAGCTCCTGGACTACTGCCGGTCGGCGGACGTGCTGCTCACGGCCTACACGCCGCTCGCCAAGGGCCAGGTGTTCGAGGACGAGCGGCTCGTCACGCTCGGCCAACGCTACGGCAAGACGGTGGCCCAGGTGACGCTCCGGTGGCTCGTCCAGCAGCCCGGCGTGGTCACCATCCCGATGTCGTCGGACCCGGCGCACCTCGCGGAGAACCTCGACGTCTTCGACTTCGAGCTGACCGAGGCGGAGATGGCGACGGTCGACGGGTTGGCGCAGTAGCCCGGTCGACGCGAGCGGCACGGGGCCCCCTCAGCCCGCCTCCACCGTCGTCGATTCAGTGCTCGGCGTGGCCGTGTCCGTGGGCGTCCTCGGGCGCGAGCATGTCGAGCTCGCCGTTCCGGAGCCGGTCGACCAGCTCGGCGACCGGCTCGTGCTCGCCCCGGTAGACCTCGATCCCGAGCGCCCCGAACCGCTCGACCGCGGGGCGGCCGATCGAGCCAACGACGACCACGTCGACGTCGTGGTCGGCTACGAACTCCGGCGGGTGTTGGTCGCCGCCCCGGTGGATGCCTCGGTTGGGGACCGCATCGACGGCGTCGGTCTCGGTGTCGACGATGGTGTAGACGGGCGCCCGGCCGAAGTGGTCGACGAGCCGGTCCGCCAGCCCGGCGTCGCCGGCCGTCGGAATGCAGATTCGCATCGTTTCGGGCTACGGGGATGGGCCAGGTCAACCTTTCCGTCCCTCGCGTCCGCTCGTCCCAGCGGGCTCGGTCTGGGGTCAGCGCCTCACCAGGGCCTGAGCGCCCGCCAGACGATGCCGGGCCGCAGCAGCGAGGTGGGTGGCTTGTCCATCATGACCACCTCCCGGAGGGCCCGTGACAGCCAGCCGTCGGTGCGGGCCTTGACCGTCAGGTAGTCGATGTACCGGCTGAAGACGTCGACGCCGCGTGGCTTCGGGCCGGTCGTCTGCGGGTACTGGAAGTCACGCCCGACGGAGAGCAGCCAGGCGGTCTCGACCACCGCCTCGACGTTCCCGACGTACCGGTCCCAGAGTCCGTCGAGCCCACCGTCGCAGAGCTCGCGGTGGAGGATGACCGCCTCGAACGCCGCCACGGTCATCCCCTGGCCGAAGATGGGGTTGAAGCTCGCGATAGCGTCCCCGACGGGGAGCAGCCCGTCGGGGAAGTCCGGCAGCTCCCAGTACCGGTTCCGCCGGCTGGCCATGTACGGGTACTTGACCGGCTCCTCGACCATCGGATACGTCTCGAGGAGGTCGTGGACGTCGGGGATCGGCAGGCCCTCCGTGTACTCGATGAACCCCGCGGCGTCGGCGGGCGCGTGGTCGCCGTGCATCCCGTTCATGGTCAGCAGCCACCGGTCGTCCTCGACGGGGAACACGAAGCAGCCGCGCGTCCGGGGCGGGTCCGGCGGCACGAAGTACGCCCGTCGGTCGTCGGGCGGGCGCTCGATCGTCGCGGTCGTGTACGCCAGGTCGATGGTGACCTCGTCGACCGGGGGCTGCTCGTAGCCGTGCTCGGCCAGCCACCGCGGCGTGCGGGAAGCCCTCCCCGTCGCGTCGACGACGAGGTCCGCCGGCAGGGTCTCCTCGTCGCCGTCGGACCTGAGGGTGACCCCGGTGACCCGCCGGTCGTCCTCGTCGAAGTCGAAGGTGAGGAACTGGCAGTTCCACCGCAGGTCGACCCCGTCGATGGCGGCCACGGAGTCGCGGACGACCTGCTCGAGGAGCGGCCGGGACACCATGTAGAGCGGCGCCGGCAGGGGCTCGAACTCGAGGAAGGCGTCGTTGCTGAAGTACGAGAAGTTGCGGCTCGCATCGATCAACAGCGCCCCCGCCGTGAGGAGGTCCTCGCTCAGCGTCGGGAAGAGGTCGTCCACGATGATGCGGCCGGCGTCGATCAGCAGGTGGGCCTGGGTCGATTGGGGGACGCCCCGCCGGGGCACGGGTTCATCCGGTGGGCTGTCCCGGTCGACCACGGTGACCGTCTCGAAGGCGTCGGCGAGCACCCGAGCCGTGACCAGGCCGGCCATGCTCGCCCCGAGGACGACCGCGTGGTCGCCGACGACCGTGGCGATGTCGTCGTCGTAGCGTGGGACGGTCGCGAGGGTCATGGGTTCGGTCCCAGCGTTGGCCGAGCCGGTGGATATACACTCGTCGTGCTATCCGCTCACGGCGTGAGCGTGAACCGGGGTCTGGGCTTACGGGGTCGAGGAAGGCGTCGACTGGCAGACGCCGTACGTGCCCGAACGTTCCACTCTCCCATACCGACACCCCCGTGGGGCTACAGTTCGGTCCACGGACCTCGGCTCGCTGAAACCACCTCCGTCGACGAGGTCGCTACGTTGCTTCCGTGGAGGGTCTCCCCCCTTCCGTGGAGGGTCTCCCCCCACCGCACGACCGGGTCTCGGTCCCGACTGACGAGGGCCGCCAGGCTGCCGGTCGATCGCGTCTCAATAGCTATTTACCTCCATTTTCCATTCGGAAAGTGAACACATGGATGCCCAACTCGAACGCCGACCTCAAGGACATCGTACCGTATACCGCGTCGCTGGACGAGGTCCCCGCTGAAACCGAGCTCTCCGAGACGGTGGCTAACCTCGAGGAACACGGGTTTACGGTCGTCATCACCGACACCGCCGACGAGGCAGTCGAGGCCATCCGATCTCGAATTCCCGCCGGCACGTCCGTCATGACCGGTCATTCGAACACGCTCGAGGAGATCGGCTTCATGGAGTACCTCATGGAGGGCGACCACGGCTGAGAGAACCTCCGGGCGAACATCCGGCGTATCGACGATCACGGAGCGCGCCGGCGTGCCCGTCGAATGTCGGTGACGGCGGACTACTATCTGGGGAGTGTCAACGCGATCGCCCAGTCTGGTGAACTGATCGCAGCGGATCACGGGGGCGCACGGATCAGTGCCTATCCATATGCCGCCGAGCACCTCATCATCGTGTCGGGGATCAATAAGATCGTCCCGGACCTCGACGCGGCGTTCGCTCGTCTCTCCGAGGTTGCGTTTCCGTTAGAGGACGCTCGATCCAGGGACGCCTATGGCAAGGAGAGCTTCATCGGCAAACAGCTGCTCTATCGACGTGAGATCGTCGAGGGCCGCACGACGATCGTCCTGATACGGGGTCGATACGGGTTCTAGTCGCATCCCGGGAGGTCACCCGGTACCCCTCATTGAACTGCCACTGCCGCCGAGACGCCGTTTGGGGGTGTCATGGCCCGAGGACCGAGCGCCGCTGAATCCGTCGAACGTTCGATGACGCGCGTGGTTCGGACGAGGCTTTACGGGCGTTTGCCGCCTGGAACACAAGCGGACGATCTCGGCATGTCGGATCGCGTCGACCGCGTCCTCGTCGCCGGAGCGAGCGGGGGGACTGGTCGGGAACGGCTCTCGCAGTTGCACGAGCGTGACTACCACGTCGTTGCGCTCACGCGTTCACCCGAAACGGCGGTGACGCTCGAGGAGACGGGTGCCGACGAGGTCGTCGTCGGTGATCTCAGGCGTCCGTCTGCGGCTCGGCTTGCGGTCGGGGACTGCGACGCGGTGTTGTGTGCGGTCGGCGCCTCGCCGCGGCCGTCGGTCTTCTGGGGCGACCTCGTCGATGGGGTCGGTGTCCGGAATCTCGTCGATGCCTCGAGCGAGGCCGCCGTCTCCCGGTTCGTGCTGGTGTCTGCGATCGGCGTCGGCGCTTCGAAGTCCGGCGCTCCGTGGTGTTTCCGGCTCCTGCTCGGGCGGCTTCTCGACGCCAAACACGCGGGCGAGCGCCACCTGCAGGCCTCGGAGCTCACGTACACGATCTTGCGACCCGGCAGACTGACCGACGACCCCGCGACCGGCGACGTCGTCGTTGGACGGGGCGGGACGACGGTCGCCGGGTCGATCCCGCGTGCCGACGTCGCCCGCCTCATGGTAGCCGCCCTCGACACGCCCGACGCGGCGAACCGCGTCTTCGAGATCGTCTCCCGGTCGAACCTGCGCGGGCGGCCGGAGGGCGTCGTTGATATCGATTGGACCGACGCGGGCACGTGAACGACCTCGCCGGTTCGAGGACGGGGACGCTCCCCCGTCGAACCCGTGGCGAGACTTGCTTCCTCGCCGGCGCTCGCTGCAGTGCTCGGTACGGGATTTGAACCCGTGTCCTCGGCTCGAAAGGCCAAGATGATTGGCCGGACTACACCAACCGAGCGCGGCCGGGTCTTCCCGGCATCCCCGGTTAAGGATTCCGCTCCGGGCCCGTAGCCGCCGCTCGACGGGTCAGCCGGGCGTCGCGTCGGCCCCACCGCCAGGCGCCGCGACCGCCCGGGGCGCGGCCGCGGCGAGCCGACTCGTCCGCCGTCGTGGCTCACCGCCGTCCGGGCCGCTCGACGACCCGTCCGAACGAACTGGGCAACTGCTCCCGCTGCGTGACCCGGGCGTCCACCGCCGCCGGCCGACCTGGACAGCTATTTCCGAC
>Ga0102944_1000701_pt1 | contig 24544 bp, 14 predicted proteins | sample SalPonD_shore_MG_FD_78172 | JGI IMG/M metagenome (GOLD analysis project Ga0102944, IMG submission 78172) | Salt pond soil microbial communities from South San Francisco under conditions of wetland restoration - Salt Pond MetaG... | ecosystem: Environmental > Aquatic > Marine > Intertidal zone >...
AATGTCGTTCACTCTACTGCCTGGATTTCCCCTAAAATTCAACTCCCTAAAGCAACGAAAGACATTGAATAGCCGTCAATTGTTCGTTGTCATTTGTTACTGGTCAATTGTCAAGCGTCAGTAATTCATCGTGAAAAGTCAAAAGTATAGCACATGGCGCCTGGCGCAAAGCGTAGTCATGGTTCAAGGTTCAAAGTTTTTCCAATCACTGGTATCAGCATCGCATCAAGTGTCATTCATTGTCATTAGTTGTCATTGACTCGCTACGCTCATGTCATTTATCGTCAGAGGTTACCATTTCTGCACTGCGTGCCGGTCATTTGCCTCACCATTCAGAGGGGTAATAGTTTGCTGTTCCATGTGTTGTTCACTCGCCTTTATCTTCGATATCGCCAATACTAATTACTACTTCCAGACAACTAAAGAGACTCGCGTTTGCCTTTTGCCGTCTGCCTGCGGCCTGTATTTTTGCGTCTCTTGCGGCTATACGGTTTTTTCATTCCCCTCATCATCGGGGCAGGCTGTGTTCCGCCGTGACGGACATGGACTATTTTTTCCGGTCTTCCGTCTCCGGACTCGGGTCTCCCTTTTTCCCCTTTCCTCTCGTTTTTATACCATGTTCTCTTTCGCCCTTTTCTCTCTCTTCCCCTTTTCTAATTCGTATCAATTGGTGTAATTCCCGATCCCCCCGACAACCCGGGAGAGGCGGTGGTTTCAGTCACCCCTACGTCAACGGAAACAGGTGGGAGTCCGTATGCGCCTGGTTCATAATTTCTTCGATTTGGGCGACGATGTCGGGATGGTCTCCGGCAATGTTATGCTGTTCGCCCAAATCCGTGTCGAGATCGTACAATTCAATGGGGCCGTTCGGGTCGTCGTGCACATTGAGGCGCACGCCCTTCCAGTTCCCCATGCGCACCGCCTGCTTGCCCCCTTGCGGAGCGAATTCCCAGTAGAGATACTCATGATTACGCTGTTTTTTCCCCAGTAATTCCGGGAGGTACGAAATACCGTCGATACCAGCGGGGGATTCCGCTCCGGCCAGATCGGCCGCCGTAGGCAGGAAATCCCAGAAGGCCGAGGGCAGATGCGAAACGTTTCCCGCTTTAATTTGACCGGGCCAGCGGACGATCAGGGGCACCCGGATGCCGCCTTCGTACAGATCCCGCTTAATCCCCCGCAACGGGCCGTTGGAATCGAAGAAGGCGGGATCGTTTCCGCCTTCTGCATGCGGTCCGTTATCCGAGGTGAAAAAGACGATGGTGTTGTCGTCGATACCGTGTTTTTGTAACCGGTCCATCACCTGGCCGACCTGCGAATCCAGCCGGGTGATCATGGCCGCCAGGCCCTTCTCCGGTTCCGGCCAATTTTTATCGGCATAGATACCGTACTCGGGGACTTCCATTCCCTCTTTCCCGGCTTCATCGTTGGCATGGGGCAGTGTCGCCGACAGATACAAAAAGAACGGCTGGCCGGCATTGCGGTCGATGAACTCCAGACCTTCCCGGGCCATCAGATCCGCACTGTACTGATTCCTGACCGATGCGACGCCGGCGCCATCCTGGCGGTCGTTCGGCACGGTATTATTCAACGGGACCCGTTCCTGATTTCGGAACAGGAATTCGGGATAATAGTTATGGGCGTGCCGCTGGCCGAGGTACCCGTAAAAATAATCAAATCCCTGCCGGTTCGGAATCCCGACCGAATCCGGACCGCCTAGCCCCCACTTCCCGATTAATCCTGTGCGGTAACCGGCCTGTTGCAACACCTCTGCTACGGTCACTTCCTTGGCCTCCAACGGCTCCTGTCCCATGGGATGCACTTCCCGGTTCCCCCGGATGTAGGCGTGGCCGGTATGCTTCCCGGTCATCAACACGCACCGGGAGGGCGCGCAGACCGTGCTGCCGGCGTAATGATCGGTGAAGCGTATGCCCTCGGCCGCCAGCCGATCGATGTGCGGCGTTTGGATCCGCGGCTGACCGTAACATCCTAAATCACCGTACCCCAGATCATCCGCCATGATGTAAATAATATTCGGAGTGGGGCGGGATGATTTCTGGCAGGCAAATGGCAGCATGGCAAAGGTCATTATCCCCATACTGAAGTTACGGATAAAATCTCGTCGGGAAAGATTCGGGGTCATCATTTTACTCCATTTCTACGTTTGATCCAGCGGGAGAAAGGATCAAGAAGGTCACTTATTTCAATATCCGCTCTCATGGCTGACCGGAATGTGGTCTGCGGCAGTACCAAAAACGCCCGGATAATTTACAAACCGGAGCAAAGGAATTAAACAACAAATTGAACGGAATGGCCCGCGTCGTATTGCCGGAAGCAAAAAATGGGCGCCGGAGGTTCCGGCGCCCATTGAAATTGGTTCACAACCATTTCTGGTGTGAACTCACTGTTGTGTTCCGGGTAATCCTGCCTTAGAACGCTCCGCCGATGGTAATCCGGCTCACGTTGCTGAAGGTCCCCAGTTGGGCATAGGAGTAATCCACCCGCAAGTTCACGCCAGCGATGTCATACTTCAGCCCGAATCCCAGATTCAAGCCCTCTTCATCATAGTTGAACTTGTAGCCGCCCCGGACGGCAATCAGGTCTCTGAACCAGTACTCGCCACCTACCTGCATCCGTTCGGTGTAAGATCTGGGGTGTAATGCGTCAACGGAGATCAGCAGCGAATTGTTCGGGATCCCCCCAAAAAGATCCAGGACATCCATCGCCACCCCGATCCGGAAGGTCAACGGCATTTCAAAGGTTTCTTCCTGGTATTTCACCTGGGGTGAAAAATTCCTGATGCTCATGCCGAACCGAAAGCTTTGAAATCCGGGATAGTAAATGGTCCCGAAATCAAAAGCCAATCCTCCCGTCTGATTGGTGACCGTATTTCCGCCCGGCATCAAATTTTTCCCCAGTTGTTCGTGGGCATACTTCACCTGTCCCCCAACCACGAACTGGGTAGACAGGGCGCGGGAGTAGCTGAGTCCGATCGCGTAAGCCCCCATCTGTAGATTCCCGGTTTCAACAAACCCCTGAGTGTTATCTGCCACCTGGGTACCTATTGATTGGCCGTAATCCGCAGAAATCACATTCAGGCCGAAATTGCCCCAATTCCCCATATTCATGGCAACTGCCGCGGCACTGAGACCGATATCCGCAATCCAGTTCGTCCGGGTGGCGAAGACGTCGAACTTCGACTGCATCGCATTCATCCCCGCGGGATTGTAAAACATGGCATCGGCTCCGCTGCCGGCCATGATAAACGCCCCACCCATAGCCGCGGGCCGGGCTCCCATATCCACGCTCAGGAACTGGAAGCCGGTCTGGGCTACCTTCTTGATTGTTTTGGCCTGGGCAGGATGTATCAACATAACCGAGAATATGAGAATGGCCAGGTATCCTGTATATTTTCTCATTGTCTTCTCATCCTTTCTCTCAGAATTATCACTTACCACCTCGATTCCAGCCATGGATCATCGCACAATCGCAAACTTCACGATGGTACTCTTTCCCTCCGGCGTCTCTATATGTGCGATGTACAACCCACTCACCGGAATTTGATGTGACTGGGTGGTCATGTGGTCATTCGGGATATCGCCCCAAGGCTGATCCCCCGATTCGTCGGTATGTTCGATCACCTTGACCAGGTCGCCACGGACGGTAAAGATCTTGATGGTGCAGACCGGAGGTACATTCATGAAAATGATTTTGTCCGGTTCCCCCACGTACTGCAGATCTTCCGCCCCGATGTTATACGGATTGGGTACCACCCGCACTTCGCTGAGTGTTCCGTACGGACGCAGCAGATGGGCCGCCCGGGTGGTGCGGTTCATATACTTACCACTTTCCAGTGGGCCCCGATCGATCCCATCGACTCCGACGTTATTCTGTCCGTCATCGAAGGCAGCCACGTAGTAGTAATAAGCCTGTCCCCGGGCCGCGTCCGCGTCCTCGTACCGATGTACGACGGTGGGATTCGCCGTCCCGTCTCCGCATTCGAACACCTTCCCCCACTTTCCGATCAATCTGTTTTCGGACACAGTGGGATCCGGATTCCCGACCGACCGATACACGCGGTAACCGGCAAAGTCATTCACCTGTTCGGATTCATCGCCCCATTCCACGATAATCTGGTTCGGCAGGGAGGTCACGGTTAACGAAGGTGCCGGAGGCGGAACCGGAATATTATAATCATGGTCTACGTTCCACTGGGCCGCATTCGCGTTCATGTGCAGCGAATCTTTTCCACTGAAAACCCAGCTATCCTTGGCCTGATCGTTGGCATCCCCCATCAGAGACGGGAAATCCTGATACGGCGGCGGCAAATTATTCGGACCGTTCCAAGTGGCGGTCCCGTTATACCACGCTTTCCCCACGTCCCAACCTTTTTCAATGGAAATAGATCCCATGACCCGGGCAGTCACTACCCGCACCGATTCACCCGGCTGGAGCGTCCAGGGCCCGGCCGCCATGTAAGCCCCCGGCAGCCAGGTAAACCAGGTGAAATCCTTAGCGTACTTCTTTCCCCGCTCGTCGAACCGGGGACTGTGATGACCCGGACGGACATTCGCACCGGTCATATCGGCAGTCCCGTCAAACCCCAGGAAGCCCTCGCTCATCACATCGTACATCCGCTGATTTTGCTCCGGCTGGAGGGAATGAGATTCCAGCTTATTAAACGACCAGTCGATATGCTGCACACCGGTCATACTCGGTTGATCCCAGTCATCCGCGGTATTACCGGGAGCGGTATCCACGTGTAACCAGGCTTCGCCCATATAGAACGGGTTTCGCAGGAATCCGGTCTCCGGAGCCACATAGCCGGTATTATCATAATCCGATCCATCGCTCCGGGAAGGATAATTATACATCATCCGGAGGGTATCAGTGGTATATTCTCCATAGGAAGTGATCCACTCATCCCGGGTACCAGGGTTATGTTCGAAGAAATCAATCCGCGAAAAATACAAATCCTGGAGGACTTGATCCTTCAGTTCTATATCATCATCAAGGTCCACATTCCCGGTGTTTTCCAGTGTCCAGTCATAGATCAGGTAATCATCATGATATTTCTGGTTCCACCCCAGCACTTTCTGGTGGACGGTTAATCCCATGGAGGTATTGATGGTGGATTCCACCATGACATCCGCCGTCCCGGGGATTTTCTCCGGAGCCACTGCATCGCCCGTCTGGGGAAACGGATCATCCAGCCGAAAGCCATCAACGGTAATTTCCGGTGGTTCATAACGGTAATATCGATGCAGGGTAACGCCTTCCGCATCCGGGACCGGCATGGTATTTTCCGTTTCATTAGCCGTCCCGTGGGCCGCACCGTTGATCTTGGCCGCATACTCCTTGCCGCTTTCGTCCGTCCAGTCACGGACACCTATGTACCAGCCCAGGGCATGCTCCTGTTCATGTTCGAAATGATCGTACTTATAATACATAAAATACCGGCCCGGAGCCGACTCGCCCTGGTTCCCCGAATCGATGGCCTTACTCCAGAAACTCCCGACCTTGATCCATTTCAATGCACTTCCCAGTGCGAGCTGTGATACCCCCAGCATCAGTATGAGAAACACACCGATTATCTTGTATTTTCTTCTCATAACGAAATTTCTCCCGTCTACCAGATATTATTTGTCCACTTGGTTCTGGTTAGAAGTCCACTCTGATACCGAATTCAATATAGCGGTTGTTGAGATAGGTCAGAAATGTCCGGTCCGGCATATCGATATAGGGTTTATCCGCATTCTTCTTATCCCCTGGCCGATCGTTTCCCGGAGTATACCCGGCCGTCTTGAACTTTTCGTCGTTGTACATGGGCAGGTGAAGTGACTTCAGGTAATTGAAGCGGTCCGTCCCATCCGAAAAACCGGGGAAAACCCCACCTTCCGTGTAAAAGATCTGCTGGATATTGAAGACGTTATAAATATCCGCGAAGATCTGCAGATTCATATTGTTGATGACGGCCCGTTTACTCAACCGCATATCAAAATTCACCTGCGGTTTCCACTGGATATTGTTCAACAATTCACCCGTATCCAAGGGATCCCAGGTTTGATAGATTCCGGCCTTGTAATTGAACAACAACCCGAGCTGGACGCCCCCCAGCGGTTGCATACCGGCGACCTGGGGGCCCCAGTTCTGGGGACTGTGAACCATTAAGTGAGCGCGAGCCACCGGCCGGGCCAGTGGTTTTTCCTGGTACGGGTTCTGTAATCCGTAGAGTTTCTGCTGCCGGGGATCCTGATAATAATGTTCCCGGCCGAAGTACCCGGAGGTGACCACCCGGTAATCGTAATTCGCCCAGCCGGTAATCCACTGGCCATACCGTTTCCGGACTTGGATTTCGAATCCCCGGATATCCTGATAGTTATTGTTCTCCACGGTGCCGTAATCCACCGTCCCGTCGTAATTGGTATACTGCACTCCACCGGTCTGGCTTGTGATATCCTTATAATACCCGGAGACATGCACCAGCCAGGTCTGGCCGATTTCGTGCTCATAACCTAACTCATACGCGACGGTACGCGGCATATCGGCTGCCGGGTTGCCCAGAAAGTCAATCCCCCGATTCGGGTTGCTATAGCTGATTTCATACATGTTCTCACTCAACGGCATGGAATAAAAGTGCCCGTAGTTGAAATACAGCTTGGAGACCGCCGAAATAGGATGAGAAATCCCGATCCGCGGGCTGAGGTGGGTATGGCCGCTCACATCGCCGGTGGGGGCTACTTCGGTGAACACATCCCGGTAAGCCGGCCGAAAATATTTCGAATAGGGATCATTCACCAGGTACCAATCCGAATTGGGACTGTTCTGATCTACCCGGAGTCCGAGATTGGCAATCAAGCCTCTGAATTCCAGCTTATCCTGGAGGTAGGCGCCGAACCGGTAGGGGTAATGTCGCCACTTGACCTTCCAGTTCTGCACGGGCAAATCGAACCGGATATGCTCGTAATGAACATTCAGATCATCGTAATTGTATTCGATCCCGGCCTTTACCTGGTTGTACCGGTTTAACTGGCTGGTGATATCGAATTTCGCATTGACCGAGTTCGTCTCGGTCCAGTTCCGGGCGCCGGCGCCGCCGCCCTGGTACACTTGTCGATCGACCATGCGATAATGCCCGCCGAACCACCAGTAACCCCAGGGCACTTCGGACACCGGATAGTTTCCGAATTTCCGGACGGTGGTCGTGTCCCGCCACCGGGCCGGCCCTCTGGCCAAATCCTGGACATGGACCGCAGACAGCCGGAAATTGTAAAACGTGTTTTCACTCAACACATGGTCGATGGAAAGTCCTCCCATGGAGCGATAAATATCGTAGGGGACCTTTTCACCGACCCAGTACAGGTGATCGTTGAATCCATTCTGGGCATACAGGGGGCCCATGCCACTGGAATAATAGCTGTTCGATCCGCTCGCCACGGAATTCTCCACGTTATAAATGCCCTCCAGGGTAACCTTCAGGTTGTTTGTTATCCGGGATGTGAGCTTCAGCTGGGAATTCTGGGTGGAATAGTAATCGCGCAGCACCGGCAACCCGAACAATTCCTTGTTCGTGGTGTGCGACGCGAAAAAAGTCAGATTCCCCAGGTATTGGCTGATGAAGGGTAAGGGCCCGCTGAGGCTGCCGTCGATATAATAGTCCGGTTTATCACCATAGGTGATCTCTTGTTGTCCCAGCTCCCCGCTTCCCTCCGCGGCGTGCCGCCACAAGAACCGTTGCTGGGCTTCTTCGGCGGTCATATTGTTGGTGGGATCATCATCGGTATTATATCGGTCGGCTATGGCATTCCAACCCTCGAATTCTTCATAGGTATCCCGCATGTCCTGGCTCCAGGGACTCACACCGTCTCCATCATTGGGATCATCATCACTGGTGCCGACGAACGCCACCGCCGGATCCAAATACGGACGCATATACCAGTTCTTCCAGTTCGTAATGGGCGCACCGGCGTGTTTATAACGAGCCGGAGATCCCCGGAGATCCAGCGACCCACTGAAATGATCCGGAGAGCCGGATTTAGTGACCACGTTAATCAAGCCCGAGCGAAGATTCCCGTATTCCGCCTGGAAGCCTCCTTTAATCACGCTGAGTTCCTGGATGGAACTTAAATTCACCATCATCAGGGGCTGGTTCCGGCGGTTATCCACCACCGTCAGGCCATCCATCATAAACTGGGTTTGATCCATACTGCCGCCACGGACGCTCAGGCCCTCTACACCCACCTGCTGGTTGATGTATTCCCCGATATCCTTGATGGCCACCGTCTCATCGATTTCCTGGGATTGGGATGTGATTTCACTGGCGGACCGGTCCATATTGATAACCTCCCGCTCCGCTTCCACCGTCACACTCTGCCCGGCAATCACAGTCGTTTCCAGCTGGAAATCAACCTGCGAGGTGTGGTTTGTCTCCACCAGCACCCCGGTTTTTGTCACCTCCTGATACCCGATCATCCGGGCGCTCACGTTATAGGTGCCCGGTGGAATATTGATGATGTAATAATGTCCATCCGCATCTGTTGCCGCTCCCTGCTCCGTGCCCTGCAGAATCACGTTCACGCCGGGCATGGGATTACCGGTCTCCGCGTCTGTAATCTGGCCGGCGATCTTTCCGGTCTGCCCGAAAGCGACGGCAGCCGGAAGTAACAGTATACCGATCATGGTCAGATACAAGGATAACCACGATTTTTTCTTACCCATGTCTCTCTCCTCCAAGTTAAACAGTTGTGTCAGCTATCTAACACATGGCCTGACTGTGCGTCTTACCAAGCGTGGGCAAGCCCTCCCCTCCTGTTATTGATTCCACTTATAATGATATTTTCATCACTCTCCCGAGTGCTTTATATCCTATTCGCATCCGCTACCGGTTCGGAAAACCGTCTGAGGCATCAACCTGACTTTCTACCGGTCTGAAAGCCCTGGCAACAGAAAACGGCAGGTATTGTTTTTATAAGGGAGGAATAGCCAGTCCGTGAATGCCCTGTCAATACCAACTCTCAGCTTCAGTCCCAGCCATGTGATCAATCAGCGGGCACTTCCTGCTTTCGATTTTCCTCTGGACCAGGATCCAGGATCATTTCCCATACCGGAAAATGAAATGCGACATCTCACAATTTTCGTCAAGAAGGCGCTTGTCGTAATTGTTCTCTACTGAACGAGGAGCCTGTTATCGCTAACATTTGCCAGAAACCAAAATGAGTCCTGTCCCCTACACTTCATCTCAAACTCGTTCTCAGGCTCCACAGGCCGGGCTTTGGCCTGTGACGTTATTTACAATAATTTCCACAGAATGTCAACCGGTTTCCCGCTGTCTCCCCCTGGCCGTCCGGTCCAGAAACTACTCGCGGAAATAACCTGAATGTTTTGCCCGCCACGGCTCGCCGGCTTACTGCCTTATGCCACAATCTCGTACCGCTCGCCGGCCCGGGTGTCGAATACCACAACGCCTGCTGGTTCCCCTCGCCGTACATCGATGGGATTGCCGCCGGTACTCACGGTGACCGCCCGGTTTGTCCGTAACCGGCAGGGACGGCCCAGGAGCGACTGCAGTGCCGCCCGGGCCAGCCGGCCATCCCGCCACTCGATATCTACCTCAAAACCGCCCCGGGCCCGCAGTCCCCGGACCTTACCGCTTCGCCAGGCCCCCGGCAGGGCCGGCAAGAGATGTACCTCGCCGGTGTGACTCTGTAATAACGCCTCCATAATACCGGCGGTGCCGCCAAAGTTGCCGTCAATCTGGAACGGGGGATGGGTGTCGAACAGGTTGGGGAGGGTGGACTTCCCCAGCAGAGCCTGAATATTGTCATAGACCTTGTCCGGTTCCTCCAACCGCGCCCAAAAATTGATGATCCAGGCCCGGCTCCAACCGGTATGTCCTCCACCATGCGATAACCGGTATTCCAGCGATTTCCGGGCGGCTTGGGCTAGCACCGGTGTCCCCCGCAAGGTGATCTGCCGGCCAGGATGCAACGCGTACAGGTGAGAGACATGCCGGTGTCCGGGATTCTCTTCCCGAAACTCTTCCGGCCATTCCATTAACCGGCCGTCCGATCCCACCTGGGGGCCGGCCAGCAACGGGAACGCTTCCCGTACCCGATCCACCACCGGATCTGTTAGGTGCAGTTCTTCCGCAATTTGCTTCAAATTAGTAAACAAATCCCAGATGATTTCCTGGTCCATGGCCGGGCCCATGGTCAGATGGGCCGGGTTCCCGTCCGGGGTCAGAAACGTATTCTCCGGGGAAGTAGTGGGCCCCGAAACCAGCTGTCCGCTGTCGGGATTTTCCACCAGCCAGTCCAGGCAGAAGGCCGCGGCTTCCTTTAACACCGGAAAAGCCCTCCGTGCCAGGAATTCCCGGTCTCCGGTGTACAAATAATGTTCGTAGAATTGCCGCGAAGCCCAGGCCGCTCCCATGACCCACATTCCGTAGACCGGCCGGCCCAGCGGACTGGTGAAATACCAGGCATCGGTGGTATGGTGCGCCACAAATCCACCGCAATCATAGACCGTCTTCGCCGTCTGTTGGCCGCGCTCCCGGAGTTTCTCAATGAGATCAAGATACGGTTCGTGACACTCGGCCAAATTCCCCGGTAAGGCAGGCCAGTAGTTCATCTGGATATTAATATTGATGTGATAATCCGCATTCCAGGGGGCTTCCATATGCTGATTCCAAATCCCCTGGAGGTTGGCGGCCATGGTGCCCGGCCGGGAAGAACTGATCAGCAGGTAGCGGCCGAACTGAAAATAGAGCGCCACCAGTCCGGGATCAGCCGCTCCCTGTTGCACGGCGCGCAGACGCTGATCCGTGGGAAGCCCAGATTGATCCTCGCCATCCAAATCCAATCCCACCCGGTGAAAAAGAGCCTGGTGTGCCTTCACGTGGGATTCCCGGAGCACCGCATACGGACGCCCGACGATCCGCAGATTGTCCGCATTGATTTTGCCGGGCTCACCTCCACGGTAGGTTGTGGCTGCCGAAATGAGAATGGTCGCCGCATTCGCCTGCCGGATTCGCAGGTTTCCGTTCTCAGAGGTTACTTCGCCGCCGTCGGCATCCACTGCCATCCGGGCCTCGAAGTGTACTAACGCTCCTCCGTGGTCCAATTGCTCCTTCAAGTGGGTTGCTTCCACCCCACTCGCCGCCGCTTCCGGGGAAGCAATGTGCGCAGGCTGTGCGGTACCGGTCATAACCATCTGGCCGGCTTCATTCACCTCAACCTGGAAGCCCTCCGGCCGATCCAAGGTGAGGGTACACGATATTTGTTCGGGGCGCTCACTGGTTAGCCGCACCACCAGCACCTGATCCGGCGCACTGGAGAAGACCTCCCGGGTAAATATGTTCCCCCCGGACCGGTACTGCACCCTTACCAGCGCCTCGGACAGGTCCAGCTCGCGACGATAATCCGTGACTTCGCCGGAATGTTCGCAACCAATCCGGAGATCCCCCAGCGTTTCGTAGCTTCGCACCAGACGCGGCGAGAGCACCTGATCCTGTACCAGCCGCTCGGCCTCGGCGTATTTCCCCTGGAACAAGAGCTCCCGGGCCTGCCGGATAAAGAGTGCCGCCCCCGCCCGATCCCGATCCACGGGGAAACCGGCCCAGAGCGTATCTTCATTCAACTGGAGATGTTCCTCATCGATGCCACCGAATACCATGGCTCCCAACCGGCCATTCCCCACCGGCAGCGCTTCGGTCCATTCCGTGGCCGGCTGCGTGTACCACAGGGTGAGCGGCTGCGCACCCTGTTCCGGGGCGGTCTGGTAGATTCCGGAAACCGCCGCCGGGATCTTCCCGGCCAGCACGATCCCCAGCGTGAATTTTCCGCTGCGCTTCAGAAATTCCCGGCGATCATATCTTGCGGTCATGCCTCTCTCCGATTCTGGAGTTTTGCTGTATCATTCGCAGTGCGGTAACCGATAGCTGCTTTTCCGACATCCGAAAATACGAACCCCACTGTGCCGGCATCCTGAGTCAACCCCGGCGCTATTGGCTAAGCTCCAGGACGACCACGGATTTCGGGGGCACATTCGCGGTAAATCCATCGGACTGAATTTTTGTATCCCGGAACGTCTGCGGCTGGATCGCATCCGGACTCTCGAAATCGTTGTGCGCATTCATTTTATCAGCTGTTAATACCTGCCCGGTGACTTTCCGGGCTTGAAATCCATGAATGGCACAGGTTACCTCGGCAGTATTCACCGGATCCAGGTTACAGAGTGAAACATGAATCTTCCCATTGGCATCCCGGGAAGCCGAGGCGTTCACCATGGGAATACTCTCATCCCCATTCGTGTAATCGCTGCTGTGGAGCCTCGACGCTAACAACCGGGCATCCTGATGTACCTTGTACATATCAAAAACATAATAGGTGGGGGTCACGATCATCTGATCCCCATCCGTCAGGATCATGGCCTGGAGGACATTGACGATCTGGGCAATATTCGCCATCCGCACCCGGTCGGCGTGATGATTGAAAATATTCAGGGTGGAACCGGCCACCAGGGCGTCCCGAAGGGTATTCTGCTGACGCAGGAAGGCGGGATTCGTACCGGGCATGGCATCGTACCAGGTGCCCCATTCGTCCACGATCAGTGCGACCCGTTTTTCCGGATCATATTGATCCATAACGGTCGAATGGCGTGTCACGATTTCGTCCATCCGCAGCGCCTTCCGTAACGTAGTGAACCAATCGTCCCGGTTAAAATCCACAGCGGACCCTTTGTGGCTCCAATTGCCGGTCACGGTGTAATAATGCAGCGACAGTCCGTCCATATAGCGGGCGGCTTTTTGCATCAGGACTTCCGTCCAGTGATAGTTGAAGTCGGAAGCGCCGCTGGCAATCCGGAAGATCCGGTTCCCCCCGTAGCCGGGTAAGTAAGTCGCATACCGGCGATAAAGATCCGCATAGTACTCCGGGGTCATATTCCCGCCGCACCCCCAGGTCTCGTTTCCAACCCCCCAGAACGGAACCTTCCAGGGCTCCGGGTGTCCGTTTGCCGCTCTAAGCCGGGCCAGCTGGCTCTCACCGGGGTACGTCAGATACTCCACCCAGTCGTACATCTCCTGGGGAGTGCCGCTGCCTACGTTTCCGGCCAGATAGGGATCCGTCCCCAGCTGCTCGCAGAGATCCATGAATTCGTGCGTACCGAAAGCATTGGATTCGATGACCTGTCCCCAATGCCTGTTGACGCGCTGGGGCCGGGAATCCCTGGGACCAATTCCATCTCTCCAATGATACATATCGGCAAAGCAACCGCCCGGCCAGCGCAACACCGGCAGGTTCAATTTTTTCAGCGCCCCGACCACATCATTCCGGATCCCGCGGGTGTTCGGTATTGGGCTGTCTTCCCCGACCCAAAACCCCCCGTAGATGCACCCACCCAAATGTTCGGCAAAACTACCGTAGATGTTCTTATTAATAGTCGCCACTTCATGCCCGGCGTCGATGAACAGTTGATTCGATTTCACCGCCCCCTGACTTCTGCCTGCCAGTAACGACAAGCTGAAAAAGGCGCCCAACAACAACACCGTCAGCCGGAGGCTGTATCGTGATTTTTGGCTCATGCTCCTATCCTTTCCATGGCATTAACGTAAAATCCGTGTCCGAATTAACGTTCCCGTGTCACATCCTGCATTTGCCGTGTTACCGGGTACGGAGGGCACCGTCTCAACGAGCGAAAGGTTTGTAGATGAGAACCAAGCGAAGAGCGCAAGAGAACGTCCGCCTCCCGGCAGCAAGTCACCTTCCGTATTTCCGAAGCATGCGTCATCATCAGCCATTGAGTTTTGAAGCCATCTCTGGAAAAGTTGCCCGTTATTTGCAGGACAAAGCCGGGACTGTTTTTCCGGGATTTGGATGGCTCCCGGGGCCCTGCTTCCGGAAGGAGCCGGAGACAACGGAACCGGACTTATCTGTCCGGGCTTTCCAACAGGCTGACCCCTTCGGTAATGGTGCTCTGATACAACCTGACGTCCTGCGCCATTTGTCCGTTGTATCGATCCCGGACGATCTCCCGAAATGATTCAACTGCTCCGGCAAGCACCAGATTGATGGTACACCCGCCGAAACCTGCTCCCATCATTCGGGCACCCAATACGCCATCGATATCCCGGGCGATTTCAACGAGCAGATCCAGCTCTTTGGAACTCACTTCATACTGATCCCGCAGCCCGGCGTGCGACGCGTACATCCGCTCTCCGAACGCCTGAAAGTCATCAGTTTCGAGATCCTGGCATGCCTGATTGACCCGAAGATTTTCCCGGATCACGTATTCGCATCGCTGATACACGACCGGATCCAATTCTCCCTGATGTTCCTGAAGCAGTTCGAGCGGAACATCCCGCAAGCTCTCAATAGTTTCCTCGTACTTGCGGAGTTGCGTCACCCCTTCCTCACATTGCCGGCGCCGCACATTATATTCCGAAGACGCGAGTTCCCGGCGAACCTGGGTATCGCACAGTACGATAAGGATATCCTCTCTGGAAAAGGGAAAATAGTCGTATTCCAGGGACCGGCAATCCAGTTTGAACACACTACCCGCCTGGCTGAAAACATTGGCGAATTGATCCATGATACCGCACTGGACGCCCACGAATTCATTTTCCGCCTTCTGGCCCAGCTGTGCCATCGTTAATGGCTCAAGAGCCAGATCGAACATCCGGGAAAGGCCGAAAAACGTCCCGCCTTCCAGGGCGGCCGAGGAAGACATGCCGGCTCCGATGGGAATGGTCCCGCCGAAAGCGCAATCGAATCCGCCGACCTCGTAACCGGCATTGCGGAGCTGGTCGACACAGCCCATGATGTAATTCGGCCAACCCAGGTCGCTCCGCTCATATGTCGCAGCGCCGAGGTCCCATTCGAAGGTCTGTGCTTTGTCCACCGAGTAGAGGCGGCCGGTCTGCGTTCCGTTGGCTGCCATTCCAAAGATGATGCTTTTATCCACCGCTGCCGGCAGCACGAACCCTTCGTTATAATCCGTGTGTTCCCCGATCAGGTTCACACGTCCGGGGGAGCGGATAAATTGTGGCGTGGTGGTAAAACGGGTTCGGTACCGGTTCCGGATTCTCTGCCATTCCTGTTCACTGGCCGCGTCACCACTTGTCACAGTGTTCCCACCTTTCTGCTTATGACTGCACCACTCGTTTCTGTCCGGATGCCGGGATCGGCTCCCGGATCTCATTGTCGGGCGTAAATAGTCCGTCTATCACACCGTGACGTTCCGGTTGGTCCAGATAAAAATAAATCCGGCCACCACCATCAACCCGCCCCACCAGATATCCGGGTGCAAGTGCGTTAACGCGGTATTGATTTCAGAGGGATTGAAAAGATAATAGAGGCCGGAAATAAAAATAATGATCCCCATTAACAGTAATATGATGCCCACAAAGAACCAGATGGGCTTCATTCCCTTGGTTGTCTCCTGTTCGGCCATATATAGCGCTCCTGATCTCTTTTACCAAAACCAAATATTTAAGATGATTAACACAACAACGGAAATAATGGCAAAAAACTCCGGTTTTTTATAAAAGGGTATCCCCTGCTCCACGGCCTCCTTGGTCAAGCCCTTCACCAGGCCCACCAAGTCCTCTTTGGGCTTTTTCTTGGTAAACAGGCTCACGACGATGGTGATCACAAAGGTAATCAACCAGGCCCACCAGGCACGCCAGAAATTCGCGGCCATGTCACTGGCCACATTGGAAAACGTAATGGCGCTCTTGGCAATCCATTCGAACCGCACCGCCATGAAGAGGGTAAACGAGGAGACCATCCCTATCAGCAACCCCCAGAAGGCGCCGCTCGGAGTGATCCAGGTGACGAACATCCCTAACAGCATGGTGGCAAACAGAGGCGCATTCACCCAGGAGAAGATAGCCTGCATCCAGTCCATAATGGTGGGCATACTCATGGCCCAGTACGCCGCGGCTACACTGATTAAAATACCGACGATAGTGGTCATCCGGCCCATCCAGAGCAGATGCTCGCTGGTGGCCTCGGTCTTGGTGACACGCTGGTAAGCGGCCTGGTAGAGGTCGTATGTAAACACCGTATTAAATGCGCTGATATTCCCCGCCTGCCCGGCCATAAAGCCCGCCAGCAGAGCGGTGACACCCAACCCGATTAATCCGTTGGGGTAATACCGGGCGATCAGCAACGGCAACGCCGAATCATAATTGACCTGTCCGCCGTCCCGCAACAGATGGAAGCCACTGTTGGGATCGTTGGCCAGCAGGTAGGCCACCAGTCCGGCGACGATCACGATAAACGGCAGCGCCATCTTGAAGAAGGAGGCAATGACCGGTGTATTCCGGGCGGAGTTCAGATCTTTGGCCGAAAACGCGCGCTGCACCACCAGGAAATCGGTGGTCCAGTATCCGAACGAAAGTACGAACCCCAATCCCAGGACGATGCCGCCCCAGGTGACCAGCATGCCGTTCTGCGTCGGGTCCGCCGAAGTGGACCAGAGTGTACTGAAAGATTCGGGAATCCGGGCGATGATCTCATGGAGGCTGCCGATCTCGACAATGCCCAGGACGGACACCAGTAATAAACCGAACCAGATTAAAAAGAACTGCACGATTTCGGTGAAAATCGCGGACATTAGCCCGCTCAGCGTCACATAGACCGCAACCGTCGCCGCGGAGATCCACATGCTCACCGACCAGCCCCATCCGACAAACGTGTGCAGCACCAGCGCCATGGCGTACAGGTTGATCCCCGACACCAGCACGGTCATGAAGGCAAAGGCAATCGCATTGAGCACCCGGGTCTTTTCATCGAACCGTAATTTCAGATAGCCGGGTACCGACTTAATCTTGCTGCTGTAATAAAAGGGCATCATGTATATGCCCAGGAACAGCATGGCCGGAATGGCACCGATCCAATAAAAATGCGCCACGTACATCCCGTATTTAAACGTATTGCCGGTCATGCCGATGAGTTCCAGGGCACCCATATTCGCCGAAAGGAAGGCCAGTCCGGCCACCCAGGAACTGTTCCGTCGCCCGGCCAGGAAAAAGTCCTCATCGCTCCGGGTGAACCGCCGCAGATAAAAGCCGATTCCGATGATAAACACAAAGTAAATGGCGATAATTAGCCAGTCGGCAAAAGATAAAACGATGGTACTCATGACTTCCATTCCCCGTTTTTCGGTTATCCAACCGGTGGAAATTAGCTATCCTGCAATCGAACCTAAGGCTGTCAATACTCTGTGGTGCCGACTCAGTAAATCCTGGACACTTTTCAAGCCGACGACCCAGAGGTTGAATTTATATTAAAGCCATGGCATTGTGAAGTAAAAATATGAATGAAACGTCGGTCGGGCCTCCCGGACGGGTTACTCAGCCAAGAAATCCCACCCCGGCCTCTTCTCCCGCGGATCAGGGCACACCGTAATTATTCGGCCCTGTCCGGGCTTGCCGGCGGCGAATTTTCCGCCCCGCACCCACAGGAACGGCGAATCACCAGCTGACTCGAAATGATGATATCTTCCGCATCCGCTTGCCCGGTGTTGATGTGGTTAATGAGTTGTTCGGCCGCCCGGACCCCGATTTCGTAGGCCGGCTGCCGGATGGTCGTTAACCCGGGTTCCACCATCTCCGCCCGGGGATCATCGGTGAAGCCGCCGACCGCAATATCTTGCGGAATCCGTAAGCCCCGGTCCTTAATCGCCTTCATGGCACCGAATGCCGCCGGATCGTTGACCGCTACCACGGCGTCCGGCCTGGCGCCGTCCGGCCGGTCCAGCAAAGGAGCCATCGCCTCATAGCCGCCGCGTTCATTAAAGCCCGACGTGACCACCAGCGATTCATCATACGGGATCCCATGCGCCTCCAGGGCCATCCGGTATCCTTCCAACCGTTCTTTGCCGATAGACACCAGGTGCGGGCCGGCCAGATGCGCGATCCGCTGATATCCATGCTGCACAAAATGGGCCGCCAGTAACCGGGCGCTCTCGCGATCATCGATATGGACACAGGAAGCCCCCAGATCAAAAACACAGCGATCAAAAAACACCAATGGCGTACTTCTGGCAAGTGCCTGCCGGTAGACATCATAGTCCGCAACATTTTGAGCAGTGGAAATCAAAATCCCATCCACCCGTTGAGATTCCAGCGTTCGAATCGCCTGGCTCTCCCGGTCGGTGCTCTCAGCGGAGTGAGTGAGCAACAGTTGATAACCATGCTGAAACGTCACGCTTTCAATCCCCCGGATCACCTCCGAAAAAAAGAAATGGGAAATCTTGGGGATGACAATCCCGATCACATTGGTTTTGCGCAAAACCAGACTTTTAGCGATGTGATTCTGGACGTATCCCAGCCGCTTGGCAGCGTTGAGCACCTTCTCTCTGGTGACGTCATTGACATGCGGACGATTGTTCAGTGCCCGGGATACCGTCATGGAAGAAATGCCTAATTCCCGCGCGATATCTTCGACCGTTACTCGTTTGCCCACACGGCTCCCCTCGTTATCTTTTCCATGGAAATCACTATCCTTCCATCGCCGATTATTCTGTGTTCAGTTGGAGTGGGTCCCGAGAAAATGCCGGTAATGGCTGGCCCGGATCATAAGAGTCGGATGAGAACTTCGTGCCCACCTTCATTTGCAGTCTCTACCATTCGTATCGAATATCCATGGTGCGCATCATCAGACCGGAGCATATTGACGTTCCTGATTCTGAAGAACCTGAAGAACCTTAACATTCTCCCGTGCTAAAATCAATCATTTTTCAGTGCGCTCTCCGGACCGCCACTGCCATCACCGGGATGAGCGGGGATAACCGTTCCCGTTTTCCCGGGAATCACTGGCATCAATTCAAGGTTGTATATTTTCCCGAAGGTCTGTTAACTTTACCCTTGAGGGTATGTGAGGATACGCATTGCAAAAGGAGCAGATTACCAATGGCAAATCATATAGAACAAAAATTTTTAGATCAGCAAGGGTACCCGGACGAAGAGAATCGTGCAATTCGGTTCAATTCTCTCCAGTTTCAACCCACCATTGTCGGAAGCGCGATGGTGGTGGCCGTTCTCTTTCAGTCACCCGTTATATTTTTGGTGTTTTCAGGCCTGTTGTGGATTAACGTATTGTTCCCCGGCGCCAACCTGTTCGAAAACTTCTATAACCTGGTCATTGCCTCGCGTCGCAACCGGCCCAAGATTCCACCGGCGCCGGGTCCGCGCCGGTTTGCCCAGGGGATGGCTGCCGTACTCATGCTGTTAACCGGCATCAGTCTCCTGCAATCATGGATGCTGCCGGCTTATGTACTGGAAGCTTTTGTTCTGGTGGCCTTCGGAGCGTTGCTGTTCGGCAAGTTTTGTATCGGCGCCTACGTGTATCATCTCCTGCGGGGGAACAGCTCGTTCGCCAACGCGACCTGCCCCTGGAGCTGATCGCCTTCCAAGCTCACCGCAGGACTTCACCGGCGCTTCTATCTGAGTGACGGGAAAGCCACAAGTATTCCGGAACATATTACACAGAAGGCAGAACCAGCCAGCGGGGAAGGCCTGAGGGCCGTTCCCTTCGAAGCGATTTCCGGGGCGGACAAACCGGACGGACATTTTCGCCGGTGGATCCTGAGCGGGAAGCCCGCCGGTTGAATAATACTTGGAAACCCTGACCGGTTGTTATAATTTCTCTTTCGATTTTTTAACCAAAATTCGACCCGACAGAACCGCTGAACTCACTGGATAGGAGCATGGAGACCGCCGATGAAGTTTCATCCTGGACGCTGGCTCGGACGTATTCCCGGAAAATACATTTACTTGTTCGTCTTCGCACTGGGAATATTCGCCGTGGTGGCGTTTAATTACAGTCTCCACTCCACTTCCACCAACTCGTTTTGCGAATCCTGCCATGTGCATCCGCAAGCCACCATCTCCTGGAAACAGGGTGCGCATTATAATACGCGCAGCGGGGTCATCGTCGATTGTGTGGACTGTCACTTGCCACCGGGTGGCGTTCCGTATGTCACTGAAAAGGTGAAAACGGGCACCAGAGATATCTATGGAAAACTATTCAAGGATGCGTCCACAATAAACTGGGATCGAAGATCCCGCCGTGACTTTGCGGTCCATTATGTCTACAAAGCCTCCTGTGTCCGGTGCCATCAGAATTTGTTTCCGTCGGATTTGACTAAAAAAGGGCAGGACGCCCATCTTTATTACGAGCAAAAAGCCGACGAGCTCCGGTGTTTAAATTGCCATTTGGAAACCGGCCACTATCATGAAACGCCACCGGAGGGGCAGGGGATCGGTATGCAAACCGCGGAAGGGCCGGCTGAGATTTACACCGAACCGACCCGGGTCGACTCCTTTGCCGATTTCACCGAGCAAATCCCCGGTTCCCGGGTGAATTTTGACATGGTTGCCATTCCCGGCGGCACCTATACCATCGGGAGTCCGGAGACCGAACCGTACCGGGAGACGGATGAAGGCCCGCAACGGGAACTGCAGATGGGCGATTTCTGGATTGGCAAGGCCGAAGTGACCTGGAATGAGTATGAGGCGTTTTATGCGCAGACCTCGGGCGAAGGGCGCTCCGAGGATCAGGTCGCCTTGGCCGCTGCCGGATTGCCGGAAAACCTGGAGGCCGTCACCGGACCGACCCCGGCCTACGGGAATCCCGGCCAGGGGTGGGGACGCGGCGATCGGCCGGCCATTACCATGACCTATTACGCCGCCACGCAATATTGCCGGTGGCTGTCCAAGGTCACCGGAAAGACCTACCGGTTGCCGACCGAAGCGGAGTGGGAATATGCCGCGCGGGCGGGCCAGAACGGCGCCTACTTTTTCGAGGGCTCGCCCAAAGATTATACCCGAAAGCGCTTTTGGAACCGGCTGTTCGGAGTCGATACCACCACCATTAACACCTACGTGATCTATGATGAAAACAGCGAGGGCATGACACAGTTCGCCTCCAAGGTGGCCCCCAATCCCTTTGGCTTACTCAATACGCTGGGGAACGTCTGGGAATTCTGTTCCGATTGGTACGCGCCGGATACCTATACCCACTACCGTGGAGACCAGCCGGTAGTGGATCCCGCCGGGCCGGAGACGGGCGAAGAGCATGTGATCCGAGGGGGATCGTTTACCAGCGACGCAGCCGAGGTCCGGATCGCTAACCGTTCACACACCAGGCACGACGCCTGGATGGTCACTGATCCGCAGATGCCCAAAAGTTTATGGTGGTATTCTGATAACATTGAAGTCGGATTCCGGGTAGTCTGCGAAGCCGAATAACACGACAGGGAATCGCCTGACCGTCTGAGTCCGGGCGGAACACACGCTTTTCTACAAACGAGGCTGAGGTGTTAACGCAAACACCGCGGCCATGGTTGGGCGGGCACCCCGGGAAGCCGGTGCGGCCAGCGCCTGACCGGATGGCGCGCCGGCGCCCCCGGAGCGCCGACACCGGCGAAAGCAGCACCTTTGAGGATCCCGGCTTTCCGGGGCCTCAGAGTGCGCTTTCTTGCTGACGGCAACTACATAGAGTTCAAAAAGGTTACTTGATCACACCAAACCATAAGGAGTGAGACAATGGAGAAAAAATTCACCCGGCGAGATTTCATCGGACTCGGTACGGCGGCAGCGGCTGGTGCCTTTCTTATCGGCTGTGCCGGCGGGAGTAAGACAGAGGTATACATTCCCCCGCTGCTGGACGCCGCCCCGGACGGCCCGGAATTGAAAGCCGGTCTGGTGGGCTGCGGCGGACGCGGAACCGGTGCGGCGCATAACTTCCTGGATGCCGGTCCGAATCTTCGGATTGTCGCGCTGGCGGATGTGTTTCAGGATCGAATCGACGGCACCCGCCAGAAATTGAAAGACAACAAAGGGGTGGACATCCCGGATGAAAACATCTACCTGGGGTTCGATGCCTATAAACGGCTGATCGACTCGGATGTGGATATCGTTATTCTGGCCACTCCGCCGTTCTTCCGCCACATGATGTTCGAATATGCCGTAAACGCCAAGAAGCACGTCTTCATGGAAAAACCGGTCGCGGTCGATCCGGTGGGCGCCCGGTCCATCATGGCCACCGCGCGGAAAGCCGAGAACCTGGGTCTCCAGGTCTCCACCGGCACCCAGCGCCGGCATAAACGGGACTACGTGGAAACCTTTCGCCGCGTCTCGGACGGGGCCATCGGTGACATCACCGGGGGCAACGTCTACTGGAACGGCGGACAACTCTGGTACCGGGAGCCCCGGCCCGAGTGGTCGGAGATGGAGTATATGATCCGGGATTGGGTCAACTGGACCTGGCTGTCCGGAGATCATATCGTGGAACAGCATGTCCACAACCTGGACGTGTTCTATTGGTTCACGGGGATGACCCCGGTGAGTGCCCTGGGATTCGGCTCGCGGCAGCGCCGGGTGACCGGAAACCAGTTCGACAACTTCAGTATTGACTTCACCTACGAAAACGGCATGCATCTGCACAGCATGTGCCGGCAGATCGACGGCTGCGCCCGGAAAGTGGCAGAAACCATTCGGGGGAGCAAGGGCTATGCGGAGATGGACAACGGTGGCTTGCAGAAGCTGTACGACTACAACGGTAACCTCATCTGGGAATACGAATATCCAGCGGAACAGGAAGAAGATTCCAGGTGGAAGGTGAAAAATCCCTACGTGCAGGAGCACACAGACCTGGTGACGAACATCCGGAACAACACGCCCCTCGTGGAAGCGGAGGCCACGGCAATCTCGACCATGATGGCGATCATGGGCCGGATTTCCTCCTACACCGGGAAAGAGGTGACCTGGGACGAAATGATGAGCTCTGATCTGGAGATTGGCCCGCGTCAGTTTGCCCTGGGGCCGGTCAACGGGATTAGCCGGGAGGTTCCGGTCCCCGGAACGGCCTGAGCACCGGAGCACCCCGTTCAGATTAGATCCTTGCTACATCCGCTGCCCGGGCTGGGCAGCGGATGTAGTTTTTTTCCGAAGACTTCCGGTGTGCTGCCCGCCACCGAAGATCGCCGTACTACATTTTACCCATCGCTGCTTGCCATGCATAAACGAATATGCTATTTTTAAGTGTTCCTATTGTTTCACAGCGTGTCCGCGAACCGAATACAGTGGTGATGGTCCGGCTGGCAGGCCTCCCGAAGCACCGATAGACTGCAAGACGGCGGACCATGCCGGCAGAGGGAGCCCGGCTCGCGAGCGACACATGAAATCATCAAACCTTTGTAAAGGAGTACAGGTATGGGTGACCGTTTAAGTCGACGACAATTTATTGAACTCGGGACAGCCGCTGCGGCCGGGGCGTTTTTAATAGGCTGCAGTCAGAGTGGCCAACAGGCTGACATCTACATCCCGCCGCTCCTGGACGCCGCACCGGACGGCCCGGAACTCAAAGCCGGCCTGGTCGGGTGCGGGGGCCGGGGCACCGGCGCGGCACTGAACTTCCTGGACGCCGGCCCCAACCTCCGGATTGCCGCCCTGGCCGATCTGTTCACCGACCGGGTAGAAGGGACCCGCGAACGCCTGCGGAAGGAAAAACAGGTGGAAGTCCCGGACGAAGACATCTATCTGGGATTCGATGCCTATAAGCGGTTGATCGACTCGGATGTGGATATCGTCATCCTGGCCACGCCGCCCTACTTCCGTCCCATGATGTTCGAGTATGCCGTGAACGCCAAGAAACACATCTTCATGGAAAAGCCGGTCGCGGTGGATCCGGTGGGGGCCCGGTCCATTATGGCGACGGCTCGCAAGGCGGAAAACATGGGTCTCCAGGTATCGACCGGGACCCAGCGCCGGCATCAGCGGGATTACCTGGGAGCATATCAGGCCATTGCCGGCGGGGCCATCGGCGATATCGTCGCCGCCAATGCCTATTGGGATCAAAACCAGCTCTGGTACCGGGAATGGAAAAAAGGCTGGTCCGAAATGGAGTACATGGTCCGGGATTGGGTGAACTGGACCTGGCTGTCCGGGGATCACATCGTAGAGCAGCACGTCCATAATCTGGACGTGATCAACTGGTTCACCGGATCCCATCCGGTTAGCGCTGTTTCGTACGGCGCCCGCCAGCGACGGGTCACCGGGGATCAATACGATATGTTCAGCACGGACTATATCTACGAAAACGGCATGCATATGCATAGCATGTGCCGGCAGATCAACGGGACGCATAATAACGTGTCCGAATGGATCGTGGGCACCAAGGGGGTCTCCAATTGCCAGAATGAAATTCAGTCTCACAACGGCAAGACGGTCTGGTCGTACGAATATCCCTCGGATGAATCCGGCGAAACGACCGGACGGGTCAAGATCAGCCCCTACGTTCAGGAGCACATCGACCTGGTGACCAACATCCGGAATAATACGCCGATCGTGGAAGCGGAGGACACCGCTGTGTCCACCCTGACCGCCATCATGGGCCGGATCTCCGCCTACACGGGGAAAGAAGTCACCTGGGACGAGATGATGAGTTCCGATCTGCAGGTAGGCCCGAACCAGTTCAGTTTAGGTCCGGTCAGCGATGTGAACAAGTCGGTGCCGGTACCGGGAACTGCTTAATTA
>Ga0102944_1000702_pt1 | contig 24518 bp, 21 predicted proteins | sample SalPonD_shore_MG_FD_78172 | JGI IMG/M metagenome (GOLD analysis project Ga0102944, IMG submission 78172) | Salt pond soil microbial communities from South San Francisco under conditions of wetland restoration - Salt Pond MetaG... | ecosystem: Environmental > Aquatic > Marine > Intertidal zone >...
TCCGTAGGAGGGCGCCAAATTGGTTGGAATCCAGCCGGAGGAAGAAGACTCTGCTCCCACATAGAGCAGAAAATAGCCCACAAAGGCCGCCGTTCCTGCAATGGCTGCTTTGCGTCCCGCGGTCTCTGTTTCCCGCGCTGGGAGACGCTCGGTGATCCCCGCCACGAGTACAATTACCGCAACAGATAGCGCCGCACCAATTGCGAAAGAGAGATGGTGTCCGTCCAGTGAGAGGGAGAGGCCGGCCAGCAGTGGGCCAAGGATTGCGCCAAAACCAAATGCCGAGTTGGCAAGGTTGAGCGCTGCGGGTCCCAGGGAGGCGAAAAGTTCATCGACTAGAAAATTGAACGTCACAAGCGCGCCAAAACCTATACCGAGAAGAAGCACCGAAGATAGCACGAGCGGCCATGAAGAGCTGAGCGCTATTCCCGCGTAGCCGGCGGCAAGAATGACGGAACCTCCGAGGAGAATACGCCGGTATCCAAAGCGTCTTACCAGAAAGCCGCCGGCAAAGACTGCCGCCGTTGCGCCTGAGAAATGGAGGGTTGCCATAAGACCAACCTGGGCTCCCGAAAGACCAAAGAGTGACCTGAAATAGGGATAGAATGGGCCGTACATTGACTGTGAGGCGCCGAGGGCAAGAAACGCAATGCAAGCGGCAATGAGCGCGCGCCGGTCATTCCGGTTTGCGAAGAGTTCTTTGATGGACATAGCGTGGGATGAGACTACCCTCTTCCGCCTCTTCTGGACAAGGGCGGACCGTGAGAGTGAAGCTTTTTCGTTGCGTGGATCACACAAGAGCACTACACTCCTTGTTGGCCAGGCAGTTTTTACGCGGGGGTGCAGGTGACGGCAAATAAAGAGGGGCCGGCGGGTAGGGGCGTAATATACCGGACCGCAGCTTACTATCTCACGTTTGTTGTGGTAGGGATCACAACCGCCTCGTTTGGTCCAAGCCTGCCCGCCTTCGCGCGGAGTACCGGTGCAGCAATTGGACAGGTAAGCGTGCTTTTCACGCTGCATCGGGCCGGCTATATGGTTGGATCTCTCACGGGCGGGCAGTTGCATGATCGTCTGCCGGGGCATTTGCTGACTGCCGCTACGCTCCTTCTGATTGGTGCCGGACTTGTTTTTGTGTCGATAGTGCCTGAACTCTGGTTGCTTCTCGGTATTGTGTTTCTCTTTGGCCTTTCGCAAAGCACCGCTGAGGTTGGAGCCAATACCGGGATAGTACGGCTGCATGCGGGGAACGTTGGACCGTACATGAACGGTCTGCACTTCTCGTTTGGTGTCGGCGCGTTCATCGCTCCTATCATACTTACCCAGGCGCTCTCTCGTACGGGGCGGCTGTTGCCAGGCTTTTTGATTCTCTCCGCTGCGGCCATCGTGGTATCTATCTGGCTTTTTACATTTAGGAGTACCGGCAGCCGGACCGCAGAGGCAGGGAAGGATAGCGATTGGCGGCCCGCCGAGCCGCTTCTGGTAACTGGTTTTGCGGTGATCCTGTTTCTCACCATTGGCGGCGAGTCAAGCTTTGGCGGCTGGGTTTTTACCTATGCCCTTCAGAGCAAAGTGGCAGGAGAAGAGAGTGCCGGCTACCTTACCTCTCTCTTTTGGGGCGCCCTTACCGTTGGCCGGTTACTGGGTATACCGGTTGTGCATAAACTGGGCCCGCGCATCCTTCTTGTTGCCAATTTTATCGGGTGTGCGGCGGCTGCCGCGCTCATGGTGCTCTGGGGCGGCGTTGCTGTGATTCTATGGACCGTTGCCGCTCTTCTGGGTCTTTCAATGGCGTCCATTATTCCCGCCACATTCACGCTTGCAGGCGAGCACTTCACTGTTTCCGGCCGCATTGCCGGAATATTTGTTTTTTCCTCGGCGGCCGGCGGCATGGTGCTGCCGTGGCTGGTGGGACAGTTTTTTGAGTCCGCGGGCCCGTCCTTTCTCAGTCAGGTGCTGCTTGTCAATCAAAGCGTGGCACTGCTTGCGTTTGTGCTCGTTCTGATCTGGACGGCGGCCCGGAGGAGTACAGCCGCCGGAGGCGCACAGTAAACTGCCGGTGAACTCTGAGTATCAACATATTTGCGGGGGGAAAGATGGCTCAATTCATACGCGCCGAGGAGGCGGTTCAGCTCGTAAAAGAGCGCGACTTTGTGATGGTTGGCGGCTCCGGCGGCGGCCACGGCGTTCCGGAGGCGGTGATCACAGCGCTGGCCGAGCGCTACCGGGAAGAAGGTGCGCCGCGGGGACTTACGCTGGCAAGCGTTGTATCCCTGGGAGACTGGGAACATGCAGGTTTTGGGCGTCTTGCAATTCCAGGTCTGGCCGCAACGGTCATTACGGCCGGTCTGAATAACTGCCCGGACATGGCCATACTCGCGGAACAGGAACAGGTTGCCGTCTATACACTTCCGCAGGGGGTGCTTTCACAACTATGCAGGGATTCAGCCGCGGGGCGCCCCGGGCTTTTGACGCGTACCGGCCTGGGTACCTTTGTTGATCCGCGTCTTCAGGGAGGGGGGCAGAACAGCTCTGCAAAGGCAGATCTGTCGGAGGTGGTGACGCTTGGGGGAGAAGAGTATCTTTTCTACCATCCGCTTCCCATAGATGTTGCGATAATTCGCGGTACCACCAGCGACGAGTACGGCAATATCACAACGGAAGAAGAAGCGTATTCCGGGGAAAACCTCTCAATTGCCATGGCCGCGCGGCGCCGCGGCGGCACGGTCATATGCCAGGTCAAGCGCGTTGCCGCAGGGGGAACTCTTCCCGGCCGGCAGGTAGCCGTTCCCGGCGCACTTGTGGATTATGTGGTGCAGGATCCCGAACAGTGGCAAACTTACCAGAAGAAGCTTGATCCCGCGTATGCCGGGATAATCAAACGGCCGGCAAGCGAAATAGCGCCGCTTCCGTTTGACATTCGAAAAGTCATTGCGCGCCGTGGGGCGCTGGAACTTATGCCGGGTGATATTGTGAATCTGGGATTTGGTGTTTCCAACGGTATCGCCACCGTAGCCGTGGAAGAAGGCTTTTTACGAGACCTGACGCTCACTGTTGAACAGGGCATTTTTGGCGGCGCGCCGGCGGTGGGAAAGGACGCGGGGGCCGGCGTCAATTACGACGCGATGCTCGATCAGCCCTACCAGTTTGACTTCTACGATGGCGGCGGACTCGATATTGCATTCCTCTCCTTTGCGGAGGTGGATAAACACGGAAACGTCAATGTGAGCAATTACGGTGGCAAAGTCACAGGTCCCGGGGGCTTTATTAACATCACGCAGGGCACCCGCCGTGTGGTGTTTTCCGGCACGCTTACAACCGGAAAGCTTGACGCGGTGCCTGACGGCACCGGAGGACTTCAAATCAGGAATGAAGGCCGCGTAAAAAAGTGGGTAAGTCACGTAAACCAGGTCACCTTCAGCGGTGAATACGCGCGCGCACGGGGCCAGGAGGTCACATTCATAACAGAACGGGCCGTGTTCCAGCTGGAGCATGACAGTATTGTGCTTACAGAAATTGCAAAGGGGGTGGACGTGCAGGCTGATGTTCTGAATCAAATAGGCTTTCCGGTGAGAGTGGCAGAACCGCTTCAAATAATGGATGAGCGTCTTTTCCGGTCCGGGTCCATGGGATTTCTTGCGGAGTTTAAGCGTCGGAACAAACGCGAGAGGAGGCTGGTATGAGCGAAAATCTGGCAACGCTTCAGGTGGCGGATGGCGTTGGAGAGCTTGTCATGAACAACCCGCCTCTCAATCTTCTGAGCATCGAGTTGCGCGAAGAGATGCTCTCTCTCATTGATGAAGCGGCCGCGCGAGCAGACCTGCGGGTTCTCATAATCACCGGAACGGGGGAGAAGGCGTTTTGTGCCGGCTCCGACATAAAAGAGTTTCCGGAATTAATGAAGCCGGAAGGCAATGTGCTTCAGAAGAAGCTCAGGCCGGAAAACGTGATGTACAGCCGGCTTGCCGATTTCCCGCTTCCCACCATCGCTGCCCTGAACGGGTCAGCCCTGGGAGGCGGCCTTGAGCTTGCGGTGTGCTGTGACATGCTGGTGGCAGAGGATGGGACAAGACTCGGGCTACCGGAGGTCAGGCTGGGAGTTTTTCCCGGCAGCGGCGGTACCGTGCGCGTAACCCGGCTCATCGGAGAGGGGCGGGCAAAACAGATGATGTTTACCGGTGACCTGTTGGATGCCTCAACAGCGAACAGCTGGGGGCTGGTCAACATGGTTGTGAAGCCCGGTTACGCCGTAGAGAAGGCACGAGAGCTTGCCGCCCGGATTGCGCGAAACCATGCGGAGCCGCTCCGGCTTTGTAAGCGCGCAGTAGACTTTTCATTTGACATGGATGAACAGGCCGCGGTAACCAACATGCTTCCGCTCATAGAACAGGCGTTTCACGGCCCCGCGATCCGGGAAGGGGTGCGAGCGTTCTTTGCCAAAGAGGAGCCGGACTTTACTCTTTCCAGCCGGGAAAGATGAGCAAACCGCAGCGCCGTTGGAGCAGGGAGCAAATCCGCCGCCTGTTTAATCCATACGTCACAAACGACGTTGTAACGCAATTTGGAGCAAGCGGTGCGGAAACGGTCCGCTATCTGTCCGCCATAGTCGGAGGGCGGAAACCGTCCACCTACTCAGCCAGTCCGCTCTTGTGGAACGCGTATTTCCGCGCAGCAGGTATAGATGCACACTTCTTTGCTTGTGATGTGCCGCCGCAGAAGTTCCCGCTGTTTCTTAGTACGATGATCCATGCCGGCAACTGGATAGATCTGACCGTGACCGACCCGTTCAAGCAGGATGCGTGGCAAGCGCTGCGAGAAGCCGCGGAGAAAGGGCAGTTTCCTGCCGAGTGGAGCGCTGAAGTTCCGGCCACCGGCACGCTAAATCACATTGTGTCCGCTTTAGAGGGAAAGAAGTTCTATCTGCTTAACACGGACGGCAAAGGGCTGGTAAAGAACCTGCGTCGCGCTGTTCCGCTGCAGGGGGCGCTTGTGGTTATCATCGGTGCCGGAGGTGCAGCAACATCGATCAGCTATGAGCTTGTCCGTTGCCGGGCGCGCATTCACCTGGCAAACATCGTCCCTGAAGAAACAGAGCGGTTGGTACGGAGAATAGGGCAGTGGACGGGTCCGGGGAGTGGCTGCAGCGCCGGCAATTTTACTTCGCTACCGGAGATGCTTCCTTTCGCGGATGTGGTAATTAACACTGTGCCCCGCGGTTGTCCCGTGAACCTGATTGGGAGTGCGCCCCTGAAAGAGAACGTGGTTCTTTCAGAGACCCGCTATGGGGAGGGCGGAGTTTTCGCTGATCTGGCCGCAAAGCGGGGCTGTTCCTATGTTGACGGCAAGGCCATGTTGATTGGACAATTTGAGGAAGCGGCCGATGTTTTGGCCCGGCTGTACCACGTAGATGCCCGTCTGCATAGCGCCGGCATCGCGGCGGCGCGCTACGCCATGTAGACCCCGCCGTTAATATCAAGGGTAGCACCGGTGATAAAACCGTCGTACTCACTCGCCAGAAACGCCACGGCGCGCGCAACATCTTCGCAGTAGCCGGGCCGGCCGAGCGGGATTCCGGCAATTGTCTTCTTCTTTGATTCTTCGGTTGTGTGGACGGCATGGAAACGCGAACCGAGAATGAGACCCGGCGCGACGGCATTCACGCGAATCCCGTGCTCGGCAAGCTCTGTAGAAAGGGCGCGGGTAAAGGTGAGCATGGCCCCCTTTGCCGTTGCATACGCAAGTGAGCCGCCGTGACCGCCCTTTCTTCCTGCCAGCGATGCGAGGTTTACAATGCTTGCCGCTCCGGCCTTTTTTAACAGCGGAAGTGCTTCCCGCGTGACCAGGACGGCGGAATCCATGTTCACTGCCTGGACTGTGTGATAGAACTCCAGGCTCATTTCAGAGAGTGGATGCCGTTCCACCAGATCTCCTGTGTTGTTAATCAGAATATCAAGTGCGCCAAACTCAGAATTTATCTCGGAGAACAAACGTTTGACCTGCGCTTCTTCGGTAAGGTCCGCGCCAATGGCGACTGCGCGTCCTCCGCTGCGGGTGATCTTCTCTGCGATCTTCTGTGCCGCATCTTTGCTTGAATGGTAATGAATCGCCACGGCTGCTCCCGCAGACGCCAGTTCTTCAGAAATTGCGCCGCCAATTCCGGACGCTCCCCCGGTTACCAGGGCAAATTTTCCGTCAAGTTTATTCATCCTAATTCCTCCAGAGTGACACGCCATGGTACCATGGTATAGACCGGAATACAACCAGTTGAATACCGCATGCAACGGACGGAATGGCGGACGGGAGGCAGCGCGCAGTAATAACCATCAAAAAACGCACCCTGGTTCATTAAATTGCGCAGTGCCCGGGCAGTTTTCACCCGGACACGTGATCGCGCGAAGCACAAAAAATTTGACCGTGGTGATAAGCCGTGCTAAAGTGAGCTAACTGGTATACTACCGGTGTGTAAACCGTTTGCTTCCGGGAGGATGCGAACGAAAAAAACGGAGGTTTGATATGATACGAGCGGCACGGATCACAATCCTTGTCATTTTGTCTGTCCTCCTTGTTGCGGGTTCGCTATTTGCGAGTGGTCAGCAGCAGGAGCCGGGACAGGCTGAAGTGCCAACAGTGAAGATTACTCACTGGAGTCACTGGGTAACCAACAACAAGTACTACGAGCCATACTGGTCGGAGCTTGCGAAAACGTTTAACGCGCTCCACCCGGAAGTGAACTTCAGCATTGACGTTGTAAGCATCCCCTATGAGGGTTACGAAGCCAAGTACTCCAGCGCATTTGAAGCCAAGCAAGGCCCTGGCATGTTTAACGGTATGGCCCACGTGTGGGCGGGCCAGTTTGACGTTGCTGCCCCTATGCCGAAAGACATTGCCGACAAGCTGGACAGCATCCTGATTGGGGCATCCAGGCCATACGGCGTGTTTGGCGACCAGCGCTACGGCATTCCTGTTGAAGGCGGCAACTTCATGATGATGTACATCAATGTGGACCGCTTCAAAGAGGCCGGACTGGATCCTAACAATCCACCCAAGACGTATGACCAGATGCTTGAATACGCAAAGAAGCTGACGGTCTATGACAAGAACGGCAACATTGTGAAGCCGGGTTACGGCATTCGCTACAAAGGTCATCCCTTTGGTATCGCTGACAAGGTGGCCCCTTTCTTCAATGCGTGGGGTGCCGAGTGGTATAACTGGGACGAAAAAACGGCAGACGGTTATCTCAACAGCCCCGCGTCGGTTGCGGCGCTTCAGTTCTACGCGGGTATGGTGCAGGACTCAAAAGTAGCGAGCGTTGAGCTTGACAATCCGGCGGCAGTCTTTGGCCAGGGACTTGCGGGGATCATCTTCCGGGAATCATGGTACTCTGCATGGCTTTCCCAGAATGCACCCAACATCGACTTCAAAGTGTACCCGCTTCCGAAAGAGAAAATGGAATCAGGGTTTGGAAATAACTTCCCCTGGTCAATCATGGTAAATAAGGATCTTAACCCGACTGACAAGAAGTGGCTCTGGGAGTTTGTCCGCTGGTACGTGAACAACGCTGATGTGCGTAAGGAGCATTACGTAAAGTCGGAAATGCTCCCACCGTTCAGTGACATCCTTGATGATCCGTTATTCAAGTCAATGCCTGAATTCCAGGCGTGGAAGACCATGTCGGAGGGGCGCGCGGCTCCAACTTATTACAATCCGCCGGCTCAGGAGATTCTGGTAGTGATTGGTGAGGCTACGCTTTCCGCGATGTACGGCAAGCAAGGTGCCAAAGCTGCGCTGGATGATGCAACCAAAAAAGTTGACGCCATACTTGCGCGCTACAAATAGGCAGTTCAGCACGTGACAAATTACAGGATAGGGAGCGCCGTATGGCGCTCCCTTTTGAAAGCCGTTAGAATAACGGGACGTGAAATCGATGAATAATCGCACGCCGTATTCACGAAAACTCTTGTTCAGCGGGATTCTATTTGTTCTGCCGGCACTGGCCTATTTCGGGCTGATATACTGGTATCCGCTCGTTCAGGCATTTGAGATGTCGTTCAAGACTATGCTCCCCGGGATGAAAATGGCTTTTGCGGGTCTGGATACCTACAAAGAAGTGTTTTCTGATGAGGCATTTTGGAGTAGTTTTGCGCACACCCTCTATTTTACGGTCATCGCAGTGGGATTGACGGTCGGGCTCGCGCTCGTCATTGCCATTGCGCTGAACAACGTTTACTGGAAAAGCACGCAGAATGTTCTGACTATGGTATTTCTGGTGCCAACCCTGGTCTCCTTTGCGGCAGCCGGTCTCATTTGGGATTGGATTTTGCATCCGCGCTTTGGGCTGGCCAATCAAATACTCATGTTTTTGGGCGTCTCGGATCTTCCGTCATTTTTGCAGTCGCAGACGCAGGTTATCCCCTCTATTGCCATTATTCACGCGTGGGTACGAATAGGGTTTTCGGTTATCATTCTTCTTGCCGGTTTGCAGAGCATTCCGAGCACCTACTTTGACGCGGCGAAGGTTGACGGAACTCGAGGTTTGCAGCTTTACCGTTATATCACCGTTCCGCTCTTACTCCCGCAAATTGGTGCGGTAACCCTGCTTGAGGTGATCTTTTCGCTCAAAGTCTTTGATGAAGTGTACATCACGACGCAGGGCGGCCCAAACGGCGCGAGCAACGTCCTGATGCTTTATCTCTACAATAACGCCTTCCGCTTTTACCGCATGGACAAGGCGGCGGTTGCCGCGGTGACCATCTTCGTGGTGCTTCTGGTGTTTGGAATTGTCCAGCGCCGGCTGCTTGCCGGGAGGCGCTATGAGTTTTAGGAGATTCCTCCCTCGCTTCGTCCTGGTGTTTTTCCTCACATTTGCGGCGGCCGTCATGTTTTTGCCCATTTTCTGGACCTTCACTACGTCATTCAAGACGCAGCCGGAAATTGTGGAGGTCCCGCCCGCTTTCTTCCCGGACAGCTTCGCCAATTTCTCCAATTACACACAGGTGTTTGAGCGCCTCCACTTCTGGCAACTGTACGCAAACAGTATCGCGTTTTCCGGTGTGGTTCTTATTGCGAGTCTCCTGTTTGCTTCCCTGGCCGGATACGGCTTTGCAAAGTTCCGATTTCCCGCCAGGGAAGTAGCATTCTTTCTCATTGTCGGCGTGCTCATGGTGCCGTTCCACTCCGTAGCCGTTCCTCTTTACCGGTGGATGGATGCAATGCATCTGGTTGACACGTTCGGGGGGCTTGTCCTCCCCATGCTGGTGAGCGCCTTTGGCGTTTTGCTTATGCGGGAATCAATGACCACTATTCCAAACGGATACATTGAGGCTGCCCGGATAGACGGGAGCAGCGAGCTTGGTATCTATTTCCGCATCATATTGCCCATGGTTAAGCCGGCGCTTGCGTCACTCGCCATCATTAAGTTCATGTGGACCTGGAACGAGTTCTTCTGGCCTCTTCTCATCATCAACACGCCAACAAAGGCGGTGGTCACCCTGGGACTTTCCTATCTTTCCAACATGTACTTTAAAGAGTATCACCTGATTACCGCAGCAGCTACGCTCAGCCTGCTGCCGCTGGTGGTGCTGTTTTTGTTGTTGAGACGCTGGATGGTTGAAGCGCTTACCGGCGCGGGAATGAAAGGGTAGGTTGGCAGGAAATGAAGGTTCAACGCGGTATTCGCGCACCGCTTTACATGCAGGTCTACGAACATCTTCTCGATGCTATTGTCCAAAAAAAGTACGCCTACGGCGAGTATCTTCCATCGGAACGGAGTCTGGCCGGGAAATTTGAAGTTGACCGCTTAACGGTACGCAAGGCGCTGGATATGCTGGTCTCAGAAGGACTGGTGGAAAAACTGCCGGGGCGCGGGAGCCGGGTACGGGAACTGCCCTATGCGCGTCCGGAAACGGCGGAGGATACACGAAGTCTTACTTTCATTATGCCGGAGTTGCCCGGAAGCGCGGACCGGTTGACCGAACCGTTTAACACGCGGCTTTTTCACCGTATACAGGCGGACGCAAAGCGTCTGGGATATATGCTTGCCTACACAACGGTAGGCACTCACGAATCACTGGAGAGGGTGTTTGAGAACAGGCGCCCGTCAGGCATTGTGTTTGTGAGCGAAGTTGAAACACGGTTCTTTGAGGAAGCGCACCGGCTGGAAATTCCGGCAGTTTCCATAAACAAGGACAACCCGTATTCAATTTCCGTTCTGTCAGACCGTGAGCGCGGCAGTTATCTCCAAACGCAGCACCTGATTGAACTGGGCCATCGTAACATTGCCCTCTTGAACGGACAGCCGAGTTATCATACCGCGGAGTTGAGCCTTCAGGGTTTTTACCGCGCACTTTCCGAACACAATCTTGACCCAGATCTTCAGATGGTCACGCACGGCAATTGGACCTTTGATTCCGGGTTCCGAGCCATGATGCACATACTCGAAGACGGTACGTCTATTCCGACAGCGGTCGCAGCAAGTAATGACATGATTGCGCTTGGCGCGTGTGAGGCGATTCGATCTGCGGGATTACGCGTTCCGCAGGACATAAGTGTTGTCGGGTTTGATGACATCGATCAGCTGGAATATTTCTCGCCAAAGCTTACGACCATTAATAGTAATATCGAGCTTATTGCAACCACCGCCTGGAATGCTCTGTACGGTTCCATCATGAATCGTCCCAGTTTCGGAGTGAGGGCGTTTGTCCCCACCAGTCTGGTACGAAGGGAATCTACCGACGCTCCTCGCGATGAAGAAGGGTAGCGACGTGCTCACATCACAAATTATTCATCCGGAAATTCTTTCAGCTCTCGGTTCTGCGGGTCACGGTGCGCAGGTGGTCATTGCAGACGGAAACTTTGCTGTCAGTGTCCGCTCTCCCGCCCAGGCGCGGGTGGTCTATTTGAACCTGCGGCCAGGGCTGGTTACCGTAACTGATGTTCTTGATTCTATCCTCCATATCATACCGGTTGAGGCAGCGTTTGGAATGGAGCACCCGCCGGAGCTGAAAGCGGAAATCCTTCTCAATTTCCAGACGATGCTGCCTGATTCAATAGAACTGCAACAGCTATCTAAAGCGGCGTTCTACGACCAGGTGAAAGCGCCGGAAACGGCGCTGGTGATTGCAACGGGGGACACCAGGCGGTTTGCAAATATTATCCTTCGCATTGGCGTGGTTGTTTGAAAGGGGGCATACTATGAAAGCTCTTGTTCTTGAAGCGTACAAGGAATTCGCGCTGCGCGATGTCCCAACTCCCAAACCGGGGACAGGCGACGTGGTGATTGAGGTCAAGGCGTGCGGTATTTGCGGGAGTGACGTGCACGGTATGGACGGGTCGAGCGGCCGGCGGCAACCGCCGGTCATTATGGGTCACGAAGCGGCCGGCGTCATTGCAGAGGTCGGCAGTGCGGTGACCGGATGGGCGGTTGGCGAGGCGGTCACGTTTGATTCTACCATCTACTGCGGAACCTGCCGGCACTGCCGTCGCGGCGAGATTAATCTGTGTGACAATCGGCGCGTGCTCGGCGTTTCCTGTGACGATTACCGGCAGGACGGTGCCTTTGCCGAATACGTAAAGGTGCCCGAGCATATTCTCTACCGGCTTCCAGACGGAATGGCGCCCACGCACGGGGCGATGGTGGAACCGGTATCAATAGCGCTGCACGCTGTCAGACGGACACCGGTCGACCTGGGCGATAGCGCCGTAGTGGTGGGCGCTGGAATGATCGGGCTGCTGGTGGTTCAGGCGCTGCTGGCTGCCGGATGCGAAACGGTTATTGCCATCGACCTGGACGACGGGCGGCTCTCTCTCGCTTCCACGCTGGGGGCAACACATACCATTAACGCACGAGAGGGAGATGTGGCCGCGAGGGTGAAAGAGCTCACCGAAGGCAGGGGCGCGGACATTGCCGTAGAGGCGGTGGGTGCAAGCGCTACCGTGTTGCAGGCCGTGGAGGTTGTCAGGAAGGGTGGCCACGTTACGCTGGTAGGTAATCTCTCGGCCCGGACCGATTTCCCGCTGCAGTCGGTGGTAACCAGAGAAATTTCCGTGTTTGGCAGTTGCGCCTCCAGGGGTGAGTATCCTGCCTGTTTGAAATTGATAAACAATAAGGCCATAGATCTCTCGCCGCTTGTAAGCGCAGTGGCACCACTTTCTGAAGGAGCCTCCTGGTTTGAGCGCCTCTACAAGAGGGAAGCGGGACTTATGAAAGTCATACTGGAGCCGGGCTCATGAAGCTGCGGGTGGGAATCGTTGGGTGCGGGAAGGTGGCTCATCTCCACGCAAAAGCGCTGTCAGAGATAGCTCAGGCGGACTTTGTTGCGGTGTGGAGCAGAACCGGGGCGCGCCGAGCTGAGTTCGCGGCCACCTACGGCGTTCGTCATTATGCCGGGATTGGGCAAATGGTGGAGAAGGAGAAGCTGGATGCGGTTATTGTGTGCACTTCCCATCCGCATCATGTGGAACCCACCGTAGAAGCGGCACGCGCCGGTGCTCACGTTCTGGTGGAGAAACCGCTTGCGTCCACGCTGGAAGATTGCGACGTGATGATCCGTGAGTGCCGCGATCACGGCAGGCTGCTTGGAACGGTGTCTCAACGCCGCTGGTACGCGCCGGTGAAACGCGTGAAAGACGCCATCACCGATGGCAAGATAGGGATGCCAGTTCTGGGCATGATACACATGCTTGGATGGAGAGACCGCGCATACTATGAGAGCGACCAGTGGCGCGGCACATGGCGCAGCGAAGGCGGTGGCGTGCTCGTCAATCAGGCTCCGCATCAACTTGATATTCTTCAGTGGTATATGGGACCGGTACGCGAAGTGTCCGGCTTCTGGGCCAATTTGAATCATCCCTACATTGAGGTGGAGGACACCGCTGTTGCGGTTCTCCGGTTTGAAAGCGGCGCGCTTGGTAACATTATCGTAAGCAATTCACAGAATCCCGCGCTTTTTGGCCGCGTTTGGGTTCACGGGGCAAACGGTGCCACCGTAGGGGTTCAGACCGATGGGGGCGCGATGTTCATTGCCGGCGTGACCGGTATTACTGAGCCGCCGGTAAATGATAGGTGGACCGTGCCGGGAGAAGAGGAACTGCTTGCCGCCTGGCAGAGAGAGGATGCTGAGTTTTTCAATTCAATCTCTGCAACAGACTACTATCATCGCCTTCAAATAGAAGATTTTCTGGATTCAATTGCCCAGGGCAGAACGCCGGCAGTGACGGGCGAGGAAGGCCGAAAGAGCGTTGAGATCTTTACCGCCATTTACCGCTCCCAGCGCGATAGAAGCCCGGTGCGCTTTCCACTCTCCGCGGAGAGGGAGAGGGATGACATGGACGGGCGGCTTTCCGGGCCGTAGGGAGAAATCAACGTGGAACAAAGACAGTGCGGCAACTCCGATATTCAGCTTTCCGTCCTCGGTGCGGGGTGCTGGGAGTTTGGAGGCAGCGAGTACTGGGGCCCCCAGAGCCAGAGTGAGGCTGACGCCGTAGTTCATGCCGCCGTGGATGCGGGCATTAACTATTTTGATACCGCGGAAGCGTATAACGAAGGCCGAAGTGAACAGGCGCTTGGACGCGCCCTGGCGGGAGTGCCGCGTGACCGGGTTGTGATAGGCAGCAAGGTCTCTCCTTCCAACGCGTACCGGGATAGGCTGGTTACCCACTGCGAACAATCACTGAAGCGACTGAAGACAGATTTTATCGACATATACATGATCCACTGGCCGCTCACCGGTCAGTCACTCGAGCACTTCACGGATGAACATGCACGAATAGCAGCGCCGCCTTCCGCCGAAGAAGCCTTTGAGGCATTGGGCAGACTGGTGAAGGATGGAAAGATACGCTATGCCGGAGTTTCAAACTTTGGCCCGCGGCCGCTCGCACAAGCGCTCGGTCAAACTCCGCGCACCATTGTGAACCAACTTCCCTATAACCTCTTTTCCCGTGCCGTGGAGGATGAAGTGCTTCCCCTCTGCCGCGCCGAACATGTTGGAGTCATAGGCTACTTCACGTTGCTGCAGGGTATTCTTTCCGGAAGCTACCGTGACCTTTCTGAGGTGCCCCGCTGGCAGCGAAGAACCCGCCATTTTGACAGTGCCGGAAGCGAGCTTGCGCGTCACGGGGGCGGCGGGGCCGAAGCAGAAATGCGGGAGGCGCTGGAACGGATCAGGCAGATAAGCGGGGACGCAGGGATTCCCATGGCAACTCTTGCTATTCGGTGGGCGGTTTCAAATCCGGATCTCACGTGCGCGCTGGTAGGTACGCGCAAGGCGTCCCGAATACGGGAAAACGTGGCGGCCGCTTCCTCCGTACTCTCCTCAGACCTCATGCATGAGCTGGATGCAGCCACGCGGCCGCTTGCCCGGGCGCTTGGTCCCGGCTTTGACTACTACGAGAGCGCGGATAACGATAGGACCGTGTAAGGGATGCTGCGGCGGCACGGTTACTGCTCTTCCAGGTAACGGAGAAGGGTCTCAGAGAGTCTTGCCACGGTTTCCGGGTTGAGGCGGTAGGTGACGTTGCGGTTGTCCGGGGAGTGTTCTGAAATGAGCCCTGCGCTGCGCAACTGTCCAAGGTGACGGGATATGACGGATGTGGAAAGGCCCAGATTTTCCGCGATGGAGCGCCCGTTGTAACGATACGCGTCTCTTGCAACCAGACGGAGTATCTTGAGCCGGTTTGGATCTGACAGCGCGCGGATCACTTCCTGCGCTTTCCTTGCTTCATCTTCAAGTTCTTGCGACCGCTTTTCCGTGTGCAGGCAACTGTAAATGACCGTCACGTTACCGTAGCCGTAGTAGACCTGGCGAACGCCCGGCAGAAAGTAGGTAGGAACAAAGACAACGGTTTCATAGTGCGAGTCGGCCGGAATAGGCTCCGGAAGCGTCTTCATGCCTGTCACTTGCTCAAAGACCATCGTGCCACCCAGGTGTTCAATAGCTTCCTGTTTCTCTGCAATGCTTCGCTGCGTGCACGCCGTCTGCTCATGCGCGTGGCGCGCAAACAGCTCGTTCCAGTAGCGGCTCCAGATTGCAGTGAGTTGATCCTTCAGGGCCGATGGATTGTCTGCCCAGTCAAACGAAGTGCCGATGTGGACGCAATCGCTGAGTGAGCGGTCCCTGGAAGCAAGCTCTTCCACTGCCTGACGAGTTGGCTGCTGCGGGATTTCATCCAGCGGATAGATCCTCCCTAACAGGTAAAAGGTGAATGTCCTGTCATCAAGCGAGCGGACAAAGTCAATGAAACCGGGCACATCGTCCTGATCCGGCGCCTCAACGCCAATTTCCGTAAAATCCCGTCCGCCGTGAAAGCGATCATAGAGCGTGGTCACTTCTTTCACGAATGGCGTGCCAAGGGAGCTTTCAACCAGCCGGTTCCATTCTCCGTGGCGGTGGGACTTAAGCAGGCACTGGAGACTGAGCAGCATTTCGATCACCACGCTGGTGCGAAATTGTATTGCAGCGCTTAATGGATCAGAAGTTATCTGTTGATGTAGTGGCACAGGATCCTCCCGCTGTGACGGCCGTGTCTATTGTAGCGTGCGGTTGCCGGTCCGCCTACCCGCGGTGCGCGCCGCACACCACCAGTGCCCGCTCAATGCGCCCGGCGGCGCGAGAAACGTTGCCTGCGGCACCGGCAATGAGCGCGCCCAGCAATCCAAACCGGTAATTACCGCGCTGTGTAGGCCGGACGGGTTTGCCGGTGGCGCGTGGGCCCTGTAACTGCCTCACGGCCGCGGTGATATCGCGCTGCCGCTCTTGAACATAGCGGTAGATTTCGTAATCTTCCATAGGGCGCCTCCATAAAAATTGTGTAATCCCAGAATTGCGCAGATGCGCAACTGCAGGATTCCACAAAGATAGCACCCATAACGGGAGAAGTCAATACAAGTGTTCCGAATCCTGGAGGTGGCCGGGCCATCTTGACCCGTAGGGCGGCGGTGACGCCTTTTACGCGCACGGTTTTAGAGCCGGCGGTAGTTGGGGAGTCTGCCTGGGTGGTGGTTTCCGGGATGAAAGTGGGCAACAGGGTGGAACGTGGTTCGTTCTACCATCTCGGCAGGTTACCAGACGCCGGCTTAGAAGGCGCCCAGGAGATGAAGCGCGCTTGCCACCACGGCCGCAACCACTACCCATCGGATCGCTTCCGCGCCGCGTTTGATGGCAAAGTGGACGCCCAGCCACGTCCCAGCCACGTTTCCCAGGCCAAGCACAAAACCGTAGCTCCACACAATCTTTCCGTAGAAGGCAAATATGGCAAGTGAGAGGGTGGCAAAAAGGAGCGTGATGAACATCTTTAACGCGTTTGTTTTTACCAGATCGTGACCTATTACCCACGTGATCGCAGTAATGAGAAGAAATCCCACACCAGCCTGAATGAAGCCGCCATAGACGCCAATAAAGAAGAACGCGGGAATTTGTAGCCAGGCAGACACATTCTTGGGATTCTCTTTTGTAGCCACACGTGGTTTGAAAAACATGGTGAGAAGCACCAGAACAAGGACTACGGCAAGTACTTTGTCAAAGACCTGGCGCCCGAGAACGGAGGCAAGAAAGGCGCCCGCCACGGCCCCAAATAACCCCGGAATTCCCGTACGGATGCCTTCTCCGATATCGAGCTGTTTCTTGTGGTAGAATTGACCCGATGCGGTAGCGCATGACATAAAAATGGCCACGCGGTTGGTGGCATTTGCCACGGGGGACGGCAGTCCGGCAAAGATGAGTACCGGTATGGTCAGAAGTGATCCGCCTCCTGCAAGCGTGTTTATGAACCCCGCAATAATTCCTGCCACAAGCAGCGCGGCAACAGTGATAAGACTCATGTATTTCTCCCGGTGAAGCTGGGCTATTCTATCAGCGCGGGACAGTTGTGCACAGCGGCAGGCGATCTGGGCGCCGGGCGCAAAAAAGACGCCCCTTTGGTGGGCGCCTTTTTCCTGATCTACCTGTTACCGGCCCACGGCCGGCAAGACCGCCTAAGCCATCATGTTGACCTGAGTGGCCATGTAATCAGGGAATTGCGTACCAACGGAGTTTTGCGCTATTTGCATCTTTGCTCCGCGGTCATCGGAATCACTGTCCGGTTCACGTTCTGCAGCAGATTCCACGTGTCTGGTGTTCATCTGCGCAAGAAGCTCTGCCGACTGTGCGTGATAGCCTGTGTCTATCTGCATAGTGAACCTCCTCGCTCAGAAATATACTGCACCACCGGCGCCAGTTCAAGACCGCGCCACAGTACATGCGAAATTTCTTGACAGAGCGTGCCAGGCCCAGGGAAACAATAGCTCTAAAAAGGTTATAAAACTTATTATAATATCTAACTCGAAAACTTGATTTAACTCTTTCAGTGTGGTATCCTTCCTTCCGTGGACGCGTTACGTGTCTACCGTGTAACAACGTACGGAACTGACCGCATGACAGACCTAAGAATTCAGATAGTGGAAGATGAGCCGGTTACCGGCGCTGTCGCCGAAAAACTCCTTGCAAGTCTGGGGCATCATGTTGTGGCAGTTGCAGCCACGGCCCTCGACGCCCTTGATAAGGCTCGTGTGCATCTGCCGGACTTGATACTAATGGACATCCGCTTGTCTGACCGGCCGGACGGAATTGAGGCTGCCCGGGAGATTTACGGACAGCTCGGCGTGCCGGTGGTGCTCATGACCGGAACCGAAGAAGTTTCTTCCCTGGACAACGAATACGCTCCGAGCGTGCTTGGCATCGTCTTCAAGCCGCTTCAGCTGGCTCAGGTGAACTCGGTGATTCAAATGGCGTACGCCAGACATAAAGACTCCCTCAAACTTGCACAGAGCGAACGCCGCTTGCGGGCAATCATCGACCACTCAAGTGACGCGATTATCATAGTGGATTCTGATGGTATTATCATTGACACCAATACGCAGGCGGAAAAGACGTTTGACCTGCCGCGGGAGGATATCAGCGGGCGTCTTGCCGTGGACCTATTTTATCAGCTCATGCCTGAGGGGCAGCAACGGGAAACGGTGCAAACTACCCTCAAAGAGATCTTTTCGGGAAAGACTTCCTCCTCCCCTCGTTCGGACACCCCTTTCCAGTTTGGTATTGTGAGGAAATCCGGCGGAGAGCGCACCGTCGAGTGTGCTTCTTTTGGCTTCGCGGAGGGTGGCTCGCGATTTACCGGCCTTTTGATACGTAATATTTCCGAGAGGATTGCGAGTGAGATGAGCGAGAGAATTGCGCGGGAAATCTACCGCATTATTGCTCGAAACCGGCAGGAACATATTCTGATCCGGGAAATTCTCAATTACGGAAAGGCGGTGCTTTCGAGTACTCAGGCGGCGGCGTTTTTGGTGGGGCGAAATGCGCCATGCACTGTCTTAAACGAAGGGTTTGGCGATGATGCAACGCTCAGAATGAGCGTTGAGTTGACAAACAAAGCGGAGGCAATTCTTTCCAACCAGGGCACCACGGTAGTCCGGCAACTTCTCGCATCTGAAGCTTCTCGAGTTGTGCATCCTGTTCTGCGTGATGACGGCTCATTGGTGATTTTTGTATTTGATATTTCAGAGTTTCAACCCGACGCCGGCGCGCTTGAGCGTGCTCTTGACACAACCGCAGAGACAATTGGCCAGGCGCTGGGACGACTCCGGGCAGAGGGAGCTGCGGCTCAGCGTTTGGAGGAGGTGGCCGCCCTTCACAGCGTGTCCATCCTCGTGAACGGAAGTCTTGATCTTTCAACCGTTCTTGAGGGCGTCCTCCGGCGTACTGCGGAGTTTTCCGGATGTGAAGCAGGTGCGCTTTTTCTTCATGATGAAAACGACGAGCTGTTGCATCTTGAAACGGCCTTTGGTTTTTCTCCTGCAGTTCTCAGTGAGGTAAGTGTTCTCCGCCGAGGGGAGGGAGTCACGGGCAGATCTGCCGAGGCCGGAGTTCCCCTTGCCGTTGAGGATATTCACGCCAGTGCCGCAACAAATTCGGTTCACCTGGTGGCGGAGGGATGGAGGTCACTCGTTTCTGTTCCCATTATTCGGGACGAGCGGGTTCTTGCTGTTATGACCCTTGGTTCCACGACTTCTCTTGATTTGAATGACGATCTTCTGCGCTTTCTTCAGGCGGTCGGCAATCAGGTCGGCGCTGCAGTTGCAAACGCATGCCTGTATCGTGAGAAGCTGGAAATGAACCGGCGGCTGGAAGAAATGGTGGATGCGCGCACCGCCGGACTACGCCTGGTGTACGAGTTTGCCCGGAGCGTGGGTGGCATGCTTGAACCTCGCGGACTCTTTGAGCTTGTGGACCAAACGCTTGGCAAGGCCATGACCGTCCAGTCATTGTTCATGCTTGTAGCTGATCCGATTGACCCGCGCATACTCACTCTCGGTGCGGGACGGATGTCTGCGCAGAGGTATGAGGAAACAGTTTCGAGCATATTTGAAGCGTTTAACAGCGTTTCCTGGAGCAGGATCCTGCGGTCAAAGATCCGGTGCGAGCAGCTTGATGGGCGGCTGGCGCAGCGGCGTCGTCACGGTGATCAAGGGGAGCAGGCGCCACGGCATCGCCACCAATCCGTGCTGTACTCCGGAAATCGACCGGTTGGTTATTTTCTTGCTGAATGCACGCGGAATGAAGGATTGGAAGAAACACACCAGATCATTTTTGACACGCTTTCCCAGCAGGTTGGTGAATCGCTCGACAGGCTCCTTCAATTCCGTGTTGAAAAACGGCGTCGTATTGAAGGCATTATTGAGGAAGTTCCGGACGGAGTGGTGCTGCTCGATTCTTCGGGACGGCTTATAACTGCAAACAGCGCGGGAAGCCAGGCGCTTTCTGAAGCACTTGAACCGTATTTGAAAGGCGCCCCGTTGCAGGCGGGGGTGCAGGTGGGCGAAATCCTGAACCGGTTTTCCGCGGACGCCACTCGGAAACTGATAGAATTAGATAGTGACTTCGGTAACATATTTGAGCTTCACCAGAAACTGATCCAGAACGGACCCGAATCTGGCGGCAGGGTGATCATTATCCGCAACGTCACTACGCAACGTACACTGCAGGTAGCCGAAAGTCGGCGTGAACGCCTGGCGAGCGTTGGACAGCTTGCTGCGGGAGTAGCACACGATTTTAACAATATCCTGACCGGCATTTTAAGCTACGCTCAGTTCATACAAACCGATCCGCCTGATAGAACGCGCGTAGTCTCCGTTGCGCAAAGCATAGTAGAGCAGGCACAGCGCGCGGCGGGCCTTGTGGAACAGATTCTGGACTTTAGCCGTGGGAACGCGCGTGAAATGAGTCTCATTAGTGTTGAGCCGTTTCTGAAGGAATTGTTGCGTTTCCTCAAGCAGCCATTTCCGCCCGAGATCGATATTGACTTTGCCGGACCCGCTTCTCACTCTACCATTATGGGAAATCCGGTCAAACTCCAACAGATATTCACCAATCTTGTCATGAACGCCCGTGACGCCATTACCGGTGCCGGGCGCATTACTATCACCGTGGACCGGGATGCACGGAACGGATGGGTGGTGATCTCTGTCGGAGATGACGGGTGCGGAATTCCTTCGCAGGATATACCGCACATTTTTGACCCGTTTTTCACTACAAAGGAGCCCGGCGCCGGGACCGGCCTGGGCCTTTCCCAGGTTTACGGCCTCGCAGAGGATCACGGCGGATTTGTGGCGGTGGAGTCTACCCCGGCTGTTGGAAGCACGTTCTATCTCTGGCTACCGTTATCGGAAGAAGCGCGATCGGACTCAGAGGCGTTTGAAGCGGCCGGGGTGAAAGGCGGTCAAAAAGAAATTTCCGCACGCGGCAGTTGGAACCGCGTCGCGAATCTGGAGGTGAGATAAATGAGACACGTTATGATTGTGGACGATGAGCACGCGGTAACCGACGCGCTTACGCTTGTGCTTGAAAGCATGGACGTCAATGTAAGTGCCTTTCAGGACACCGACGCTGCGCTTGAAGAGATAGAGAAACAGGCGTTCGACCTTGTGCTTCTTGATTTGCGTATGCCGCGGGTAAACGGAGCACAACTAACGGCGTTGATTCGGGATGTGCGTCCCGCGCAGCGCATTCTCATTGTCACCGGCTATCCTGACGATCCGCTGGTGAGTGAAGCGCTGGAAGCCGGCGCGATTGACATGGTGAAGAAACCGTTTGACGTAGGAACCATACTCTCCTACCTGGAAGCAGGAGAAAGGCACGTCGGGAGCAGTTGAAAAGTGAAAGATTTGAAAACCTACAACATGGAAGATCTCCTTCAGGACTCCGATCGTCTACTCGAGGAGTTCAACTACCTGGAAATTCTGGAATCCGACGGTGATACGAGTTCTCACGCGGTTAATGATCACATACGGACTTCGGACATGGCTTCCCTTGATACGTCGCAATCCCGCAGACTCAGCGGCCGGGTTGAGGTCAGGTTTAGCGCTGACGCCATGCTCTGTTTTGCCAATTTGATTCCTCCGCGTGCCGGGGGCGAGTTACTGCAACCGGACGACGTGTTGCGGGTTCTGGACCAGCACGGAGTGACCTTTGGACTGGACCTGGAAGCCATTGAGAAGGCCGTATTTACCTGTAACACCGATCGTGATGTTCAGGGCGACATCGTTGTGGCTCGTGGGCGTCCGCCTCGTGGAGAGGCTCCTGGTCACTGGGAACTATCGGAGGAGGTTGTTGCGGGGGGGGACAGCCATGAAGGGGACGGCCGCGGGAAAAACGGAGGTGTGGACCACCGCGCGCGGAGTCCCATCGTACTGGTAGAAGAAGGTCAGGTCATTGCCACTCGTGTGCAGCCCGTGCGGGGTAGGGTTGGTACAACGGTTCACGGGGAAGAGATTGCATACCGCCAGACGACCGTACCATGGTATCAGCCGGGAGCCGGTGTGCGTGTGGAAGGAGAACTGGCATGTGCGGCGTATGACGGCCGGATTGTGTGGGATGCGGCGACCTTCCGCGTTCATGAAGCGCTGGTTATCCGTGGTGATGTTGACTATCGTACCGGGCACATCGATTTTCCCGGAGACGTGATCATACATGGCCAGATAAAAGACGGGTTTCATGTACATTCAGGCGGAAGCGTGTTTTGCCGGAAGACGCTGGATGCTTCTGACGTGCAGTGTGATGGCGATCTTCACATCAATCACGGAATCATTGGCCGGAAGAAAGGGCGCGTGCGCGTGGGAGGCGCAGTGCGCACCCGCTATATAGAAAACTGCCAGATCGAGGCCGGCGGAGACATTGGCACACTGGTGGGATGCGTGAACTCGCACGTGCAGACCCGCGGCGAGTTTGCAAGCGGCAGGAAGAGCTTGATTGTTGGTTCCCGCATTTACGCGGCAAATGGCGTGCGCACAAACCAGATCGGTACGGACTCCGGATCACGCTCTGAAATCTACTGCGGAACAGATTTCGAAGTACGGAGAAAGATTGAATGGATACGCGACAAGAGCATTGAGTATTCTGCCCGCCTTTGTGAAGCACGGCGTCAGATGGAGGGGAACTCCAATCCGCCGAATCGGCTGAAAGAAATTAAGGAGAAACTCGAAAAGGCGCTTTCCGCGATGAATCAGACTGCCGAGAGACTCATCAGCCGACTTGAGGTAAACGATGGGGCGGAAATCCAGGTATCCGGCGCCGTATTCCCGGACACGTATGTTGAAATTTGCAACGTTGCCCTCACTGTTTCGCAGAAACTCAGTTCCGTGCGTTTCCGGCTGGACAAACATTCCGGCAAGATCAAGGTGGAACCGCTGGGCGTGCGGCAGTCGTGACTTACCGGGTCACGGCGGCTTCGGTGGTGCGGTGCTACAGAACAACCGTGTAACGGCACACCTGGCCGGGTGACTGATTGGTTGCAACAATCTCTGCTCCTTCTGCGGTGGGAAACACCAGCACTCCGGTGGTCCCGCTTCCGCGCGCAATTACCTCGCTTCCTACCCGAAACGGGTTGCCAGATACGACCGAATGAAGCTCCAGGTTCCTGGTTCCCGCTCGGCTTGCCACAATGATGCGTTGTTTTCCGGCCAGTGTTCCGCACCAGAGCCCGTGTCCGAATGCAATTTCTGTTTCCCAGACTGGTTTCCAGTCCGGTGTGTCCGGGTGAGCCGGCGAAACCTCAGATTCCTCCCGGTAGACGCGGAGCCGGCTGCCGTGAAACGGCTCAATGGTTACCAGCTCCTGCTGTCCGTCGCCGTTGATATCGCCAAGCCACGCCTCGCTCACTTCTCTGTCCAGGAGCACCCTTGGATGCCATGTGCTCTGGCCCAGCTGGGTAAGGGGAAGAGCAAAGAGCCCCTCCGCGGCAGAGTAGTAGAGGCCCGGGACTCCGTTGTACACCATGGGCCCCATGCCGTGATTCTTATGAAGACCCTCCGCCGCCGGTTCAAAGAGGCAGGCGGCGGTGGGATCCTCAGGGAGCGTTGCGCGGTAAATAGCCCCCGGTTCTGCCCAGTCATCCGGAGACTGTTTTGTCTTTGCAAGGGTGGTGGCTATGACCGTAATGCCCTCTTCCCCCTCAAACGCCGCGATTCGATGACCAAACGGCAGGTCGGAAATTCGGTGGGCCGTCCACCTCGATTCACCGCCGCCACCGGATTGCCGGACCGCACGGTATACGCCGGCATTATGAAAGTCATAGCCGGGAAAGCAGCCCATAACGAGAAGAAGTTCATCCGGATTTCCAGGCACATCTGCAACTGACATGGTTCCGCCCGGCCCTGGAAGCATAAGAGCCGGTTCCCACTGTTCAGTGGTAAATCGATAGATGGGTCCATGTCCTTCCGTGGCGGCAATTACCTCAGTGACCCCATTGTAGGTTCGACTGTGAAGCGCGTACGCCATGTCGAGAGAAAGCAGACTTCGAGTTTCAACGTGCACGGCCTGTCTCCTTGTTCCCTATCATCGGTTGGCCTCAATCATTCATTGACAGCTTCCAAAGTGCCGGGTTACAATATGTTCATAATAGCGGTCGATGTTCAGTATTATGAACATCGTTCATAGATCGCTAAAGGGGTACGGCAGAGATGGTTCGTTCAGTCCATCGCGCATTTAAAATCCTCGACGCTCTTGGCGAACGTGGTGCCATGAAAATGAGCGATATTAGCCGCGACCTCCGGATGCCCAAGAGCACACTTCACGAGATTATTAACACCCTTGAAGAACTTGGAATAGTGGCCAAGGACTCAGAACGCGTAACGTACAGCCTCGGCATCAGACTCTTTGAGCTGGGTCAGGTTGCTCAGGAAAACCTGGAGGTGACGCGCGTCAGCCGTCCGGTCATTGAACGCCTGAACAAGCAATTTGATGAGACAGTGCATCTCACCGTGCTCGAAGATGACGAAGTGCTCTACATAGACTGTTTTGAGTCAACAAAACGGTTGCGAACGTACTCCGTAATTGGCGTCCGCGCGCCCCTCCACTGTACAGCCGTTGGCAAGGCACTCCTGGCGTACCTGCCGGAGGCGGACGTGGAACGTATTGTGGCCGAGCGCGGACTGCCCCATTTTACCGCCACGACCATTACCGACCGCGCACGACTGGACGAGGAGCGGGAAA
>Ga0102944_1000703_pt1 | contig 24495 bp, 23 predicted proteins | sample SalPonD_shore_MG_FD_78172 | JGI IMG/M metagenome (GOLD analysis project Ga0102944, IMG submission 78172) | Salt pond soil microbial communities from South San Francisco under conditions of wetland restoration - Salt Pond MetaG... | ecosystem: Environmental > Aquatic > Marine > Intertidal zone >...
CATCGACCGGCGGACCGTGCGGGCACCGATCGCTGGCGAAGTCCTGCAGCTCAACGTTCACCCCGGCGAGTACGTCGAAGGTGGCAGCGCCACATCGCCGCTGCTGCTGCTGGGCGCGACCAAGCGCATGAACGTCCGCGTCGACATCGACGAGCACGACGCCTGGCGCGTCCGGAAGGGGGCGAACGCCATCGCCTTCGTGCGCGGGCACCCGGATGTGCGCATCCCTTTGCGCTACCAGTACACGGAACCGTACATCGTCCCGAAGACCGCGCTGTCCGGCCGGAGTACAGAGCGGAGCGACACGCGCGTGCTGCAGGTGCTCTACAGCTTCGCGCCCGGAGACTTGCCGGTGTACATGGGAGAGCAGCTGGATGTGTTGATCGAAGCGCCCCCGACCGATTCCGGCGCCGAGGACAGCTGAATGCTCCACATTGCCCTGCGCATGCTCATGGGCGACCGCACCAAGTACGCCGGGCTGCTGCTTGGCATCGGCTTCACGGCGTTCCTCGTCACTTTCGCGATGTCCTATTTCTCCGGTTTCATGACACGGGGATTCGCGCTGGTGACTGAGAACGCGTCGGCCGACATCTGGGTGATGGACCCGGCCGTCCGATCCCCCGAGCTGACGATCAACATGCCGGACTCGGCCCTCGCCCGGGTCCGAAGCATCGATGGCGTACGCTACGCGGTCCCGCTTGCGCTCGGCGACGTCGACGCGCGCTTCCCGAACGGACGCTTCCAGTCGTTTCATGTCATCGGTGTCGATGACGCGACGCTGACCGGCGTGCCGCAGCCGGAGGACGACACGCCCGTCACCGCGCTGCGCGCGCCGGATGCGGTGATCGTCGACCCGGGGGGCACGAGCGGCAAGCTCGGCACGCCGGTGCATGCCCAGGACCGGTGGCCGCACGGCGGCGCGCACCTCGACGTACCGCTGCGTCCGCTGCGAGCCGGCGACGAGCTCCTGGTCAACGACCGCCTCGTGCGCGTTGCGGGCCGCTCGCGGACGGTGCCAAGGTTCCCGCCGCGTCCACTCATGTACACCACTTACTCGAATGCTCTCCGGGTCCTGCCGGCGGAAACCAACCACGTCAGCTTCGTGCTGGTATCCGCCCGGCACGGCGTGGCCTCCACGGAGCTGGCACGCCGGATCACCCGGCGCACCGGTCTGCGCGCGCGCACGGCGGCACAGTTCAAGGAGGACACGGTGCGCTGGTACCTGGTCAATTCCGAGGACGTCGGCGACATGACGGCGATGCTGATGCTCGCAATCACCGTCGGCTTCGGCGTGACCGGGGTCATGCTCTACATGTTCAGCTACGAGAACCAGCACCAGTACGCCGTGCTGAAGGCGATGGGCACGCCGCGCCGGTCGCTGATGCACATGGTGTTCGTCCAGTCCGGGCTGTGCGCAGTGCTGGGCACCGGTCTCGGCATCGGCACGTGCGCGCTCGTGGGTGTAGTCGTGGGGATCGTCGATTTCCCATTCCGCATGATGTGGTTTGCGCCGGTCTTCGGCGTGATCGGCGTGCTGCTCATCAGCCTCACGGCAGCGGCCATCAGCGTCCGGCCCGTGCTCAAGCTGGCGCCGGGCCAGGTATTCGCGGGGCGCTGACTGCGGGCGCTCTCCGCGACCATCGTGTTGCCGCCGGTACAGGCGTGCGCGGGCCCGATGCCGTATGATGCGTGGCTTCGTGCACGCAACAACGTCATGGTTGTGGCGGCCGCTTCATTGGGGGCGATTTGGCCCAGGCGCTCTACGCAACCGACCATCGTCAGGGCACGCTGCTGGCGGCGGCCGGGGTGACGGTCGTCAGCTTCGACGCGTTGCTCGTGCGGCTCGCGGACACCACGCCGGGGGACGTGCTGTTCTGGCGCGGGCTGTTCATCGCGCTGTCGATGACCGTGGCGCTGCGCCTGCTGCGCGGCCGCTGGTCCTGGTGGGCGGTGCGCGAAGGCGGCTGGGCAGCGTGGGCGATGGTGTTCACCATGGGTGCCACGCAGAGCCTCTTCGTCGCGGCGGTGCTGATGACGCGGGTAGCCAACGTGGTCGTGATGCTGACGTCTGCGCCGCTGTTCGCGGCGGTATTCTCCGGGCTCTTCCTGCGCGAATGGGTAGCGCCACGGACCTGGGCCGCCATGGTCCTGTGCATCCTCGGCATCCTGCTGGTGTTCGGCGGCTCGATCGGTGCGGGCAACTGGGTCGGGGATCTGCTCGCCTTGATCGCCGCGATGATCGTGGGGCTGAATTTCACCCAGCTGCGCCGTGCCCCTGGCGTGAGCCGCCTGGCGGTCGTCGGCGGTGGGGGCCTGGTGGCCTGCCTGAGCGCGCTGCCGTTCGCGGCCCCGCTGGCGACGTCCGTGCACACCCTGAGCGTGCTGGCAATCATGGGCCTCGTGCAGATGCCGCTGGCGCTGGTGATGATGACGCAGGCGACGCGCTACCTGCCCTCGGCGGAGGTCTCCCTGTTCCTCGTGCTCGAGGCGATCCTCGGCTCGTTCTGGGTGTGGCTGGTCGTGGGCGAGGAGCCGCCGGGTGCGACCCTGCTCGGCGGGACGATCGTGATCGCGACGCTGGTGGGACATTCGTGGCTGGCGTTGCGACGGGAACAGGTGGGCTGAGGCGACCGAACCGAACGGTTCCGCGGCGAAACGTCGGCCGTGACACCCGGGCATCGCGGCCGCAACGCGACCGGCTCGGGGCTCCTCCGCCCCGCACAGGGGCCACCGCGCAGGCGTCAACGCAGCGCGGGATAGCCCATGGAGATCGCCTCGCGCTCCATCGCCGGAATCTCGTCGTACGCCGCGAGCGGCAGTTCCTCCACGTCGTCGATCAGCAGCTCGGCCCGGGCGGGTGCCAGCACCGGATCCGCCACCGCCTCCCGAATCGCCGCGCGCAGGCGACGGGCCGTGTCTTCGCTCACCGCCTCACCGGCGATGTAGGGCAGGCCGGGCGCGTCCGGGGAGTATTCGAGCACCCGCGTACCGTGCAGCTGCTCCGGCGCGTGCCGCGCGAGCAGGGCATGGGTCACGCAATCGACCGCGCAGAGGTCGGCATCGCCGGCGGCGACGGCCGCGACGCTGGCCGCGTGGCCCCCCGTCTCGAGCGTGTCCCGGAAGAATGTGCCGCCATGCGCGAGCGCCGCCACCATCCGCCGCAGCACGTTCCATCCCGAATGCGAATCGGTCGAGTTGAACGCGCACACGGCGCCGCGCAGGTCCGCCAGGCTCTCCGCCGTGCGGTCGGTGCGCGCGATCAGGACGCTGCGGTAACGCGGGCCCTCGCAGCCCGGCGCCGCGTGGCAGGGCGTGCACAGGAGCCTGACACGGCCGGCCAACTCATGCGTCAGCGGATACCCGCAGGTCTGGCTGAACAGCAGGCCGGGATCGCTCCACGGCAGGACCGGATCGCGCGCCAGGGATGCGGGCACGGCCTCGATGCCGGCGGCCCGGAAATGCCGCGCGAGGCCGGCCCACCACGCGTCGGTGGCGTCCCGTACGGCCGGCAGATCGTACATCGGCAGACTGGCGCGCCGGGCGCCCGTCACCGGAGTTCGCCGAGCAGGCCTTCCAGGTAGGCCCGCATGTCGGTCGGCTGCACCGTCGCCTCTTTCACCAGGCCGTCGAAGTGCTTCGTGAGCACGCGGATGTGCTCGGTGGTGTTGAACACGAAGTAGAGATTGCCAACGTAGACCACCGCCCTCTGCGAGCCGAACAGGGTCACCGGCACGGAGAAGTGGCGCAGCCCGTCGTAGAGGAACCAGCGGAACGTCGGATACAGCTCGTCGATCAGGCGGATCATGCGCTCGAGCTGCGCACGCCGCTCGCCGGCGGACAGGTCGCGCCAGATGCCGTCGCCGCGGGCGAAGCTCTCCAAGTTCTGCGTCGGACAGCAGACCTCCATCTCGGTGTCCGGGTCGCGACTGTAACTGAGGCGGTGCGCCACCTGCTCGAGGCTGGCCTCGGGCGTCGAGTCGGAAAGCTCGGGGCACTCATAGCGGATGACCGCCTCGGACTTGAGCAGGTCTGGCAGCGTCGTCGGGATGTAGCGGATCTTGTAGCCGGCCGCCTCGCGATGCCAGCGCGCCAGGCGCTCGTCGATGGGCGAGGCCGCGCCCGCCTCGATCTCCATGTCGGCGCGCAGCAGCTCGGTGCCACGCTCCTCGTCCTGGGTGAGCCCCAGCAGCCAGTCACAGCTCACCTGCGCCGCCCGCGCGACGGCGATAACCGTCTCGGCGCGCGGCAGCCGTTCGTTGTCCGGCGACAGCAGCTGCGACAGGGTCGAGCGGTCCATGCCGACGCGCGCGGCGAAGGCCGAGCGCGACTCGCCCGCACGGTCGATCAGCGTCAGCAACCGTCTGCGGAACGTCGCGACGGCTTCCTGTCGTTCGAGGGCGTTCATGTGTGTCCCGGTTCGTACCACGAATCCATTCCCATGTGCCGTCCGCTTGAAAAACAGCCGTTGTAGAAGTAACTTCAGTGATGTGAATTATAAATCCTGTTTACTTTGGTAAACAGCGCATCCGGGGTGAGCAGCAGAACGATGAGTGCGGCTGGACACACGATCGGGCGCCCGGCGGGCGCCTCGCGGCAGGCGGCCGTGGAATGGCCGACACTGGCCGTCACCGCGGCGGTCTATGGCGGCTTCGGCGCATTGACCTGGTTCTATCACACGCTGCCCCTGTGGCTCGTGATCCCGGCGGCAGCCTACGTCGTGGCCTGGCACGGCTCGCTGCAGCATGAGGCCATCCACCACCACCCGACGCGCCGGCGCTGGCTCAACGAGGCGCTGGTGTTGCCGAACCTGTGGCTCTGGATGCCCTATCGCGTCTACCGCGACACCCATCTTGAGCACCACCGGGACGAGCGCCTGACGGACCCGCTCGACGACCCCGAGTCGTACTACATGACGCCGGAGCAGTGGCAGCGTTGCGGCCCGGTCGGCCGCGGCCTCATGCGCTTGCGCAATACGATCACCGGCCGGCTGCTGGCGGGGCCGGCGATCGCGGTGTGGAGCCTGTGGCGCGACCAGCTGCCGCGGCTGTTGCGCGGCGAGCAGCGGGCCCTGCGCGCGTGGGGGCTGAACGTGGCGGGTTCGGCGCTCGTGCTCGCCTGGACGACGGCGGTGTGCGACATCCCGGTGCTCGAGTACGTCGCCTTCTTCGCCTACCCCGGCATCGCGCTGACGCTGCTGCGCTCGTTCGCCGAGCACCGGGCGGAGGAAGATCCGGAGAACCGCTCGGTGATCGTCGACGCCGCGTGGCCCTTCGCGCTGCTGTTCCTGAACAACAATCTCCACGCCCTGCATCACCGCGAGCCGGCCATCGCCTGGTACGACCTGCCGGCGCGGTACCGCGCGGAACGCGCGCGCATCCTCGCCGCCAACGGCAACTACCGCTTCCGCGGCTACGGCGAGATCATCGCCCGCTACCTGCTGTGGCCGAAGGAGGCGGTGGTGCATCCGGCCTACCCGCCGGTCGAGAGCGCAGGTCGGTTCGCCGCGCCGTGCCGGCGCCCCCCGGAGGCCGAGGCCGACCGGCACGACGCGACCGGCTGACCGGCTCAGCCGCCGACCAGCCCCTTCTCCTTGACCCAGTCGCGGGCGACCGCGGCCGGGTCGCGCTTGTCCACGCCGACCTGGCGGTTCAGGCGCTGCAACTCGGCGGTGGTGAGCTGCGCGGAGACCGCGTTGAGCGCGGAGCGGATCCTGCCGGTGAGCACGTCCTTGCGCACGATCGGCACGAGATTCTGCGCCGGCGAGAGCTCCTTGTCGTCGTCCAGCACGACCCAGCCGCGCGCGTCGATCACGCCCTGGGTCGTGAACATGCGGGCAACGTCGATGTCCCCATTCTGCAGCGCACCGGTCGTCACGGGCCCGCCGGCATCGAGCGGCCGGAACGAGGCGAACTCCATGCCGTACATGTCCTTCAGGCCCGGCAGGCCGACGCGACGCGTCTCCATCTCCGGCGGGCCGCCGATGACGAGCTTGTCCGAGACCTTCGCGAGGTCGGAGAAGTTCTCGAGGTCGTACTTGTCGGCGGTCTCCCGGGTCACGACGAGGGCGTCCTTGTCCTGCGCGGACGCCGGCTTGAGCATCACGAGGCTGTCGGGCAGCGCCTTCTTGAGCGCCTTGATGACCGCCTTCTCCTTGCGCGCGGGGATCTCGTCGCCCTCGCTGATGTGCGCGAGGAGCGCGCCGGTGTACTCCGGCAGTACGTCGATCTCGCCGGACGTGAGCGCCGGGTAGACGATCTCGCGCGAGCCGAGGTTGAGCCGCTTCTTGACGTCCACGCCGCGGTCGTGCAGCACCTCGGCGTAGATGTTCGCCAGGATGAGCTGCTCGGCGAAATTGGTGGAGCCGATCACCACGGGCTTGGCCTGGGCGGTCGCCATCGTGGCGACCAGGGCGAGGCCGATGGCGAGCAACTGCTGGTGGATCTTGCGCATGGTTCTCCTTTCCTCTCCGGCGCATCGGCCGGATGGTTCGGGTCGCCTGGGCTGCCGCCCGCGCCGGGCCGGCGGCAGGTGGGTTGTCCGTTATCCGTGCCGAGCGGCCGCGGAGCGGGGATCGTTCAGCCCCGCAGGCCCTCGGAAACGATCGCGCGCTGTAGTCGAGCGAGAATAGCCTCGATGGCGAGGGCGAGCAAAGCGACCACGATCGCCCCACCCACCACCTGGGTGAGCTGCTTCTGTGCCAGCCCGTCGATCAGGTAGCGCCCCAGCCCGCCCAGGCCGACATAGGCCGCCAGCGTCGCGGTCGACATCACCTGCACGGCCGAGGTGCGGATGCCCGCCATCACCAGCGGCAGCGCGATCGGCAGCTCGACGCGCCACAGCACCTGCCAGCCGGTCATGCCCATGCCGCGCGCCGCCTGGCGGATGTCGGGATCAACCGAGCGCATGCCGACGAAGCTGTTGGTCACCATCGGCGGCACGGCGAGGGCGACCAGCGCGACGATCACGGGCAGGTCGCCGTAGCCGGCCAGCAGGAATACCAGGATCACGATCCCGAGCTCGGGCACGGCGCGGCCGATGTTCGACACGTTGATCGCCAGCAGGCCGCCGCGCCCGGTGTGCCCGAGACCGATGCCGAGCGGCAGCGCGATCGCCAGCGCGATAGCCATGGACACGAGCACGTAGTAGATGTGCTCGAGCGAGCGCACCGGGATGCTGCGATCGCCGAGCCAGTTCTGCGGGTCGGTGAACCAGGCGAACAGGTCGACAATCACGTTGCCGCTGCCGCCACCGGCCGCAACCGCGTTCGATGCGACAACCAGCAGCAGCACGCCGGCCGTCACGAGCGCCGGCACGGCAAACGGGATGGAGAGTAGTCGCCGCGCCATGGTCGTCAACTCCGCCCGCGCCGCCATGGCGTCACCAGCCAGAGCACGGCGACCAGGAACAGGTCCACGACGACCGCGAGCATGACCGACAGGACGAAGCCGACGATCAGCGGCGTCGGGAAGTGCAGCGTGAAGCCGGTAATGAACAGCTGGCCGAGGCCACCCTGCCCGATCAGGGCGGTCACCGTCACCAGACCGATCGTGGTCACCGCGGCGATGCGGATGCCGGCGACGATCACCGGCAGCGCCACCGGCAGCTCCACCGTGAACAGCTGGTGCAGGCGCGTGTAGCCCATCGCGCGCGCCGCCTCCGAGACCTCGCGCGGCACGCCGGTGAGCCCTTCGACCGTGTTGCGGAACAGGATAAGCAGCGTGTAGATCGTCAGCCCGATCAGCGAGGTCGCCATCGACAGGCCGGTGAACGGGATCAGCAGGATGAACAGCGCCAGCGACGGAATCGTGAAGCCCACGCCGGTGATGCCGAGCGAGGGGCCGTAGAGCCGCGGCCAGCGGATGGCGGCGAGCGCCAGTGGGAAGGCGATGGCGAAGCCGAACAGCAGCGCGAGGCCGGTCAGCTGCAAGTGCTGGACGAGCTTGTCCAGGATCACGTCGGTGTTGTTCATGACCCAGGACCAGCGGAACAGATTCATTTGACGTCCTCTCCGCGCTGAAGGACGGAGATTCCCGGTCCGGTGGCGGCGTTCATGCCGGCACCGACCGATGGGTTCCTGCTTCGCCGCCAACAGCCGCCGCAAGCGGCGGTCCTACGTCGGCTCCACAGGCGTTTTGCCTCTCCCGCCGCTGGCGCTGCAGCACCGTCGACGACGGGTACTTCGTCCCGGCCCGGTGCGCTTCGCGCCGTGCGGCCACGCCGTCGTTGCACACCACACGCGCGCTGCCGAACGCCCGTGCGAGCGCTTCGCGCTGCGGGCGGTTCGGGTAGAGGCGATAGCGGTAGCGAAGCGCCATGGTTCGATCGTAATCCGCGAAGTCTGCCCGGTTGGCCCCCGAGACCGGCTTACCCCGTCGTGAACGACGGGACTTGCGCCGGCTCACTCCAGGTCAGCGTCCGGTTCAGGCTGGCCTGCGTGAGCAGCCCCTCGAAGCGGCCCTGCGCGTCGACCCGCGGCGCAACGCCGACACCTGACACGACCATCGCGTTCAGCGCCGAGCGCAGGGAGTCGTCGGCGGTCACGGTGTACTTGAAAGTGGCGATAGTGCCCGCGCCGACGGGCTGCCCGTCGAGCGCCTCCAGTGTCGTCCAGCCGTGAACGTGGCGCTCGGAGTCCAGCACGACCACCCAGTCGCGGCCATAGCGATCCGCCATGGCGCGGGCACTGTCGGCCGGCTCGTCCAGCGTCACGGCCGGCCCGTCGTCCGCCTCGATATCGCGGACCTGCAGCAGCGCCAGCCGCCGCAGTTCGCGCTCGCGACCGAGGAAGTCGACCACGAACTCGTCCGCCGGCGCGGCCAGCAAGTCGGTCGGCGTGTCGTACTGGGCGACGCGCCCGCCGTCGCGGAACACGGCGATGCGGTCGCCGAGCTTGATCGCCTCGTCGATGTCATGCGTGACGAAAACGATCGTCTTGCCCAGGCGGCGCTGCAGGCGCAGCAGCTCGTCCTGCAGATGCGTGCGCACGATCGGGTCGACCGCCGCGAACGGCTCGTCCATCAGCAGGATCGGCGGGTCCGCGGCCAGTGCCCGGGCCACGCCCACGCGCTGCTGCTGGCCGCCGGACAGCGCGTGCGGGTAGCGTGTCAGCAGGTCGGGCATCAGGCCGACCAGGTCCACCAGTTCCTGTACCCGGTCCTCGACGCGTTGGTCGTCCCAGCCCAGCAGACGCGGCACCGTCCCGATGTTCGCGCGGATGGTGCGGTGCGGGAACAGCCCTGAGCTCTGCATGACGTAGCCGATGCCGCGACGCAGCTCGATCGGGTCGGTGGCCATGATGTCCCGGCCATTGACCCGGATCACGCCCTCGGTCAACTCCTCGAGGCGATTGATCATGCGCAGGGACGTGGTCTTGCCGCAGCCGGAGGGACCGACGAGCACGGTGAGCTCGCCGTCGCGGATCTCGAGGTCCAGGTCATCGACCGCCGGCTCGCCGGCACCGAACCGCTTGGTGACGGATTCAAACTTGATCATGGAGTCGTCCGCACTGGCGCGGATGCTCCGGAGCGGTCCCTGCCCCGACACCCAACCCCGGGGTGGGCCACTCCGCCGGATCGCTTCGCGCCGTGTTGTTGGTATCGGCCCGGCGGCCGGGTCGTTCAACCGGGGCCAATGGTTGCACGATCAGCCCGCCCGCGCGAAACGCCGCCGCGACCTCGCGCGGCCACATCAACCCCGGCCGAACGGGCGCACCCGCTCCAGCAGTACCGGCAGCAGCGCGAGATTACTCAGCAGGGCGAACACCATGGCGAGGCCGGTGAGCAGCCCGAAATAGATCGTCGGCATGAAGTTCGACAGCGTCAGGATGGAGAAGCCGAGCGTGATGATCACGGTCGTGTACACCATCGCGCGCCCGACCTCGCCGTGGGCCGCCTCCGCTGCGCGGGCATAGCCGACGCCGGCGCGCACCTCGCTCTGGAAACGGTCAACGTAGTGAATGGTGTCGTCGACGCCGATGCCGATGACGATGGCCGCGATGGTCATCGTCATGATGTCGAGCGGCAGCCCGATCCAGCCCATGATCCCGAGCACGAGGCTGGCCGCGACCACGGTCGGGATGGGGCCGATCAGCGCCATGCGCAGCGACCGGTAGAGCAGGCCGAACATGAGCATGATGGCGACGAACACGACCGCCAGCGTCACGATCTGCGAGCGGAACAGGCTCTGCATCACGTTGTTGTACAGCACCAGCATGCCCGACAGCGTGACCTGTTCCGGCGCCAGATCGAACCTCTCCTGCAGGCCAGAGCGGATGCGATGGAGCAGCTCATCGCGCTGCAGGCCCGGCAGCGAGTCGATCACGCGGATATCGAAGCGTACCTGCAGGCCGTCTTCGCTCATGTAGGGGTCGATCAGCTGCTCGCGCAACTCCTGCGGCACGCGCTTGTAGAGGATCGCGAGCTCGTAGGGCTCGAGCGCCTCGCCGTCGTTGAGGCGCCTGGCCATCTTCCAGACCGTGCCCATCGACAGGATCTTGCCCGTGGCGTCGAAGCTCGCGAGATAATCGTGGATGCGCGTGATGCGCTCGAGACTGTGCGCGTTATACCAGTACCCCTCGGCCGGGTTGTCCTCCGAGGACAACCCCATCTCGGCGGCGAACTCCTTGTCGGCCTTGTAGTCCTCGACGAACGATTGCGGGGCATCGAGCACGACATCGAGCGGCGTGGTACCGCCGAGCTCCTGGTCGATGAGCTTCATGCCCTGGTAGATCTCGGTGTCGTCGTGGAAGTAGTCGATGAAACGGTTCTCGACGGACAGGCGCAGCGCCCCGGTCACACCGACGACGAAGAGCGCGACGAAGACCAGGCCGGTCAGGCCCGGGCGCCGACGGACACCGCGCACCAGCCCCAGGTTGAACCGCCGCGTGAAATCGCGCTGCAGCTCCGGCAGGTGGCCACGCTTCAGCGGCGCCACCAGTGCCGGGAACAGGATGAAGGTGAGCACGAAGCCAATGACCACCGCACAGGTCATCATCAGGCCGAAGTCCTTGACCGGCTTGATGTCCGCGAACATCAGCGAGGCGAACGATACCAATGTGGTCAGCGACGTGAAGAACGACGGCTTGAACTTGCTCGCGATCGTCGCGCGCACGAGCTCACGCTGGTCGAGCTGCGGCGACTCGGCCTGCAGCTCGCGATGGCGCACGATCAGGTGGACGATCAGCGACAGCGTGATGATCAGCACCAGCGAGATGAAGTTCGACGACACGACGGTGACGGGCCAGCCCATCCAGCCGATCCATCCCACCATCGCGACGACGACGGATGCGCAGATGGCAGTCGGGACGAGCACCCAGCGCGTGCGGCGGAAGGCGAATCCGAGCAGCACGATGATGAACAGGCCCACGGCGACGCCGAAGGTGCGGATGTCGCTGCGCACGAAGTCGATCATGTCGACGGCGATCATGGGCACGCCGCCGAGGTGGATCGTCGCCGGGTTGCGGTATCCGTCCAGGATGTCGCGGATCCTGCCGATGTCGCGTTCCATCAGCGCCTGCAGGTGATCGCTGCGCTGGTCGTAGGCGTGCTCGACCTGGCGCAGCTCGGCGCGTCCCCCGGCGTCGAGCTCGCCGGCCTCGCGTTTCTGCCGCAACTCGCGCCGGCGCTGCTGCAGCTCGCCGAAACGCTCGTCGTTGTCGAAACGCACCACCAGCATCGTGGTGTCCGCGTCCCGGTTGAGCAGCAGGTCCTTGTACAGCGGGCTGGTCTGCAGCTCGCGGCGCGCCCGGTCGCGGTCGACATCGTCGTCGCCCAGGGTCGGGATGTCCTCCTGCAGCTTCGAGAAGCTCATGTCCGGCCCCTGGATGAGGGGCACGTCGAGAACGCTCATGACCGAGTCGACCCGGTCGAGCGCCGCGATGTCGTCGCGCAGGGAACCGATCGTCCCGAGTGCGGCATCGCCGAACAGCGGCTTCGTCGGGGTGTAGGTGACGAACACGAAGTCGTCGGAGCCGTAGCGGGCGCGGACCGCGCGGTAGGTCTCGAGGTCCTGGTCGTTCTCGAGCATGAGCGACTGCGCCGAGGCATCCAGCTCGAAATGGCGTGACTCGTACGCCGCCCCTGCCAGGACCAGCAGCACGGCCGCGACCACCCAGACCCAGTGGCGCAGCACGAGTCGATAGAAGCCCTCGCTCAGGGTGTGGAGCATGGCGGTTCCTCGCGAGCCTGCGTCGGCGAAACGCACAGGGTACCGGTTCGCGGCGAGGGCGTCCCGGGTTGCGTGTGATGCCCGGGCGCACGGTTCGCCGCAAGCCTGCCCCGGCTGTAGGATGGGCGCCGGCGGCCGGCCACACCGCACGCTCCCGGAACCGAGGGCGCATGCCCGGTCGCCGCGACTTGCACCGGAGGAGGCAAGCAATGCCATACCAAAAAGTAGAAGCCGGCGCCGGCTGGCAATGGATCGCGCAGGGCTGGTCCCTGTTCACGCAGAGTGCCGGCAACTGGATCGTCATCGCCCTGATCTTCGGCATCCTGTACTTCGTGCTGAACTTCGTCCCGTTCATCGGCGGGCTGATCGCCACGCTGCTCACGCCGGCGCTGCTGGGCGGGATGATCTATGGCGCGCGCGAGCTCGACCAGGGCCGGTCGCTGGAGATCGCCCACCTGTTCCAGGCATTCCGCGAATCGGGGCGCGCCGGTCCCATGATCCTGCTCGGGCTGCTGCCCCTGATCGCGGCAATGATCTCCGGCGCCCTGGCCGTCGCCCTGTTCGCCGGGGCGGCGGGTACCGGCATGATGACGGGCTCGGAAGACGCCGCGATGGGCATGATGGCCGGCGGCGGCCTCGCCGTGCTCGGGATCGCGATACTGATCGGTCTGGTGGTCGGGGCACTGTTGCTGTTCGCCGTGCCCCGCGTGATGTTCGCCGCCGCCGAACCGATCACCGCGCTCAAGGAAAGCCTGCAGGCGGTGCTCGGCAACATCGGCGCATACATCGTGTTCGCCGTGGTCTACATCGTGCTCGCGATCATCGCCACGATCCCGTTCGGCCTCGGCTTCCTGGTCCTGATCCCGGTGGTCGCCGGAGCGGTCTATTCGGCCAACAAGCAGGTGTTCGGCGAGGAAGCCGGCGCACCGGCCGGCAACGAGCCGACGGAAGCGACGCAGTAGCCCGCCGGGGTCTCGAGGGGCGCAGGGACGCGTCCTTCGAGCTTGGCGTCCATCCGCTCCGGGTGGATTGGCGTGCAGCCGAGCGGATGAGGCGAAGCGATCCACCGCGCGGCCCGGGCTCCCATCGCCTCGAAGCGCATGGGCCACCGACCGCGCATTTCTGGTCCTCGCGGCCGAACCGGATGGTTCCCTCGCCCACGGGCAGAGCGACAGGGGCATGGGCAGAGGCGCAGCTTCTGCTGGGGCCTTTCCGGATCCGCTGTCAGCCTGTCCCGGCCAAACGATCCGCCTGCCGCGTCGGCTCCGGGATGCGATACCGCGGCGCACACCCCAGCACGATCTCGCGCGAGACGGCATGGTCGACCCGGTGCCCCGGCGACACGAACACCGGGCGCACGCGAGTGCGCGTGCGCAGCACGCTGCCGAGCCATTCATCGCGATACCACAGTGGCGTCCAGGCGCCCTTCTCCGTCGCGGGCATTTCGTATTCCCCGACGTATCGGCTCTTGGCGACGCCGATCGTGGCGATGCCGGTGACTAGGCCGAGGTAGCAGGCGAGACCGAAGCGGCGCTGGTGCGCGATGCCGTGACCGTCGCAGAGGATCACGTCGGGCCGGATGGCAAGCCGTTCGAAGGCGGCCAGGATCGCCGGAAGCTCGCGGAAGGCCAGCAGGCCCGGCACGTACGGGAAGCTCGTGGCCACGCAGACCGTCGCGCTGTCCACGAGCTCGAGCGACGGATACTGAAGCACGCATACGGCCGCTCGCGTGGTGCGACCGCGGCCGGGGAATGCAACGTCGGCGCCGGCGACCAGCTTGACGTCACCGAGCCGGTTGTCCGTCACCACACGTGGGGCGAGCCGCTCCTGGATTGCACGGGCTTCTGCGGGCGTGAGCCCGGAGTTGCGCCAGGCTTCGAGTGGGTCGGTCACGTGGATTGTCCGGGGGCAGGCCCGAGGCAGTGCTGGCACATGATCGCCGGTGTCGGGTGGACGTCGCCAGCCGCCACGCAGACCGGCCCACGGCGCCCGCGGGGAAACATGAACAGTCGGCGCCCCCGCGCGGCGCCCCCTCAGCCGAACACTCGCCCTTGAGGGAGACGAGACGGGCTCGAGCGGCGCAAGTCGGAGCCTGTTGCGGCGCTGCTTCCGGGCTGCCTCGAGGCGGCCCATCATCGCCACAACGAAAGGGCCAGGGTGACGGGCGCAAGCGCGGCTTCCGGCGGATGGCCCGGTTGCCGCTCGCGGCGTACTACTTCGCCCGCCGTGTCGCGATCGCGTCCGCCAGCACGCACAGCAGCTCGAACATGAGATTCGCGCCCGTGAGCGCGGTAATGCCGGCGGAGTCGAACGGCGGCGAGACCTCCATCACGTCAGCGCCGACCAGGTTCAGCCCGCGCAGGCCGCGGATCATGCGCTGTGCCTCGGGCGTCGTGAAGCCGCCGACCTCGGGCGTGCCGGTGCCCGGCGCGTAGACGGGATCGAGCGCGTCGACGTCGAACGTCACGTAGGTCGGTGCATCGCCCACCACGCGCCGGATTTCCTCGATGACCCTGTCGGGGCCGAGGTCGAAATACTCCTCGATCTCGAGCACGCGGATGCCCTGCTCGTGCGCCCAGTCGAGGTCGTTGACCGAGTACATCGAGCCACGGATGCCGACCTGGATGATGCGTTTCGGGTCGAGGAGGCCCTCCTCGATCGCACGGCGGAACGGCGTGCCATGGGTGTACGGGTTGTCGCCGAAGTAGGTGTCGTTGGTGTCCGAGTGCGAATCGAACTGCACCATGGCCATCGGCTCGTCGCCGGCGATGCCGCGGAGGATCGGCAAGGTGCCAAGGTGATCGCCGCCGGCCGTCAGCGGCGCCGCGCCACCCTGGTGGATCCGCTGGTAGAACTCGGTCGTGCGCTCGAGCGTGTCGCGGATGTCGATCGGGTTGACCGGCACGTCGCCGAGGTCGGCAATGCGGCACAGATTGTAGGGCGCGATCCGGCTGGCCTGGTGCACCAGGCGCATCATCGTCGAGTTGCTGCGGATCTCGCGCGGACCATGGCGCTGGCCGACGCGGTTGGTCGAGCCGCTGTCCCAGGGCAGCCCGACCAGCGCGATGTCGACTTCCGACGGATCCTCGATCTGCGGCAGCCGCATGAACGTGCAACGCCCGGCATAGCGGGGGATCTCGCTGCCGCCGATCGGCCGAAAGAACGAATCGTCGTGCGCCATGATGGGTCTCCTCGGTATTCGTTGCGGTGCGTACGGGAGGTCGCTCGCGCGAGCGCTCACGGCATCACGCTGCCACCGTTGACGCCATACGTCTGGCCGGTAATGAAGGTGGCCTGCGGGCCGGCGAGGAACGCCGCGACCCCGGCGATCTCCTCCGGCCGGCCGATGCGGCCGATGGGAATATCGCCCTCCTTCGCGCGCTGTTCGTCGCTCATGACGTCCGCGCCCAGCATGTCCGTGTCCACGGGGCCCGGCGCGATCGCGTTGACGAGAATGTCCGGCGCGAACTCGAGCGCCCAGGTGCGCGTAAGCGCGCCGACGCCCGCCTTGGAGGCGCAATACGCGCTGTTGCGCTCGCGCCCGAGATAGCCCAGATCGGACGCGATGTTGATCACGCGGCCGCCGCCGCTGCCGACCATGTGGCGTATGGCCTCGCGTCCGACGAGGAACGTGCCGCGCAGGTTCACGCCGATGACGCGGTCGAAGTCGCCGGCGCTGGTCTCCAGCAGCGGCTGCTCGAGCAGGATGCCGGCGTTGTTCACGACGACGTCGAGCCCGCCAAGATGACCGATCGCCTCGTGCACCAGGGCGGTGGCGGTCTCCTCGCGGGACACGTCGGCCTCGATGCCCTCGGCGGCGGGGTCGTTCCGCCGCAGCGCGGCGAGCGTCTCGCGCGCAGCGGCATCCTCACCGTGATAACCGAACACCACGGCTGCACCCTGCGCGGCCAGCTCCAGCGCGATTGCACGCCCGATGCCGCGCGAGCCGCCGGTCACGAGGGCGCGGATGCCTTCCAGGGGCGCGTTCATGCCATTACCTCCCCGCGGTCGATCGGAATCGCCTGGCCGGTCACGTTCGCGGCGGCGTCCGAGGCGAGATAGAGGTACAGCCCGGCGACGTCATCGGGCTCCATCAGCCCCTCCAGCGACTGGCCCGCCGCCACCTGGGCGGCCATCGCCTCCTCGGTCACGCCCTGCTCCTCCGCCATGACGGCGAGCGAGCGCAGCGACGCCTCGGTCTTCACCCAGCCGGGGCAGACCGCGTTGACGCGGATGCCCTTCGGTCCGAGCTCGCGCGACAGCGTGCGCGCGATGCCGATGAGCGCATGTTTCGATGCGGCGTAGCCGGCGAAGCCCGGCACGGCCGTACGCCCCCAGATCGAGGACGTGATCAGAATGCGGCCGCCGGAAGCCATCTTCGGCAGTGCCGCGCGCGTCACCCACCACGTGCCCATGACGTTCACGTCGATGATGCGGCTGAAGGCGTCGTCGACGGCCGAGTGCGGATCCGCCACCGGCGTCGGCAGCTCGATGCCCGCGTTGTTGACGAGTACGTCGAGACGCCCGATGCCCTCGACGGCGTTGCGCACGGCCTGGTAGTCGGAGATGTCGCAGCGCTGGGCGCGCACCTTGCGCCCCGTCTCGTCCTCGATCCGGCGCGCCGCGTTGTCGACCGTCGCGTCCTCCGCGAGGATCGCCACGCGCGCGCCGAAGTGCGCGAAGGCACGCGCGACGCCATAGCCGATGCCGCGGCTCGCGCCGGTCACGAGCACGCTCTGTCCGCTGAAATCGAATACCGCGGTCATGCCGCACTCCTTCGTCGTCGAATCCCTTGCCGGCGCACGCGGGCCATCGCCGCGCTCACTCCATCAGCTCGCGCCGCACGGCGGCGGCCATGTCGCGCTGGTACTCCTCGGCCATCAGCGCGCCCTTGTCCGCCGATGCGGCCGCCGCCGATGTCAGCGATCCGCTCTCGGGCACCCACTCGGTGCGGGCGGGCCACACGTCGTACGGCGGTGCGTCCATGGGCGCGTTGTCCGGTATACGGTCCGCGCGCACGAGGTCCGGGTGGAAATGCATCATCAGCGAGGTCTCCAGCACGGCCGCGTGCTCGAGCTCGATGCCGGGGTAGCCGTCCGGGAAGACCCGGCCCAGCGTCTCCTCGGTGAGGAATTCCCAGTGCTGCAGGCACATCACGCGCAGGCCGGTGTGGCCCACCTCGCGCATCGCGAGATCGATGCCCTCGTTGAGAAACCACAGGTTCTCGTAGTGGCCGTCGATGACACAGATGCGGCGCACGCCGTGGCGCGCCAGCTCGCGGATGATGTCGCGCACCACCGCGCTCAGCGTGCCGCCGTCCAGCCCGGTGCTGCCGGGAAACGACGGCCCGCCGCCCGAGCGCGGCATCGACTTGTAGCCGTAGTTGATCGAAGGGGCGACGATCCCGCCGACCTCGCGCGCGACCAGCGCCGCGATCGCCGTCGGCAGCAGGTGATCGACGCCCATCGGCAGGTGCGGTCCGTGCTGCTCGGTCATGCCCGTCGGCAGGAACACGACCGGCTGCGCCTGCATGCGCTCGGCGAACTGCGGCCAAGTCATCTCGGCCATCATCACGGTGGGATCGCTCATGCCTTCTCCATCACGCTCGTCGTTCGCCGCGGCACTCGTTCAATGCCCCGAGTCGTCGCCGCCCTGCTCGCGCATCAGCTGCAGGATGTGGCGCTCGAGATCGCCGTAGCCCTCGAGGCCGATCAGGTCCTCCTTCTGGAGGATGCGGTGGCCCTTCTTGAACTCGGGAATGATCTCCTCGTGCACCGTGCCGGGGTGGCGCGACATGAACTCGATGCGGTCGCCCAGGAAGATCGCTTCCTCGATGTCGTGCGTGACCATGAGCACCGTCGTGTTGGCGGCCTCGACGATGCGCATCATCTGCTCCTGCATGTGCCAGCGCGTCTGCGCGTCGAGCGCGCCGAACGGCTCATCCATCAGCAGGATCGCCGGATCGTTGGCGAGCGTGCGCGCGATCGCCACGCGCTGCTTCATGCCGCCGGAGAGCTGCTTCGGGTAGGCGCCGGCAAAACCCGCCAACCCGACCAGCTCGATGAAATGCGTGGCACGGTCGCGGCGCTCCTTCTTCGGCACGCCGTTGAGGCGCATGCCGTACTCGACGTTCGCCTGGACGGTGAGCCAGTCGAACGAGGTGTAGGCCTGGAACACCATGCCGCGCTCGCGGTCGGGCCCGGCGATCGGGTGGCCGTCGAGCATGAGCACGCCGGATGTCGGCACCTCGAGACCGGCGACCATGCGCAGCACCGTCGACTTGCCACAGCCCGACGGCCCCAACAGCACGCAGACTTCGTTCTCCGGCGTGCTGAAGTTGACGTCCTTGATCGCCTCGATGTCGTTGCCGCGGCGCACGCGGAAGGTCTTGCTCACGCCCTCGAGCTGCAACTTCGCCTGCGGGCTCGCGTTCATCGTCTGCTGTGGCATCGTCATCTTCCTAGCGGCCGCCCTGGTCGAGATACGGGAAGAGCAGGCGATACAGCCAGCGGAACATCACGTCGAAAAGCAATCCCAGCACGCCGATCGTGAGAATGCCCGCCATGATGTCGTCGGTATGCAGGAAACGGCGCGCGCGCATCATCATCGCGCCGATGCCGGTCGTCGAGGCGATGATCTCGGCGATCACCAGGTAGGTCCACGCGATCGCGAGCATCTGGCGCATGGCGACCACGATGCTCGGCAGCACGGCGGGCACGACCACGGTCCACAGGATCTGCCAGCGCGTGCCGCCGAGCGTCATCGCGGTCTCGATGAGCTCCGTGCGCACCTGCGCCGTGTGATCCATGATCAGCGTGATCAGGAAGAAGATCACGCCGAGGAACAGCAGGGCGAGCTTCGGCTCCTCGCCCGTGCCGAACCACATCAGCAGGATCGGGATGAACGCCGGTGCCGGCAGGTAGCGCCAGGCCGAGACGAACGGATTGAACAGGGCCTCGATCGCCTTGAACGAGCCCATCAGGATGCCGAGCGGAATGGCGATCGCGCACGCGACGAGGAAACTGCCCAGAATGCGCGCGGTGCTGATGCCGACGTCCGAGAGAAAACCGCGCTGCGCGAACAGCTCGTACAGCGTCCTGAGCACGTCGACCGGCGAAGGCACGAGCAGGCGGTTGACCCACCCGGCGGCCACCGCCGTCTCCCACAGGCCGAAGAACAGCACCCAGATCGCGATGCCCAGCACGACCGTCCAGGTCTTCGACAGGGGCGCCAGGAACTCGAGCCAGCGGCGGCGGTAGGCGTTGTTGGCGGAGCCGGATGTCATGCGGATGCTCCTGTCAGTGTGTCCGCATCGGCGTGCGTCGGGCGAGCGCGGCAGAAAGGGGCGGGGCCGGCGCGAGGCGGCCGCCCCCGCCCAGTACCACGCTTAATCGTGGGCGGTCGTGGACTGGCGGAACCCGTCGGCGACCAGATCAGCCGTCAGGCTGCAGTCGAAGCCCTTGGTCGGATCGTAGACGTTGTCCATGAGACCGAGCTTGACCCACCACTCGTTGGTCCGCTTGACGATGGCGGCCATCGAGTCGTTCTTCAGGCCATGCGGCGGATCGCCGTCGAGCGCGCCGCAGATCTGGGCGACGTCGTTGAAGTCCATCAGGTAGAGACCGTCGTCCAGGTACTTGCCGTTGGTGCCGACCACGGACTCCACGTCGGCCTTGGACCACTGCAGGAAGTCGGCAAACAACTGGTTGGTCTCGTCGGTATGATCGTGCCAGTACTGCTTGCCCTCGAAACGTGCCTTGAGCATGGCCTTGGCCGCCTCGCGGTGGTCCTTGATGAAGTCGGTATTCATGTACATGGCGTCCATGAAAATACCGGTGTTCAGGTAGCGCGGCTCGCGCGTGTCCGCCACGACCTCGGCGTCGTCGAGGTTGTCGAGCACGCGCGTGACCCAGGGCTCGTACATGTAGGCGGCCGCGAGGTCACCGGACATGGCCGGCCCGACGGCCTCGTCCGCGTTCAGGTTGACCCAGTTCACGTCGTCCGGCGTCAGGCCGATGCTGTCGAGCCACATGCCGACCAGGATCTCGCCGATGTAGGCCTGCGGCGCGGCGACCTTCTTGCCCTTGAGCTGCTCGGGTGTGAGGTCCTTCGTCATCACGACCTTGTCGACGCCGTAGGAGATGTTGAGCAGCGACACCAGTGCGACGTTGGTGTCGCGCGCGATCGTGAACGGCGTGTACTCGGCCGTGCTGAGGTAGACATCGATCTGACCCGCCGCGAGCGCGGCGTGGCCGCCGAGGGGATCCTCGAAGATGGTGATGTTGAGGTTGTAGTCGTCGGCCAGCCCCTTCTGCCGCGCCACCTCGAGCATGGAGAACCCGGGCCACGACACGTTCAGGCCGATGTTGACGGTTTCCTTGGCCTGCGCCGGGGCGATCCCCGCGAGCAGCCAGGACGAGGCCACGAGCAGCGTGGCCAGCAGGGTGTTTCGTTGGGAGAACTTCCAGCTCATCACTAGTACCCCTCGGGCGATAACCCTCGTTGTTCGGTATGCGGCCGCCGGCTCGCGGGGTCGGGCCCCGGCTTGCGACCGTGCCGCCGTCGCCCTGCAGCGACTTCGCGGCGACCCGCGGAAAGCGGGACGTCTCCGAGTATGGTCGGGGGTGACAATGGCAACCATAGCCGGATGTCAAAGCAAAGTTTGATGGGCGAAAAAGTGTCGCGGCTGGGTCAAACCCGGCCCGGGGCGCCCCGGTATCCCGGCTTTGCCCGGACTCGGCGGGGCCGATCGATTCCGGTCTTCACTGGTTTCTGCTAGGTTGGCATGCACGGGGCGGGCAGCCGGAGACACCGGGTCCGCCCGACCACGGTCGAAGCGCCATGACCGCCAGACACCCGAACGTCCCCAATCTCACCGACTTCGACCTGAAGCTGCTGCGCGTCTTCCATGCCGTGGTCCAGTGCCAGGGCCTCGCGGCCGCGCAGCAGGTGCTGGGCCTGTCGCTGTCGACCATCAGCATCCAGCTCAAGCAGCTCGAGGAGCGCCTCGGCTTCACGCTGTGCGAGCGCGGGCGCAAGGGATTCGCGCTGACGGAGGAAGGCGAGCGCATCCACGACAGCCTGAAGCCGCTGTTCGACTCCATCAGCGGCTTCCGCGACGTGGTCGCCGACGTGCGCGGCAACCTGAGCGGGGACCTGCACTTCGGCGTCGTCGACGCGCTCGCCACCAACCCCGACGCCCCGCTGCCGACCGGCTTCCAGGTGTTCGCCCGACAGGCGCCGGAGGTGCACCTGCACGTCGATATCTCGTCGCCGGAGGAGTTGTCGCAGGGCCTGCTCGAAGGGCGCTACCACTGCATCCTCACCCCGGTGCAGCCGGAACAGGAATCGATCGACGGCATCCCCGTGTTCGAGGAGCAGCAGCGCCTCTACTGCGGCGCCGACCACCCACTGTTCGAGGAAACCGATCCGGCGCGCATACTCGAGGCGCTGGAATCGGCCACGTTCACGGGCAAGAGCTACGTCTCGCTGCCCACGGCGGACAATCCCCGTGCGCCGGTGGAGGGGCCCGTGGTGTCACACATGGAGAGCAACGCCCTGCTCATCCTCAGCGGCAGCTACGTCGGCTACCTGCCCGAGCACTTCGCCCGGCAGTGGGTGGAGGACGGTCGCATGCGGGCCCTGCTGGCGGAACAACTGGGCTTCGGCACCCGCTTCTATCTCGCCACGAACAAGTACCACTGCTCGCGCTCGGTGCAGGCCTTCCGCGACTGCATGCTCGAAGTGCTGCTGCCCGCCACACAGGCGAGCGCGGAGTCGGGGTAAGGGGTACCGGCCATGGCAATGGCCGGGCCCTGCCGGCCGCGCGCGGTGCCGTGGATTACCCCGAATCGCGCGGCATCGGGTGCGCCCCTTTCCCCCAACACATCTCCCCGCGGTAGACGGGGCTCGTTGCACTGGGCCACCCATGCACACCGACGCCATCCCGCTCGACATGAAAGCGTTGCGGGCAGGTTTTCGCACGCGGGCGATCAGGAAATCCCCTCTACGTCGAGATGGGGAGGGGCGGAAGCGCAGCTAGCGGCCGACCGGATCAAGGGAAAGTCCGTGGCAGAAACGCGGCGCTAATCGGCATCCGCCACGTGCAGCGACAGCTCCGACAGCACGTCGCGCGACGGGAATCCGTCCGCGATCATGCCGTTGGCGTGCTGGAACCGCCGGATCGCCTTGCGCGTCTGCGGTCCGAGGATCCCATCCGCTTCGCCGGGATCGAACCCCCGCTTCGCCAGGCGCTCCTGCAGGGCGATCACTTGGTCGCGGCTGAGCCGCGGTGCATCCTCCGGCGGGGGGTTGACCAGCTCCGCCGCGCCGGCGAGGCGGTCCGCCAGGCGCCCGACCGCCAGTGCGTAGAACTCCGACTGGTTCCAGCCCATGATCACGTTGAAGTTGTGGTAGACGAGGAACTTCGGGCCCTCGTGGCCGGCGGGTACCAGTAGCGAGGCCTCGATGTCCGCGCTGGCAAGCGGCCGCCCGTAGGCATCGTGCACGCCGAGCTTTTTCCACTCGGACAGCGGTTTCTGCTCGTCGAGCCCGGCCGATTCGTAGGGGAAATCGTCCGGCAGCGTGACCTCGCGGCCCCAGCGCCATCCCTGCTTCCAGCCGAGGCCGCGCAGGAAGTTCGCCGCCGAGGCCATCGCATCCGGGATGCTGCCCCAGAGGTCGCGCTTGCCGTCGCCGTCGTAGTCGACGGCGTATTTCAGGAACACCTTGGGCATGAACTGCACGTGCCCCATGGCGCCGGCCCAGGATCCCTTCATGCGCTCGGCCGTGATTGAGCCCTCGTCGATGATCTTCAGCGCGGCCATTAGCTGGCCGGTGAAGTAGTCGCTGCGGCGCGCGTCGCAGGCCAGCGTGGCGACCGAATCGAGCACCGGCATGCGGCCGAAATAGCTGCCGAAGTGCGTCTCGAGGCCCCAGAAGGCCACGAGGTACCGGGGCGGCACGCCGTACTGGCGATAGATCCGGCGCAGCAGGTCGTGGTGCTGCTCGAGCAAGTGGCGCCCCTGCTCCACGCGTTGCTCGGTCACGCGGCCGTTGAAGTAGCCGGCGAACGTGGTGGTGAACTCCGGCTGAGCCCGGTCGAGCTCGATGACGCGGTCGACGAAGTGCACGTTGCCGAGACTGTTCTGCACGACGCCAGGCGATACGCCCCGCTCGCGTGCCGCGTGCTGCAGGTTGGCCACGCAGGCGGCGAACTCGTCGTCGGGCGCGGCGCGCGCGTGCACCCCGGCGGCCAGCAGGGCCAGGGCAAGGAGAAGGTGGAACGGGTTGGCTGGCTTGCTCATCAATGACCGTCGCGGTGCGGGTTCACTCGGCTCGTCGACTCGTGCACAGGATACAACGCACGAGCGTGCGCCGTGTTGCAATTTGTCAGCAACCCCCGGCCGGGCGACACTCCGCGAGTGGTTTCCGTCAAGCGCCACCGGCATGCCTATTGCTGGCGAGAAGCGAGGACTGACGAGTGGGACCCAGCCGCCGCATGCTCGACCGCCTGCTGGGACAGCGCAGCTTCGAGGAATCGATCGCCGTCCTGTGCTGCATTCTGGCCACGGTGTTCGTCGCACCGTTCATTCTCCTGCGGGCATGGGCTGGAGAGTGGCTGCACGCGGCGGTCGATGCCGCGGCCACGCTCGCGATCGTCGCGTCCGGCTGGTACGTCTGGTCCACCGGTCGCACCGAGATCGCGCGGCCGCTGGTCGCCGTCATCTTTCTCGTCACACTCGTGACCATCGTCTACCTGTTCGACCACGCCACGCTGCTATGGGCCTACCCGGCGACCGCCGCCAGCTTCTTCGTGCTCCGTCCGACGCGCGCGGCCATCCTGAACCTGCTGGCGGTCGCGGCGCTGTTGCCCCGCCTCCTCACGCTCGAGCCCGCAACGCTCGCGACGTCGTTCCTGATCACGCTGCTGGCGAGCAACGTGCTCGCCCTCGCCTACACGGCAAGCATGGCGCGCAGCCGCTCGCGCTTCCGCCTGCTGGCCGAACGCGACGCGCTGACCGGCGCCGGCAATCGCCGAGCGCTCAACCCCGCTCTGTCCGACGCACTCGCCAAGCGCAACGACTTCGGCACGCCGAGCTCGCTGATCGCCTTCGACATCGATCACTTCAAGGACGTCAATGACCAGTACGGCCACGAGGCCGGCGACCGCGTGCTCGTCGGCCTGACCAAGCTGATACATGACAACGTGCGTGCGGGCGACGACGTGTTCCGCTACGGCGGGGAGGAATTGATCGTGCTGGCGCACGGGGCGCGCGCCGAGCCGGCCGGTGGCCTGGCCAATTCGCTGCGCACCCGGATCGAGCGCAC
>Ga0102944_1000707_pt1 | contig 24361 bp, 48 predicted proteins | sample SalPonD_shore_MG_FD_78172 | JGI IMG/M metagenome (GOLD analysis project Ga0102944, IMG submission 78172) | Salt pond soil microbial communities from South San Francisco under conditions of wetland restoration - Salt Pond MetaG... | ecosystem: Environmental > Aquatic > Marine > Intertidal zone >...
GGGATACTGCGTTGAGGGAAGCAGCCAGGGACGCAGGAAGGGACGCAGCCTGGGCCGCAGCCTGGGACGCAGAAAGGGCCGCAGCCAGGGCCGCAGCCTGGGACGCAGAAAGGGACGCAGCCTGGGACGCACAAAACGAAGAACTCAAACGACGACTGTATGCGTTGCTTGACCTCAGCGAAACTCACGGAGAGGGGGAGTGATGCCACCCTCCACCAGAGCGAGGAATCGGGATGAGCGACCCCATACATAGTTGCTACTACTGCGAAACCGTGGAAGAAGATTTGCGCCCTTACGGACCCAGTGGCGCGATGGTGTGCCATCCCTGCGCAATGGAGACTCCCGAACGCCGGCAGGAGGCCGAGAAACAGTTTCGTCTTCAACGTGAAGCGGCCGATGAAGTTGTGCTTATCGGGGAACCAATGACCACAATACGCGCCCCGATAGGAATCGATACATAGGGCTTGACCAGGGAGGTGCCTCTTGCTAGATTTGACGTCGCAAACCTCAGACTTAATAGCCAAGGAAGGCGACAACATGATCAAAGCAGGAAGCAACTCCCGCATCTCCATCTTCGAGTCCTGTAAGCTCCGCGCCAAGCTGGCGTACATTGACCGAATCCCCGAACCTGAACGCCCGCCACTGCCCAACAACAAAGAATACCCGAACGACCGAGGCTCGCGTGTCCATGACTACGCCGAGTTCTATGTCCGGGGCAAACACGACAAGCTCATCCCCGAGCTGTTGAACTTTGCGCCTGAGCTGAAGCGCCTGCGTGATCTCTATCCCAGCGGCAACGTGATGATGGAGGACATGTGGTGCTTCGACGATGCCTGGCAGAGCGTCGGTTCCCGCGAGTTCGACAAGATTCGCTTCCGGGCCAAGCTCGACGTGTGCATCTTCTACGCTGGCGGACGCAAGGCCATCGTTGTGGACTACAAGACCGGGCGGCGTGTCGGCAACGAGATCAAGCATGCCGAGCAGTGTCAGCAGTACCAGCTCTGTGTGTTTCTCCGGTTTCCGGACGTCGAGGAAGTGATCACCGAGCTGTGGTACACGGACCAGAACGAGCTACACACCATGAAGTTCACTCGCGCCCAGGGTCTGCGCTTCCTGAAAGGCATCAACCAGCGCAACCAGCGCATGCTGACAGCCGCAGAATTCCCGGCCAACCCGAGCACGCACTCATGCCGGTGGTGCCCGTACAAGACTGGCACGCTCGGTAAGTTCGGCGTCCGCGGTACCGGGCACTGCGACAAGAACCCCATCTGAGTTTGGGGCCGTGAGAGGTAGTGTGAGCAGCTGCCCGAAATGGCGGATAACGACGCTCTAAAATCGCACCCCGCCGCCCCACCTTACAATCAGGAGAACGCAAGGATGCGTGGAAAGAAAGCAAAGGAATTGCGCAATCAGGCTCGTGCTGCCACTGCGGGGTTCCCCGAGCGCGACTACCGTCTCCTCGATAATCCTCCGCGAGTCGTTCGCCTCATCGGCGGAGGCTTATTCCACATCAACACCCACCAACTCGTACTGCATCCGAATTGCACGCGAGGCAACTACCAGCGCAGGAAGCGCGAATCCATCTGACCCAAGGAAGGGCTCAATCATGTGGACACATTATTGCCGCACGGAACGCTGCACCGTGCATCTTGCCGACAACGTCGGTTGCCCGTTCTGCGACCTGACCAGCGGTGAACACGTCGCTCCGGACGACGGACACATCGCTCAGGGCACGCGCTACAACGAAGGCAAACCCCAACTCTCCTATCTGCTGAGCGCACCCGATGCCGCTACCGGCGTCGTCCGGGTGCTCGAATTCGGCGCCAAGAAATACGCCCGCGACAACTGGAAGCAGGGCATGCCGTGGACCGAAGTGGCCGATTCGCTCCTGCGGCATCTGATGGCATTCCTGGACGGGGAAGACGTCGATACGGAAAGCGGCCTGCCCCACGTCGATCACATGCACTGCAACACCATGTTCCTTGCAGAGTATTTCCGTTCACGCGCCGAGCACGACAACCGGCCAAGTACGCCGAGGATCGACCAAGCCACCCAATCGTTCCTCGATAGCCGCGAGGACTTCGTCGAGGCTGCTCCGACCAAGCCCCATGAGGGTGCGGCCGTCGAAGGGAAAACGACAAGCGCCCTCAGCCCTGCGCTCCTCTCGGACGAGGCCCTGATCGAGAGGATCAGCACCGGGCTGTACACGCACGGGATGGCCGCGGAACTCGCCACGCGGATGAAGAACGCGCTTCTTCGACCAACAGGGGGACAAAAATGAAAGGGCTCTGGGTGATCTGTTTCCAGAAGTTCCCCGACAAGATCAAGGACCCCACGCCATTCTTTGGGCAGATCGTCAAGGAAACCTCAACACACTGGATACTCAAACATGGCAAGCACGAAGTCCGCGCCAACAAAGGGGCATGCAGCACGGTTCCGTTCGAGTACAACCCGAGAACGGGCGAAACGAAGCGGCCAAAAGCCGCTGTGGAATCACCAGAAAAAGACGGTCGCACTGGATCGAAGGCAGGCACGCGTGTACGACGCCAGCGATCCGGGGACGGGAAAGACACGGGCGCATCTTCACGCGTTCGATCAGCGCCGAAAGAAGGGCGGAAAGTGCCTGCTGGTACTGGCGCCAAAAAGTCTCTTGCAGAGCGCCTGGGGAAACGACCTGGATGAGTATTTCCCGCACCTGACCTACACGAAAGCCTATGCGGAGAACCGCGTTGAGGCTTTCGCCGAGGATGTGGACGTCTATATCACCAACATCGACGCGGTGAAGTGGCTGGTCAAGCAGCCGAAGAAGTTCTTTGCTCGCTTCGATTCGCTCATCATTGATGAGATCACGGCGTACAAGCACCGCACCAGCGCCCGTTCCAAAGCAATAGCGAAGATCAAGAATTTCTTCGACTATCGCGTCGGCATGAGTGGCACGCCCAACCCCAACTCGGTCACCGAGCTGTGGCACCAGGCGTATATCCTCGATGACGGTAAGCGCCTCGGCAGGAGCTTCTTCCAGTTCCGTAACGCAACCTGCGATGCGGTGCAGATCGGCCCCAAGGCCGAGCACCGCAAATGGAATGACAAACCCGGTGCCGAGTTGGCCGTCGGCAAGCTGGTGTCGGATATTACCATTCGCCATCAGTTCGACGAGTGCATGGATATTCCCGAAAACCACTCGTACCCACAGGACTACACGCTGCCGAAGAAGGTCCAGCAGGTGTATCGAGAGATGGAGGACCACGCCATCATCGAGCTGGAAAACAACCGCGTGACCGCTGTGCATGCAGCGGTGCTGCGCAACAAGCTGCTGCAGATTGCATCAGGCGCTGTCTATAGCACGGACATGTCCGATCCTGGGGATTGGAAAGCGTACAAGGCGGCGCAGTGGACCGAGATCGACAACGGCCGCAACGAGCTGATACTCGATCTGATCGAACAACGCCAGCACAGTGTGACGTTCTTTCTCTGGCGTCACCAACGGGAAATGCTGGCCACCGAAGCCGACAAGCGAGGTGTCACTTATGAAATCATTGATGGGACTACTCCTGTCCGACGCCGAGAAGCGATTGTTGCTGCGTATCAAGCAGGCTTTTACCAGACGTTGTTCCTCCATCCGCGCACGGGCGCCCACGGGCTCACCCTCACCAAAGGCACCTCCTCGATATGGGCATCACCCATATACGAGGCCGACCTGCTGAAGCAGGGGCTGCATCGGGTCTACCGGGGCGGACAGACCAAACGCACCGAGAACATCATGGTGCGGGCGAAGAACACCGTCGAAGGACTCGTCTACAGCATGCTCACCGACAAGAGCGTACGAATGAACAACCTGCTCGACCTGCTCAAGGAGACGAGGCATGCAAAAGCTGCATGATCTTATGAAGAGCGAAGGATACGACTCCATCATACAAATGTGCGAGAGCGCGATCTACGACTCCGTCGTGGTGCTGGCCGGGCTCGCTTAGGAGATACCGATGTGGGGACGAGGGTTATACATCGCCACGCTGGTCCTGACGCTGCTGATCCGAGGCACCATTTTTTACGAGAACATCCAACGCGCACGCCGCGGAGGCGCTGAGCCCGAAGAGGAGGTTCAGGCCGAATCCCCAGACGACGAAGACATCATACACATCGACGTTTCCCGTCGCCTTCACTGAGGAGCTGAAATGAAGACAGGAATTCGCATTGCGATAGATGCTTCCACGGCGAACATCAACGCGAAGGATGGGCAGCTGCTCAACAAGTGTGCAGCTTCGATCTCGCGTGGCACGAAAAGGCCGAGAATACAGGCTCATGAGTACGGGTGGATCATATTCCTCGGTGACAACGTAGAGGCTGAGGTCCAAGCTGTAAAGCAGTTCGGCTTCGGCCCCGCCATGATCGCCCTCCTTCGGTACGCGCATCAGCACCATGCCTTTCTGATCAGCATCGACCGGGATGCCGACCTCATCGACGGTCTGTCCTTGTTCTTCTGGTAATACCTATCACACGGAAGTGATTCCATGCAGATACCGGCTACGGTAGTAGGGCTCGATTTCGAGACGTACTACGACAAGGACTACTCGCTTCGTAAACCGACGATCTCCACGTCCGAGTACGTTCGTGATCCGCGCTTCAAAGCGCACGGGGTGTCGATCCGCACCAACCGCCAGCGAAAGGCGAAGTGGTATCCACACGAGTTGATCCCGCAAGCGCTGGCGCAGTTCGACTGGAGCCGATGCGGCCTGCTCGCGCACCACACGCACTTCGATGGTCTGATCTGCTCGCACCACTACGGCGTGGTGCCGGCGTACTACCTGTGCACAATGTCCATGGCCCGGCCGGTCGTCGGTCATGACATCGGGGTCGGCCTCGACGAAGTCAGTGCCTATTTCGGCGGCAAAGGCAAGATCAAAGGCGCTCTGGACGACGTCAAAGGCATCCGCGATCTCAGCCCGGAGCAGTCGCGCCAACTCGGGCGCTACGCCAATCAGGACGTGGACGAGATGTGGCGCATCTACTGGGAGCTGCTGCCACATCTGCCCCAGTCCGAGATAGACCTGATCCACCTCACCGTCAACGCCTTTGCCAATCCGGTCGTCTACGTCGATGAGCCGCGAGCCACCAAGGCGCTCAACGCGGAGTTGGCAAGAAAGAACAAACTGTTCAAGGCCGCAGCCACGATCCTCGACGCACCCGGCAAAGGCGCTGAGCGCATCGAGGCTACCAAGAAGCTGCTGGGCAAGAACGACGTACTGGCCGGGGCGCTGATCGACGAAGGCGTCGAGCCGCCCAGGAAGTGGAGCGTCAAGCAGGGCAAGCCGATCTACGCCTTCGCCAAAGCCGACCTGGCCTTTCAGGCGCTCGAAGCCCATGAGAACAAACGCGTCCGCCAGCTGGTTGAAGCCCGGCTGTCAGTCAAGTCCACCATCGGCGAGGCACGCGCCCGGCGTCTACTCGATCACGGCAAGGACGGCATTGAGTTGCCGCTGTACCTGCACTATGCCAAAGCGCACACGCTGCGCTGGACCGGCGGCGATAAGCTCAATCCGCAGAACTTCCAACGTGGTAGCGAGCTGCGAAGGTCCATCAAGGCCGGCCCTGGCCAGAAGATCGGCGTAGTGGACTCCTCGCAGATCGAGGCCCGCACGAACGCCTGGCTGGCCGGGCACGAGGCCCTGCTCGAAGCCTTCCTCCAGGCTGACCAGGGTAAGGGCAAGGACCCATACTGCCTGCTCGCCGAGAGCGTCTACAACAAGCCCATCGACAAGAAGAAGAACCCAACCGAGCGCTTCGTGGGAAAGGTCGGGGTGCTGGGCCTGGGTTATGGCATGGGCGCCGAGAAGCTCCAGTACACCCTGGCTGCCGGGCTCATGGGACCGCCGATATGGTTGCCTATCGAAACCTGCGAGCACATAAAGAACGTCTATCGTCGAGTCAATTACCTCATCGTAAATCTCTGGCGATTCCACGACCGGATGCTGACCATGATGTACAACGGCGGCCAGCAGGTATTCAGGGACATCCTGCACTACTTCCCCGGCGGTATCGGGCTGCCCAACGGGCTGCAGCTGCATTACCCGGACCTGCAAGCCAAGTACAACCCGCGCTTCGAGCGCCTGGATGATTTCTCCTACCGCTCAAGCAAGCACATCCGCAGCAAGATCTATGGCGGGCTGCTCACTGAAAACATCGTCCAGTGCCTGGCCCGGCTGATCGTCGCCGAGCAGATGCTTCGGATCGCCGAACGCTACCGCATCGTGACCATGTCCCACGACGAGGTGATATTCCTGTTTTACTGGCGCGAGGCCACGAAGGCAATGAAGTATGCCTATGAGTGCATGCGCACGCCACCGGCCTGGTGCCTGGATATTCCGCTCAACTGCGAAGGGGGATTCGATGACTGCTACAGCAAGTGAACAGCTTCCGCAAACACCGTCCGATTACCTCGAAGAGATCGGACTGGTGTCCACGAACGTCGAGCGCCTCAACCACGCCATGAGCGAACTGCACGACGCCATTTGCCGCATGGACCTGGCTCAGCTGCGCACTTTCAAGCGTACCGCCATGGGCGAAGCCGCCATCAAGCTGGCGAGCGAATACGGCCTGCATTCACATTACCTGCGAAAGGACTTCTGATGGAACTCACAACCTACACTGTCGGCCCCTTCATAGCACGGATCAATATCGAGCCGGACCTCGATGCTATGGACCCTCGGGACGATGACTACCTCGGCACCATCGAGGTGTTCTACAACTCCGCCCCCTTCATGGAGCGGGCGGTCGAGATATTCGGCAAACGGACCAACGACGCTCTGGAAATACTAGTGGGTGGCGGCGTCGTCTGGACCGGTCCGGGCGGACAACGCCCGTGGCTGGGCCTGGAACGCTATCGCCACGGCCTGGATGCCTACGCGGTCTGCAGGCAGGGCAACTTCCCGGATCGGCGCTGGGATGTCGCCCCCATCGTCGGCTTCTGGTCCCCTCACCCGGACGCCCCGGCCTTGACGAAAGCCCGCAGCCTGCATCGAGAGAAGATGGACCGCAATGCAGAACAGCTCCTTTGTAAGGAAGCTGCCGATGATCTGACAGTCTGGAACCAGTTCGTCCAGGGCGATGTATGGGGCTACCAGGCCACGCTGCTCGATGCTGACGGCAACGAGATCGCCGAGGACAGCTGTTGGGGCTATTTCGGCCTCGACAGGGTTGAGCAGGAAGCCGAAGCGTTGGTTCAACACTGGAGAAAGAAATACGAAAAGGAGACTGTCTGATGGGATATACACACTACTGGTATAAGAACCGGGATTTCACGAACACCGAATGGGCGGCCGTGAAAACCCTGGCTCGCACTTTCCTGGAACACCTGCCCGACCATTCGGCGTCCGCGGGGGGTTACTACATCGAGGAGAAGCTCGAACTCGCGTTCGATTACGACGCACCTGACGTACCCGTGGCAATCGACGCATCCCAAATTCGCTTCAACGGGCTGGGCGATCTGGGTCACGAGACGTTCGTGCTCCTCAAGCAGCCCTCCAAGTTCAACTTCTGCAAGACAACACGTAAGCCCTATGACTTCGCTGTGTGCGGCGTGCTGCTCATCGCGCAGAAACAGGCACCCGAGGTGCTGAATATCCACAGCGATGGCGGACCCGACGACTGGATGCCGGTACGGCGCCACTTGCAGGCGCTGTTCCAAGAGTCGTTCTACCTTCCGCCGGCGGTTACCGAAGAAATCAGTCAGGGGGCGTGATGAACGCTGACAGCGATCTTCAGTCGGTACACGGCGCTTTTGAGCAGGGATACAACGACGCGCAGCACCCTTTCTGGCCCCTCGCATGTCCTTGGGCGGATGGAACGACTCTCCAGGAGGCATGGCAGCGTGGCGTGGATCAGTACTTCGCAGAAGTAGAGGCTTGACACCCATCAACCATTCATCGTACAGTGAAACTGTACAGGAGGTACACCCACATGGCACGGAATGCTACCGCCGCGAAAGCGGCCGACACCACGCCCGCTCTGGGCACGCTGATCGACAACCTCAACAGTATCCGCGAACGACGCCGCGAGCTGGACAAGAAGCTCAAGGCCGTGGCCGAGGAATACAAGGCCGTCGAAGCCGATCTGCTCGCTGCCCTGGACGCCCAGGGAATCGAACAGTCCCGCGGATCGTCCGCCACCGCCACCATCTCCGAGAACGTCGTCCCGCAGGTCGAGGACTGGGAGAAGTTCCACCGCTTCCTGCTGCGCAACAAGGCGCTGTATCTGTTGGAGCGGCGAGCGGCGGCGGCTGCGTACCGTGAAATGCTCGAACAGCGAAAGGGCCGCGCCATCCCCGGCGTCGTCAGTTTCACCAAGCGCACCATCAATCTGCGATCCCGCTCCTGATACCGACCCGACACGGAGAGCCGGTCGGTATTGTTCGTTATTGCTCTCCACCGATGGAGGTAGCTCATGGCTGCTCGAAAGAAACCCGGCACGACTGTCGCCAAACGCGGCAACACCAGTATGGCAAACGTCAACGAACAGCTGGCCGCGGAGGCCGGCGCAATCGCGGAGCAGATCGGACGCCCGGCCGGGAACAAGATCAAGACCGCCGACAAGCAGTTCCAGTTCCCCGATGGGACCGTCGATGCGGGTCCGATTCGGGTGGTGATCCTGGACTTCGTATCCCGCAACGACCTCTACGAGGGCAAGTGGGACCCGAAGAATCCGAATCCGCCTTCCTGCTTCGCCATGGGCAAGGTGCTCAAGGACATGACGCCGGACCCGGAGAGTCCGAAGATCCAGTCCGACAACTGCGCGGGCTGCCCGAACAATGCCTTCGGTTCCAACGGCGACGGCAAGGCGTGCAAGAATACCCGGCTGCTGGCGGTCATCCCGGAGGACGCTAAGAGCGAGGAGGAGATCATGACGATCAGCGTATCTCCGACCGCACTGAAGGCGTTCGACGCGTATGTGTCCACCATCGCACGGCTGTTCCAGACGCCGCCCATCGGCGTGTCCACGGAGATCGGCTTCCATCCGGAGCGCTACTACAGCTCGTTGATGTTCGGCAACCCCGAGCCCAACAAGAGCGTGGCAGAGCATCTCTCCCTGCGTGAGGCGGCACAGTCCATCCTGTACGCCAAGCCCGATCTGACCCAAGCCGAGACGACCAAGGCCAAGCCCAAGACCAAGGGGCGGCGCCGCTCGGCGGCCTGAGTCTGATGGTTCGGTCCAATATGCTGCGCGTAGCACTCTCCGACTATCGGTCGCTTCACGAGCACATTCTGGAGCTGACCGAGGAGGAGCTGCGCGCAGCATTGGCACTCGAACACAGCACTCTGCGGCGAAAAGCCGTACTCAAAAGGCTCATCGCTCGCATCGGCGCAGTGACAGCCAAAGCAACAATCAACGACCTTACAAGGAGGTTTTATGTCTCGTAGAGAATCGGCCGTGATGAATTCCGAAGTCGGCGGCTCCGCGGCCCCCACCCGTCCCCGCAAGACCGACAAGACCAAGGAGCGGATGGCCACGCTGCGCGAGCAGATCAAGGAGGCGAAGCAGATCGAGCGCGAGCAGCGCGGCGAGCTGCGCGAAGCCACTCGTGCGGCCAAGACCGCGGTCAAGGTCGAAGAGCGGGCCAGCAAGGCCCACCAGAAGGCCGCCAACAAGGTCGGCATGCTGCAGGAAAAGCTGGAAGCCCTTCGCGCCAGCTGATCCAGTCTGGGCGGCCCCGGTAACGGGGCCGTCTTTTCAACGAGGTGTGTCATGCACGAAACCACAGCTACCGTACTCATGCCCGTCATCGTCGAATATGAATCCTATCCGGCGCTGCCGGCCCAGGGGGACGGCTCGGGTGGCCCGCCGATCAGCCCGGCCGAATCCGAGCGCATCGAAATTCGCTCGGTGCGTGTCCCCGGCGACGACCGTTCCGTGCTCGCGCTGCTGACGAAGGAAAGCATCGAGAGTCTGTATCTGCAACTCGCGGACTGATCCCCCCGCCGCACTGGCGGACCACCAGCAGGGGGTGTGGACAATAACCCTCTGCAGTCCAGACGGTTAAGGTTTCTCCTCACCCTCGCCGCGACTGGACCGCCTGGCCCACGAGACGGGCTCCCCATTTCCAAGACAAGGAAGTCCTCATGATCAACTACACCGATTGCGTCATCGACCTGGAAACTATCGGCAATGCTCCGCACCGACAGATCGTCATCCTCAGTATCGGAGCGGTCTTGTTCAACCCCGGCGACGAAGACACCATGGCGGATCTGGTCGATGACCGCTGCCTGTACTATCGCCTGGATCTGGAGGATCAACAACGCCAGGGCCTGCAGATTGACTCCAGCGCGATTGAGTGGTGGATGCAGCAGGGCACGATGGCCCGCCAGGTCTTCAAGGAGCCGGTGGTCAGCCCTGCGCAGTTCATCCTCGACTTCAACAAGTTCCTCGTGGACTACGGTGTCGAGTACCTGTGGGGCAATGGCAATACCTTCGACAACATGATCCTGCGCAACTTCTACGCGGCCTACAATATGGTTCTGCCGATCCACTGGGCCAGGGACATGGATATGCGCACGCTCAAGCGCCGGGCCGGCGGCTACCGCCCCTACATCGACCGAGGCACCGAGCACAACGCGCTGGAGGATGCCAAGTACGAGACGCTGTGCATCCAGGACTACTGGCGCATGACCCATCGCAGCGAACCTCGCAGCCGCCGCATCGGCTAACCGCGTTTCGATCATCGGAGGCCAAGGATGGCCACGAAGCCAGAAGCTCAATTCATCTGCTCGGTGAATAAGCACATCCCCCCTTCTGTGCATCACCAGAGCATGGATGGCACCTTCACATCTGGTACTCCGGACCAGTACTACGAAGGTGACATTGATCACCTCTGGGTAGAGTGGAAGTTCTCCCCATCCTTGCCTCCGGTGATCGACCTTACTAATCAGAGCCAGCGTGCCAAATTGAGCAAGCTGCAGCAGACCTGGTTGAAGCGTGCCTACGTCAACAACCAGCCCTGCGCAGTTATCCTCGGCACGCCCAAAGGCGGGTACATCTACACCCACGAGCAATGGCTCTTGCCGATACGCCGGGAGGTTATGGCCAACCTGCTACTGTCCAAGAAGGAGCTGGCTGAATGGATTCAGCAACAAGTCGCATTCATCTCTACAACCCGTCGCTCACACGCGAGCGAGCTATCGAAATCGCTGGCACGCTGAGCTACCCCTCGAAGATGCCCTGCGCTGCTTGGGGCATCAGCGCCAAGCACTGCAAAATCGGCAGCCAGCTGCGTAAGCAGCCCGGCACTGTCTGTAGCAAGTGCTATGCCCACCGTGGGCATTATCGCTGCGGCAACGTCGCCGCTGCTCAGGAGCGCCGGCTGCAGGGATTGAATCACCCGCAATGGGTCGATGCCATGGTGGTGCTGATCGAGCACGCCACACTGATGGCCATCCCCTACTTCAGATGGTTCGACAGCGGTGACCTGCAGGACGTGGGGCACCTGATGAAGATCATTGAGATCGCCGAGCGGCTGCCCTACATCACGTTCTGGCTGCCGACCCACGAAGTGCTCATCGTCCAGTCGCTCCACAAGCGCATCCCTCCGAATCTAGTGATCCGGGTGAGTGCCGTGAAGCCCGAGGACGAACCCCGCCGAGTGTGGCCACTGACATCAACCGTCTCCAAGGACCCGAAGAAGATCACCTGCCCCGCTCGCCAACAGGACAACCATTGCCGGGACTGCCGCGCATGCTGGGACAAGGAGGTCCCTAATGTCTGCTATCGCCAGCACTAAGAAGCGAATCCACATTAACAAGCACGTAATCGCTTCCAACAAGCGCAATGGAACTCACCAGCCGGTAATATCGATCAAGACGTCCAAGACCAACACCTATGCCCACAAGGTGCAGATCAACGGCCCCAGCGAGGTCATCCACGCCTACGAAGGCTCCGGGCACAAGCCGCTGAGCTGTGGTGCCATCGTCTGGATCGAGACGTACTCCGAGCTGGTGGTCGACGGGGAACTGCTGCCATGACCCGGCAGAGCCGGACGGAATCGGCCATCGAGACGGGTCTGAACATCGGCTCCGGGTTCCTCATTTCCCTGGCTATGTGGACCTGGGTCGTCTCCCAGCTGTGGCACATTGACACACACCTGCACGACAACCTGGCGATCACGGGCCTGTTCACAATCACCTCGTTGCTGCGCTCCTACATCTGGCGCCGCTGCTTCAACGCCCGACTGTATCACTTCCTTACTCGGCGGTAGATCATGCGGGCGCGGTTCTACAAGGACTTCAAGCGTACCAGGAGAACCATCCAGGTGATCGATGAGCATGGTCAGTCACACTGGCTCACTCCTAGCGAGGCGACAGCGTTGCGGAACCAGCTCAACAAGGCGATCCGACAAGCTAGAGAAGGCAAATGAAAACAGGCTACATAGAAGTCAGTCCCACACTCGACCGCAAGTTCTACGTTGATGGGAAGCTGCAGATATACGATGGGCAAATCGCTACGGCAAAAAGGCCCAACGATCCCCTCGTGAAAACCGAGAGTGAACTGCTGCAAGATCTGATCGAACTGCGCCGGCGCGAGCAACTCATTCAGAAATGTCGCAAGTCGATCATCTCGATCCTTACCGGTCCGGCTTTGGACGAGGGAGAAGAGGAAACGAAATGAGCACACGCAGCCGCTGGCCCTTCCCGGCCAGCCGATTCTTTCATGTCATGGGCGAAGGCTGGTACGTGCAAATGCGGCACGACGCCACCTTCGGACCGTTTACCGAACGCACCGAAGCGCAGCTCATCTGCAAGGTGCAACTATACAAGGAGAGCAACAATGGCGCACATGCTTGATTTCACCAAGGGCCGGGCCGCCATCGGCTACGTCGATCAGACGCCCTGGCACGGGTACGGATTCAAGATGAACCCCACCGCGCCGCTGGAGGAGTGGCAGGTCCGGTCCGGACTCGACTGGGAGGCCAAGCTCGCCACCGTGCAGTACAAGACCGAGAGCCAGGAGGGTGAGCAGCTGCAGGCGTTCAATGACCGCCGGGTGGTCTACCGCTCGGACAACCTGGCCCCGCTGGCCACGGTCAGCGACCGCTACCGCCTGGTACAGCCGGCCACGGTGCTGGAGTTCTTCCGGGATCTGATCGCCGATCAGGGGTTCCAGATGCACACCGCCGGCTCGCTCGATGGGGGTCGCAAGATCTGGGCGCTGGCCAAGACCGGCGAGGAGGCTCGGATCAAGGGGCAGGACCAGATCGGCAACTACCTGCTGCTGTCCACTTCGTTCGACGGTTCGACGGCCACGCTGGCCATATTCACCTCCATCCGGGTGGTGTGCTGGAACACGCTGTCCTACGCCCTCGACGGCGAGAAGCGGTCCAACAGCGTGCGCGTGGGCCACAGCAGCACCTTCGACCCCAAGGCCATCAAGATCGACCTGGGCCTGGCCGAGAAGGACTGGATACACTTCATCGAGAAGGGCAATCTGCTGGCCGAGCGCCGGGTCAACGACAAGGAAGTGCGTCAGTGGCTGATCGACGTGCTGGGTGAGCCCGAGAAGCCGCTCGATATGCAGCCCAACGTGAACGCCATGAAGAAGATCTATCAGCTCTTCTACGGCGGCGCGACGGGAAGCGGACTGACCTCGGCCGACGGCACTGCCTGGGGCCTGGTCAACGCCGCCACCGAGTACTTCGACCATCACCGCCGGGCGCGGGACAACGGCTCGCGGATCAAGTCCGCATGGTTCGGCACCGGCTCACAGGCCAAGGAGAAAGCGTTCCAGAAAGCGCTGGATCTGGTGGCTTAGCGATGCCTCGGTTCCTTACGACATACACCGTCGAGGCTGATCAAATCCAGGTGTACTCGGAGTCTGATGACATCTCCCACGCCACTGACGATGTCAGCGATTGGGTTTGGCAGTGGGCACCAGACAAAGAGACCGCGAGGATGCAGCACTTCGACAAACTGGACGAATGGGAAATGGACCCGACAAAGGATACCTACTAATGAACACAATCCTGGATTGGCGCGATATGTCGCGCTACGGCATCGAGGTGCTCACGGGCGAGTCCTGCGCTTTCGGGTTGCGGTTGTTGTGCGACCTCAACATCGACGGGTTCGAGTTGTTGCGTGAGTTCTTCGGGCTGTTCGGAACGGCCCCGGTAAAGGGCTCCAACTGGAACCCCGAGGTCAATGGCAAACGCGCGATCTGCTCGATCATGCTGCCCAAGGACATGCTCCGGTCATTGGCAGCGTACGTTCTGTTTCGCCAGGGCTACGAAGCGATCCACGATGCCGGGTTCGGGCCGGTCTATGGCCTGACCACTACGGACATCGCTTCTCTTACCCAAGAGCAGCAGGCAACGATCCGACGCAATCCGGCCTACAACAGTAACATCCCGATGAAGGACGGGCGTTGCATCCACCAGGCCACGGGGAGAAGCGAATGACACTCCCCAACAAGAACGTACGCTTCATCGAGCACCTGCTGGAAGAAGGCGTAATCGCCGAAGTGTTCGTTCTGTCTGCGATCTGAAATCACGCCCTCCAAACCAAGCAGTGCAATCCAATGGCCGAGCACGCCTTTATTTCGCCGAAGGCGTATGAGCGCATTGCAGACCTGGTCATCGAACGGTTGGTGCGCGATTACAAATACACGATACCGCAGGAGGAAGGATGATAACTTATCTGGATGCACTGAACACGGTCCTGCTGTACGGCGAAGCTAGGCAAAACCGAACAGGTACGAAGGCTCGCTCGCTGTTTCATCTAACACTGACCTTTGATCTGCGAAAAGACTTTCCCGCCGTCACCACGAAGAAGTTGTACTTCAACCAGGTCAAGGGCGAGCTGCTCGGCTTCATTCGTGGCTATACGAACGTGAAGGACTTCCAGGCGCTCGGCTGCACGATCTGGAACGAGAACGCCGAGGCGCCCTATTGGAAGAAGAACCCGGCGAACCAGGGCGACGGTGACCTGGGCCGGATCTATGGAGCGCAGTGGCGTGGTTGGAAGACCCACACGCCGATCCTGGGCGAGCCGACCGGGACGTGCCCTGAATGCGGTGGGTTAGGGAAGCACGATTCAGCTTCAACGAGAGGCGGGTCCTGGAGACAGTGGAGTTGCGCTACCTGCGATGGGTCCGGCAAGGCCGGCATGCAGCCTATCGAGGGCTACCGAACCCTCGACCAGTTGCAGGAGGTGATCGAGCGGATTCAGCGTGATCCCTACGACCGCCGGCTTATCGTCACCGCCTGGAACCCCGGCGAGATCGCCGACATGGCGCTCCCGCCCTGTCACGTGATGCACCAGTATTATGTAACCCCCGAAACGGGCCACCTGGACCTGATGATGTATCAGCGGTCAGCGGACATGTTCCTGGGCGTGCCCTTCAACATCGCCTCTTATGCGCTGCTGCTGTCGATGGTCGCCCAGGTCACGAACCTCAAGCCGCGCCGCCTGATCATGGTGCTCGGGGATGCGCACATCTACCACGATCACCTCGACCAGGTCCGTGAGCAGCTGCGACGCAAGCCGCTTTCCAAGCCGACACTGTGGCTCAACCCAGAGTGTCGTGAGATCGATAGCTTCGAGCCCAACGACATCCAGCTGGCCGACTACCAGTGCCACCCGCCTCTGCGAGGGAAGATGGCTGTGTAGTCTGGAGGAACTCGTGATTGAGCGTGCTCTTAAACAGTTGATTTACCTTGTCCACCTGTTGGACAAGGCGCTGTGGTTACACCGTAGGAAAAAGCAGAGGAAGCATGTAAACTAATATTCACCAGGAAGGTGAATTCGGGCCAAGGACCGGCTAGCACACCAAGGAGATCGAACATGTTGGTCCTGACCCGAAAAGTGGGAGAACACATCCAGCTGGAAGCCAATGGCCCCGTAGATGGCCCGATAAATGTGTTCGTGCTGGGGGTTCGTGGTGGCCAAGTCAAAGTAGGCATTGACGCGCCCAAAACAGTCGGAGTCTCCAGGAAGGAGCAGGATGCCAAGGATGGCCCTATTAACAATGAAAGAAGTGGCTGAGGAGCTGAGTTGCAGACCACGCCATGTACGCCGGTTGATCAATGCTGGCGAGCTTGAAGTGATCGCACTCGGATCGACCCGGAAAGGAGATCGGGTCGATACAGTTGACTTGGAACGATTCATACGCAGGAAGCGGATGAATCGTCGAGCCCAGGTATGCCAGTTGAACTCATCGAAGGTGTCTACCACGTCCGTGTCCAGGTCGGTGGACGCCGAGTTAGACGCTCTCTTGGAGCGGGCGCAACCCGGAAAGAGGCGGAGGAACTCGAAGACTACCTCCGCACGCAGCTCCGGGAAGAACGCCACGAGGAAAGGCTAGGCCGCAAGCCTCGCCGGCTGTTCAACGAGGCGCTGCTAAAATACCTGAAAGCGCCCAGCACGAAACAGCAGCGCCGCTACCGAGACATCCTCAGCCACGCCAAATACATCAAGCCATTCTTTCATGGCGTCATGCTCGATCAGGTCCCCGATGCCGCCCTCCCCATGATCGAAGCCATGGAGCAGCAGGGCCTGTCGCCTGCGACGATCAACCGCCGCCTCGCCCTTGTGCGCCGGGTGCTCAACGTCGCCTGGAAGGACTGGAAGTGGGTTAAGGAGCCGTTCGGCCAACAGATCCACCTGCTGCCCGAGAACAACGCCCGTCACTACTACCTGTCTACTGAGCATGTCCTTGAATTGCTCATTGCCTGCCCCAGCTACGAAGCTGCCGCCTTGATGCTCGTCGCCGCCCTGACAGGTCTTCGCCCCTGGGACGAGCTGATGCGGATCAACAACGACCCGGACGCCTTCGTCCATGGCGGGCTGATCCTGCTCGACCCGAAAAACAAGACCCGCCGCCCGCGCCGCATTCCTATCCACCGTATCATCGCCCCGGTCATCGAGGAAATGCCTCTGCCGATCACTCCCGCCCTGTTCCGCTCCCACTGGGAGGCCGCCCGAGAGGCTGTTGGCCGACCGGAGCTGCACCTCTACGACCTGCGCCATACTTACGCTTCCTGGCTGGCCGCCAGCGGGGCCGAGATGGCCGACTTACGCGATCTCATGGGCCACACCGAGATTCGCACCACCAGTCGTTATATCCACCTCCATGGACGCCGGCTGGCCGAGCGGGTGGATGCCATTGGCTGGGGTTCCGAGAACCCTGACTGCAATCTAGAGAAGTTGGAGTATCCCAATGACGAGACGTGAAAAATGCTTTATCTGCATGGAAGCCCCGGTCAAGCACAAAGAGAGCGGAGTGTGCGGCGCTTGCTATTCATGGCTGTACTACTGGCGCCGCAAGAGCGTCACCGAGTGGGTGCAGTATATTCGCGCCAACGGTAAGCGCGACGCCCGCATCGCAAAGATCGCTCCGCACAATATCACCTCCATCAAAGGGAAACGGAGGGCTTAGCTATAACACGGAGGATGCAGACATGAGCTACCACATCAGCAACCTGCGGTGGGACTCGCAGACCGAATGGGACGACGAAAGCTGGGCGGAATTCGTGGACGCGGCTCCTACCAGCGCGTCAGCGACGCCAAACTGATGGCCGATCTGCGGGTCTGACTGAGCCCTTCACAATCGATACACGATCCGCCCGTGCCGGCCCGGTAGACCGGCTCAGTAAGGAGATAGCCACTATGTGGACCTACAGACAGCAGCCCCTGCGTATCCCGACCCCGCCCCTCCACCCGCGCGAGTGGATCATCAGCCTGCCCGTCCCCGACGGGATCGATGTCTCTGACCACGGCGCCCACGACCAGATGGCCGCTGACATGGCCCCTACTGGCTACGTCGTCGGCGGGACGATACCTGTGTCGTCGCCCAATGCCCCGCGTGACGCGATGGCGCTGCGCGATCCGCAGTGGTGGCGTATCCGTGTCACGTACATCCCGACGAGTTGGCAGCGCAATTGGCTGGCACCCGTCGCTGCGTATGCCGCAGCCCAGATCGTCGGAATCGACACCGGCATGGACGATGTGATGTGCGCGGACTATGACGGGATCAGCTACCGCACTCCGGACGGTCGTCCAACCCGCCGAGAGTGCTATGACTGGTCGCATGATCTGCCCGAGGCCGTGCGCCGTGCGCTGGCCGATATGCGCTCCATAGCCCAGCATCGTCGAATCGGTTACATGCATGCGCGCCCGGACACTGGGCGCGCCCAACAGGTCGCCATGCGCGAACAGGACGCCGATGACCAGCGCTACAGCGCCGCACGGGAGATCGTGCGCACATGGGTGCTCTCGACGCATCCAGCGGTGATCGCCAACTAGCAGGAGGACGCAGATATGAGCGAATACATGTGGGGCATTGGCCCCCGTAAACCACCGCGCCAGGGGAGGGTGCACGACGGGAGACAGCGGCCGTGAAACCCGCGCTGACAAAAATGATGAAGGACTATGCGACTGAGATGGGCCACCGCGCTGAGATCGAATACCGCATAGGTGACGGCCATCAATATCTCGGAATCAAGCCGCGTTTCACGCAGATGAAAAATGGAGACGTGGAGATCGACTTCTACAATACGAAGTATATCCGCATCGCACGTCACCGCATTTCTGACGACGAATATCGCAGCCTGCCGCAAGGAAAGAAAGGCACTGAATATCTGATCGAAAAGTTCGATCTGGCCTGAAATGCCGTCCCGTAACCCCCAAACCCGAAACACAACAGGAGGACGCAGATATGAGCGAATACATGTGGGTCATTGGCCGGCGTAAACCACCGCGCAAGATCGCGCGAGCCATGGACCGGATTTGCCGCGAGGAAGGCGGATACGGGTTCGTAGAATTCAACGTCCGCGAGGGATCGAAACCCGACACCAATAATGGCCAGTATCTAAGCTGGCTGGAGGGCCCGAATCGCGGCGCACCGTTCGACGGCGACTTGCAGCGGCGCGTCACGGACCGCATCAAGCGCGAACTCCACTGGCCCCCTGAGCCCGAGCACATTCGCTGCCCTTACTGCGGGGGTCAATGGGACCGCCAGGACCCCACCGATGGCTGAGCCTCGCTACGCCTCCCTGGAGAACGCCCTAGCGATGGTATCATGGGGCCACCTGGCCCTGGCGGCGCTCACAGCGCCTCTCAGGAGGCGGTCAGAAAACGGTCAGGTGGGGTGGCTGTCAGAGTCAGGAAATGTAGTATAAGCTGTTGATTTTAAATGGTGCCGGCGAGAGGAATCGAACCCCCGACCTGCTGATTACGAATCATGCGAACAGGGGGTACCAACTAACAAAATCAATAGCTTGCGAATCTCAAAACGGTCTATTTGACCGTTTTTGGACCCATCCGCGGTCAAAAAACGGTCAGCGCCAGGAAGGTGGGCCCCCACCCATTCCGCTTGAGTGGCGCTATGCCAAGTGGGGTCTGCGAAGCCAAGGAGGGCACGATGTACGAATACAGAGCAACGGTGGTGAGGGTGGTTGATGGAGACACGGTATATGTCACGGCGGACCTGGGGTTCGATATTTCGTTCGTGATCGACCTGCGGCTGCTGGACTTCGACGCCCCGGAGATATTCCACTACAGCTGCCAAGCCGAGCTGGACCATGGAGAGCGGGCCAAGGCGCTGGCCAACCGGCTCCTGCCGGTGGGTGAGACAGTCACGATCAATACCCAGAAGGACCACACCGGCAAGTACGGGCGTTACCTGGCCCGGATCACGCTGCCGGATGGTCGGGACTTCGTCACGGTCATGAGGCAGCACGGCATGCAGAAGCGGGCCAGCTACTCCTGACGCTCTTCCTCGACCTGCAGAGCCTGCGGGGCCTTGCAGGCCGTGCAGTAGACCTCGCCGCTGACCATGAGCCTGAATGTGGCGCTCCCACACTCGCACTCCCACTCGACCCCTTCGGGGTCGTCTGGGCCACCATCATCGAAGCCGGGCTCAGCGGGGTGCCATGTGGGGTGGTACGCAAGCGTGCCCATATCCATCATAGCCCCGTGCGGATGAAATCCATGAGCCCCGTGATCGCTGCCCAAGGGAGGATCAGCGGGTAACCCACCACGAACAGAGCCATCACGCCGTACCACTTCCACGTCTGCACCCCGTCCAGTTCCCCACTCGCTTTCATGCTCTTGGTTATGTGACTGCTCATCACCACACCAAACGCCAGATACGCCAGCACGCTCACGATGATCATCATGGTCAGTCCTCCAGGTCAGGAAGCTCGACGGTCTGCCCCGCCAGGGCGTGCGTCGAATCGTTGAGAAATCGGATCTTGCCGTCCTCCACAAAGCTATGGCATCGCATACACTTGAAGGTGTAGGGATCGTCCGGGTGCTCTTCGTTGTACGAGCACCAGCATGGGCCATCATGCCCAGGGGCGTAATGCCCGCTCTGCACCAACACGCTCGGGCTGATCGTTGGTCGGTCAGCATCCCCGTTCCAGTCCCACCGATAGTTCTCCCCTTCCACGGTTACGCCGTGCATCTGCTCGCACCCAGGACACCAGAATGCGATCATCCCGCCTTTTCGGCTGCGCAGCTTCGCCATCACGCCTCCTCCCTATAGTAGAACTTCCCGCCCACCACAGCCTGCGTGGTCACCGAGATCAGCTCGTGGTTCACCAGCTTCTTGTGGGTGTCGATGTGATGGAGCCCGAACCCGTTGCTCCATTTGCCGCCGTGGGTGTACACCGCATCGCGTATGTGCCCGGCAGCCAGCTGCACCCACTCGTAGGAGCCGAACGTCTCGTTGTACATCGGCGTCACTTGCCATCGATGGTGATGCCCATTCACTCCCGGCACCCCGAGGTTCTTTCCCTCGGGGAAGTGATGCGCCAGGAAACAGTCGAAGCTGACGTGGTAGTTCTTGCCCACCTCACGGGTGATGTCCCCGACCCGGTATGCAGCCAGGTCCGCTTTGGCGACGTAGTTCAGCTCGAACTCCTCCAACCCCAGCAGCTTGGGCACGGTGAAACCGTGCAGGTCACTGAGCACGGCTTGTAGCGCCGGGGAGGAATCAGCCAGGTGACGCAGCAGGCGGAACTCATGGTTGCCCTCGATGAAGAACACGGTCGCATCGGGGGTCGCGTTGCGCAGCGGTCCGAGGATCTGCTCATGGACGAACTGGATGCGACCGACCACGTCCCACTGCCGGGGGTCAATGGTGTACCGGCCGAACTCAGGCAGGTCGAACACGTCGCCGACGAGGTAGATCACGTCCGGCTGTACGCGCTTGGCGGTGTCGAGCGCCACCTCCAGGAAGAACCGATCCACTTCGTGGTCGTGTAGGTCAGACAGCGTCATGACGGTCTGCCAGCGGGTCTTGTTGGCGCGGACGTATTTCGCCCCCCACTGGGACCGCTCTTTGTTTAGCTCCCGGTAATGATCGACGCTGGCGTGCTTGGCGATCTGCTTTTCGAGGTGATGCTGCTGTCGAGTCAGGGTGATGCCGGCTTGGCGCTTGAACTCAGTGAAAGTCCCAAAGTAGCGGTTCCAGGTGGATTCGCTGATGACGGAGTTGTTCCGAAAGAAATTCCGAGATATGGCCCTCTCAGGGTTGGCCCTGGCAAGCCGTTGCAGTTCGCGGATACAGGCTTCCTCGTCCCACTCCGGGCGCTGCTTTGTGGTGTCTTCGGAAAGTGGAGCGTCGTGCTGTCGTAGCTTCCGTGCCATAAACCCTCCGTGGCCTCATTGGCTCTTCTTCCCCCGGTCTTCTTTGAACCGCTGCCATTTGTAGAACCCAATCACCGTGCCCAGGATGCCGACCACTGTGGCCAACGCCGTTGCGACGGCGCCGGTGATGAGTGGCAGGTTGCTGAATACGCGGACACAGACCCAGGTGATCAGGGAGCAGGCCCACAACAGGGTCAACCTACGCGCCAGCCTGTGGCGGTCGAACGCCGCCCACAGGGCGTCTAAGAAACGGGTCATCCGTGGAACCCTCCAGTGAGTACGGTGGTTCGGCCCGCCTGGCTACGCCGCGGAACAGGATCGGTGGCATCCCCCAGCGGACTAGAAGCGGTGGCTCGCGCTTCTCGACGGTCCACCGGGGGACATACTCGTACCACCGCCGCCCATCCGGGCTCCAGATCGCATGCCGGTACCACCCACGACGACCGAACCGGTTGATCCGCCGGCTACGTGTCATGGCGACCCAACTGTTCGGGTGACGACGCTGCATCCATCGCACCCAGAGCTGACAGTTCGCCACGCGCAGCTGGGGAATGTCCATCTAGCGGATAACCGAGTCGCTATCTTGCTTCGGCTCGATTGACTTCTTGCAATGGTGCTTGTCGAGCCGGTTGAGAAATAAACAAAGGAGGTACGCCCAGAACTCTTTGGTCACGAGCTTCCCTGCCCGGCTGCTGATCGTCTCTTGCGGGTCCCCACCAAGAAGCGCATTGGCCGCCTGATCCCATGCGATGAGGTTGTTGAGGCAATAGCGACGTGCTGCGCGAAGTGCTTCCTTGCGGGTCATGGCGGCCCTCCTTAGCTTAACGCCCTATCCGGCATCCCTGCGTAGCGATTGATCTGGATGCTCTGTTACATCTACATCGGTACCCAGGTTGTCTGTATGCCATTGCACCCATTTCTTGCTCCATTGAACGACGTCGCTCTCATCCATTAGTTAGCCGCCACCAGCCGGAACCAATGGCGGCACCCATTTACTTAGGAATTTCAGCAACAATGATTTTCCGGTCATCATAAACATGGTAATCGGTGCTTTCACCATCTTCGAGATATGTATTCTGCCCATCGGTTTCACCATCGAGGATCTGCACTTCGACTTTTGTTGTCTCGGGGTCGCAATGGGCACTCACTGTTACGGTTGTAGTCATAATTTTCACCTTTTAAGTTGCAGCGGCTAACAAAAATTTCCACCCGACGCCAGAAGGTTCGGCGCTTGCCCTGGCCGCTATGCAGGGCACGGGTGAAATTAGGCGTTGGGCCTCTTGCGGGCGGCATGCCAGCCGGCGCAGAAATCGTAATAGCGTGTCTCCGCCTCGCAGTCGTTCTCCGCAATCACGAAGCCTTGGCTCTCCGCGAAGCGCAACGCTGCCTTGACCATCGCCTCATCGTCCGCTGTCGGCGTCGGCGGCGCTTTCGCCAAGTCGAGCGTCGCGCGCATTCGCAGCATCGCCAGATGCTCAGCCAGCGCCCTGCGTTCATCGGCTGTGCAGTTTCTGCAGAGTTCGTCGAAGGTCATCGGCATGTTCAATCCTCCTCGCCCAACAAGGCCGCTCCAGCCGACGCTGCTTCGCAACGCGTCTGACCGGCGGCGTTATGCCCTCTTTTCGTGCTGACTGAAATTACGTCTATACTTATTTCCAAGGATGAGGGATTGGCCCCATCCAGCGAGGCCCGCAAACAGTGGGCCGCCCGGCTCCCCGTCTCCACAATTGAGACCATCCAGTCGCTAGCATCATCCCGCTGCGTCTCCCAATCCGAGATAGTGGCCGAGGCCGTCGATCTCCTGCCACGCACCTAACCACCGCTTTGAGTCCGACCGGCCGCTGTCGCGGCCGGCGGCTCAAGCTGTCCGTTAGCCGCCACCAGTCGGAACCAATGGCGGCCCTCCTTAGCTTAACGCCCTATCCGGCATCCCTGCGTAGCGATTGATCTGGATGCTCTGTGCCTCGGTCTGCGTGGGGCGACGAGTGCCCGTCACGTTGCCTTGAGCATCATACGTCGTCACATCGGCCAGAAAGTTCGTGTATTCCGCAATATCCAAGGTATAGGCCGGAGTGCCCTGCACAGGGCGCACCCCTGTCGTCGGATCGGGGTCGCCGTAGTACGTGCCCCATTGCAGCCCTGTCACGGTATCCCAGGCGCCCACAATCACCGGAGCCAGGCCGAGATTGGTCAGCATCGTCTTGATCGTTGCGATGTCGTCCGTACTGCTCACGACCCCCTGCACCAGAATGCGACCACTCACATTCCGACTCTCGGGCACCGGGGATACCCATATTGCGACCTGCGCTAATTGTGTACGCAGTGTGGATGGATTATCCGGCGTATCGTTGAACGGCACAGGAGCCGTCGAAAAGATCACGTTAATCATGATGTCAGAGCCACCATTTTGGCATCACTCAGAGCGCGAGTGTAAATCTTGAACCCCTTATACGATGCGGTGTTCTGCCCATACGGCGCTCCTGACGAGCCGACGTAGATCAGATTCGCTACATTGGCGTCCGCAGTGTTCGGATTATTTGCGCCGGCCACACCATCAACGAACATATCCATACCAACCACCGACGACAATCGACCGCCCAGTTTGTACGTTGTACCGGGCCACGGTCCCGCGATTACCAGCCAAGACCCCACGAGTCCACCGGCGATATTCTTCCGGAAACCAATGTTGTTCCCGTTATAGTAAAACTGCACGAAATTGTTATTGTCGTAACGATACC
>Ga0102944_1000708_pt1 | contig 24353 bp, 20 predicted proteins | sample SalPonD_shore_MG_FD_78172 | JGI IMG/M metagenome (GOLD analysis project Ga0102944, IMG submission 78172) | Salt pond soil microbial communities from South San Francisco under conditions of wetland restoration - Salt Pond MetaG... | ecosystem: Environmental > Aquatic > Marine > Intertidal zone >...
CCGCTCAACCTGCGCACCACGCTGCAGGCCTACGCCACCATCCTCACGGATCGCACCGGGCTGGGTTACGCCCTGTGCATGGCCATGTCCGCGGGCGTGATGTACACCTACATCACCAGTTCGTCATTTGTGTTCATCGAGGTGTACGGGATCACCCCGGAGCATTTCGGCTACGTGTACGGGGTTGTTGTGGCGGGGTTACTGGCGGGAAACTATACCAACAGTCATATCGTCATGCGCACGCGGGTCCACCAGCTGATCAGCTCCGCCCTCGTGCTGCGGTTGCTGGCCGTTACCGGGTTGTTTGTGCTGGTTTATATGGCGGGTTCGGGCAGATTACTGGCGGGGGCGGTGGCGCTGATGATGTTCGCAGTGGGCGCCTCGGCGCTGATCACACCCAATATCACGGCGGATATGCTGCACCGCTTTCCCACCGTATCCGGAACCGCATCCGCGGTACTGGGTGCGAGTAACTTCACCTCCGGCGCCCTGGCCGGGGTGATCGCCGGCCTGCTACACGACGGCACCGCGCTGCCCATGGCGCTGATGATGCTGGTCTTCGCCTGCGGCAGTGCCGCGGCCTACTGGCTTATTGCCCGTCCGGCACAGGCGCAGACATTCACCTGAGGCGGACCCGCCTCAGTTCGGCAAGGGGGCGCTGACGTGGGGACGTTCGACTTCCGGCGCGTCCCGATCCTGCAGCACTACATTCAGCATGGAGGCGGCTTCATCCAGGCCGTGCCTGACCAGATCGGCCAGTTCCTCGTTGACCGCGGTGGCCTCCGTCAATTCGAGATAATCGGAAATGGCAATCTCGCCGTGGCAACGCTTGTACAGGGCCAGATACATGGACAGCAGGCGGATGCAGCGCGCCAGCTCCTGGTGATCGCAGTCCTGGACCAGGTTGTAAAACACCCGGTGGGAAATCTTCAGTCGGCTTTGGTCTTGGTTAATCATGTGCATAATCCTCGCCTGATGGTCACTGTATTTATCGCAACCACCGTGCCAGGTAAGATTTATCAGGATAATCATGAAGATGGGCGGGTACCGCAGGCACCGGGAGAAGACCTGTTGTCGCTGCTGAGAGACATCCCGCAACCCGCCACGCACCACTTTGTGACGCATTTCTCACTGGCGCAATACGGGTTTGCCAGAATCGCGGGAAAGGCATAATTTGCCGGATCAAGCAGTTAAACCGGTGACTTTTCACAGTGCCGTAGAAAAACTCCGCAGCCGTCTGACGGCAAGGCGCCATGCCTGAAAAAATGAACACGACACAATCTCTTCTGGACGGCTGCCGCCGACTCATGGCCGACCGCCTGCGTGCTTCCCTGAACCTGATGCTGAAGCAGGCCGAAGCCCGGCTATTCGACATGGTGCTGGAAAAGGAAGGCCTGGGGCATACGCCGCGCTATATCAATGCCATCCGCGAAATGCGCATGAAGAACGGCGAAATCCAGATCCGGTTCGAGAACCGCTTTACCGCCCTGTTCCAGCAGAAGCTCGAACATCTCTCCATTCCCATTGAATATTCCACCATGACCACTACGCCGGAAAAGGCGGCACTGGGTCACGCTGCCGGCCGGGTCAGGGAGGAATGCCGGGAAGTATTGTCCAGCCTGGACAAGCAGTTCAGCGACATGCTGGAGGACATGGACGAGGATGAAAACCCGGTGCAGCCGGAACTGATCATGGAGGCGTTCTGGGAAACCTGCCGCGACGTGAAAGCCGAGCCTGAGATCCGCGTTCTGCTGGTCAAGATGTTCGAAGAATACGTCACCGCCGATCTGCGGGACGTATACGCGGACATCGGCCACTACCTGCAGTCCTACGTTCAGGTAGACAGCGATCACTCAAACTGAACAGGCTGCCGGCAATTATTCCATGATGACGAGAATATCGTAATGAACGTGGTTCAGGATCCAGTCGGTGGTAGCGCCGAAGACACGGTTGGCGACGGCACTGGCAGTTGATGTGCCGATAATCACCAGATAGGCCTCCAGTTCGGCGGCCACCTTTTCAATGGCTTCCTCGGGCCGGCCGCCGACGACGTGGGTGCGGGACGCATCCACACCTGTGGCGTTCGCCACTTCCGTAACGTGCTTGTAGTGATCCTGGTCGGAATAGGCATAGACCACGTGCAATTCCGCTCCCTTGTCAGCATATGCGGCCTCGATGTGGCGGCTGCTCTTCATGACCGTGTTGTAAAGTTTCCGGTACCTGGCGTTATCCCGGAACGGGTCCACGGCTGTCAGGATCCTGTAGGTCGGTGCATGTTCACGCGAGGAGGTCAGCAGGATGCGGGAACGGGATGATTCAAACAGCATCATGTCGGAGGACGTTATCCTGATGACGCCATGCCTCGCCCGGCTGGTCGGCTTGATGATCAGATCGCAATTGGCCTTGAGCGCCGCGTCCCGCAACGCCTCGCGCCAGCTTGGCGTCCAGTCTATCTGTACATCGACATTAATGCCTTCCGCGCGGATCGGTTCCAGGAAGGTTTCCAGCCACAATTTGTAGCGGGTCGTCTCCACCCGCCTCAGCATGTCCGGATCATCCGTCACCAGACCGGAATAGATGCATAGATAAACGTGGATATCGGAGCCGTAATGACTGGCCAGGTCGACGGCCTTGTTGAGGGCGCGCTGCTGCTCGGAAGTCGGATCAATGACGACAAAGATACTGTCGATTTTTACGCCGGTGTCATTCATTCCTGCTCTCATCCTTTCCTGTCCGTCTGCTTGTATTCAAGCAGATGCGGGGAGAAAACATTTGACAGGGATCAAATAGCCGGCGGGTCAACGCGCCGGATTCAGTCGTTCTCTTTCCTCACCTCGACACGGGTGCCGGCATCGTCATCGACCGCCAGCGTCAGCAGCATGGGCTGACAGCAGACCTGGCAGTCCTCCACATATTCCCGGGAGCCGGCGCTGCAGTCGATCAGCAGATCGAGGATCTCGCCGCAGTAGGGGCAGGGGATCTGGCGGGTCTGGAGAAGGTCCATTGTTCGTAGCTCGTGGCTCGTGGTTGGTGGTTGGTGGTTGGTGGTTGGTGGTTGGCAGAGAGTATCCGTGCCACGTGGCATTACCAGCCCCCAGCCCCCAACTCCCAGCTCCTAATTCCCCAGCCGCCGGTACTGCATCCGGTGGGGCGCGGCGTCCTCGCCCTTGCGGTTGACCAGATCCTGATGGTATTCGGTGTAATTGCCCTGGAAGAACACGGTCTCGCTATTGCCCTCGAAAGCGAGGATGTGGGTGGCGATGCGATCCAGGAACCAGCGATCGTGGGAGATCACCAGCACGCAGCCGGGGAAGGCAAGAATGGCTTCTTCCAGCGCGCGCAGGGTTTCCACGTCCAGATCGTTGGACGGTTCGTCCAGGAGCAGGACATTGGCGCCCTGTTTCAGGGTATTGGCCAGGTGCAGGCGGCCGCGTTCGCCGCCGGACAGATCGCCCACGTGTTTCTGCTGATCCTGGCCCCTGAAATTGAAGCGGCTGAGATAGGCCCGGGAATTGACCTCGTAATTACCGATGACCAGGTTGTCCTGGCCGCCGGACACCGCCTCCCAGACGGTCTTCTTGTCGTCCAGGGCGGCGCGGCTCTGTTCCACGAAGGCGAGCTCCACGGTATCGCCGATGTCGATGCCGCCGGCGTCGGGCTGCTCCGTGCCGGCGATCATGCGGAACAGGGTGGACTTGCCGGCGCCGTTGCCGCCGATGATGCCGACCACGGCGCCCCGCGGCACCTGGAAGGACAGATCCTGCATCAGGGTCCGGTCGCCGAAGCCCTTGGTCACGCCGTTGAACTCAATGACCTTGTCGCCCAGGCGCGGTCCCGGCGGGATATAAATTTCATTGGTCTCGTTGCGCTTCTGGAAGTCCTGGGTGGCCAGTTCCTCGAAGCGTGACAGCCGCGCCTTGCTCTTGGACTGGCGCGCCTTGGGGTTGCTGCGCACCCATTCCAGCTCCTGCTTGATGGCCTTCTGCCGCGCGGACTCGGCGCGCTGTTCATGCTCCAGGCGCTGTTCTTTGTTCTCCAGCCACTGCGAGTAATTGCCCTCGAAGGGAATGCCTTCACCGCGGTCCAGCTCCAGGATCCAGCCGGCGACGTTGTCGAGGAAGTAGCGATCGTGGGTGACGGCGACCACGGTGCCGGGGAATTCCGCCAGGTAGCGTTCCAGCCAGAATACCGATTCCGCGTCCAGGTGGTTGGTGGGCTCGTCCAGCAGCAGCATGTCGGGACGGGACAGCAGCAGCCGGCACAGGGCCACGCGGCGCTTCTCGCCGCCGGACAGGTTTTTCACCGCGGCGTCCCAGGGCGGCAGGCGCAGGGCGTCGGCGGCGCGTTCCAGGTTGTGGTCCAGGTTCTCCGCGTCCCAGGCCTGGATGACGCTCTCCAGTTGTTCCTGGCGCTTGGCCAGTGCGTCGAAATCGGCGTCTTCCTCGGCGTAGGCGGCATAGACTTCCTGCAGGCCGGCCAGGGCGTCCAGGGGTTCGCGGATGCCGTCCTCGACGTTGCCGCGCACGTCCCGGGCCTCGTCCAGCTGCGGTTCCTGGGACAGGTAGCCGACCTTGATGCCGGGCATGGGCCGGGCCTCGCCCTGGATCTCGGTATCCAGGCCGGCCATGATGCGCAGCAGGGTGGACTTGCCGGCGCCGTTCAGGCCGAGCACGCCGATCTTGGCGCCGGGGAAAAAAGACAGGGAGATGTCGTGCAGGATCTGCCGCTTGGGCGGCACCACCTTGCCGACACGGTTCATGGTATAGACGTACTGTGCCATAGCCTCACATCGATCTGGATTTGGAAAAGACACGGCCGGAACGGCGCGCATGACAGAGGCGGCTATTCTACACATCCGGGCATCGACTTCCCACCGCAAGCCGGTCGCAAACAGTTTTTTGTCCCCGCCAGTCGGCGCGATACGGATAGCGGAGGAGGGCGGATCGCTGCGGTCGGCGCTGGCGGTGCAGCCGTGATTTCGCTAGACTCGCGGTCACTTCAGGTGTTCCGCCGCGTTTTCGCCGCGGTGGAATGAAACGGGAAGCCGGTGCGGCAGCCATTGCTGCCAAGTCCGGCGCTGCCCCCGCAACGGTAGGCGGAAGGGAGCGGCAATCGCGTCACTGTGCCACGGCATGGGAAGACGCCGCTCCGGTGCCGGTGACGGCGCCATCCGCAAGCCCGGAGACCGGCCTGTTGCTGTAAACATCGCGGAGGGCGAAGTGTTTGCGGCGCCGACTCCCCTCAACGCGCCCGCCAATCCCGTCCTTTCGCGATTACGTCCGGAATCACAACGCATTCGGGTGTGAATGCGGAAGGAGAAATGTCATGCCCTGCCCATACCGGCCGGCACTGTTGCCGGCCCTGCTGCTGGCGTTCGCCGCCCGTGCCGCGGCGGCCGACGGCGCCATGGAAACCATGCTGGTTACCGCCGCGCGCACCCCGGTACCCGAGGCCAGGATCGGCAGTTCGGTAACCGTCATCGACCGCAATGAGCTGGCCGCACGCCAGAGTGCGTCCCTGGCGGACCTCCTGCGCGGCGTTCCCGGTCTGGCCGTCACCCGTGGCGGCCCACCGGGCGCGCTGACCCAGATCCGGGTACGCGGCGCCGAGGCCAACCAGGTGCAGGTCCTGGTGGACGGGATCAAGGCCAATGACGTGTCCCAGGGCGGCGGCTTCAATTTCGCCCATCTGCTCAGCGCGGACATCCAGCGCGTCGAAATCGTGCGCGGGCCGCAGAGCGCCCTGTGGGGCAGCGATGCCCTGGCCGGCGTGATCAATATCATCACCCGACATGGCGGTGGACCGCTGACACTGTCCGGTTTCGCCGAAGGCGGTTCCTTCGGCACCGTATACGGCGGCGGCGCGCTGTCTGCCGGCAACGACAGCTATGCGCTGCGGCTGGACGCCGAGTCCCTCCACAGTGCCGGCAGCAACATGTCCCGGCACGGCGGCGAGCATGACGGCTACGGCAACACCACGGTGTCGTTTTCCGCCGCCTGGCACCCCGCCGCGGCGTACTCGCTCGCCGTCACGGGTCGGCACAGCAGCGACACGAACCAGTTCGACGCCACGGCGCCCGCCACCGGCCTGCCGGCGGATTCCAATGACTACACCCGGGCGCGCCAGGATTACGCCCGCCTGCACGGCAGTCTGGAACTGCTGGGCGGGCACTGGCGGCAGAGTGCCGCCGTGTCCTGGAGCGGCAACGCCAACGACAATTTCAACGGCCGCCTCAGCACCGGCCGGACGCGCGGCCGACGTCTTGAATTGCAGTACCAGTCGGACCTGCATTTCACCACGCCGCGGCTGGCGGGCGCCCACCACGTGTTCACGCTGGCGCTGGATCGTCAGCAGGAGGCGTTCACACGGCGCGGCACGGTGTCGCCTTACGGCAATCCCAACCAGGATCAGAGCATGCACCTCACCGGCCTGGTTGCCGAATACCGTGTCAGCGCGGCACAGGTGTTGTCCCTGTCCGCCGGTGTGCGCCACGATCTCAACAGCGACTTCCGTGATGACACCACCTGGCGGCTGACCGGCAGCTACACGCCGCACAACACCGGCACGCGCCTGCGCGGCAGCATCGGCACCGGCGTCAAGGCGCCGTCGTTTACCGACCGTTTCGGCTATTATGCGCCGGGCACTTCCGCCTTCATCGGCAATCCCGAGCTGCGGCCGGAACGTTCCATGGGCTGGGATATCGGCCTCGATCAGCAATTGCTCGGGAATCGCCTGCGTTTCGGCCTGACCTGGTTCCGGCAGGATCTGCAAGACGAGATCAACGGCTATGTTTTTGACGCAGGCATAGGCGCATTCACCGCCGTCAATACGCCGGGGACCAGTCACCGTTACGGGATCGAGTTCAGCACCCGCGCGGACCTGACAACCAACCTGGTGCTTGCAGCAAGTTATACCTGGCTGCACGCCACGCAGCCGGACGGGCATGGCGGCCAGCAAACCGAAATCCGGCGGCCGCGGCACAGCGCCGGCGGCAACCTCGACTGGCACTTCGCCGGCGACCGCGGCAACTTCAACCTCAATGTTGTCTACACGGGGCAACGCGAGGACACCTTTTTCCCGCCTTACCCGCAGCCGTCGCGCCGCGTTTCCCTGAAGGCGTTCACCCTGGTGACCCTGGCGGCCTCCTGGCAGCTGCGCAAGGAGGTCGAAATCTACGCCCGCATCGAAAACCTCCTCGATCAGCATTACGAGGAAATCTACGGCAACCCCGCCCCCGGCCCGGGCGCCTACGCCGGCGTGCGCTTCCGCTTCAGCCCGTGATACCAGCGCCTGAGCATGAACGGACTAACTGCGATGAACCACGGAGGACACGGAGAACACGGAGGGGTATAATTAATATGAGAAACGAGAATCAGCAAAGCATTCCAGTCCCGGCGTTTACGTCTGATACTGTATTCACTTATCTCCGTGTCCTCCGTTTTCTCCGTGGTTAAAGTCAAGGTAAACACGGCAACCGAGCACAAACTGTGGGAAAACGACTGACAAAACTGGTGACGCGCACCGGCGATTCCGGCGAGACCGGGCTGGCCGATGGCTCGCGCGTGCATAAATCCTCCCCGCGCATCCACGCCATGGGCGAGATCGACGAGCTCAACTGCTGGCTGGGCGTGGTCCTGGCCCGGGAGATCCCGGCGGAGCTGGGCGCCATGCTGCGGGACGTGCAACAGCGCCTGTTCGATCTCGGCGGCGAGCTGGCCCTGCCGGAACGGATTGCCATCGACGAGGAAACGGTGGCCGCACTGGAAGCCCGCATCGAGGAACTCAATGGCCGGCTGCCGCCGCTGCGCGAATTCATCCTGCCCGGCGGTGGCGAGCCGGCGGCGTTCTGCCACCTGGCCCGCGCGGTATGCCGCCGCGCCGAGCGGCAACTGGCGGCATTGGCCGGCGCAGGGGAGGAGCTCAATCCCCTGATCCTGGTCTACGTCAACCGCCTGTCCGATCTGCTGTTCATCACCGCCAGACTGCTGGCGCGGGATGACAAGGACGGAGAAATTTACTGGGAACCACGGCGTCCCTGAACGGCGCCGTCACCCAGGGCCATGCCGCAGTCATCCGCGTCCCATACCCTTCGTTCGCAGCGGGGTCCGTCCCTGGGCGGCCACCGGGATCCCTTTCCGGGCTTACGCTGGGTGCGCCTGCCGCTGCCGTTCGAACTGCACCATATCAACGTCTGGCTACTGGACGACGGCGACGGCTGGACACTGGTGGACACGGGCCTGGATAACAGCGCGATCCGCGACACCTGGAAATCACTTTTCACCACCGCGCTGGCCGGCCGGCCGATCCGGCGCATCATCGTTACCCACTACCATCCCGATCACATGGGGCTGACCCATTACCTGTGGGAACGGTTCCAGCCACAGCTGTTGATGAGTGCGGACACCGCGGCGCGCACACGTCGCCTGCTGCGGGGAATTGCCGCCGGTGACAGAGAGCGCATCGCCACCTTTTGCCGCGCGCACGGCATCGGGGAGGTCGAACGTTACACCGCCTTCGTGACCGGGGAGGGCTACCGCCGCATGGTGTCGGGGCTGCCGGAGGCGATCACCATTATCGACGAGGACAGCCGGCTGCACATCGGCGGCCGCGAGTGGCAGCCCCTGATCGCCAACGGGCATGCTCCGGGCCACACTTCGCTGTACTGCGCGGAAGCGGGTTTGCTCATCGCCGGCGATCAGATCCTGCCCTCGATCAGCCCCAATATTTCCGTGCACGCCAACAACCGCGACGAGGATGCACTGCACGCCTACCTGTCATCCCTGCAGCGTTTCGCCCGCCTCGACGGCGATACCGCCGTGCTGCCGTCTCACGGCCGCATCTTTACCGGCCTGCACGGGCGCCTGGACGCTATTGCCGCCCATCACCGGGAGCGGCTGGCCAAGGTCCGCTCACTGTGCACGCAGCCGTTGTGCCTGGCCGAGGTGACGCCGCGACTGTTCCGCAAAACCCTTGCCGGCAACGATTACCCCCTGGCCCTGGGCGAGGCCCTGGCACACCTGGTCTATCTGGCTAATCGGAATGAGCTGGACGTTGTGGAGGAGGAGGGGGTACAGCGTTTCGTGATCCCTTGATTGATCGTTGTTGGTAGTGGGTTGTCGGTGGTTGGTGGTTTTTAACTTGTAGCTTGTGGCTTGTGGCTTGTGGCTTGTGGCTTGTAGCTATCTTATGGCTATTTTGTCTGGAGCTGCAGGAGACGGCCGCGCCGCGACAGATCCACGCCGTTCAGGAAGGAGTTGCCGAGCAGGATCTCCTGCGGGTAATCGCCGTTGTGCACCTGGGCGCGCACGTCGCGGAGAACGATGTCGCCTACCGTCACCTTGTGCAGGGTAACCAGCCAGACCTTGTCCAGACCCGAAGCCGTGCTGGAGACCGCCGGCTTGCCGTCCATGCGGTAGTCCAGGCCGATGCGCTGCGCCTGGTGGCGGTTCATGGCGATCAGGGTGGAACCGGTATCCACCACAAAACGGACCTGGAAGCCGTTGATACTGCCGTCCACGTGGTACATGCCCTGGCTGTCGGGGGCGATGACGACCTGGTTGCCGGTGGCGGGGCGGAAGCGGGTGCTGATGCGGTCGCCCAGACGGTAGACGGCAACCTTGCCGTCCACTTCCAGCCGCGCCTTTTCACTGTCGGCGGACACCAGGCGCACACCGCCCGGCGTCGACTGGCCGGCGGACAGGGTATAGCGGTGGCCGTCCACATCGATAACGGCCTTGTCCCGGAACAGGGCCAGCACCTGGATGTCCGCGGCGCGCACGGCCAGGCTCAGGAGGCAGGCGAGCAGGAAGACAGCGGTACGAGTCATGGCGGCCAGTGTAGCGGGCCGCGGGGCACGCGGCGAGCCGAACACGAGGGTTGTTGCGGGATTATGTGACCAATCTCAACCACCCATATATTTTGACCGTGGTTATATTAATGAACCACGCAGTTTTTGTGTGGAACTGGAAGACAGGCGCGGCTGGAAAGGCGGTGAACAATAAATAGCAAGGAGTGAATAATCAGGCATAAATGGCCCTGGATCCGCTTTTACTATTCACCATTCACCATTCACTACTTACTTCACAGGTTATATCTCTTCCGCAACCCTCCTTGTCAGTTAAAATGAGTCACCATGAAACCGATTGTAATTTTCAGGCACGTGGACTGCGAGGGGCCCGGTTACCTGCAGGACTTTCTCGAAGCACGTGATATGCCGACGCAACTGGTGCGTATTGACGCGGGAGAGGCCGTGCCTGCCGATCCGGAACCCTATGCCGGGCTGGTGTTCATGGGCGGGGGCATGAGCGTCAACGACGACCTGGACTGGATCCCGCGGGAGATCGCCCTGATCCGGGCGGCGCTGGATCAGGACCTGCCGGTGCTGGGTCATTGCCTGGGCGGCCAGCTCATCGCCCGGGCCCTGGGCGCCCGCGTCGGCCCGAATCCGGTCCGGGAGCTCGGCTGGCACCCGGTCTGGCGCCGGGACAACCGCGCCGCGAGGGACTGGTTCGGCGACGCTGACGGCCCGCGGGACTGCTTCCACTGGCACGGCGAGACCTTTGAACTGCCGGACGGGGCGGTGCCCCTGCTGTACAGCGAGCTCTGCGAGAACCAGGCCTTCGTGCAGGGCAGGGCGCTGGCCATGCAATGCCATATAGAAATGACCGCGCCCCTGGTGCGGGAATGGGCACGCCGCTTCGCCCGCCAGCTGACCGCACCGTCCAACGGCACCCAGTCCGCGGAGGCCATGCTGGAAAACCTGGACGCGCGCATCTCCAGGCTCCACGCCCTGGCCGACCGGGTCTATAGCCGCTGGATCGAGATCCTCAGGGACTGACATTGAACCACGGAGGGCACGGAGAACACGGAGGGGATGATGTTTGTTGCGCGGTTCGGGTTTCCAGGCTCTGGTGATGGAGTAGAGCACCAGTAAATGTCCGGGCCTGCTCTTCGTAACCCGGTATTCTTGTTGCTCCGTGTCCTCCGTCCTCTCTCCGTGGTTAATTTGTTTTTATCAGGGGTAAAATGGAAATATAGAAATTCACTGAAACCGGAAAATTAGTTCATGATTATCATCCTGCATCCCGACACCGACCGGGACAGTCCCGAGTACGGCAAGCTCATGGAGTACCTGAACGGGCTCAAGGGCATCAGCGCGCGCAGCCACGACGTGGCGGGTTCGCAGCAGCGCCTGACCGAGATCTATCTCATCGGCGATACCGCCCTCCTGGACGCCGGCGAGATAGAGAGCTTCGAGGTGGTGGAAAAGGTCATCCGGGTCTCACGGGAATACCGCATCCTCGGGCGCCACAAGGACGATAACCGTCCCAGCCATTTCGAATACAACGGTATCCGCTTCGGCCAGGACAACCTGCAGATCTTCGCCGGACTGTGCGCGGTGGATACGCGCGAACACGTTGAGCAGATGATGCAGGCCCTGCACGAGCACGGCCTGCCGTGCACGCGCATGGGGGCGTACAAACCGCGGACCAGCCCCTATGCCTTCCAGGGCTACGGCAAGGAATGCCTGCCCTGGGTCTTCGAACTGGCGGGCAAGTACGGGATCCGGGTCATTGCCATGGAAGTCACCCACGACAATCACATCAAGGAAATCCGTGAGGCGCTGCAGGAGGCCGGCAATCCCACCGGCGTCATGCTGCAGATCGGCACGCGCAATACCCAGAACTTCGAACTGCTGAAATCCGTCGGCCGGCAGCGGGACTTCCCGGTGCTGTTCAAACGCGGTTTCGGCATCACCCTGGAGGAGTCCCTGAACGCGGCGGAGTATCTGGCCAGCGAAGGCAACCGCAATGTCGTCTTCTGCCTGCGCGGCATGAAGACCAATTACGGCGATCCGCACCGCAACCTGGTGGATTTCACCCACGTGCCGGTGGTCAAGCGCCTGACGCGCATGCCGGTCTGCATCGATCCCTCGCACGCGGTGGGCTCCCGCAACGCCGGCCCGGATGCCATCCCGGATCTGCTGCAGGCCACCGCCCAGGGCATCATCGCCGGCGCCAACATGGTCCTGGCGGATTTTCATCCGGATCCGCCCAGGGCCCTGGTGGACGGTCCGCAGGCCCTGCGCCTGGAGGAACTGCCCTGGTTCCTGGACGATATCGCCCTGGTGCGGGAGACCTACGAGCAGCGCAGCCGGCTGGCCGCAGAACAAATCAGGAGCTAAAGGCCTCGCGGTAATCCCGGCCGCGCACGGCCGGAACGGTCGCGCATTCCCAGTGCGCCACGGCCCAGTCCAGAACTTCCCCCGCATTCGCCCGCTCCAGCGCCGGTGGCGGCGACTGCCCGAGAAAGCGCAGGGCATGCACGAGAATGGCGGCGGTACCGGCATGTTGCAGCACGTCTCCCGCATCCGCGCTTTTGCTGATCTTGATGCCGTCCGCTGTCAGTGCCACCGGGACATGGCAATAGGCCGGGACGGGCAGGCCCAGCAGTTGCTGCAGGCGTATCTGCGGCGGCGTGGCGGGCAGCAGATCGGCACCGCGGACCACGCGGGTAACCCCCAGCCAGGCATCATCCACCACATTGGCGAGATGATAGGCGATGAGGCCGTCGGCGCGGCGCACGATAAAATCTCCGGTTTCCTCCGCCAGTAACTGGCTGAATCCGCCCTGCACGGCGTCCTCGAATTCAATCCTGTCTGCGCCGGCCAGCACCCGCAGGGCAGGGCGCCTAGCCGGCCGTGGGGCAGCGCGGCGCACGCGGCAGGTGCCGGGATAGGGACGGCCCCGGATCAGGCGGCGCGGGCAATAACAGGGATAGATCAGGCCGCCTGCCTGCAGACTCGCCAGGGCGGCGCGATAGGCTTCACCACGCCGGCTCTGGTAGGCGATCTCGTCGTCCCAGTGCAGGCCCAGGGATTCCAGGGTATAGAAGATGTTATCCACGGCGCCGGGACGGATACGCGGCGGATCCAGATCATCGATGCGCAGCAGCCAGCGACCGCCGCTCCGGCGGGCATCAAGCCAGCCCGCCAGAGCGGCGATGATGGAGCCGAGGTGCAGGGGACCACTGGGGGTGGGGGCGAAACGGCCGACATAGGCCGCCGGGCGTGCGTCACTGTCAGCCACGGCGGCCCCGGAGACGACTACGCGCTAGCCGAGCTGCCGTTCCTTGATCTCGTCCAGGGTCTTGCAGTCTATGCACAGGGTCGCCGTGGGCCGCGCCTCCAGCCGCTTGATACCGATTTCCACGCCGCATATCTCGCAGTAACCGTAGTCGCCCTGTTCCAGATCCAGCAGGGCCTCGTCGATCTTCCTGATCAGCTTGCGTTCGCGATCGCGGGTGCGCAGTTCCAGCGCGAATTCCTCCTCCTGGGTGGCACGGTCATTGGGATCCGGAAAATTGGATGCCTCGTCCTGCATGTGATGCACAGTGCGATCGACCTCTTCCATCAACAATCGCTTCCAGTCCATCAGGATCTTGCGGAAGTGCGCAACCTGTTCCGGATTCATGTATTCCTCGCCCTTTTCCGCCTGGTACGGCGTGAAGGGCTGAACTTCCGTCGGCTTGCGCCGGGGCCTGGCGGCGGCCGGTTTTCGGGGAGCAGTCGTTTTTTTCGCCGCCTTCTTCTTCCCGCCGGTCTTTGGGGCGGCTTTCTTCCCGGACGTCTTCTTTACCACTTTTTTACTACCTTTTTTCTTGTTGGCTGGTGTTTTCTTTTTCGCCGCCTTCTTGGCAGCTTTTTTCTTGGACGCCGTTTTCTTTTTCGCCGCCTTCTTTTTTACCGTTTTTTTCTTCCCGGTCTTCTTGCCGGCGCTCTTCTTTTTCGCCACCTTCTTTTTGGACACCTTCTTTTTCGCCGTCTTCTTTCCGGCGGTTTTCTTTTTGGTCGCCGCTTTCTTGGAAGCGGTTTTTTTCTTGCGCGCAGCGGCACCGGCCGTTTTCTTCGCGGCCGTTTTCTTCTTCGCTGCGGTTTTTTTCTTGGCCTTCTTCTTAGCCATGAGTCTCACTCCCGACCTTGATCAAGCGTGCATCTATATCAAAAAGAATCCGGGGTGGCAATATTGACTTCACTCGATATTTTGCGCAATGAAATGTTCCACGTAGAGGCGGGTCGCCCCAGCCACGGCGACCGGCATGGCGATGAAGTTAAGCAACGGGATCATGGTCAGCAGCAGGATGCCGGTGCCGAAGCCCATGGCCAGTGAACGCCGCAGCGCCAGCTCCCGGCGGATGTCCGGAAACAGCATGGCCCGGTTACCCATGGGATAGTCCATGTATTCCACAGCCATCATCCAGGCGGCGAACCCGAACCACAACAGCGGCGCGGCGGCCTGGACGAGAGGAATGAAAAACAGCAGCAGCAGCGGCAGCGCCCGCACCAGGAAATAGAGAAACTTGCGCGCCTCCGAGCGCAGTGCCTCCAGGATCTCCGTCACCAGCCCGGCAGTGCCGTCGGGCAGCGGCGCGCCGGTGAGGCTGTTTTCCACCGCCGCCGACAGGAAACCGTTGAACGGTGCCGCGATGAGATTGGCCAGCAGGGAAAAACAGAAGAACACCACCACCAGGACGATGACGGCGAACAACGGCCACAGCAGCCAGGCCACCCAGTGCAACCAGGCCCACTGCGCCGACAGCCAGTGGATCAGCGCCTCCAGGCGCGCGGCGCCCCACACCACGGCGGCGGCGAAGATCAGGCTGTTGCAGAGCAGCGGCAGGAGCACGTACAGGCGCACCCCCGGCCGGGTGACGAGAGCAAAGCCCGACAGGGCATAGTGCAGCCCCCTGTGAAATTCCGACACGGCGTCAGGGCAGGGTCAACGGCGGGGGCGGTGTCCAGCCGGACTGCCGGTGCTCGGCGGTGACAGTGGTGTAGATGCCGCCGCGCACGTTGAAGCGGGCGCGTATGCGCAGCAGGCGCGGCGCCAGCAGGCCGGCCAGATCGTCCAGGATGCGGTTGGTGACCGCCTCGTGGAAGGCACCCTGGTCGCGGTAGGACCAGATATACAGTTTCAGGGATTTCAGCTCCACACACAGACGGTCCGGCACGTAGTCAATGAACAGGGTGGCGAAATCGGGCTGGCCGGTTTTCGGGCACAGGCAGGTGAATTCCGGGATCTCCAGGTGAACGGTGTAGTCCCGATCCGGCTGCGGATTGGGAAAGGTTTCCAGTTGCTCCGGGTTAGCTGACGGCATGGGCGGATCCTGTTGCTGACGACGGTCGGCGAAGATAACACACTTGCCGGAAAATTTTTCCGGTGCAAGCTAAAGTTGCCGTTTAATATGCATAGATATTAACTATATAATTATATAGTTAAAGATATTATCTAAAGTTAATTCTGGATAATGCGCATGCTTGTGCACGGCCGGGGATAACGGTATTGTTACGCTCCATGCGCCTACGCAAGATCAAGCTGTCCGGATTCAAATCCTTCGTCGAACCCACCACTTTCATTGTCCCCGGAAACCGCGTCGGCGTCGTCGGTCCCAATGGCTGCGGCAAGTCCAATATCGTGGACGCGGTGTCCTGGGTCATGGGCGAAAGTTCGGCCAAGCACCTGCGTGGCGACGCCCTCACCGACGTCATTTTCAACGGTTCCAACTCGCGCCAGCCCGTGGGCCAGGCCTCGGTGGAACTGCTGTTTGACAATTCCGAGGGACGCGCCGGCGGTCAGTATGCCTCCTATGCCGAAATTTCCATCAAGCGCCAGCTCACCCGCGAAGGTGTCTCCACCTATACCCTGAACGGCACCCGCTGCCGGCGCAAGGATATCCAGGGCCTGTTCCTGGGTACCGGTCTAGGCCCGCGCAGCTACTCCATTATCGACCAGGGTATGATTTCCCACCTGGTCGAGGCCAAGCCCGACGAACTGCGTGTCTTCATCGAGGAGGCCGCGGGCATCTCCAAGTACCGCGAACGCCGGCGCGAGACGGAGAACCGCATCCGCCATACCCGGGAGAACCTGGATCGGCTCAACGACATCCGCGAGGAACTGGCCAAGCAGCTCAGCCATCTGCAGCGCCAGGCCCGCGCCGCCGAACGCTACCAGGTTCTGAAGCAGGAGGAACGCCAGGCCCATGCCGAACTCCAGGCCCTGAACTGGCGCGATCTCAAGGCCGAAATCGGGCTGCGCGAGGAGCGGGTGCGGGCCCAGGAAAACAGGCTGGAAGAGGGCGTTGCCGCGCTGCGCCGTATCGAGGCCGATATCGAACAACAGCGCGAGGCGCTGTCCGCCGCCAACGAAACCTTCAACCGCATCCAGTCCGATTATTATCAGGTCGGCGGCGACATCTCCCAGCTGGAACAGAAGATCCAGCATGCCAACGAACGCATCGCCGCCCTGGAGACGGATCTGGACAAGACCCGCGCGGCCATTACGGAATGCGAGCAGCAGCAGCGCCATGACCAGGAACAACTGCAGCAACTGGGTGCCAGGACGGCAGCGCTGGAACCGCAGCTGCAGGGCTCGCGCAGCGAGAGTAACGCCGCCTATGACGCTCTCAACCAGGCGGAGCAGGCCATGCAGGGCTGGCAGAACGAATGGGACGCCCTGCAGGAATCCGGTGCCGGTTTCGACCGCCAGATCGAGGTGGACAACACCCGCCTGGAACACCTGGAGGCGGGGCTGGAGGAGCTGCGCTACCGCCGCGAAACCCTGCAACAGGAACTGGAAGAGACCGATGCGGACGGCCTCGCCGGCGAACTGCAGGAGCTGGAAACCGGCCTGGAGCAGCACAACGCCGACATCAGCGAGCAGCGCCGCAACCTGGAAAGCCGCCGCGAGGCACTGCGCAGCAGCCGCGACCGGGTGGATCAGCTGAACGAACAACTGGCCGGGCTGCGTTCCGACCAGCAGAAACTGGCGGGCCGCATCGCCTCCCTGGAATCGCTGCAGCAGAGCGCCCTCGGCGACGACGACAGCGCCGTGCGCGAGTGGCTGGCCGGCGTCGGGGGGCAGCAGCCGCCGCGTCTGATGGAACGCATCAGTATTGACGAGGAATGGACCCATGCCCTGGAAACGGTCCTGGATGCGCGGCTGCAGGCATTTTATATAGACAACCTGGACAGCGTGGTAGAGGCCCTGGAGAGTCTCCCGGCGGGCAGCCTGGAACTTGCCGCTGCCGGGCCCGGTGGAGGCAGCGCGGCGAACCGCGACTGGCCGCGCCTGCTGGACCGGATCAACACCGACCTGGTCCTGGACGATCTGCTCGACGGGGTCTACCTGGCCGAGGACACACAGCAGGCCCTGGCCAGGTATCCGCAACTGCAGGCGGACGAATCCGTGGTGACACCGGACGGCCTGTGGCTGAGCCGGCGCTGGCTGCGGATCCGGCGCCGGGAAGGGGAGCAGGACGGCATCCTGTCCCGCGAGCAATCCCTGAAATCCCTGCGCGGCGAGGAACAGGCCCTGGCACAGGAAATCGAGCGCTGCCTGGAAAATCTCGAAACGGCGCGCCGGGAACTGGAAAAGGCGGAAGAAGCCCAGCACCAGGGACAACAGGTCCTGAGCAGCCGCCAGGAAGCGCTGGCCGACATCCAGTCGCGCCGGTCGGAGCTGAAAACCCGGCATGAACAGGCGCAGCATCGCATCGCCCGGATCCGGGAGGAACTGGAATCCCTCGACGATCGGGAAGAGGAAGATCGCCGCGAGCTGGAAAGCATGCGCCAGCGGCTGGAACGGGTCGGGGCCGACCAGCAGGCCCTGGCAGCGGAACGGACGCGGCTGTCGGAACAGCGGGAACAGCACCGGCGCCTGCTGGAGGAGGCGCGCACGCGCTGGCAGGAAACCCACGAACAGAGCCACGAAATCGCCCTGCAACTGGAATCCCTGAGTTCCCAGCGGGCGTCGCTGGAACAGGCCATACGCCGTAATGAAATCCAGCTCGGCCATCACAACGGCCGCTTCCGGGAACTGCAGCAGTCCCTGCACGAAGTGCAGTCCCCCCTACCGGAGTGGCAGGAGTCATTGCAGTCCCGGCTTGACGTCCGCATAGAGACCGAGCAGCAGCTGAACCGGGCGCGCGAGGACATGCAGGGCATAGAGCAGGCCCTGCGCGAGGCCGAGCAGCAGCGCGTCGCTGCGGAACAGGCGGTCACGGATCTGCGTTCGGAGCTGGAACAACTGCGCTACAGTGCCCAGGAGATCCGCGTGCGCCTGCAGACGGTAGAGGAACAGTTACAGGCGGACGGCCACGACGCCGAAACCCTGCTCCAGAACCTGGATGCAGAGGCAAACCAGGACGACTGGAAAGAGAAGATCGCCGCCCTGGAACGCAAGATTACCCGCCTCGGCCCCATCAACCTGGCGGCCATCGACGAGTTCAACCAGCTCAGCGAGCGCAAGACCTATCTGGACAGCCAGAACGAGGATCTGACCGGCGCCCTGACCACCCTCGAGAACGCCATCCGCAAAATCGACAAGGAAACCCGTACGCGTTTCAAGGAGACCTTCGACCGGCTCAACGCCAATCTGCAGGAAACCTTCCCCATCCTGTTCGGCGGCGGCCATGCCTACCTGGAAATGACCGGCGACGATCTGCTGGAAACCGGCGTCACCATCATGGCGCGGCCGCCGGGCAAGAAGAACAGTACCATTCATCTCCTCTCCGGCGGGGAGAAGGCTCTCACCGCCGTGGCCCTGGTGTTTTCCATCTTCAAGCTGAATCCGGCGCCGTTCTGCATCCTCGACGAGGTGGACGCGCCGCTGGATGACACCAACACCGAGCGCTTCAGCCGGCTGCTGGCCGACATGTCAGCGGACGTGCAGTTCCTGTTCATCACCCACAACAAGATCACTATGGAGATCGCACAGCAGCTGCTCGGAGTCACCATGCACGAAGCCGGCGTCTCGCGCCTGGTTTCCGTCGACATGGACGAAGCGGTCAAGATGGCGGAATCCGCCTGAACCCGGCTGCACCCGGGCGGGCCCGGCGGGCCTGCTTTGGCCGCGGCACTCTACCTCCTGTAATCTGTGCGCCATGAACGATCTTCGTATTGTCCTGTTGCTGTTCGGCCTGGCCGTGATTGCCGGTGTCTACCTGTGGGAACGAATCAGATCGCGGCGGATGCGGCGCGGACCGGCACCGTCCGGCGGCGAGGACGAGTTCGGCGACGTGGACCTGAGGATTTCGCCGCGCGAGCGCGACGATGACGACATCGCACCGGTGCTGCCGGCGCTGCGCAACCGCCGGGACGATGACGTCACGGCGCCGGCGGCCCCGGTCACCCTGAAGCGGGACGAGCCCGAAAGCGACGCTGCGCCCGCCGGCGGCATCATCAGCCTGCACGTGGTGGCGGATGAGGACGCACCTTTCACCGGTGCGGCGCTCCTCCCGGCCTTCCGGGAAACGGGACTGGAATTCGGCGACATGCACATCTTCCATGCTTATACCGTGGACGGCGTGCGCACCCCGCGCGCGGTGTTCCATGTGGCCAACATGCTGGAGCCGGGTACCTTCGATCCCGACGCCATGGACGATTTCAGCACGCACGGTCTGACCCTGTTCATGCAGCTGCCGGCACCGGTGGACGGCAACCTGGCCCTGGACCTGATGCTGGACTCGGCGCGACGGCTGGCCGGGCGGCTGGGCGGCGAGGTACTGACCCATGATCGCCGCCCCCTGAGCGAAGCCTACGTGGAAGCACTGCGCCGGGACATCAACGGCGGGGAATGACATGACGGCAAAAAAAGGCAAACCGGCAAAAACCCGCGTCCGCGAGCTCCGGGAAGCCATCAATGAGCACAATTACCGTTATTACGTCCTGGACGATCCCCGCATTTCCGATGCCGAGTATGATCGCCTGTTCCGGGAGCTGCAGGAACTGGAGTCGCAGCACCCGGAGCTCGTTACCGGCGATTCCCCCACCCAGCGCGTGGGGGCGAAACCGGCAGAAGGCTTCGCCGAGGTACGCCATGAAATCCCCATGCTGTCCCTGGACAACGCCTTCGACGAGGTGGAGATGCGGGCCTTCGACCGCCGGGTGTGCGAACGGCTGGAGCGTGACAGTGTCGAGTATATGGCCGAGACCAAGATGGACGGCCTGGCCATCAGCATTCTCTACGAAGACGGCAGCCTGGTGCGCGCCGCCACCCGCGGCGACGGCAGCACCGGCGAGGACGTCACCCATAACGTCCGCACCATCAAGCCCATCCCCCTGACGCTGCACGGCAAGAACTGGCCGGGAATCCTGGAGGTGCGCGGCGAGGTATTCATGTCCATGCAGGGCTTCCTGGCCATGAACGAGCGCCAGCAGGCGGAGGGCGGCAAGCGCTTCGCCAATCCGCGCAACGCCGCCGCCGGCAGCCTGCGCCAGCTGGATCCCGCCGTCACCCGCGAACGACCGCTGCAGTTTTACGCCTACGGCGTGGGCCGCCTGGATGGCGGCCCGGCACTCGCTACCCAGGAGGGGGTACTCAAGCACCTGCGTGACTGGGGCATACCGGTATCCCGGGAAGGCCGCGTGGTGTCAGGCATCGAGGGCTGTCTCGACTATTACCAAAAACTCTCGGACCGCCGCGCCGAACTGGCCTACCAGATCGACGGCATCGTCTTCAAGGTCAACCGCCTGGACTGGCAGGAAGAGCTGGGCACGGTGTCCCGGGCGCCGCGCTGGGCCATCGCCTACAAGTTCCCGCCGGAGGAGGAGCCGACCCGCGTTCTCGATATCGAAGTACAGGTGGGGCGCACCGGCGCGCTGACACCGGTGGCGCGGCTCGAGGCCGTATCCGTGGGCGGGGTCACGGTGACCAATGCCACCCTGCACAACGAGGAGGAAGTACAGCGCAAGGACGTGCGTGTCGGCGACACCGTCATCGTGCGCCGGGCCGGCGACGTCATTCCCGAGGTGGTGCGGGTTCTGAAAGACAAACGCCCGAAACGCACGCGGCGCTTCAATATGCCGCGCACCTGCCCGGTGTGCGGATCGGCCGCGGTGAAGGAAGAGGACGAAGCGGTGGTACGCTGTACCGGCGGCATCTACTGCCCGGCCCAGTGCATACAGTCCATCCTGCATTTCGCCTCGCGCCGGGCCCTGGACATCGAGGGCCTGGGGGAAAAACTGGTGGAACAACTTTACGAAAAAGGCTACGTGCGCAACCTCGCCGATCTCTACGATCTGGACGCGGAGCAGCTGGCGGGGCTGGAGCGCATGGCCGAGAAATCCGCGGCCAATGTCATCGCCGCCCTGGAAAAAAGCAAGGCCACCCGCATGGACCGCTTTCTTTACGGTCTCGGCATTCGCGAGGTGGGGGAGGCCACGGCCACGGCGCTGGCCGTCCATTTCGGCAGCCTGGACCGGATCCGCAAGGCATCCCAGGAAGAGCTCATGGAGGTGCCCGACATCGGGCCCGTAGTGGCCGGCCACGTGCACGCGTTTTTCCAGGAGCCCCACAACAACCAGATCATCGCACGGCTGATCAAGGCGGGCCTGCACTGGGACGAGTTCACTGTCAGCGGCGAACGGCCGCTGCAGGGCCAGACCTTCGTCCTCACCGGCACCCTGGACTCCATGACCCGCGACGAGGCGAAGGAACATCTCACCGTACTGGGGGCGAAGGTCAGCGGCAGCGTCTCAAAGAAGACCGATTACGTGGTAGCCGGGGCGGACCCGGGCAGCAAGCTGGCAAAGGCGCGGGAACTGGGGGTGGAGGTGCTGGACGAGGCCGCTTTTCTGAGGCTCATTAAAAGGCAGTGAGTAGTCAGTAGTGAGTAGTAAGTAGTAAGACAAATTACGAGGCGCCGGGAGACTGCGAAGAGTAGTACTGTTTTCCATGCTGCTGTTTAGCGGAGGCTGGATGCCGGATAGCCCTGCGGGCTTCCGGCATGACGTTTCATTTTCTACTTACTACTTACTACTTACTATTCACTACTTACTAGCCGTTCTGCCAGGCGGCGTCGGCGGACAGGGACGGATTGCCGTCGGCGCGGCGCAGGACGGTATCCAGGGCCGTCCCGGTCACGTCGGCCATGGGATAGTCCAGGGAGTAGTGCAGGCCGCGGCTTTCCCGGCGGCGCAGCGCCGATTCGATGATCAGGGCCGCCACCACGGCGATATTGCGCAGCTCGATGAGGTCATTGGTGAGGCGAAAGTTACCGTAATATTCCTGGATTTCCGCCTGCAGCAGATCGATGCGGTGCCGGGCCCGCTGCAGGCGCTTGGTGGAGCGCACGATCCCCACGTAGTCCCACATGAAACGCCGGATCTCGTCCCAGTTGTGGGAGACCACGACTTCCTCGTCCGAATCGGTCACCTTGCTCTCGTCCCAGTCGGGCAGCGGCGCCGGGGCGGGTACGGCATCCAGTTCCCGGCGGATATCCTTGTAGGCGGCGTGAGCGAAAACCACGCATTCCAGCAGGGAATTGCTGGCCATGCGGTTGGCGCCGTGCAACCCGGAACAGGACACTTCGCCGATGGCGTAGAGGCCGGGGATGTCGGTACGCCCGCGGGCGTCGATGACCACGCCGCCGCAGGTGTAGTGGGCCGCCGGCACCACCGGGATGGGCTCTGCGGTGATATTGAAGCCCAGCTGCAGGCAGCGGGCATAGATGGTGGGAAAGTGCTCGATAATGAAATCCTTGTCGCGGTGACTGATGTCCAGGTACATGCAGTCCGCGCCCAGGCGCTTCATCTCATGGTCGATGGCCCGGGCCACGATGTCGCGCGGGGCCAGTTCGCCGCGCTCGTCATAGCGCGCCATGAAGCGTGTGCCGTCGGGCCGGAGCAGTCGCGCCCCCTCGCCACGCAGCGCCTCGGAAACGAGAAAGGACTTGGCCTCCGGGTGATACAGGCAGGTAGGGTGAAACTGGATAAACTCCATGTTGGCGATACGGCAGCCGGCGCGCCAGGCCATGGCGATGCCGTCGCCGGTGGCGATGTCGGGATTGCTGGTATACAGATAGACCTTGCCCGCACCGCCCGTGGCCAGCACCACGCTGCGGGCCCGGAACACGCGGGTGCGCCCGGCCTTCTGGTCGTAGACATAGACCCCGGCGCAGCGTCCATCGGCGCCGGCCCGGATCAGATCCACGGCGGTATGAAATTCGAACAGGGCGATGTCCGGATGGGCGCGTACACGGTCCTCCAGGGTGGTTTCTATGGCGCGGCCGGTGGAGTCCGCGGCATGGATGATGCGGCGGTGGCTGTGGCCGCCCTCCCGGTGCAGGTGGTAGCGTTTCTCGCCGACACCCGGCTCACGGGTGAAATCCACACCGATGTCAATGAGCCACTGGACGCTTTCCTTGCCGTTTTCCACCACCTGCTGGACGATATCCCGATGGCACAGGCCCGCGCCCGTGGCCAGGGTGTCCTGGACGTGGGATTCGATGGAATCCTGGGTATCGAGCACGGCGGAAACCCCGCCCTGGGCATAATAGGTGGCCCCTTCCTTGAGTGCCGCCTTGGACAGTACAGCGACCCTGGCGTACTCCGCCAGCTGCAGCGCCAGGCTGAGTCCAGAGGCGCCGCTGCCGAGAATCAGCACATCGCATTGGTATTGGTCTGTCATGTCAGGGATAATATAGTAATATAGGCATGTAAGCCATTGATAAAGAAGCTATTGAACCTGGGCATGGGGAATCAATCCAATCCCTGTCTGAACGGGACCCTGGCGTATACTCAAGCAGTAACGCATACAGTCCAGCAGCCATGCAAGCGGGCTTCCCGTTGCCCCCGAACAACAGATTTCATGCAGACAACCTCGAAAAATAACAACCAGCCCTGCCGGGCAGGGACTGACGTATGAGCGGCGGCGACTCCGACAAGGAACTGGTGGAGCGGGTAAAAAACGGTGAAAAAGCCGCATTTGATCTCCTGGTCCTTAAATATCAGTCGCGCATCGTCAACCTGGTTTCGCGTTTTGTACGGAACCCCACCGATGCTCTGGATGTCACACAGGAAGCCTTTATCAAGGCCTATCGGGCCTTGCCGAATTTTCGCGGCGACAGCGCCTTTTATACGTGGATGTACCGGATCGCGGTGAATACCGCCAAAAATTACCTCGCGGTGCAGTCCAGGCGGCCGGCGGAATCGGATCAGGCGATTGAGGATATTGAACAAATTGAGGGAGATAACGCTCTAAAAGAGCAGGCAACGCCGGAGCATATGCTGTTGACTGACGAAATACAGAGAACCGTGGTGGATGCGATTGAAAAGCTGCCCGACGATCTGCGCACTGCCATCACCCTGCGCGAGGTCGAAGGCCTGAGCTATGAGGAGATCGCAGCGGTTATGGAGTGCCCCATCGGCACCGTCCGCTCACGGATCTTTCGTGCCCGTGAAGCCATCGATAAAGAATTGAGTCCACTTCTTCACTAACCGGGATAGCACCATGAGCGAAGACAAGCGAGAAGCCCTTTCCGCCTTTATGGACGGTGAACTGGAGGGTGACGCCTCC